>Ga0210398_10000007_pt1 | contig 320560 bp, 257 predicted proteins | sample IncBWC4OmetaG_FD_161047 | JGI IMG/M metagenome (GOLD analysis project Ga0210398, IMG submission 161047) | Forest soil microbial communities from Barre Woods Harvard Forest LTER site, Petersham, Massachusetts, United States - Inc-BW-C-4-O | ecosystem: Environmental > Terrestrial > Soil >... | reverse complement strand
TTTTTTCCGAGGGGGTGTCGTTTCGGTGGGCGGCGTCGGGTTGGTGGATTCGGATTCGGTGGGCGGGTTGGGGGAGCCGATTTCCACGGGCGTCGGCGGTTCCACCGGGAAGGCGATCGCGGCGGTGGCGTAGGCCGAGATCGGGCATGCCCAGCGCGGGTAGCCGGTGCTCCAAGTGGCCGGAGGCGTGGCGAGACCGGTTTGCGCGCTGGTGAACGCGCGGCAGAATCCGAAGATGCGGTCGCGGAAGTGCAGCGTTCCGCCCGTCCCCAGCACCGCCAGCCAGTAGGTGGTGCCCGAGCTCAGCTGGGTGGGAGGCACCGTCACCGTGTCCCACGCGCCGGCCGCGGGTGCGACGAGCGAACCCGCGGTGAGCAACACGCCGGGCTGGCCGCCGTTGTCGGAGTAGAGGCCCGCCACCAGCGTGGTGGCGGCGTTGCCCGGGGCGACATAGACGTGCACCGCCCCGGCGGTGCCACCGGGGCGCGCCTGGAAGGGGAACGCCTCCGCCTGTCCGGCATAGAGGCGGCCCCTGCCCCACTCGACCGTTTCGTCCCCGAGCAGCACGGCGGTGGCGGTGTTGGCGGTACGCACCGCTGCGGCCGCACCGGCATTCGACCGCCGGGCGGTGTGGCGCCGGGGGTGGCGGTGGGAATGGCGGTGGGCGGTGCGAGCGCGCTCTGCACGCTTTTTCTCACCGTGCAAGCTGCGCGCCGCGAGCGCCGACGTGGTGGCGAGAGCAAGCAGCAGGACGACAGCGGTGAGCGTGGCGCGCGACAGAGACTTGAGCATCTAGACCCTCCTGGCTGGGCTGGGAGTGTGCTCCGCTGGCCTCGACGGCCGTTGGTATGTACTTGACCGCCGAAGGGGCCTCTAAACACTTGAGCTAGAGGTCTCGGCGAAGTCCGTATATCGGGATTACGACCACGTAGTGCTGGGGGGACGACTCGCTGTCGGCCCAAAGGGACGGCCCAGACGGGGGCGGGAAGGGCCCGGAAAGATCACGCTGGGTGATCGACGCCGCGGGATCGACTCGGGATGATCGCCATCGCACGCTTACGTCTGGATGCCCACCCATGGGCATCCTTGGCGTGCCTACCAGTCGGCGATGCTACCCCAACAATGTTGGGTGTTTAAGTAATAAAAGTGATTAAGCGCAGTAGGGCTTTGTTGGGGTGCGAAAGTCGAATAATGCAGCTCACAAATTGTCTCGGACGCGGCGCGTTAAGTTCGTTGCCAAACATATGCCGACTGTGGTAGCGTCCCGCTCAAGCAGCCCGCAAATTGCGATCTCGGTTGCGGGTCGGCCTTGGGGTAGGGCGACGATGGAGGGGTTGAGTCGATGCATCGAGCGAATCGCTGCGGTGGAGTTTGTGCTGCTCTCGTTTACCCGGGTGTGTCCCGACGGAGCGCGTGGCGGGATGCGCGGCGCCCAGCGAGGGGAGCGGCCGCTCGGCATATGCCGGCGAGGGCCGCGTCGGGACAACCGTCACAGAAGCTTTGCGTAGATTTTGTCCAGTTTCTTAACGTAATTGTGGCCAGCAATGAGTAGCTTCCCCGGCAACGCGAGAATCGCTTGCGTGGCTGGGCTTCGAACGCTGCCGAGGCGCGTTGGGAGCGAGCGATAGTCGATGGCGCAGGGGGTGGCTGACGTGAGAGCGGTGGGAATCGAGGAGCGCGCGGCGAGCGAGTCGCCCCTGCCTCCACGCACGGTCGGAGCGACGAAGGCTCGCGGTGGGGGCGCCCGCCCATGGGGCGCCGTCGCCGTCGGTGGCGTGGAGGCCAACTCGGCGCTGGTATCGCGGGCGGTCAGGCGCGCCCAGGCCGGCGACCGCGAGGCGCTGGGGTTTCTGTATGCCCGCTACGCCGACAACATCTACGGGTATGTGCGCAGCATCGTCCACAGCCACCACGAGGCCGAGGACATCACCCAGCACGTGTTCGCCAAGATGATGCGGGTGATCGACAAATACGAGGAGCGCGACGTGCCGTTCTTCGCGTGGGCGCTGCGAGTGGCGCGCAACGTCGCGATGGATCACATCCGCGGCGATCGGTTGGTGCCGGTGGAAGAGGTGCGCCGATCCAGCCACGTGGAGTCGGATCCAGCGGCGGGCGGCAGGATCGAAGAGCTGCGCGAGGCGCTCAGCGTGCTGCCGTCCGCGCAGCGCGAGGTATTGCTTCTGCGCCACGTGGCGGGCCTGTCGCCGGTGGAGATCGCCAAGCTCACCGGCAAGAGCGAGGGGTCGATCCACGGCCTGCACCACCGCGGGCGCCGCACGCTGGCCGCCGAGCTCGCCAGCCGCGGGATGGCGCCGACGACGATGGCGGCTTCGCGCGGCATGGCGTAGATCGCGGCTTCGCGCGGCGTAGACGGCGGCTTCGCACGGGGAGGCATAGATGGCCTCGCGCGGCGCGGCGTAGGCGGCCGCCGGTCAGTTGGCGCTGTTGCCGCCGGAGCCGGGGCCAGTCTACAGCGTTGCGGTCATTATATGCCCACCGCGTGGTCGATTTGTGGAAGCACTTGGAGCAGCGAACCACCCTGGCTTCTGCCCAGGCGCTCCTGTGGTCGCCAAGGCCAACCGTGGTCGCCAAGGCCAACTGCGCCCGGCGCGCTCAGCCGTCCAGCAGTTTGCCGAGCGGGTGTGCCTCCTCGGGGAAGCGCGGCGGCGGCCACTGCCGCGCGATGCGGCCGCTGTCGAGGTCGGCGAGGTAGTAGAGCACGGCGAAGCGCACCAGCTCCTCGATCGGCACGCCCAGCCGCGTCGCTTCGTGGTCGAGCGCGTCGCGCATGAAGCCGTCGAGTCCGAGCATCAATCCGCTGGCTGAGTCCTCGGTGTGGCGGTCGTGGTGTGCGGGCGGCTCAGAACACACACCGACGACCAGCGGGTTGTCTACAGCAAACGCAGGCAATGTTGATAGGTGCGACCAATGTACTTCCAAGATACCGGTGGTTGGGAAGGTTGGCGTTTGTGACTCATCCGCGTCGCGCACTTCGCCGCGCGGCGACTGTCCGGCAGCGCCTTCTCCGCCACCGTCCGGCCTCTGTTCCCGGAGACGCCTACTCGCCGAGAAGTTTCCCGATTGGGTGGGGCTGGTCGAGATCGCTGGGCTGGGGAAGGCGCCGGGCAATCCGTCCGCTGTCGCGGTCGGCGAGGTAATACAGCACCGCGAAGCTGGCCAGGTCGTGGACCGACACCTTCAGCCGATCGGCCTCCTCGCCGAGCGCCCGCCACGCGAAGCCGTCGAGCCGGAGGGTCAGGCGACGCGCGAGACGCACGTTGGCTTCGGCGCCGGCGTCCGAGTTGTCTGCGGCCGTCAGGCCGCGTGCCGTCGAGGTCGGCTCCCGCTCCACGTTGCTTCAACTCCCCGGAGCCGTCGTCGCTCGCGCCAGCATACTTTCACGTGGTACCGAAAAAGGCTGATTGCCACTGGCCGATCATCGCGCCTACGGTGGCGTGGTGGGGGCCGACGGGGGGCTGCGAGTGGGTGAATGGTGGCGCGCGGTGTGTTCTACCTGATCGTGGACAGCAACGAATATGGGTCCAGCACGCCAGCCGCGACCTCCAAGCACCCGGTGATCGTCCGATGAGCGTCCGGGATGACCTCCGCAAGGAGACTTGCAGCCAGGGGATTTGCAACCGCAGGGGGAGCGGCGTGCGCCTGCGTGCTCGTGATGTGCGCGGCCGGCGTGGGCGCAGCGCAGGCGCGCACGGTTGCGCCGGCGGCAAAACGAGCTTCGGAGCGGCAAAACTCCGCCTCGCGCGCCGTGTGCACCGCCGCTGGCGCGCGCTTCCATAGAGGTCGCGCTCGCCGCCGTCAGGCAGTGCGTGGGCGTAGGGGCCGAGCGTCCGCGAGACGTTGCGCGGCGGCGCAGGTCAGATCTCGTGTCGCGCGCCAAGCGCCGTCGGCTTCCGATTCACGCGGCATCTCGCCGGTTGCCGCGACGCTCTATCCGTCGCTCGGCGCGGTGCCCGCCGCGGCTGCGGTGTTCCCCGCCGGCGGCGCGCTTGTCGAAGCGGGGCTTGGCGCCGACGAAGATGGTGGCGGGGTTTCGGAAGGTCTGTCGTCAGGTTCGGAAAGCGGCTCCACCGGCTTCGGGGATGGGTCTGGCTTCGGGGCCAGCGGGAGCGGCTCCGGCTCGACGTCCGGCGAAAGCGGCTCCGGCACCTCCGAAGGTGGAGCTGGGTCTAGCGGTGGTTCCGGCTCCGCTGGCAGCGGCGAAGGTGGCTCTTCGGGCCCCACCGAAGGCGGTGGTGGCGGCTCGGGCTCGACCGAAGGTGGCTCCGGCTCCTCGGGCAGCGGCGAAGGTGGGTCCTCGGGCTCGACCGAAGGCGGTGGTGGCGGCTCCGGCGGCGGCGAAGGTGGGTCCTCGGGCTCGACCGAAGGCGGTGGTGGCGGCTCGGGCTCGACCGAAGGTGGCTCCGGCTCCTCCGGCGGCAGCGAAGGCGGTTCTTCGGGCTCTGGGACCGGCGGCGGCTCTTCTGGCTCCACTGAAGGCGGTGCCGGCTCCTCCGGCGGCAGCGAAGGCGGCTCGGAAACGTCGGGTGGCTCCGGTCCACCAGCCGAGCCGTTCCGCTTCTTCTCGCCCACCAGCGTCTGGAATCGGGCTTTGCCCGCCAACGCTCCGCTCGACCCCAGCTCGTCTGCTGTCGCGGGCGCGCTGCAGGAAGAGGTGGCGCACGAGGAGGAAGTGAAAAAAGGGCCGGCCATCAACACCACGTCGTGGTCGGTTCCGATCTACACGGTCCCCGCCAACCAGCCCACCGTGAAAGTGACGCTCCCGTACGCGTCGCTTGCGTCGAGAACCGCCCTGCAAGCGGCCTGGGAAGCGGTGCCGTTGCCGGCCAACGCGCAACCGGCGGCCGGCGCCGACAAACACCTGGCGGTGTGGCAGCCCAGCGCCGACAAGCTGTGGGAGTTTTGGCACCTCGAAAAAACCAGCGCTGGTTGGGAAGCGTTTTGGGGTGGGGCGATCCACGACGTGCCTTCCGCCACGGGCGCCTATGGTCCCGAAGCGTGGTCGGGCGCCGCCGCCGGCTGGGGGGCCAGCGCCTCCTCGTTGTCGATCGCGGGTGGGTTGATCACATTGGAAGACCTCGAAAAGGGCACCATCAACCATGCGCTGGCGATCGCCGTGCCCAACACGCGGGCCGGGGTATATGCGGCGCCCGCCCAGCGCACCGACGGCGCAAGCAGCGAAGCGTCGTCGCTGCCCGAGGGCGCACATCTGCGGCTGGAACCCGGCCTCGACCTGGCCTCCCTGCATCTTCCGCACTTCACGCTGCTGCTGGCCGAAGCGGCACAGCGGTACGGGATCGTCGTCCGTGACACCGCCGCCAACGTGGCGCTTTACGCGCAGGACCCCACCCCCACCGGCATCAACCCATACACCGGCGCGCACGGCTACTACGAAGGCAAATCCCCCGCGCAACTGTTGGCGGTCTTCCCGTGGAGTCATCTGCAGCTGTTGAAGATGGACCTGCACGGCCAACCGTAAACGCCGCTCCTCGCCACGGTCCGCGACGACCCTCACCAAGGCTCCGGTAGGGTAGGGGCTGGTCACGATCGGGGGAAAGGTGATGCGGGGACGGCCAAGACCATCGGTGCGCCGATGCCTGCTCCTACTGGGAGTGGCGCTGCTGGGTGGGAGCGTCGGTGGGCTGTGCGTCGGCGGGCTGGGTGACAGAGGGCTGGGCGCCGGAGGTTTGGCGACAGCGGCCGAATCCACCGGCCCCGCGCCGTGGCGCCCGTTTGCCGCCACCAGCTTCTGGAACAAGCAGACGGTGGCCACCGCTCCCCTCGACCCAAGCTCGGCGGCGGTGGTGGGGGCGCTCGGCAAAGAGGTGGCTCAGGACGAGCAAGCCAAAGAAGGGCCCGCCATCAACACCACGTCGTGGTCGGTTCCGATCTATACGGTGCCCGCCACGCAACGCACCGTCGAAGTCAGGCTCCCCTACGCGTCGCTCCCGTCGAGAATCGCCCTGCAGGCGGCCTGGGAAGCGGTGCCGCTGCCGGCCAACGCGCAGCCGGCGGCCGGCGCCGACAAACAGCTGGTCGTCTGGCAGCCCTCCACCAAACGACTGTGGGAGTTCTGGCACCTCGAAAAAACCATCGCTGGCTGGGAAGCGTTTTGGGGTGGGGCGATGCAGAACGCCCTCACCGACTCGGGCGCCTACGGCCCCGAAGCGTGGTCGGGCGCCGCCACCAGCTGGGGGGCCAGCGCCTCGTCGCTGTCGATCGCGGGTGGGTTGATCACGTTGGAAGACCTCGAAAAGGGCACCATCAACCACGCACTGGCGATCGCGGTACCCAATACGCGCGAAGCGGTGTTCGCCGCGCCGGCCGAGCGCACCGACGGGGGCCGCATCGAAGCCTCCTCGCTGCCGGAGGGCGCGCACCTGCGGCTCAACCCCAGCCTCGACCTGGTTGCGCTGCACCTGCCCCACTTCGTCCTGATGCTGGCCGAAGCGGCACAGCGATACGGGATCTTCGTGCGCGACACCGCCGCCAACGTCGCCTTTTACGCGCAAGACCCCACCCCCACGGGCACCAACCCCTATGTGGGGGCAAACGGGTACTTCGAAGGCAGGTCGCCGGCACAGTTGCTGGCCCTCTTCCCGTGGAGCCAACTGCAGCTGCTGAAGATGGAACTGCACTAGACCGCGTGATTGCGCCGCGCCGGCGGCTAGCATCCGCGGCGAAGCTCGATGTCTGATGCCCAAGCCGAACGGCGGCTCATCCTGCTGAGCGCCGGCACCGCCGCCCGCAGAGAGACGGCGCGAGCGCAGGCCGGGGAGCTGGCGAGTCGGGTGGATTGGCCGCGACTGGCGGCGACGTTGCGCGCCCGTAGGCTGCTGTCGCTGCTGGGTCCGCGCATTCTCGAGCTGGCGGGGCCGGCCGCCGACGACGAGTTCGCCGCGGCGGTCGCACAAGCGCTCGAATTGGGACGCAAGCAGGGAATGCTGCTGCAGGTGCTCACCCAGCGCATGGTCGCGATGCTCGCCGAAGCCGGCATTTGCAGCGCGCCGTTGAAGGGCCCGTTGCTGGGTGAGGCGATCCACGGCGAAAGCGCCCACCGGCTGTCCAGCGACATCGACGTGCTGGTTGCTCCCGAGCAGCTGTTCCCGGCCGTGGAGGTGATGCGCGGACTGGGCTATGGAGCTCCCACCGACCACCTGCTGGCCGACGGGCTGCCGCTGCTGCACCTCAGGCTGCTCGACGAGCGCGGGAAGCTGCCGCCGCTCGAGCTGCACTGGCGAGTGCACTGGTATGAGCGAGAGTTCGCGCGCCGGCTGCTGCTGCCGCCCATGCTGGACCCGCGGGGCGAGTGGCGTCCACCTGCCATCGACGAGCTGGCTGCGCTGCTGCTGTTTTACGCGCGCGACGGCTTCATCGATCTGCGCATGGCCGCCGACCTTGGCGCCTGGTGGGACGCCCGCGGCGCCGAGCTGCCCGCCGACGGGCTGGAGGGGGTGCTGGTCGACTATCCCCAGCTCACGCGGGCGATAGTCGCGGCCGCCGTGGTGGCCGAGCGGGTGGTGGGCCTGCCCGCCGAGCGCCTGCTCGGGGGGCGACGCCGACTCGGCCCGCGCCAGCGTGTGGCGGTGCGCCTTGCCAACCCCAATCCCCGCTCCAGCCAACCCCAGCTGTATGCCGACATGGGGTTGATCGACGGGTTGCTGGCGCCCGCGGGAGGTTTCGGCGAGTGGGTCAAACGCCAGCTGCTGCCGCCCACCGAGGTTCTCGACCAGCAGGCGCGGCACGGCGAAAAGCACCGCACGCGCTCGCCCACCGGCAGGTTTGTGGGGGTGCTGGGCCGCTACACGCTGACGCTGCTCAGGCGAGGGTTCGTGGGAGCCGCCGCGCCGTGAAGTGGGCTGACGCTGCTCAGGCGAGGACGCGTGCGAGCCGCCGTGCGGTGAAATCGGCGCCATACACAAACCGCATCACCGGCCCAAAGCTGCCCGCCGCGGCGTAGCCCACGAAATAAAGGCCGCCCACACTGCTCTGAAACGAGCGATCCAGCACCGGCGTCCCCGCCGCCGTGGCGATTCGCGCGCGCAGCGCGGCATCCAAAAACCGCAGTCTGTCAACGTCCGGGCGGTAGCCGGTACCGGCCAGCACGCGGTGCACGGCCAGCCGCTCTTCGCTGTCGGGCCCGCCGAGTCGCAGGTGCAGCAGTCCCTCGCCCCTCTCCTCCTCCTCCTCTCCTTCCATCTCCACGGCGCGAACCGTGCGCGACAGCAGCGTCCTTACACGGCCGTCGAAGCGGTCACGCAGCCACCACGCGCCGGCGGGGCCGAGCGCGGTGTAGGCCACGCCCAGCCGTTTGCCGGCGGGTGCGGCGTGCACCAGCAGCGGGTGGCTGGCGTACAGGCGCATCTTCAGCCCCTCGCCCAGTCCCGAGCTGGGGTAGCGCAGGCGCGCCCACAACGGCCGCCTGCCGGGTGTCGGGTCGGCGTTCCAAACGATGCGCGGCGCGCGCGCCACCAGCAGCACCTCGGCGCCCTGCTCGTGCAGCAGCGCGGCGCCCTCCAGCGCCGACTGTCCGGCTCCCACCACCGCCACCCGCATCCCGCGCCAGCGCGCGGGCTCGCGCTGTTCGAAGGCGTGAGTCACCGCGCCCTCCCTGGCGCCGCCCAGCTCGGGCGGCAGGTGCGCACAGCCCTGCACGCCGGTGGCCACGATCACACGGCGTGCCCGCAACGTCTCGCCGCTGTCCAGTCGCAGCTCGAAGCCCGCCGCGGCCCCCAGCACCCGCTCGACCCGAGCGCGTCGCAGCCCGGCGACGAACCGCGCTTGAAAGCGGCTGCCGTAGCGTTCGAAGGTGTCCAGCTTCACCGGCACCCCCACGTCGCCGTACTCCAGCCCCTCCTCCGCGCAAAAGCGCGCCAGCGTGCACTCGCCGCGCGGGTCCGACAGGTTGGACGCAAACCCCTCCGACTTCAAACACATCTCCCTCGGCATGTGGTTGCGCCAGGTGTCCATCGGCTCGCCCAAGATCTCGTGCGCGACCCGGGCGGCGCTGAGGTGCGAGGAGATCGACAGGCCGTACGGCCCGGCGCCGATCACCGCCACGTCGGTGTCCGGCGGTGTGTGCCGGCGCAGCTTGCGCAGGGCCCCCGTGGTTGCCACCAGCGCCGGGCGGGGATCGCGGGGATCGAGGTAGTCGTAGCTCAGCGGACGCACGCAATCGGCCAAAAAGGCGCCCACCGCCCGAGCGGCTGGGGGCGCATCGGGCTGCGTGGGGTCGGCCAGCACTTTCTTCAGCCACGACAAGTCGCCGCCCAGCCAGCGCATGCGCACACCGCTGCGGTAGCGCAGCTGCTCCCACATCGGCTCGCCGGCCGCCCACGCGTACAACAGTCGCGGAAATGGCACGCCGGCGCGCACCGCCACCTCCACCGAGGCCGACAAACGGGGGTTGACCTCCATCAGCGCCGGCCGGCCGTGCGCGTCGCGGCGGAACTCCGCCTCGGAGTAGCCCTCCAACTCGAGCGCGCTCACCAGCCGCTCCGCGTCGGCGGCGATGTCGGGCGGCAGGGGGATGCTTTCGCGCCTCACCGACGACCCCCCCAGCGGTGGCACCGAGCGGGTGGTGCGCTGGGCGAAGCGCGCCCACACCGTGCCGTCGGCGTACATCAAGCTCACCGCTTCGCGGCTGCCCCCCAGCCACTCCTGCAGCACCACCTCCACGCCCTCCTCCAGCACCGCGGCGGCCGCCTGGTGGACCGCGGTCGCCGACGTGGCGGCCACCGCGTTCAGCCGTCGCCCGCCCCCGCGCTCCTGTGCCCACGAGCGCGCCGGCTTCACCACCGCCGGCAGCCCCACCTCCGAGAGGGCTTCGCGCACCTCGCCCAGCTCGCCCACCACCACGCCGCGCGGCACCCGCACGCCGAGGTCGCGGGCGGCTTGGAGCGTACGGCGCTTGTCCACCGCCACCGCCAGCGCCCCCTCGGAGGCCAGCGCCACTCCCACCGTGCGCTCGAGCTCCGCGCGGCGGTCGCGCAGCGCCTGGATCGAGCCGTCGTGCGAGGGAATCAGCACCCGCGGCCGGCGCTCCTCGCACAGCCTCAACAACGCGTCCACAAACGCGTCGGGCCGGCGCGTGAAATCGGGGACGAGCGCGCTCGCCGCGCACCGGCGCGAGGCCCACGCGGGTGCGCCGGCGTGACACTCCACCGCGCACACGCGCACGCCCGCGCCGCCCAGCTCGCGCACCGCCACCAGCGCCTGGCGCTGGGCGGCATCGAGGATCAGCGCATCCACCTCCCCCGCATCTGTTTCCCGCCGCATGCGGCGCAAGTGTATGTTCCGCCGTCGATGCCCTCCGCGCTGAGCATCCAGTCGCTGAAGGGTCACGGCAAGGTGGCGGTTTCGCACCTGTCGCTGGACGTCGCGTTGCGGCTGCTGGGCAGCTGGCAGGGCGTGCTGGTGCTGACCCACCATCGCGTCGGCAGCTCGGCGGGGCAGCCGTGGGATCCGGCGGTGTGGAGCGCCGACGCCGAGCAGTTGGGCCGCCAGCTGCGCACGCTGGCGCGCGCCACCGAGGTGATCGACCCTGGTGAGCTTGCCGCGGCGATGCGCGGCGGGCGGGGGCGGCGCGTGCTGATCACGTTCGACGACGGCTACCGCGACAACTACGAGGTGGCGCTGCCGCTGCTGCGCCGCCACGGCCTCACCGCCACGTTCTTTTTGGCCAGCGGCTTTCTCGATGCGCCGCGCGCGCCGTGGTGGGATGAGATCGCGTGGATGGTGCGCCACGCCGATGTCGGCGCGCCGCGCCCCGATGCGGCCGCGCTGATCGCCCGCTACAAGACGCTTGCCGACGAGCGGGAGGGCGAGCGCTTCCTGGCGCGGCTGGCCGACACGCTCGGCAGCGGGCGCTGCCCGGCGCAGGAGGCGCAAAAGCAGTGGATGACGTGGGAGATGGCGCGCGAGCTGCGCGACGCCGGGATGTCGATCGGCGGGCACACCGTCACCCATCCCGTGCTGGCGTCGCTCTCACCCGAGCGCCAGCGCGAGGAGATCGAGGGTGGCGCGCGGCGGCTGCGCGAGGAGCTGGGGGTGGCGATGCGCTGGTTTGCCTACCCGGTGGGCGCGCGCGACTCCTTCACGTCAATCACGCGGGACGTTCTGCGCGAGTGCGGTGTGAAGCTGGCGTTCAGCTACTACGGCGGCTTCGCCCACCCGTCGCGCTTCGACGCGTTGGACGTGCCGCGCGTGCACGTCGACACCGCGCTCGCCCCGCGGTTGCTCGCACAGCGGTGGGGCATGGGTACGTGAAAGTCGTTTGGGCGATTCCATCCGAATCTCCACCCTCGACGCGCCCGCCCGGCGTTAGCATCTGCGCTCGTAACCGGGGTCCGTGCCTGATGCCTGATGCTTGGCGCCTGCCCAGCCAGTAGTAGACGTCGATGTGCGTCGCGGTCCATATAGGACAGGGATGCGCTGAAGGGGGATATAGCGTTGACAAGGCAAGCAGGTTCTCTGCAGGTGTCGATCGCACGCTGTGTAGGTGTAGCGGTCGCGATGGTTCTCGCCCTGGCGCTGTGGGCGCCCTCGGCGGCGCACGCAAGCGGGTGCACCGATACGTTCACCAACACCGCGGGCGGCAACTGGAGCACGGCCTCCAACTGGAGCAAAAAAGCCCCACCGGCCTCCGAAGAAGAAGCCTGCATCACCGACAACGGGACCTACACGGTCACGCTGAGCGCGACCAGCGTGAGTGTCAAGTCGCTGACGATCGGCGGGAGCTCCGGCACCCAGACGCTCACGGTGGAAAGCAGCTGCTCGGGGAGCGCCTCGCTGGGCAGCACCGCAGGCCTTGCCATCGGCACTCACGGTGCCGTCACGCTCACCAACGGCGGGCTCTGCGCCAATGGCGTCACGCTCGGCGGGCCCGTCGCCAACGCCGGCACGATCACGGCCGAACCGGGCACCGGCGGCGGTGCGCGCAACCTGGAGGGGAATCTCACGAACACCGGCACGCTGGCGGTGGATGCGAACACGTCGTTCAACGGGTCCAACGCGACGTTGACCAACGAAGGCGCGGTCGATCTCGCCGAAGGCCTCGAGCTGTACGTCGCGGGCAGCGACTCGTTCTCCAACGGCGCTGGCGGTTCGATCGCGGCGACGGGCAGTGCGAACGTGTTCGTTCCGAGCGGCGCCACGTTCAACGAGGGGGCGGGTACGACGAGTGGCTCGCAGCCGGTGATCGTTGAACAGGCGACGCTGAACTACACGGGGTCTGGTGCGAGTTCGATCAGGCTGCGCAGCTACTACAACCATTTGAGCGGGAATATCTCGCCGGGTCAGTCGCTTGCGATCGAAGCTTGTGCGGGTGGCGGAGAGCCGGCGATCGTCGATGCCGCGAGCGGCTTCAGCAACGAAGGCTCGCTGACGGTCACGAGCACCGAGCACAACGGCGCTGACTGTGGCGGCAACGATTACGCCACGCTCGACGTCGAAAGCGGCACGTTGACCAACACCGGTACGATCGACGTGGAACCGGGCACCGGTGGCGCGCGCAATCTCGAAGGCGGCCTCACGAACAAAGGCACGCTGGCTGTCAACACGAATACGTTGTTCGATGGATCCGGGGCGGCGTTGACCAACGAAGGCGCGGTTGAACTCGGCGCGGGTCTCGAGCTTTCGGTTTCCAACGGTGGCATGTTCACGAATGGCGCCGGCGGTTCGGTTTTGGCGCCCGGCGGCGCGAGTGTGTTGATTCCGAGCGGTGCCACGTTCAACGAGGGGGCGGGTACGACGAGTGGCTCGCAGCCGGTGATCGTTGAACAGGCGACGTTGAGCTACACGGGGTCTGGTGCGAGTTCGATCAGGCTGCGCAGCTACTACAACCATTTGAGCGGGAGCATCTCGCCGGGTCAGTCGCTTGCGATCGAAGCTTGTGCGGGTGGCGGAGAGCCGGCGATCGTCGATGCCGCGACGGGCTTCAGCAACGAAGGCTCGCTGACGGTCACGAGCGCCAAGCACAGTGGCGCTGACTGCGGCGGCAACGATTACGCCACATTCGACGTCGAAAGCGGCACGTTGACCAACACCGGCACGATCGACGTGGAACCGGGCACGGGCGGCGAACGCCAACTGCAGGGAAGCGTCACGAACAAAGGCACGCTGGCTGTCAACACGAATACGTTGTTCGATGGATCCGGGGCGGCGTTGACCAACGAAGGCGCGGTTGAACTCGGCGCGGGTCTCGAGCTTTCGGTTTCCAACGGTGGCACGTTCACGAATGGCGCCGGCGGTTCGGTTTTGGCGCCCGGCGGCGCGAGTGTGTTGATTCCAAGCGGCGCCACGTTCAACGAGGGGGCGGGTACGACGAGTGGCTCGCAGCCGGTGATCGTTGAACAGGCGACGCTGAACTACACGGGGTCTGGTGCGAGTTCGATCAGGCTGCGCAGCTACTACGACCATTTGAGCGGGAATATCTCCCCGGGTCAGTCGCTTGCGATCGAAGCCTGTGCGGGCAGCGGGAACCCGGCGATCGTCAAAGCCGCGACGGGCTTCAGCAACGAAGGCTCGCTGACGGTCACGAGCGCCAAGCACAGCGGCGCTGACTGCGGCGGCAACGATTACGCCACATTCGACGTCGAAAGCGGCACGTTGACGAACACCGGCACGATCGACGTCGAACCCGGCATCGGCGGCGAACGCCAACTGCAGGGAAGCGTCACGAACAGGGGCACGCTGTCGATCGCGGCGAACACCAGCTTCGACGGATCAAAAGCGGTGCTCACAAACGAAGGCGCACTCGATCTCGCCGAAGGCATGGGGCTATCGGTCTCGAACGCCGGCTCGGTCGTAAACGGCGCGGGCGGCAACATCGCCGGTGGCGCCAGCGGCTATCTGCTGGCGGGGTCGGGCACGTTATTCAACGAGGGCGCGGGTACGACCAGCGGCAGCGCCCCGGTGATCGTCGAATCGGGGACGTTGAGCTACACGGGGTCTGGTGCGAGTTCGATCAGGCTGCGCAGCTACTACGATCATCTGAGCGGGAGCGTCTCGCCGGGCCAGTCGCTTGCGGTCGAAGCCTGTGCGGGCAGTGGGAACCCGGCGATCATCGATGTCGCGAGCGGGTTCAGCAACGAAGGCTCGCTCACGCTCACGAGCGCCAAGCACAATGGCGCCGACTGCGGCGGCAACGATTACGTCACGTTCACGCTCGAAGGCGGCACCCTGACCAACACCGGCACGATCGCAACCGAAGCCGGCACCGGCGGCGAACGCAAAATCGAAGGCAGCCTCACCAACGATCGCCTGCTCTCCCTTGGGGCGGGGAGCACCCTGAAGCTGACGGGCTCCTACACCGAAGCCAAAGCCGGAACGCTCGAGACGATGATCGGCGGAACCTCCGACTTCGGCGCGCTGTCGGCGACCGGGTCGGCGACGATCGCCGGAACCGTGCTCGCACGCCAGGTCGCCCCATTCAAAGGCGAAAGCGGCCAGAAATTCGCGATCCTCAGCGCCGCCTCGCGTTCGGGCTCGTTCGGGCACACCTCGGGCGCCACGATCGGCCCCGACCTGTACTACGCGCCCGTCAACACCGCCACCGGCACCAACCTCGTGGTGCTCGAAGGCGAATCGCCCGAAAAGGTCCCCACAAACGAAACCAAGCCCACGATCTCCGGGGGCACGCGGCAGGGTGAGACGATCGTGCTCGACTCTCCCGGCACCTGGGCGCAGGCGCCAGGCGAATTCTCCTACCAGTGGCTGCGCTGCGAAGAATCGGGTGCCAACTGCCAGGCGATCGCGGGCGCGACGGGGCAGAGCTACCTGCTCACGGCCGCCGACGCACACCACCGGATCTCGCTGCAGGTGATCGCCTACAACGGCGCGGGCGAAAGCGCTCCCGCCGAACCGAGCTCTCCCAGCCCGGTGATCTCGGCGCTGGCGCTGCACGCGGCCGCCGGAGAAAGCATCTCGGCGGTGGAAGGCGCGTCGGTGACGCTCGACGGCTCGGGCAGCACGCCGGCCTCTGAAATCGCCAAGTACCGCTGGCAGTTCGGCGATGGCGGCGAAGCAGAAGGCGCGGGCGACGCGATCCTGCATCACGTGTACGCCACCGCGGGCAAATACACCGCGCAACTCACGGTGTTCCGCGGCGGTGAAGAATCCAGCGCGTCCGTTGCGATCACGGTCACCGCCAAGCCGAAACCCGCCGGCGGGGGGCATCCTGCCGAAGGCGTGTACGTCACGGTCAAGGGCGTGGGCGATGAACCGATCGACGGCGCGACCGTGCTGTACGTGGGCTCGAGCGGCGCGCGCATCGAAGCGGCGAGCGGCTCCAGCGGGGAAGCGGTGCTGAAGGGCCTGCCGGAAGGGACCGACACCGTGTACGTGTACAAGAGCGGCCTGCGTCCCGCCGTCGCCCAGGTGACTGTCAACGGCGAAGGCGACGGCTCGACCGGCGTGACGCTCGCCAGCGGCGAAGTCGCCGCGGCGGAAGTGAAATCGAAGGAACTCAACTACGAAGAAATCGTCGCCGCGGGGATCAACCCGAGCGAACCGGCCAACCAGAACGTCTACAAATTCGTGATCAAGCTGGCGTTCATCGAATCTCCGCCCGTGGTGGTGCAGGGTTACGTCAACGGCGGCGGCGAGTTCGTTGGTGCCACCGGCGCCAGTGGCGGTGGGGGAGGATGGTCGTGCGGCTCCGGCGGCTGTGAAGGCGGCGGTGGCGGTGGCGGCGGTGGCGGCGGTGAACGGATCATCGCCCAGCCCGAGGTCGTGGAAGGCCATCCGCTGATCCAGTGGCTGATCCTGCACGGCAAGGCGGCCGTGCTCAAGCAGTTCTTCGAAGTGAGCATGATCGTCCAGAACCTGTCCCCCGAACCGTTCACGCTGGCCAAGGGCACGGCGACGCTGAACCTGCCCGAAGGGTTGAGCCTCGCGCCGACGGCAGCGCAGCAGTCGCTGACCAACGAAGTGCCGGCGGTGCCGGGCGGCGGCAGCACGACGACCAACTGGATCATCCGCGGCGATACGCCCGGCGAATACAACCTCTCGGCCGACTACAAGTCGACGCTCGAACCGTTCGACGCGCCCGTGTCGGTGCAGGCGGCGCTCGCCAACCCGCTGAAGGTGTGGGGCAAGGAAGCGATGACGTTGAAGGTGAAAGCCGACGAAGGCAAGCTCCACGAAGGCGTGCCCTACCATGTGTACGTGGGGGTCGAAAACAAATCCGACGTGCCGCTGTACAACGTCGCCCTGACGATCGAAGAAAATCCGCACGTCAGCTTCGTGTTCCAGCCCGAACAGCAGTTCAGCGAACTGGTCGGCGAACTGAAGCCCGGCGAAACCTTCTTCGTCAAACGCCCCTACATCCTGATCCCCGACGCCGAAAGCGTGTCGGTGTTCAACCCGGCGCTGTCGAGCGCGACGTTTGTGGGCGAAAAGGAACACCCCGGCGAAAACATCGAAAAGATCAAACCGCCGACGATGTACCCCCTGGAAGCGCCGGCGAGCATCCCCGGGTACGTGCGCCTGAAATGGACGCCGGTGCCGGGCGCCGAAGGGTATGAGGTGTTCTCGACCAAAACCCTCGAAACGCTGTTCACCAACACGCCGCTGAGCGTGCTGCCGAGCAGCTCCTCCAAAACGGGCGTGACGGTGCTGCCGGCGGGCGCCACCGAAGCCTACGTGCCGGCGAGCTCGACCGAAGCGCTGTGGTATGCGCTCAGCACGGTCGTCGGAGGACACCTCGAACTGGAGTCATCGCCGCTGGTCAAAGCGTCTGCGCCGGTCTCCACCGTGCCCAAGGTCTCCTCGGTGAGCCCGGCATCGGGGTCGGTGGCGGGAGGGACTCCGATCACGATCGCCGGCACCGGTTTCGTGCCGGGCGCGACCGTGGAGATCGCGCAGGGCGGCGGCGCCGGGCCGACCGCCATCCCGGCGTCCAAAGTGGTCGTGGTCTCCCCGACCGAAATCACCGCCACGACGGGCGGCTTGGCGAAAGCCGGCAAATGGAACCTGTTCGTGATCGACGCGGGGGGGACCAGCTCCGCCAACGCGGGTGACCAGTACACCTACGGCAAATGAGGGTCGGACGGGCCATCCGGGCCGCGGTGCTGGCGCGGCGCTGCCGGCGCCGCGGCCGCATATAGCTCACGCAGCCGGGCGTCGATCACATCGACGCTTTGGTTGCGCTCGCAAAACTCGCGGCCGCGCTCGCCCATCTGGCGCGCCAAGGTGGGATCGGCGAGCAGCTCGGTGAGGCGGTCGGCCAGCGCGCGATGGTCGCCGACCGCCACCGGCACGCCTCCCCCGGAGGCCAACAGGTCGGTGACGCCGCCCACGGGGGTGGCGACGAACGGGCGCCCGGCGCTCATCGCCTCCGAGAGGATCATCGGTAGCGCCTCGGCCTGCGCCGCCAGCACCACCACGCGGGCGGCGCGCAGCAGCTCGCGCACCTCGGCGGGCCCCACCGGCGCGCGCACCTGCAGGCGCGGGGCGGGGGGAGGCGTGTAGTCGATGATCGGTCCCACCAGCACACAGCGAGCAGTGGGGCGGCGCTCTGCCACCAGCTGCCACGCGCGGTGCAGTACGTCGGCGCCCTTGCGCGTGCTGATCTCGCCGGCAAACACCACCAGCTCCTCAGTCGCGTCGGCCGGCGGCGCGTCGCGATCCACCGGCACCGGGTTGGGAACCAGCTCGGCGTGCACGTCGGGCACGCGGCGGTTGACGCACTGAAGCGTTTCGCGCGCCAAACAGGTCACCAGATGCGCGCGGCCCAGCACCGCCGCCACCAGTCGCGGGCGACGGGCCGCGAAGGAGACGAACTCCCCGCCGTGGATGCTGGCAACGGTCACCAGGCCGCGTCGTCGGGCGAGCGCGACCAGCGCCCCCTCGCGTACAAACGAGCCCTTTTCGGATAGGTGGATGTGAGCAACCTCGCCGGCCGGCAGGCGGCGCAGCACGCGTGTGGCCGCACCGGCCAAACGCGCCGAGGTGAGCGACGCGTTCGGTCGCCACGTGGGGTGGAACTCGACCGCGTCGCCCCCCACGTGGTGCTCGCTGAACACCCGGATCACGCTCGCCATGCCGCCCACCGTGGCGGGGTCGGGGCCGAAGTGGTGCACCGTCATGGCTGTATGGGAGGCGATGCGCTTTACGGGCACCCCCAGTTGGGCGCCGCGGGGATCGCCTGGCAGCCGCCGGTGGCGGTGTTGCCGCTGCCGCCGAGCACCGACGAGCTGGCGCCTTCCGCGGCATTCTGATAGCCACCGGCAACAGCGCTGTTGGGCGCGATGGCGCTCCCGAACGAGCCGCCATCCACGGCCGAGCTGTTGCCCGAGGCCGTGTTGCCATATCCGCCGGAGGCGGTTGCCGCGAGGTAACTCGCCGTGTTTTGAGCCCCAGCCAGGGCGGCCGACCAGCCTCCCGAGGCGGTGTTGTACTCGCCGCCGCCCGCCACCGCGTCGGCGCCCGAGGCGGCGTTGCTCTCGCCCCCGAGGATCGACTCGTCGCCCGCGCCGGCGCATTCGTTGCTCGACGGCAGCGTGCCTTCTCCGGCGAGGTTGGCGCACCCGCCGCCGATGAACGCAAACGGACCCGCCGCGAGACCGAACTGTCCGCCGGCGATCGCGGCGTTGTCGGCCGATGCCGTGTTGCCCATACCGCCGAGGACGGTGGTGAAGAAGCTTCGGTAAGACGCGTTTGTGCAGGCTGCGCTGACGGCGAGTGTGCCGCTGCCGGCGAGGTTTGAGCATCCGCCGTTCACCGCCGCGTAAGCGCCACCCGCCTTGTTGGCGTACCCGCCGGTGACCACCCCCGCATAGGACGACGCAGTGTTGTTGCCGCCGCCCAGCACCGAAGCGTAACTGAAGGAAATCTGGTTGCCGATGCCTCCCACGATCCCCCCAAAGCTCGTGTAGGCGTTTTTGCCGCCCACCAGCAGATTGTGCGAACCGGTCTGGACGCCGGGCGTTTCGTCATATCCGAGAATCAGATTTCCCGTCCCGTTGAGCGTGGTCTCGGACCCGGAGCCGTTGACGACCTGCAAGTTGACACCGGAAAATTGAACGGTGGGCTTTTTGTCGACGCCTTCTTTGACGAACTTGACGTAGGGCAGGACCTGCTCGAGCTTTTCCTGTTCGGTTTCGCTCAGCAGGCTCGTCTTGGTATAGCCCGTTTCACAGGCCCCGGCTTTTGGAGTGACGATGGCCGCGCCTTCCTTGCTGGCCGGCGGCACACAGATCTTCATCGCGCTTGCCGACGCATTCGCGCTCATCGTCATGAGTAGCGCACCGGCCCCGCACAGGGCGATCACCATGCGCCTCGCCACATGCCTGGACATCAAACGTACTCTCCCCCGGGTAAGTGATGGAAATAGTGGTGGTGGGACTCATGTAGCCGGCAACGCCGCAACTCGCGCAGCTGTTCGCCGCCGTGCATCCACCGCGGGTATTGTTAGGACGGAGGCCACGATCAGCCCGGCGGCGTAGCCGGTGATGCTGGTGGTGAAGACGTTGTCTGCGAGCGCGTCGAACAGGCATCCCGCCACGACCGCGAGCGCAAGCGTCGCGGCGTTCAGTGTCCCTGCCGCCAGCGTGCCCGGGATTCGCCGCCTACGGACCAGGGCGCGGATCAGGACGCCGAGACCGCACAGGATGGTGGCCACGCCGACGATGCCGGTCTCGACGAGATAGCGCAGATATTCGTTGTGGGGCAGTTTGCCGGCCAGCCGGTCTGAGAGGGTGGCTTCGGCGGTCACGGTGGTGCCGAGGCCTTGACCGAGCAGTGGCGACTGTTCCCACTCGGGCAGGAGTGCCTGCCACCTGTTCAGGCGCCATGCGAACGAGCTGTTCGGTTCGCCGCGTTCCGCGGATACGACGTTGCTCTTCGACTCCTGGGCGAGTCGTTCCGCGCCGAGCGGCGTCGCCAGAAACGCGAGGATGAGAAACGAGGCGACCGCGACGGCGCCCAGCTTGGCGCGTATCGAGCCGGGGCGCAGCGCCCCCAGGGTGATAAGCATGACAAATAGTGAGAGCAGGCCACCGATGCTGAACGTCGCGATCAGAGCGGCCGCGAACAGCACGGTGAGCAGCGCATCGGATCGGCGCCGGCCGTTGTCCAGGAATCGCCACAGCGAAACGGTGGCTGCGACCGCGAAGAAGATGGCGGCGCTGTTCGGGTGCACGAATGTGCCGTTGGCGCGGATCTGGCCGGCGATATCCAGACCAGTGTGCGTCGCAAACTGATACAACGCCAGGCATGCCGGGACAACGCCGATGAATTGAACCAAGCGGGTGGCGGTGGGCACGCTCACGCCGCCGCGCGTGTTGTACACGAGCACGGCAAGCGCAACCACCGACGCCTCGCGCACGCCCTCGCGGATCGTCTCGGTTGACGCGCCGTTGGTGTGCACGGCGACGCCCGTCCATACGCACAACCACAGCAGCGCCAACAGCGCCGGCCGCGCGCCGCCCTGCCGGCGGACCAACGGGCCGATGGCCGCGAGGATGATCAACGCCGCGATCACCCCGGCAAGGCCGAGGCTGCTGCTGTGGTGGCTGTTGGCGCTGCCCGTGTTGTCGGTCACCACGCGCACGAACAGCGTCACGCCGAGAAACGGCACGATCGGCAGATCGGTGGCGACCGCGATGAACAGGATGGCCGCCAGCGGGGCCCCCCACATATAGGAGTGGGAAATGGCGAATCCCTCGGCGACGAGGATGCAGATCAGGCCGCCGATCCACAACGCGGTCCGCCGGGATCCGCGAGGGTTCAGGCGTGCGAAACCGCCGGTCGCACCGACCGCCGGGTGCCACGCGGTCGGGCGATTCGGTTGTGCCGGCCAGGCGCTCATGGTCGATCCCGGAGCATCCCGCAAGCAGATCCAGAGTGCCAGGGCATAAGCGACCGCATAGCCTACAACGCCTCCAGTCGAGGACTTCTTGTGCGTTTGCGGGACCACCAGCACGCTCTCGGGCCGCGCCGGATGCCGCAAGTTCTTGGCCCGGCGGAAAGTTCTTAGACTCAAGAGCGTTGTAAAGGCGCCATCTCAACGCCGTCAGCGCCGGCAAACTCGGCTATCTGAGAGGATACCCTCGACGTGAAGCAAGGCTCCGAAGTGCTCGATCTCAAGCAGGCTCTAGGTGTGCTCCGCCGTCGCCTTCCCGTGATCGTGCTCTGCGTCGTGGTCGTCGCGGGCGCCGCCTACGGGTTTTCCAAGCGCGAGGCCAAGCGGTACACGGCGACGGCCTCGGTCGTTTTCAACAACAACAACCAGCTCACCCAAGAGGTTTCGGGAGTCGCAACCAACAACAGCTCCAACAGCCTGCTGGCCCAACAGGCCACCGACCTCGAACTTCTCAAGACGGGCGACATGGCGGCGAAGACCGCGCGCCTGCTCGGCCACGGGCTGACCGAACAGCAGATCGCCGAAAACCTGAGCGTGTCCGGGCGGGGAGAATCGGGCATCGTCGACGTCACGGTCACCGCGTCTTCCCCCGTGCTGGCGGCCAAGATCGCCAACACCTACGTGCGTCTGTTCGCCGAAGAGCAGGTCAAGGCCAATCGCCAGAACTACAGGGATCTGCTGGAGCTGGTGCGCAAGCAGATCGCGGCGCTCTCGCCGCACCAGCGAACCGGCGCCGACGGCCTCAACCTGCAAAACCGCGCACAGACGCTGGGCATCCTCTCAGAACTGAAGCAGGGCAGCGTCCAGATCGCCGAGGAAGCGGGGGTTCCCAGCAGCCCTTCGGCGCCGAAGACGTCGAGGAACGCGGCCATCGGTGGGGTCTTGGGTTTGTTCATCGGTCTTGCGCTCGCGTTCATCCTGGAGGGTGTCGACCGCCGGATCCGGGCGCCCGAAGACCTGGAGGCGATCTATCGTCTGCCCCTGCTCGGCTCCGTTCCTCGCAGCAAGGCGCTCTCGCGCAAGCGGGCGGCGCTGCCGTCTGCCGACGCCGAGGCGTTCAGCCTGATCCGCGGTCACCTGCGTTTCTTCAACATCGATCGCGATCTGCATACGGTGGCGATCGTGTCGGCCGCAGCCGGCGACGGCAAGACCACGATTGCGCGTCGGCTGGCCGAGTCGGCCGCGCGGTCGGGCTCGCGGGTGCTGCTGCTCGAGTTGGATCTGCGACATCCGACGCTTGCCGAGCAGCTCGGCGTCGATGCCGGGCCCGGGGTCGTCGACGTGCTGATCGGCGCCGCCCGGGTGGACGAGGCGACTAAGTCGATCGCGTTGGAGGCGGCCTCGGCGGGCGCCAACGCCACCGAACGGACGCTTGACGTGCTGGTAGCCGGCGCCGTGCCGCCCAACCCGGGCGAGCTGATCGAGAGCCGGGCTACCGAGGCGGTGCTCGAGCACGTCCGTTCCACCTACGACCTCGTTGTCGTGGATACGGCGCCGCTCGGTGACACCTCCGACGCGCTCCCGCTGCTCACCAGCGTCGACGGTGTGGTGGTAGTCGGTCGGGTCCAACACAGCCGACGCGACGCCGCGGAGCGGCTCGCCCAGCTGCTCTCGGCCAACGGCGGGGTGCCGCTGTTGGGCGTGATCGCCAACGCTTCCAAACCGGCGGAGGGCTCGGGCCTCTACCGCGGTCCGAGCAAGCCATCCGGCGCGTCCGCGTCGGCAAATGGTGCATCATCGTCCGATGCATCAGAGGCATTCCTCTCCGCCGGCAACGTCTGAGGTCCGGGGGAGCGTCGCGGGCCGAGGAGCCGACAGGCCCGACCCTGCGCGGCGAGCGCGGCTGCTTACAGCGGTCGCACTGCTCGTCGTGGCCGTGATCGCCATTTTGCTGATCCACGGGTCGACCGGTCTCAGCCAGGTTGACTACACCAGCAGGGTCGTCTTGACGATCCAGCCCAAGCACCCTGGAAAGGGGTTTGCGGAAGGCGCGATCGGACTTTCCATCGAGACCCGCGAGCTCGCCACTTCAGACTTGAGCGCAAGCGACAAGTCGCTGGTGGAACTGATGCGACTGCTCGGGCCGGGAGTGCTTCGCATCGGCGGCAACTCGCTCGATGACTCCTGGTGGACCAGCGGCAACGAACCGGCCCCCACGTGGGCCAAAAGCGTGATTGTCCCCACCGACTTGGGGCGTCTGCGCGGTCTTTTGGCGGCCACCGGCTGGCGGGCGATCCTCGGGGTCAACCTCGGTCACTTCGAACCCGTACGGGCGGCCAACGAGGCTGAGGTGGCCGAGGGCACTCTCGGTGCCCGGCTCCTTGGCTTCGAGATCGGCAACGAGCCCAGCGACTACGAACATCCCCACATCGGGCTCCGCGCCAATGCCTACAGCGCCAACGATTATCTCGGAGAACTCAACACCTACAGCGCTGCGATGCGAGCCAGTGTGCCGACGATCAGCTTCTACGGCCCCGACCTCGGAAGCTCGACGTCGGAATCGTGGCTGTGGCCGGTAGCGTCGCAAAGTGGCACGTTGTTTTCCTCGATCGACGTGCACTATTACCCCACCCACTACAGCGTCGCCAAAGGGGCTTGCGAAGCCGCGCCGGTCCCCACGGCGAGCGAACTCCTCTCGCCGGAAGTCCGCGAAAACGAGAATGCGGAATTGCAGGTGATGATCAAGGCCGGTGAACTGGCACACCGCGGCGTCCGCATCAGCGAGACCAACGACACCTCCTCCTGCGATCTTCCCGGTGGACCCGCGACGAGCCCCGTATACGCGAGCGCGCTGTGGTCACTGGACTGGTCGCTGCGAGCCGCCAGCGCCGGCATCGTAGGACTCAACTTCCATGGATATCTCGGGCGCTGCATGCCTGAATCGTTTGCCCCCATATGCGAACCGACAAATGGGCACGTGGGGCTTGGTCGAGTCGCTCCGCGCCCGGAGTATTACGGGCTGTTGGCCGCTCGGCAGCTGGAGGGGGGGCGATTCATACCGACCCATCTGACCTCCCCGAGCCCCCTGCCGAACCTCGTGGCGTGGGCGACCGTCACTCCCCGCGGGACGGTCAGGGTCGCGATCGAGAACTTCTCCACCGAAGGCGCCGCGCCGATATCGATCCCTGCATCCGGCTATGCCGCTACCTACCACATGCTCGCCGGACCGTCGATCGAGGCGACCAGCGGAGTCACGTTCGGCGGTGTCGGCGTTACGGCGGCGGGGCGCTGGCAGCCTGGCCGCAGGCAACTGTCGTGCCGGCGTGGGTCGTGTCGCATCGTCGTAGGCCCGGCCAACGCGGCGATCGTCACTTTGCGGCCGGTTCACCGGCACCGGAAGCGCTAGCGCGGTCGGTGGCGCGGAAGGCCTCACGCGGTGCCGTTGCGCGGCGTTCACGTCTGGCCAAGCTCACCAGCACGTCCATGTAGTCCCGGCACACGCCCTCCCAGGAGTAGCGATCGCGCACGACCGCGCGACCGCGCTGGGCCATCTGCGCCCGACGCGCCGGGGAGCTCATGACCGATCGAATGCGTTGCGCGAGCATCTGCGCATCGCGCGGGTAGAGGTCGTCGGCGAACGGCAACACCTCGGTGTTGAAAGGCGTATCCAACGCGAGCGTCGGCGCGCCCGCACCGAGCGCCTGAAGCAACGCCGGGTTGGTGCCACCCACCGAGTGGCCGTGCACATACACCCCGCAATTGGCCCACAGCTGGGTGAGCAACAGCTGATCGTCGACGTGGCCCAGCCACGACACCCGGCCCGTGGCCGCCATCGCCTGCAGGCGTGCTTCGATCGGCGAGTCGAAGTTGGCGCTGCCCACGATCACGGCGCGCGGCGCTTGATCGCCGAGCAGTTCGAGCGCGTCCAGCGCGAGCTCGACGTTGTTCTCCGGTGCCAGTCGCGCCACCACCAGCAGGTAGGACCCGCGCTCCAGGCCGATGTCCCGCAGGCGGTCAGCGGCGACGTTCTCGAGCACCGGTGCGCCATACGGGATATAGGTGGATTCGCGACCGAAGCGCTCCTTCCAGATGGCGCCGATCGCGTGCGAGTCGCAGATCAGCGCATTGGCGTAGCGGGCCGTCATCTTCGCGCCGAGGCGAAACGCGGTCCTGCCGGCGCGACTCCACTTGCCGCGTTCCCACTCGATGCCGTCCGTGTTGACCGCGAACGGCGTGCGCGCCGCGCGCAGCGCGGGAAACCAGAAGCCGTTGGCGATGTTGAGGACGAGGATCGAGTCGAAGCGACGGAAGCCGGCATCGAGGCTTGCGGTCATCCCGAATGTCAGCGTCGAAAGCGACTTCGACTCGTGTCCCGCCGTCGCGATGCAGCGCACACCGTCGGTGTGCCAGATGCGCTGCTCACTGCCGCGTGTGCGGCAGTAGACGGTCACGTCGTGCCCAGCCGCCACGAGGTAGGGGGCGAGGTGCCGAACGAGCGTCTCATATCCCCCGTAGGTGCTTGGGTAGCCGCGACTGCCGAGGATGGCGAGCTTCACGGGGCGATGACCAGGGAAGTTGGGGAGACGGTAGCCATGAGATTGGTGGCGACCCGGTCTTGGGTCGGAAAACAACGTGGCCTGGGCGCCGCAACTTACGGCCCGCGGAAGGCTCTTCGTGTCGGGTGCGGCGGCGCTGGTCAGAGGGTTGACGCGATCACTCGCATATGCTTTGCTGGCCGTCCGGCCGACGACCGGATGGCCGTCCGGCCCGCGCGGGTCCGGCCCGCGCGTGTCCGGCCAGCCGATAGCCAAGCCTCTGCCCGCCGGTAGCCAAGTCTCCGCCCGTGCGAATTCTCCAAATCCACAAGTTCTTCTATCCGCACGCCGGTTCGGAGACTGTGCTGTTCCACACGCGCAAGCTGTTGAGCGACAATGGGCACGAGGTCGTCGACTTTGCGATGGCACACCCAGACAATGTCGACTCGCCGTACAGCGAATTTTTCGCTCCCCGACGGGAGTACACCGACGCCTCGCGGTCGGCGATCCTGCGCGGAAGGGATGCCGTCTCATCGGTTTACTCGCTGGCCGCGCGCAAGCGCTTGCGTCGCCTGCTCGAGCAAACAAAACCGGAAATTGCCCACATGCACATCATTTATCACCAGTTGACCATGTCGATCGTCGATGAGCTGGCGCGGGCGGCGGTGCCGATGGTGATGACGCTGCACGACTACAAGATCGGTTGTCCCGCCTACGTGCTCTACCGCGACGGGCGGCCGTGCCACGACTGCACGAGCGGGGCGGTCCACAATGTGGTGCGCAACAGGTGCATCAAGGGCTCCGGGGCCGCCAGCATCCTGGCCGGCATCGAGGCAACCCTCTCGCATCGTACGGGAAAGTACGACAAGATCGATGCGTACGTCTGTCCCAGCGCTTTCGCGGGGAAGGTGGCAACCGCAACGGGCATACCCGTCGATCGCATTCATGTGGTTCCCAATTTCCTGCCACCCGAAGAGGTGGGACAACCGGTGGCCTCGCTGGCGGATTCCCCGCGGTTCTTGTTCGCCGGCAGGCTGGAGGAGGTCAAGGGCGTTGACGATCTGCTGGAGGCGTTCAGGGCGGGAGGCGCGGCGATGGGCACGCTTGTCATCGCCGGCGCGGGAGGCGGATTGGAGGCCAAGGTGAAAGAGACCGCCGCTGCCCTGGACAACGTTGAATATCTCGGTCGCCTGAGCCGCCAGCAAGTGCTTGCGCAACTGCGGCAGTCCAGAGCCGCGGTACTGCCTTCGCGCTGGGACGAGAACAACCCGATGAGCATTCTCGAGGCGCGAACCGTGGGCATCCCGGTGATCGTGAGTGACCGCGGGGGCTTGCCCGAGATGGTCACCGACGGGGTCGACGGGAAGGTTGTACGCGCCGGCGACATCGCCGGTTGGCGGTCGTCGATCGAAAAACTCGCGAGTGATCGTGCGTCCGCCGAGACGCTCGGCCGCGCGGGCTATCGGCGGTTCTGCAAAGACAACACCGCCGCCGTTCACTACGAAAAGCTGATGAGTGCCTACGCCGCCGCGGCGGCGCGCAGGCGTGCGTTTGCGGCGTGAAGTCGCTATGGGATCGCGCCGAGCCGCGACCACGTGTCGTTGATCGCGCTCGTCAACGGCTCGGGCAGAAGCGACGACGCGTCGTGCGCGCCACCGGCGGTTTCGTCGCCTGAGACGGTCGCACAGGCGTAATCCTCCGTGCGCGCGCTCGCGGGCAGCTCGCAGAAGCGCAGCGTGTCGCGCACCACAGCTCGCGGGCTGCGGAGGAGCTCCTCATAGCGGATAACGCGAGCACGCCGATCGACCGTCGCCAGCGAAACCGCCTCGCGCATCGTCACCACCCACTCGAGCGCCGCCCGGATCCGGTGGTCGCCCTCGGTGGCGAGGTGAAGCGCGGCGAGATCTGAGTTGGCGGGGCACTCGAGAACACCCTGCCGCCAGAGGATGTCCCACTTCTGATCGCGCACGCCCCACCAGTCGGCGCCGTCAACCGCATGGGAGTTTGACCAGCCGGCGACCGATTTGAGTGTTGCCCACGGTGAGCGCACCGCGATCAGGAAGCGCGCGTCGGGGAAGATGGCGCGAACGAAAGTGTGACGAAAAATCAGCTCGGGGTACTTGTCGACGACGCGCTTGGAGCGGCTGGCGCGCAGATACCACGCGAGCAGCGCGCGGCCACGGCGGCGCACCTCCTCGTCGGCATCCTCGGCGCCAAGGTGCAGGCGGCCGGTACGTGGCGCCGCATACGAGCCGATGATGTCCTCGTCGGTTCTGATCACGTGCCACATGGCCTTGGGCTCGTTGAGGAACCCGACGCTGGGATGCGCGGCGAGGATCCGGCCGAGAAGCGTCGTGCCGCTCCTGCCCATCCCGACGATGAACACCGGGCGGTCCACCGCCTCTCGGGCGCGACCGGCGGCCAGGCGCAGGTGCCCCAACACCACCGGATTCCACCACTGCCCGGAGGTGGTGACCGGTCGCCCCTCGAACAGCGAATAGCCGATCAGCCGCGATGCGGTTCTGCCCGGTGCGGTGCGGATGAACGCGCTGTCGAGTTGAGCAACCATGCGCCTCTAGTCCGTCGTCTCCACCGACGGCTTGGCGGAAAGGCGCTCCGGGCGTGTGCGCAGCCCGGCGACGCGGCGAAACAGCGATCTGTAGGGCGAGAACTCGGAGCCGGCTTCGTTGATGTGGTTGACGCGCAGGAGCCCCACCAGGTATACGGCCCAGGAGGCGATCACGAAGATGCCGAAGGCGGCCGTGGTGCTTCCCAGCAGGGTGGCGCCCAGCATGGCGATCGATGCGACGATCCCGATCGACCAGGCGTTGCGCGACAGGAAGCGCCCGTCGCCGTGAGCGATCAAGATGCCCTGTACGAGGCCGTAGAGGATGCGGGCCGGGCCCGCCAACAGCGCCAGGGCGAGATAGTCGGCGCTCTTGGCGTAGCCGGGCTTTCCGATCAAGTGGAACAGCGAGCCGAGCAGTGGAGTGAACGCCACGACGCCCGCCGCGACCGCGAATGGAACGATCAGGAGCACGTGCTCACGTCGGGAGATCGTGACGCTCGCGCTGCCGGTGTGGAGCGCGCGGGTCGCGTGAGGGATGACGGCCTGAACGATCACCGCACCCACGCGCTGGGGTATGTTGAGGAGCACCAGCGAGATGTCGATGAGCGCCACCACCGTGTAGGAGTCGAGCACCGCGACAGCCCTCATGATCAATGGCAGGAGTGCGATCGCCGCCGTCGCCGAGGCCAACCAGACCGAGAACCCCAGCAACTGGCGAGGACTGGGCACAGAGCCCGGCTCGGTTCCCCGCGGGAGCTGAATCTCCGGTGTACGCGCCGGCCGCGTACGGATCGTCAACACAACGCCTGCCACCAGACCAACGCAGTTGCCGATGCAAAAAACCGCAAACGCGGAGTTGGGGGTGAAGGGCAGCCACGAAAATCGAAGACCGAGGAGCAGCGTAACTTCGCTGAACGCCGCCACCGGCAGAATCGAGGCGGCGGCGACGACGTGGCCGCGCCCCCGCAGAATCCCGGTGGTGAGCAGGGAGTACACGAGGCTCGAAAGCCCGGCTGCCGCCAACACCGCGGCCATGGGCGTCCCCAAAAGCACCCCGGAGGCGACGGCGGTGATCGCCGCGGCCAGCAGTGTGGGCCAAGTGGTGGCCTTGATCGCCGACGAGACGATCGATCTGTCGTCGCCGGGTGCGACAGCGGCCACATAACGGGAGGTGGCGTTGGGGATACCGCTGGCGCCGATGATCATCACCGTGTTGTAGACGCTCAAAATCAACGACAGGTGGCCATAGGCGCTGGGCGCCAAAGCGGTGACGAGGATGCTGCGAAAGAGCAGCTGGGCGATGACGATGCCCATGCTGCCGGCGCCGAGCAAAATGAAGTCGCGCCGTACGCGTCGCCAGATCGAAACCGAGGCGTCGCCTGGATCGCCGCCCGCCGGGGGACCGGCGGCCACCGGGGGATCGCCGCCCGCCTGAGGACCGGCGGCCACCGGGGGATCGGGGGCCCCCGGCACGGTGGCGAAGCGGCCGGCCATCCGCGTCACACGCTCCACGTGGAGAACGCTTTCCCGGTGAGCTCGCGCAGGCGCTGCACGTCATCCGCGTACAACTGTTGAAGACGCTCACGAAAATCGTCGCTCACGGCGGTCCGCGCCAGTGGGCGCGAGGCGATGCGTTTGACCGTTTGGCGCATAAATACGCGTAGCCCGCGCGGCAGGCGCTGCAGCGGGGTTGCCCGTGCATACCGGACAAGCACCACCGAACGCGAATATTGGCGCAGTTCATCGCCGGTGTTCATCTGTTGGTCGAATTGCTGAGCGTAAAATGAGTTGTCCACGCTCAGGAAGGCAAAGATCTCACGCAGGGCGGCTTGTCGGCTGACGAGCAGGTCGGCCTGGTCGACAACCAAGATGTTGTCCAAGGGAAAATGCCGCAGATAGCGATCCAGTTGTGCGGCATAGAAGCTTGGGCTCGTATATCGCCCGTGGGGCTCCGCGGGGTCGAGCGCGTCTTCGATCGAGCGCTGCTCGTTTTCATATGCGACGTGATGATCGTATTGAGATATTGCGCGGGCGACGGGGTCGCGGACGAGGTAGATGAGCTTTGCCTGGGGAACGAAATCCTTGATCCGCTCCGGTACTCCCTTGCGCTGCGGGTAGACGGTGTAACTCGGTGAGGCCTCGCCGCGCACGGCGAACGCCGGATCGAACAGCTGTTCATAGTCCTGCAGGCGCTCGATCCTTTTCAAGCCGGTCGGGTAGGGCACGCCGTTGGGCGGGCCGGAGAAGAAGTTGGTCTCCTTCACCGACGCCATCTGGATTTCGGGATGTAGGTTCAGGTAATGATAAAGGCTGGTCGTGCCGGCCTTCATCGCACCGATGATCAAAAACGTTGGTTGAGTCATCTCACGCGGATGGGCAGGCCACGGATCACCATTGACCGGCAGAAGCTTCACCATCCCCGCGCCGCACACTCCGACGTGCCGCGGAGAGCATCAAGCGCGTCGCAAACGGCAACCCGTCCACCAGGTAGCGCCGTGCCAGCTGCCGTGTGGGTTCCTGCGCGAGGCGATATGCCCACTCCATGCCAAGCTGGCAGATCCACTCCGGCGCGCGCGAGAGATCGCCGGTGGCGTAGCTCAGGCTGATCCCCACGCCCAGGAACGACGCGTGGGGCAAAGCTCGGCGAAGGCTGCGGATGAGCAGGTCTTGCTTGGGGAAGCCCAACGCCACAAACACGATCTGCGGCGCCGCTTCGACCACCTGGCGTTGCAGGCGGCCAAGCTCCAGCTCGTTGTGCTCGAAGCCGGGCGACGGGCAGGCGGTGCCCGCGATGCACAGGCCCGGGTAACGCTCCTGGAACACGGCCGCCGCGCGATCGGCAACGCCGGGGTCGCCGCCGAGCAGAAACACCGACTGGCGGCGCGCGCTGGCGATCTCGCAGATCGACCACACCATGCTCGACCCGGCCACGCGCTCGGGCAGCGGCCGGCCCGCCAGCCGGCTGGCCCAGATCAGCGGCATGCCGTCGGCGACCACCAGGTCGGCTTCGTCGATCAGCTGGCGCTCACGGGGATTGGCGTGATATCTGCGCAGGTGGTCGAGGTTGGCGGTGATCGTCCAGTGTCCTTCGCCAGCTTCGGCCGCGGCGACGATCGCGTGCACGGCGTGTGCTTCGGTGACGTCGGCCATCGGCGCGCCCATCAGCCGCGTCTGGCGCGCCGATCCGGCAGCCCGGTCCCCCTGGCGCGCCGATCCGGCAGCCCGGTCCCCCTGGCGCGCCGATCCGGCAGCCCGGTCCCCCTGGGGCGGTTGTGCTTTGGGCAGGCTCATCCGTGTGCTGACCCCCGACATGGGCAACCAACGGCACGCCGACGCTTGGACTTACGCACGCACAACCCGCGATTCGTCCAGCGGATCGGCGAAACTCGGGGAGCTCATAAAGGGAGTCGGCGTGTCGTCCGATAGAGGTTTGGAAAGCGCGGGCGGGTAATGAAGCCTCATACCTGCGCTTCCCATCGCAATGCTGCTCATCCTGATCCCACTTTCGATCCTCTGGCTGGTGGTGACGGTCGTTGTGATCGCCGCCTGCCGCATGGCCGCGCTGGGTGACGCGCCGGGGGACCGTGCGCCGCGCCAGCAGCGTATTCGCGGAGCGGTTCGCGAGCGAATCGTGGCTTCGCCGCAGGGCAACCGGCTGGCGAGCTACAGGTAGTCTGGCGCTCGGCGGCTCGCCGCCGCCAAACCCCCTACAACCCCCGCCGCCCCACCACGTGGGGCACCGTGCGCAGCATGATCTTGATGTCGCCCCACAGCGACCAGTTGGCGACGTACAGGTAGTCCATCGCGCCCATCTCGGTGAGTGGAACGCGCGAGGGGCCGAGGATCTGCCACGGGCCGGTCATGCCCGGCATCAGCTCGAGGCGCCGGCGGTACCACCCCTCCACACACCGATCCTCGTCGAGCACCAGCGGGCGCGGGCCGACGAGGCTCATCTCGCCGCGGATGATGTTGAGCAGCTGCGGCAGCTCGTCCAGCGCGCTCTTGCGCAGCAGCTTGCCCACCCGCGTCACGCGCGGGTCGTCGGCGATCTTGAAGAGACCGGCCTGCGCCTCGTTGCGCTCGCGCAGCGACTCCTTCATTGCGTCGGCACCGTCCACCATCGTGCGGAACTTGAACAGCTCGAAGTGCTTGCCGTGGCGGCCGACGCGCAGCTGGCGGAAGAACACAGGGCCGCGGCTGTCCAGCTTGACCGCCACCGCGATCACCGCGAACAGCGGCGCCACCGCCAGCAGCCCCAGCGAGGCGCCGATCAAATCGAACGCGCGCTTGACGACCCCTGAGGAGCGGCTCATCTCAAAGCGGCGCACCCCCATCAGCGTGACGCCGTGCAGGTCGTCGAACTCCACCGAGCTGCCCACCACCTCCAGCAGGCGCGGCAGCACGCTCACGCGCACTCCCACCGCCTTCAGCGTGCGCACCAAGTCGAGCATCTCACCGCCGTCGGCGCTGGTGGGCGCGACGATCGCGCGGTGCACGTTGAGCTCGCTCGCGAGGTCGCGCACCTCCGCCAGGCGCTGCGGCGAGAAGCCGTTGACCGACCAGGTTCCCACGTCCTCCAGGTCGATGTGGCCAACCAGCTCGGCGTTCACCGCTCCGTGGCCGGCGAGCTTTGCGCGGATCGTCTTCGCCGCGCCGTGGTCGCCGATGAACAGGCACCGTTCGGCTGGCAGCGCGCGCAGCATCAGCGTGCGCGCGGTGGCGCGCGAGATCACCAGCAGCAGGATCAGCGCCACCCACAGCACCATCGCCTCGCGGCGGCTGAGGATCGCGGCATGGATCACGAAGCCCCCCGCCAGCCAGGCGCTCAGCGCGCCGAGCGTCGCCACCTGGAACAGCCTCGGCGCCTCGTCCAGCGTGGTCTTGTGCATCAGCACGTCGTCGCGGTCGTACAGCCCCAGCATCTTCGCCGCCATCAGCAGCGTCAGCAGGCCGCACACGCTCACCCACGTGAACTGCAGCGCTTTGGCCGAAAACCCGGACAGCACCACGAACGCGGCGACGATTGCCACCATGTCGGCGCTCAGCAGCGCGCGGCGAAAGCGCGATTCGCGCGCGAGGTTCTCCAGCTCGCCGCGGCTGCGCGTCTGGTCCGGGGGCGTCCCCGCCGCGTGCCGCTCGGCGGGCTGCGCCGGTACGACTCCCAGCTCGAGCGCGCCCCCCTCGCGACCGGCGCGCTTGGCGTCCAGCGCGGCGATGCTCGCCGTCTGTGGCGGCGCTTCCACGCTTGGTGGCGCCTCCGGATATGTGGTCTGTGCCTCGCTGCCGATGCCCCCGCTCATCGTCGCCTCCCTGGCGCTCGTGTTGCGCTACCCGCTCCCTGCTTCGCTGCTTGCTGCCTCGATCGGGTCGCCCCCGAGGGCGAGGATCCCCATGCCGAATCCCCGCTCGGAGTCGAGAATCAAGTTGACGGCCTCGTTGCGGCTGCGCACACCCAGCTTCCCGAACGCCGACGAGAGGTGGCTCTTGACGGTGCTCTCCGCGAGGAACAACTGCTCGGCGATCTGGCTGTTCATGTAGCCCATCACCACCAGTCCGAGGATCTGCTTCTCGCGCATCGACAGCGCCGGCGGCGCCACCTGGCGGCCATGGCGGCGGGGTACGCACACCTGGCCCACGCGCACCGCCTGCAGGCACGGGCCGAGCGCCCCCGCCATCTCCTCCTCCAGCACCACGCCCGTCGCGCCGGCGCCCAGAACGGCGCGCACCTCCCAGCGCTCGATCTCCGGGCAGATCACCACCACCAGCGCATGCTCCACGTCGCTGCGCAGCGCCTGCACCTGCTGCGCGGCGCTGGCGCTGGCGTCGCGCACCCACAGTGCGATCAGTCCGCGCTCGTGCCGATCGTCCTGCGCCAGCAGCTCCGCCGCATCGTCGTAGATCGCGAGCCGCCATCCCTGCTCCTGGAGGATCGCGGCGATGCTCTCGCGCGGGCCCTCCTCGGCGATCAGCGCGACGGCGATCTCGGTGTCGGCCAGGCGCTCGGCGACGCTCGCACGTCCCATTTCAGATCTCCCCGTGCGCACAAACCAGTAACGGCCCTTCGAGCGCAGGACTTACGGGAGCTACGGCAACTGGGCTCAAAGCTCCACGAGCCTGCTGAAGGAGCCGTCGCCGGACGACAGCACCGGCTCGCCCTCGCACTCCACCCACGCGTGGGCGAGGAAGCTCGGGGTGGGTCGCGCGCCGATCACGAGCGTCGCCGGGATCCCCCGCCGTGCGAGCAGTCGCGTGAGCACCAGCGAGCGCGTCAAACAGCGCGTGTCGCCCGGCATCAGCTTCAGCGTGCGCGCCACCATCCACCCCAGGCGGCGGGCTTCCACGAGCGCGTCGGCCGTATCGGTGTGGGGAGGCAGCGAGGGGTCGGCCCGCAGCGCCGCGATCGCCGACTCGATCGTGGTGCGCCGCAGTTCCCGGCGGGCCTGCACGTAGCTCGCCACGATCTCCGCGGCCAGCCGCGCGCGGGCGGGAGAGCCCAGTCGCGATTGCGGCAAGCGGGTCACCGAGCTCATGTCCGGTGAACTCCGAGGGAGCGGCGATTCTTTTGGCGCCGGGCGCTTTGCGCAGCGTTGCGTAGCGCGTATAGCCGGCCTCCCCCCGGGAGACCGGCTACGCGTGCCTCGCGAGCTTCGGCTTTACGGCCCGCTCGTGCCGGGGCCGCCGGGCGGAATCGGCTGGCCGCGGAAGTAATTGGCGTCAAACGAGCCCGCCGGATGGCCGGCGGCGGTCAGCTCCGCGAGATCTCCGTGATCCTCGATGCGCGGGGCCTCGTACTCAGTCGTCTCGATGTTCTTCTCCATGTTGCCTCCTTTCTCGTGAAGAGAAGCTGAATTATGGGGAAGACGCGGTGGCTTTCAAGGACGGAAAAAGTAGGGTGCGAAAAAGGTTGCGGGCGAGCAATCGGGCGCCGGCGCGGCGTGCCTCGGCTGGCCCTCAGTGGAGCTCGCCCGCCAGTGCGAGCAGCCAGAGGTTGGCGATCGCCAACCGCCACAGCGGGCCGGCGCTCAGCAGCGGGCGATCCGCGGGCGCCACCGCCAGCCGGCGCTCGAGCGCCGGCGCGGAGACGTACGCGCGCAGCGGCGCGTCGCCACGCCGCAGCGGCTCGATCAGCGCCGCTTCCTCGGCGTGGAGTCCCGCCAGCACCAGCTCCGTGAAATGGCTCTTGTCGTGACGCGTGCGCACCTCCTCCGGTATCAGACCCCTCAGCGCGTCGCGCAGCAGCGGGCGATCGCGCACCGCGTCGAACTGCAGCTCGGGTGGGATGCACAGGGCCGTTTCGATCGCCCTCAGATCGTGCAGCAGCGGATGTCGAATCGCGATTCCCGCATCGGCTGCTTCGCGGCGGAAGTGTGCGCCCATGTCGAGTTGCTCGCGCATGTCGATCAGAGTGTGCGTCTGCATCCGCCACCACACCGGTCCCTCGCGGCGCTGCCGTTCGTCGTCCTCGCGCAGCTCCGCAAGCGACGCTCTGTCCGCCGGCGCGATCAGCCCGTTCGGCGCGGCCATCGCGTTTGCGCGTGCCCGTCGGCGGCCAACCGCTGCCGGCACGAGCGGACGCACGCCGTAGTGGCGCAGCACGCGCACGCGCACGCGCCTGTCGGGGTGGGTGCCGATGCCGGGGATCCGCGCGCTCAGCGACCATGCGCCAGCCAGTCGCCCGCGGCCCAGCTTGTCGGCGATCAGGTAGGGGGCGAAACCGAAGAGCTCGTCGCCGCCCTCCCCGTCGAGCAGCACGTCGACGCCGAGCGCCCGCGCGCGCGCCAGCAGCGGCTGCCAAACGAACAGGTTGGGCGTCCCCGGCGGCAGCCGCCAACGGTCGATGTGTGCGAGCGCGGGGGCCAGCATCGAGCGCGTGGGGTCGTGCGCGATCAGCTCGAGCGCCAGTCCCGTGTGGCGGGCGGTCGCTTCGATCAACTCGCGCTCGTCGGCCTCCGGGTTGGCCGCGAACGCACCCCCCAGCGCCAGCGCGCCCCGGCTGGCGAAGCCGCCGGCGGCGAGACCCGCCGCCACGCTGGCCGAGTCCAGGCCGCCGCTCAGCTTCACGGCCGGGCGACGCGCGCCGGTCGCCGTTCGGGCGATGGCGGCGAACGCCGCCTCGCGCAGGCGCCCGCCAACCTCGTCGGGGCTGCCCCGTTGCACTCCCGCGTAGCGTGGCTCCCACCAGCGCTCGACCGCGACGTGCTCGGCCAGCGCCAGCCGACCGCCGGGGGGGACGCGCTCGATGCCTTCGAACAGGGTGCGGTGCGCGGGTGGCATGCCGTTCTCGATCCAGCCCACGAACGCCAGCCGGTCCGGCGGGGGCGTGCGGGGGAGCACGTCGAGCAGGTCACACTCGTGCTCGGCGAACAGCGCGCCGTCCGCGACCCGCGCGTACACGAGGGGCTGGGCGCCCAGCTGGTCGCGCACCACCCAGCAGCACTGGCGCGCGCCGTCGTGGACCACCGCCGCAAACGGCCCCGACAGCAGCGCCACCGCCGTCTCCCCGCGAGCGGCGAGCGCTCGCGCGAGGGCGCCGGCGAGGTTGGCGCCTGCGGGGTTGGCGCCTGCGGGGTCAACGTCGGCGGGGTTGGCGCCGACCTCGGCAATGCGGTGCTCGGCCAGCTCGAGACCCGGTTGGGGCTCGCCGAACAGCCAGCAGCGCCAGTCGCCGTGGACGGCGTGAGGCACGCCGGCCATCGTCAGTTGCCGCTCGCGGTGATCGCCGCCCGCTCGCCGCAGGTGCTCGCCGGCTCTCGCGCCCCAGGCCCCTAGCAGCACCGGCGTCGCTCAGAGCTCCATCGCGCGCGCGCGCCGCGCGCCGGCGTCCCGTGGCCGGCCCTCGCCCGGGGCGGCCACGGCGCACAGCCGACTGTCCGCCGGCGCGTGTGCGCTCAGGTACGCGCGCACGAGCGCCGCCAGCTTTGTGGCGTCGACGCCGGGCTGCACCCGCAGACGGTGCACGAGCCCGCCAGCCGCGATCGCCGCCGCCACGTCGAGCTGGCGTTGCAGCCGCTCCGGCGTGCGCACCGAGAGGTTGAAGGTGCTGGCCAGCAGCGCAAACGGGCTGACGTCGGCCAGCGGCTGCACCGCCGGCTGCGCGGCCGAGCGCTCCAGCAGGAACAGGCCGCCGAGCGGCGCCGGCGGCGGCGGGTCGGCGCTCACGTAGCGCCGCTTGCCCTCGACCTCGCCCGCCGGCCGTCCGAGCGCGGCACGCTCCGGGGCGGCTAGCCGCCGATCCTCGGCGGCGCGCAGCTGCAGCGCCAGCGAGCCGGGGTACGCGAGCAGGGTTCCGTCGCAAAGCCGCAGCGCGACCGCGTCGTCGCTGAGCAGCAGCCCGCCCGCTCGCAGCAGCGCCGCCGCCAGCGAGCTCTTGCCCGCTCCCGCCGCGCCGGTGATCAGCACCGCCCTGCCGTCGAGCACCACGCCCGAGGCGTGCAGCACCTCCAGGCCGCGCAGGGTAGCCGCCAGCGGCAGCGCCTGCGCTACGACGATCGCCGCCCACTCGGCGTTGGTCGGATCGGGCTCGCACAGCAACTCGCGGCCGTCGGGGGAAATCAGCACGCGGCCGTGATCGCGGTTCCACAGCAGGTAGCCGGCCGGCTCCGCGAAGTCGATCGTGCGAATCGACGTGTCGCCGAAATCGACCTCGCGCACGCGCGCCGGCTCGCTCGCGATCGCCGCCCAGCGTCGCCGCAGCTCCGTGGAGTCGAGCAGCACGCGTGTCGGGGGCATTGCGTTCGTCCCCTGCGGCGCGGCCGGGGTCAGCCCCGGGGCTGAGATCTCCGGGTCGAGCTCCAACGCGAGCCCGAACGCCGTATGGGTGTGGCGATCGCCCCCCGCGCCGCGCCGCTGCTCAGGCGCCGGCGTCATCCACGGTCTCGATCAGTCCACGCTCGAGCAGCCCGCGAGTGAGCGCCAGCAGGTCGCGTTCCACCTGCTCGCGCTCCACCCCGTAGCGCTCGCCGATCGGCGCTACCGCGTCCGCCACGGTGGGCGCCGACTGCAGCGCTTCGAGCATCGCGCCCGCGGTGGGGTTCAGGCCGTGGTACTGGCCGGTCTGCAGGTTGAGTACAACCGTCTCTGCGACAAAGCTGCGGTGGACGACATGCTGGGGCATCCGCACGCGTGCGGTAAGCAGATCGCTGGCTGGGGGAGAAACCACTAAATGCGCTCCTGGGTCGAAGTTGGATTCAATACTCAGCAATAGTGCCGGTGCGCTGACCGTAGCGAATGGATATCCGCAACAGCGCGAAACCGGCGGGCAACAGCACCACGACGAAACCGACCAGCTTCAGCAGATCGATCCCCGCCGACTCCCGCAGCGGGGTGTCGACAAGCAGGTGACGCAGCAGGTCGGTGGCGGGCGTAAACGGCTGCACTTCCGCACCCCAGCGGATCCATTCGGGCAGCACGCTGATCGGGAAGTACAACCCGCCGACGATCGCCAGGCCGGCGATGATGAACTGGCCCGCGCTCGCCGCCTGCTTGAACGCCATCACCAGCGCCACGAGCAGGAACGCAAACGGCATGAAGGCGAGCATTCCCAGCAGCGACACGGGGATCGCCAGCACCGCGGTGCTGGCGATCGGCAGTCCGAAGATGAGCGCCGCCGTCACGAGTGTCAAGACCCCGGTGAGCATCGCACTGATCACCGGGAACAGCATCGTGCCGACGATCCCGTTCACCGGGCCGTGGGCGCTCACCAGGAAGCGCTCGATCGTGCCCGACACCAGTTCCTGGCGGACCGCCACCGGCATGATGCCCACGGAGATCGTGAGGATCTGGACGATCACGAGGCCGACGATCACAAACCCGAAATAGCCGCCGGGGGAGTGAATCGTGCGCGCCGTCACCAGGTGGCTGATGTAATAGAAGAGCGTGATCGTGAACAGCGGGCCGACGAACTGTGAGACCAGCTGTGTGCGGTAGGTCATGAACAGGATCGCGTCGCGGCGCATGATCGCCCACATCGCTTCGCACCACGGCCTCATCGCCCGCGCTCCCCCCATCACGTCCTCACTCGATCCGTTCGAGATGGCCGTTTTCGAGCGTGTACCCGGCGTCGCAGGCGAGCACCCGATCCTCGCCGCGCGGTGAGCACCACAGCACGGAGGCGCCGCGCACGACCGCCGCCTCGATCTGCTCGCTCAGCAGCCGGTAGCCGTCGTCGTCGAGCGAGTTGCGCGGCTCGTCCAGCAGCAGCACCCGCGGCTGGTGCAGGAACGCCATCGCCAAACGCAAACGTTGGCGCTGCCCCATCGACATGCGATCGACCCGCCGGTCGGCCAGCTCCTCCAGGCCGAAGCGATGCACGCTGTCGCGCACCAGCTCGGCGCGCCGCGCACGGGGGACGTAGGCCAGGCGCGCCCAGTAGTCGAGCTGCTGGCACACGCGCATGCGCGCCTGCAGCCCGCGGTCGCCCGCCGAGAGGAAGCCGATCAAGCGCTGATAGTGGCCGCCCTTGGAGCTGGGCGTCAGCTCGCCCATCCGCACGCTGCCCTGCTGTGGCAGGAGGATGCCGGCGGCCAAGCGCAGCAGCGTGGTCTTGCCGACGCCGTTGCGCCCACCCACCCATGTGACCTCGCCCGCGCGCAACACCAGGCTGACGTCGTCGAGCACCGGCGGTTTGGGGCCCTTCCAGCGGCGGTGGAGGTGCTCCAGCTCCAGCAGCGGGGCCTTTGGCGACGGCGTGCGCTCGCCGCCGTCGGGCGCCTCGATGGGGGTTGTGGGAGCCGCGGCGACGGAGCTCATGGGCAGATCGACTCTTTGAACACGATGGCGGATGGACGCGAGACTGTGACCCTAACAACGGCTGCGGGTGCCGGATACGTACGGCATCCGGATCAGCCGCTCGGTATCCGGATCAGCCGCTCGGGCGCCAGCTGGTCAGCGAGGACGCCGGGCACGACGCTCGGGTCGGCGTCGAGCTGCCAGATCGGCACGTGCGCGGCGATCGCGCCGGCCGTTTCGAAGCGGCTGCGCTCGCGCTCCGGCGTGCGCGGGAAGCGCAGCAGCGCGCCGAGCAGCGCCGCCAGCGGGCGCTCGGCGAGGCGCAGCTCCGTGTCGAGACCGGGGCTGCGGTTGAGCACCACCACGGCCGCCAGCGCCAGCGGCTGGGGGTGCACCGCAAGCGCGATCCACCGCTCGTCCTCCAACGCGGCCAACAGCTCCGGCACGGCGGGCGCGAGCGCGCCGCTCAGCGCCCCGAGCCGCACCGCGGGCACGGTCATCAGCGGCGGGCCGGGGTGGGCGCGGGGTGGCTCCCGCGCGCCCCCCGGCTCCACCACCAGCACGTCGTCGGTCATCAGCGTGGAGCCCCGTGCCAGCAGCTCGCTCAGCAGCGTGCTCTTGCCGCCGCCGCTGGCCGCCGTGACGGCGACTGCCCCGTGCGGGGTGGCGATCGCGCCGGCGTGCAGCGCCTCGTAGCCGCGCAGCAGCGCCACCGTGAACAGCGCCGAGTCGAGCACCTCGCGCCACCAGGTGCCGTCGGTGGGGTCAGACGGCGCGCAGCGCAGCACGCGTGCGTCGGCGCAGAGGTGATAGATGGCGCGCGTGCCGGCGACGGGTGCGCCGTGCTCGTCGGGCGGGGCGCCGTGCACGAAGCGGTGATCGCCGGCTTGCCCGCGCTCGACGGTGAACGGTGCGCCGTCGATCGTTCCCTCCCAGCCGATTGCCGCGAAGCCCGACCAGCTCTGTGCGACCTCCGCGGGGGTGGCCGCCAGCAGCTGCACGATCGGCTCGCTCAGGGGCCGCGGCTCCCATGCGCCGGGGAGCTCCAGAGCGGTGAGCAGCCCGAGGCCGAATGCCGTCGGCCCCGGGCGCCGATCCCGGTCGCTGCTGGGCCCGGCCAAGCTATCCCTTCTTGCCCACGCTCTTCGTGTGCGGGCGGTGTTTCTTCGGCTTGGTTTTGCGGCAGAGGTGGTAGGTGCGGTTGGCCGAGAGCTGGTGTCCCAGCACCGTGGTGGCGCGCACCCTCACCGTGAACGTGTTCTTGGAAAGACCCTTCAGGTTGATTGTGGCGACGATGTAATTGCCCTTGTGCGCGGTCGCCAGCTTGTGGCCGCGATAGACGATCGTCACTTTGCTGAACGGGTCGTACTGGGGCTCCTTGAGGCGAATCTTGAAACGTCCGGGGCGCAGGCACTGCTTGGCGTTCGGCAGTGTCAGGCTCTCGACGGATGCCGTCGAAGTGGAGCCGGTACCCGAGGTGCCCGGGCTGTTCGACACCACCGGCAGCGGGGCGATCAACTTCGAGCTGACGCAACCGTAATTGACGTGATGCGCCGTGTATTCAGCGGGTTCTTTGGGAGCCCCTTCGGGCGAGATCGTCGGTTGCTGGTCGGTGTCGGGGAGGCTGAAGCAGACACGCAGGTAGTGGACGCCGTCAGCTTCGTGCACCACGCGCCAGGCGGTGAGCCCGAGGGAGGGGTTGTGCTGGCACTCCGGTGCGCCGTGAAACCACTGATGCAGTCCCCAGTAGGAGCCGTCGGTTTGTTCTGTGATGTCGGTCCACATATGTTCGCCTTCGACGTGTTCGCATTCGGCGAACTTGATCGGCGAGACGACAATGCCTTCGAATTTCCCGCCCGCGACTGGGTTGATGGCGACCTTTCCTTCGTCAAACGACCAGACCCCTTCGATTTCCGAGCTGGCCGCCGCCGAGGCTGCGCCGGCGCTCAACAACACGGCGAGGACGGCTGTGACGATCGCCCACGGCCTGGAGCGCACTGCATGGAGAATCCGGCTCATCGATTGCACACCCTTCTGGTCGATTCAAACGTTTTCAGGTCGTCTGCAAATGCCCCGGCGGGATCGGCTCGCGTGTGACGATGCGCGTGGGCCAATTTCGCACTGGTTGCACTCACTAACGAGTACGACCGCATCCGACTTGCATCCGCGCTTTCGTCAGCGAATCGCGATCGGTGCGCTGTGCCCCGACGCCAATGCGCCGCCGAGTACCTCCACAAACGCCCGATAGCGGCCGGGGCGCAGGCGCAGGAGGCGGTTGAAATGCAGACCACCGCGGTGCTTGTTGATGGTGGCGCCGGCCACCGGCACATACCGACGGCGCGAGAGGCGCTCAAACGCCACTCGGGCGCCGGGCTCGGCGGGGGTCACGGTGCCTGTCAGTCGCACCCGCCCGGTATGCCCTGCGCGGCGTACGTGGAGCGTCACGCGTACCGCGACCGGCTCGGTGAGCACCGGGCTGTACACCGATTTGCCGACCACGGCAACACGCAACTGCGCGTTCTCGGGGAGACTGTCGACCGCGAGCGTGAAGCTGCCGGCGGCGTTGGTCAACTGCGGAGTGCTGGCAGGGCGGAAGGCGAGGCTGTAGGGGAAGAGGCTCTCCTGCGCGACAACCTCCACGCCCGCGTCGCCGCTCCCAGAAAGCGTGCCCCAGACCTTCACCGGACGACCGAAGACAACCTGGCTGGGCGATGCCGCGGCGCTCAGCGTGAGCGGGATCCCTTTGGTGGTGAAGGTGCCGTCGGCGCCGGTCACCGACCCCGCGGAGCTGCTGGCCACTACGCGGAAGTGGTAGATGGTGTCGGGCGTGAGCCCGGCGACGGTCTGCGTGAACTTGCCTTCGGTGGTGGCGTTGCCGGCCGAGACGAGGCCGGTTTGCGATCCGTATTCGGCGGTGTGGCCGTACTCGAAGTAGTAGCTGCTCGCCACTCCGCGGGGATTGATCTTCGCCCTGAGCACCGCCGAAGTGGTGCCAATCTGTTCGGCGCCGGCGGTGACGGCCACCGGAGGCTGCGGTTTGGGGGCGGTGGTCGTGCCAGTCGTCCCGGTGGTACCAGTTGTGCCGGTGGTACCGGTCGTCCCTGTGGTACCCGTGGTGCCAGTCGTACCAGTGGTGCCCGTGGTCCCCGTCGAGGTCGTGTCGGGCGAGGTGCTGGCCGACGCGAACGGCAGCGCCATCGCCCCGCCCCCCAGCAGCGCCACCGCCAGCACCAATATGCGGCGTATGGTCAGCTTCTTCATCCTGCACCCCCTGCGTTGCTCAAGAGCCGGCTCCTGTCGATCAAACCCCTCTGTCGATCAAACCCCTACAACCCGCGGCCGGTCCGATCGATGCGCTCGGTGTGGGCGCCGCGAGGAGCGGGGCGGGGCATCCCCGTATAACGGCACCCAAGGGCCTGGACTTGCGGTCGCCCGGCGGTGGCCGCCGACCGTGGGGCGCCTCGCCGAGGCGATTCCCTCTATTTTGCCAGTATGAACTCAGGGGGCGAGACATTGCGCGTGGCGATCGCCGACGACCACGAGCTGTTCCGCCAGGGGCTGCGGGGAATGCTGGAGGAAGCGGGCATGGAGGTGGTGGGCGAGGCATGCGACGGCACCGACGCGGTGGCGTTGGCGCGGGAGCTGCGCCCGGACGTGGTGGTGCTCGACCTCAACATGCCGGGCACCTCGGGGATCCAGGCGCTGCGCCAGATCGCGCGCAACTGCCCCGACGTGCAGACGGTTGTGCTGACGGTGTCGGTGGCCGAGGACGACGTGCTGGAGGCGCTGGCGGGCGGGGCGTGCGGGTACCTGTTGAAGGACACGTCCCCGCGGCGGTTGGCGGAGGGCATCAGGCAGGCGGCCGATGGGCAGGCGCTGCTGTCGCGCGAGGTGGCGAGGGCGCTGGCGGAGCGCGTGCGCGCCGACGCCGAGGTGCGCACAGCCGACGCGCGCGCCGCCGCGCAAGCCGCCGCACGGCCGGCGGCGCCCGGAGCCGGCCGGTCGACCGCGGGGGGGAGCACGGCGCCGGCCGGTGCGGGTTCGCACGCCCAGCCGGCGCTGACCCAGCGCGAGCGCGAGGTGCTGCACTTGATCGTGGCGGGCGAGGACAACGTGGCGATCGGCAAGGCGCTGTCGATCAGCCCGCACACGGTGAAGCAGCACGTGACCAACATCTTCGAGAAGCTTGAGGTGAGCAGCCGCGTGCAGGCCGCCGTGCACGCGGTGCGCGCGGGCCTGGTGTGACGCGCCGTGCCAGGCGCGTAGCGCGGCTGCGTCCGGGCGCGTGGCGCGGCTGCGTGGATGTCTTCTTCTTCTTTTGGGACGCCAACCAACCGCGACCAACCAGCCGGCGTCGCCGACAAAGTTTGGTTGGCGTCCAAAAAGTAAACATCACCGCGCGTCGGCCTGCCTTCCCCGACGGTTGTGTGAGCACTTTGTGACGTGCGGCCCGCAAGTAGCCCGCCCACGCTAACGTTGGTGGCCCATGCCGCGTATGATCGAGTCGGAGCTGATGGAGGCTCCTGCCAGCCCGACGGCGGGGGGGCCGGAGCGCGCGGAGGGGGAGGGCGGCGTGCACGCCGGCGAAGACCCCTCCACCACCTACCGCCTCTCCCACCTGCGCACGCTGGAGGCGGAGGCCATCCAGGTGATGCGCGAGGTGGCGGCCGAGTATGAGCGCCCGGTGTTGCTGTTCAGCGGCGGCAAGGACTCGATCGTGCTGCTGCGGCTGGCCGAGAAGGCGTTTCGTCCCGGCCCGTTCCCGTTCCCGCTGATGCACGTGGACACCGGCCACAACTTCGCGGAGGCAATCGACTATCGCGACCGCCGCGTAAAGGAGCTGGGCGAGCGGCTGGTGGTCGCCTCAGTGGAGGAGTCGATCAGGCGCGGTCGCGTGGAGGACACGACCGGGCCGTATGCGTCGCGCAACGCGCTGCAGACGGTGACGCTGCTGGACGCGATCGCCGAGCACGGCTTCGACGCCGCGTTCGGCGGCGCCCGGCGTGACGAGGAGCGGGCGCGCGCGAAGGAGCGGATCCTCTCCTTCCGCGACCGCCACGGCCAGTGGGAGCCCCAGCGTCAGCGCCCGGAGGTATGGAGCCTGTTCAACACGCGGATCGACCGCGGCGAGCACGTACGGGTGTTCCCGATCTCCAACTGGACGGAGCTGGACGTGTGGCAGTACATCGCCGAGGAGCGGCTGGAGGTGCCATCGATCTACTTCGCCCACGAGCGCGAGGTGTTCGAGCGCGACGGGATGCTGTACGCGGTGAGCCCGTTCGTGGAGCTGGTGGACGGCGAGACGCCGTTCAAAGCGCGGGTGCGCTACCGCACGGTGGGCGACATGAGCTGCACCGGGGCGGTGCGCTCCGACGCCGCCACGCTGGCCGCCGTGGTGGCGGAGATCGCCGCCACCGACCTCACCGAGCGCGGCCAAACGCGCGGCGACGATCGCGCCAGCGAGGCGGCGATGGAGGATCGCAAGCGCAAGGGGTATTTCTAGAGCGATGGCCACACACACCCGTATCGACGATTCCCTGCCGGTCGATTCGGCCGCGCGCGACGCCCCTGAGGCGCACGAGGCCGATGAGATCTTCGCGCGCCTCACCGAGCGCCCGGCGGAGCTGCTGCGGTTCGCCACCGCCGGCTCGGTGGACGACGGCAAGAGCACGCTGATCGGCCGCCTGCTGTACGACTCCAAGCAGGTGCTGGTGGACCAGCTGGAGCACGTGGAGCAGACCAGCCGTCAGATGGGCCACGACTTCCTCGACCTATCGCTGCTGACCGACGGGCTACGCGCCGAGCGCGAGCAGGGGATCACGATCGACGTGGCTTACCGCTACTTTGCCACGGCGCAGCGGCGCTTCATCATCGCCGACACGCCCGGCCACGAGCAGTACACGCGCAACATGGTCACCGGCGCCTCCACAGCCGACCTGGTGATCGTGCTGGTCGACGCGCGCAAGGGCGTGGTGGCGCAGTCGCGCCGGCACGCGTTCATCGCCTCGCTGCTGGCGATCCCGCATCTGGTGGTGTGCGTCAACAAGATGGACACGCTGGGCTACGACCAGGAGGTGTTTGACGGGATCGTCGACGAGTTCGAGCGCTTCGCGGCGCGGTTGGACATCCAGGACGTGACGTTCGTCCCGATCTCGGCGCTGAACGGCGACAACGTGGTGGAGCGCTCGGCCAACATGCCCTGGTATCAGGGGCCGCCGCTGCTCTACCACCTGGAGCACGTGCACATCGCCTCCGATCGCAACCTGATCGACGTGCGTTTGCCGGTGCAGTGGGTGATCCGGCCGCGCGCCTCGGCCGGCGTGGGCCTGGGCGCCGGCTCCGCTGCACCCGGCGCGCCGGCGGCCAGCGACTACCGCGCGTACGCCGGCCAGATGGCGGGTGGGGTGCTGCGCGAGGGCGACGAGGTGGTGGTGCTGCCCGGCGGCCGGCGCACGACGATCGCCGGCATCGACACGCTGGACGGCCCCGTGCGCGAGGCGTTCCCGCCGATGTCGGTGGCGGTGCGGCTGGCCGACGAGGTGGACGCCGGCCGCGGCAGCACGATCGCGCGCCCCCACAACCAGCCAACGGTGGGCAGCGCCGTGGAGAGCCTTTTGTGTTGGATGTCGGAGCGCCCCCTGGACCCCCAACGGCGCTATGCGGTGAAGCACACCACCCGCACCGCGCCGGTGGGCGCGCTGGAGGTGCGCTACCGGATCGACGTCGACACGCTGCACCGCGACGAGACCGCCGACACGCTGGCGCTCAACGACCTCGGCCGTGTGCGGATCGAGCTGGCGGCGCCGCTGGTGTACGACTCCTACCGGCGCAACCGCACGATGGGCAGCTTGATCGTGATCGACGAGGCGACCAACGAAACGGTGGCGGCCGGCACGATCCTCGACGCCGAGACCGAGTCGGGCGAGCGGACAGCCGGCGTGGACGGCGCCGTGGCCGGTATGACGTGCGTCGACGCGGCCACGTCCGGTGGGGCGGGCGCCGCGACCACCGCGGATCCAGCCGCCAAAACCGAGCGTAGCCCCAACGTGCGCTGGGAGCAGGCGACGATCACCCGCGACGAGCGCTGGCGGGCGCTGGGCCTGCGGGGCGCAACCATCTGGCTGACGGGCCTCCCCGCCGCCGGCAAGTCGACGATCGGCCGCGCGATCGAGGAGCGTTTGGTGAAGGCCGGCCGCCCCGCGTATCTGCTGGACGGCGACAACCTCAGACACGGCCTCAACGGCGACCTCGGCTTCGATGAGCAGGCGCGCGCCGAGAACGTGCGCCGCACCGCCCACGTGGCGCGGTTGCTGGCGGAGTGCGGCGCGGTGGCGCTGGTGAGTCTCGTCAGCCCGTACGCCGCCGACCGCGAATTAGCAGCGGAGCTGCACGCCGAGCAGGAGCTGGCGTTTTTGGAAGTGTTCGTGAGCACGCCCCTCGCCCAGTGCGAGCGGCGTGACCCCAAGGGCCTCTACGCCCGTGCCCGCGCCGGCGAGCTGGCGGGGATGACCGGCGTGGACGCCCCCTACGAGCCACCCGCCGCCCCCGACGTGGTGGTGGGGGAGGGCGGTGAGGCGATCGAGGCGGCGGTGGATCGCGTGCTGGAGGCGCTGGCCGCCCGCGGGGTGCACCCGCGCTAGGCGATCGCCCGCAGCGCCTCCTCGCGCCCGTCGGTGCCGAGCTTGGCGCCGGCGGCCGAGATGTGGCGGCGCACGGTGATCGGCGAGAGCGACAGGCGCTCGCCGATCTCCACGGTGGAGAGCCCGGAGCGCAGCATCCGCAGGATCTCCGACTCGCGCGGGCTGAGCTCGACGTCGCCGACACGCACCGGGCCGGCACCGGGGGCGGGAAGCGCGCGCAACTCGTGCAGCATCCGCCCGACGAACGTGCGCGGCAGCGCCGCCTCGCCGCGCAGCACCCCGTGCAGCGCCGCCGGCAGTCGCTCGGGCGACATCTCCTTCGGCAGGTAGCCGCGCGCGCCGGCGCGCAGCGCGGCGAGCAGGTCGTCGGCGCTGCCGGACACAGTGAGCATCACCACGGCTGTGGCGGGCGCCAGTTGCGAGATGCGCGCCGCCGTGGCGATGCCACCGCCGGGCATCCGCACGTCGAGCAAACAAGCGTCGGGCCGCCGGCGCAGCACCTCCTGCACGGCGCCCTCACCGTCGGCCGCCTCGCCGACGACGCGGAAGCCGCCGCGCATCAGCGCCATCCGCACGCCCATGCGGATAGGGGGATGGTCGTCGGCGATCACCACGGTGGGAGAGCTCACGGCAGCACCGCCTCCACGGTGGTGCCCTCGCCGGCGCCGCTGCCGACGTGCACGGCGCCGCCCAGCGCGTTGGCGCTGGCGCGTATGCTGGCCAGGCCGAAGCCGCCGACCTCAGGGTCCGATGGCGCTGCGCCGAAGCCGCGGCCGTCGTCGCGCACGGTGAGGCGCCAGTCACCGTCGTACTCGAGCGTCACCTCGATCTCGCTGGGACGGGCGTGCTTGACGGCGTTGGTGACGGCCTCGCGCGCAATGTGCACGAGCGCCTCGCGCGTCGAGCGGTCGGGGCGCGTCGCGGTGGGTATGCGCTCGGCGTGGAACCTAAGCGGCGTGTTGCGGGCGGCGAGCCGCGCGCAGGCCTCGACCGCCTGCGCAATCGGCCGCGTGTCGTGCTCGGCGAGCCCTCCCAGCACGTCGCGCGCCCCGGCGAGCGCCTGTTCGAGCGCGCCCACCACCAGGCTGGCGCGCGCCCGGTCGGTGGGGTGGTCGCTGAGCGCGTGCGCGTTGGCGAGCGCCAGCGACAGGTCCTGCATGATCAGGTCGTGGACATCCGCCGCCATCCGCCGGCGCTCGCGGGCCAGCAGTAGCTGGATGACGCCGAGCTCCGCGTCGATCGCGGGCGCCGGGGCTTGCCCATCGGCCATGTGGGTCGGCCCGGCACCCACGTCGGTTTGCGCTTGGGCGGCGTGGGGTAGGTCGTTGATGTCGGGAGACCCGTCGGGCGCGGGCGGTGAGACCGTGCTTGCCCCCCTGCCGATGGGACTCCCGTTGCTGCTTGCGATGATCATCCGTGTTCCTCGCCCGTTGTCACCGTCCCCGCACCCCGGGGACGTATCTGGTTCAGAAGGTCAAACCATTTTGTCTAGTTAGACCTACACGGCGGAGCCCCCACGGACACGCGACCGCTATCCGAACCTCAAGCCATTCCTTGCCTGTTGCTGCTGATCCTTCAGCTGAAGGGGCGATTGTAGCCGCTTTCGCCGGTATTTGCGACCAATCTGTGAATGACCCCAAAATTGCGGTGATCTGCGTAGGCCGCCGATACGCCGCGCTCACGCGAGGCGGAAAGGGGTTGGAGATGTTTCTGAGTCAACCGTCGCCGAACGGCGCGATCGGAACGCCGTGGTCGCGCTCGCGCATTCCCAGCTCATACGCCGCCCCATGTGCGGTGCGCAATGTGCGCGCGGCCCGCCCCGGCCGGCGCACCACCAGCGTGAGCGCGGCGATCGAGCAGTTGCTCACGTCGTGCTGGGTGGCCGGGGGCCGGCGCGTGTCGCCGCGGCCATCGCGATCGTCGCCATCACGGCCGTCGGGGTTCTCGCCATCGTCGCCACGGCTGTCGGGGTCGGCGTAGCGCCAGCCTGCGCTCGCCGCAGGCGGGACCTGCACGTGCGCTTCGACCACCGCTCCCCCGGCGCCCGGCAGCGACAGCACGCAGTGGGACGGCCGCTCGGCCACCAGCAGCCCCCGCGCTCCCAGCCCGCCGAGGCGCAGCCGCTCGCCGTCGACGTGCAGCGCCCCGTTGGCCACCCACGGCGAGGTCAGCCCCGCCATGCGCACCCGCCCAATCGCCACGTCGATCCACGCGTCTGGCTCCTCGGCGAAGCCGACGCCGTGCAGCCAGATCCAGCGCTCGGCGTGCTGGGCGCCCCAGTTGTGGCCCACCATCCCGCGCCAGCCGTCGAGCGCGAGCGTGCGCCCTCCCAGCTCGAGCACGCCCTCGAACCGCCCCGCCGGCATCGGGCTGGAGAGCTTGGTACGCGGCAGCGGCGCGCGGTAGAGCAGCGCGTGCGGCAGGTGGCGCAGTTCCGGCTCCGCGGAAGCGAAGCGCAGCGACCAGCGTGCCTCGCCGCATGCGCCCACGGCCTCGCCGGGTCCCATGCGCGCGTCGCCCACCGCGATCCAGCCACCCGCGGGCACTGACAGATCGTCGCTGGACAGCTTGTGCATGTACGGCCGCTCGGGGCCCTCCCACACCGTGCACCACACCGAGCCCGTCGGCGGATTTGCAACCCGCCCGCCCCGTTTGTGGACCGTGTAGCGGATCCACACGCCGGCGGGGCGGTCGGGGGCGACCGCGCGCAGGTAGAACGACTCGTACATCCCCGCCCGCATCGGGGCGTCGGCAAACATGGCGTGCACGCCGGTGGAGGGCATCGGCTGCAAGTATCCCGGTATGAACCACAACTCGCTCGTCAAGCTGCCCGCGGGGTTGGCCCACTTCGACGTGGAGCCGGCGTCGCGCCCGCGCAGCGGCAGGGGAGTCGGCGAGGGAGCTGCCGGGGAGGTCGGCGGGGCATCTGCCGGGGAGGTCGGCGGGGCGTCTGCCGGGGAGGTCGGCGGGGCGTCCACCTACCTGCTGGGCATCGACGGCGGCGCCACCAAGACGCTGGCGGCGGTGCTGGACGTGGAGCGCGGCCAGTTGCACCTCGGTTACGGCGGCCCCAGCAACCAGGATGCGGTAGGGGTGCAGGCGGCCGGCGAGGCGCTGTTCGGCGCCGCCGACCAGGCGCTGAGCAGCGCTGGCATCTCCGATGCGCAGCTGGATGCGGCCGTGCTGGCGGTGGCGGGCACCGACACCGAGGCGGTGGTGGCGCACGTGCGCCACGCGCGCTCGCGGGAGTGGATCGTGGTGGGCGACGTGGTGGGCGCGTGGGCCACCGCCACCGGCGCCCGCCCCGGGGTGGGCGCGATCGCCGGCACCGGCAGCAACGTGTTCGGCGTCGGCCACAACGGCCGCCCGTGGCGCGCCGGCGGCTGGGGCCACCAGCTGGGCGACGAGGGCTCCGGCTACTGGTTGGGGTTGCAGTCGATCAAGGCAGCGCTTCGCGACCGCGAGCGCTCCGGTCCGGAGACGGCGTTGAGCGAGGCGGTGGTGGACCACTTCGGGGTGGACAGCGTGGAGGCGCTGGCCTCGCTGGTCTACAGCAAGCCGCTCACCAAGGGCGAGATCGCGGCGCTGGCGATCGACACCGGCCGCCTCGCCGACGCCGGCGACGCGGTGGCACGCGAGCTGTACGTGCGCGGCGCCCGCCTGCTGGCCCAGCAGATCGCCGCCGTGATCCGCCAAACCAACCTCGAGGGCGAGTTCCCCGTGGGATTGATCGGCAGCGCCTTCAAGGCCGGCGCCGTGTTCGTCGACCCCCTCACCGAGGCGATCCACGCCCACGCCCCCGAGGCCCGGGTCGCGGTCGTCGAACTTCCTCCCGTCGCCGGGTCCCTGCTGCTCGCCGCGCGCGCCCGCGGCGCCGAAGCGGCGGTCGGGGAGCTCGACCTGGCGGCGCTGATCGAGCGGGCGCCGGCGGCGGCCGGTTAGCCCTTCGGTTAGCGAGCGCTCAGCCGCGTCTCGATCGCAGGCGGGTCGCCGTCAGAGGCGCCGCCTCGCTTCGATCGCGGCCCTGTCCCCGATTGCGCCCGGCCCCATCCCCTCGACTCGCACCGCCGCGGCGGCGGCGGCAAAGGTGGCAGCCCACGGTGGTGGTTGGTGCTCGAAAAGAGCAACGAAAAATGCGGCGGCAAACACGTCGCCGGCGCCGAGATCGTCGGTTGGGGCAGCGAGCACGGGGACGGGAATCTGGTTCGGCTCGCGGCCCGGCACGAGCAGCGTGGTTGGTTCAGCGCCGTTGGTGATCGCCGCCAACGTGCCGGCCGCGACGGTACGCGCGAGCGACTCGGCGCATCTCGCGTGCTCGCGCTCGTTCAGCACCCAGGCATCGCCGCGCGCCGGCAGCAACTCGGGGCGCAGCGGCGCGAGCGTGATCTCGCCAGAAACGTCCCACCGCCGCACGAGACCCTGCGGGGTGAGGCCGACGAAGTCCGCGCGCCCCAACCAACGGCGCGGTGTCTCGCGTGCGACGGGGGCCAAATGCAGGATCGCAGTGTCCACCTCGATCTCCTCGCCGAGTGGCCCGGCCCATGCCAGCACTCGCTGACGGCGCTCGCCGCCGTAATGGTCGGTCTGCAGCGTGGTGGTGTGCGCGGCGGGGATCACGCTCAGATTGAGCTCCTCGCGGTAGGGCGCCAGCAGTGCCTCGATCTCGGGCGGGTCGCCCTGGGTGACGATCAGCGCGCGCAGGCCCAGCCGCGCGGCTTGCAAAGCGCTGTAGAAGGCGGTGCCGCCAGGCTGGCGCGTGCCGTCGGCCAGCACGTCGATCGTGACGTGGCCCACCGTCGTGTAGTCGTATGCCGGCACCCGTTCAGGGGGCGCGGGAGCCCGCGCGCGGCGTGCCGCTGGGACCGGCGGCGCTGGAGGCGCCGACCCGCGGCGGGATCCGCAGCGGCAGCTCCGCGCCCGCGATCGCGGCGGCGGCAAGGCGGCCGGTGAAGACGCAGCCGCCGAGGAAAGTGCCCTCCAGCGAGCGCTTGCCGTGCATGCCGCCGCCGCCAAACCCGGCCGCCTCGCCAACGGCGTACAGGCCGTGGATCGGCTGGCCGTCGTCGGTGCGCAGCACGTGGCAGGCGAGGTCGGTTTGGATGCCACCGAGGCTCTTGCGCGCCATCACCTGCAATCGGATCGCGATCAGCGGGCCGGCCTTGGGGTCGAGGATGCGCTGGAACGCGCACGTGCGCAAACGGTCGCCGCGCCAGTTGCGCAGCTGCCCGATGCGCCGCAGCTGGTCGTCGTTGAACTGGCCCTTGCCGCGCGCGATCGTCTCGTCGTAACGGCCGATCTCGGCGGCCAGCACGTCGGGGTCGATCGGGCCTGCGTCAGGCTCGCCGGTTGGCTGCGGGGTGGTTCCCGCGCCCGGCCCGGCGCCCGCCGCGGTCTCGCCGGTTTCGGCGTCGAGGCGGCCTGTCACCTCGTTCATCCTGCGCGCCAGCTCGCTCAGCGTGTCGGCGGTGACGAAGTCGGGCGAACGCAGCAGCTGCTCCAGCTGGCGCGGTTTGCCGAGCAGCACGCCCAGCACGAACGGCAGCACGCGGCGCTCGCGCAGGTGGGGGTTGTGCTGGGAGCCCGACACGTCCAGCTCGCGCAGGGCGATCTTGCGGTTGCACACCAGCCACGAGTACTTGCGCTCGTCCTCGCACATCCGCTCCAATGCGGCGTACGCGTCGTAGGTCGGCATCACCGGCACCGGGCCGTAGCGGCGACCGTCCGGGTCGAGCATCAGACCCGAGCGGGGCGGGATCAGCTTCAAGCCGTGGCCGGGGCGTTGCGGGGCGGGGTGGCGCACGGCGTCGGCGTAGTTCCACATCCGCTCCAAATGGGTGACCGCGCCGCCCAAACGCTCGACCTCCTCGTGCAGCGCGCCGTCGGCGTAGTAGTGGGAGCCCATCAGCATCCGCCGCGGCGGGCTGCCCAGCTCCGAGGTGGGCCACACGCGCCGCACCAGCTCGTGGTTGCCGCCGATGCCGCCAGCGGCGATCACCACCGCCTTTTGGGCGTGCAGCGTCTGCGCGGTCGGCAGCCCCTCCCCCCGACCCCCCTTGTGGGGGTCCTCATCCTCCCCCTCCCACACGGCGCGGCAACCGACCGCGCGGCCATCGTGGATCAGCAGCTCGGTGACGCGCGTGCGCAACCGCACCTGCAGCGCCTCGCGGCGCGGGTGGCGCTGGATCGCGCCCCACACCGCTTCCACCAGCGCCTTGCCCGTGCCCCACGTGAGGTGAAAGCGCGGGACGGAGTTGCCGTCGCCGAAGTTGCCCCGCTCGGCCCAGTTGACGACCGGAAAGAAACGCACGCCGATCTCGCGCAGCCAGCCGCCCACGTCGTCGCGCGCGCGGGTCACATACTGCTCGGCCCAGCGGCGCGGCCACTGCTCCTCGAGGCCCAGCTCGGCGATCCGCAGCCAATCTTCGAGCGCCAGCCGCTCGCTGTCGCGGATCCGCGAGCGGCGCTGCTCGGGGGAGTCCACCATGAACATCCCCCCGAACGCCTCGCGCGCGAGGCCGCCCACCTCCTCCGGGCGGCAGCGGTCGAGCAGCAGCACGGTGTCGCCGCTGCGCAGCAGCTCCAGTGTGCTCACCAAACCGGCGAGGCCCGCGCCCACCACGATCACGTCGGGGATCGCACCAGGCGCGAGGGCGTCGAGCGCGGCGTGGGAGGCATTGCCGTTGGAGTTGGGCATCGAGCGAAGGGTATGCGACGACGGCCGCGGGGGTTTGCCCAAAAGGTTGGGGGACGTTGTCGGCGACGCTCGGACGAGCGCACGATGCTGGGCGGGTGTAGATGTGTATATGAACTTTTCAGAGTTTGTGCGCCATGGTTATACGCACCTGAAAAAGTAAATACATCGACACACGCGTGCCCTGGCTGGCATGGCCTCAGGCCAGCGCCATGCCCGGCGCCACGCGCGTTTCCACCAGCTCGGGCCGGCCGGATGCCAGCGCGCGGCGCAGCTCCTCGGCGAGCTGCTCGGGGCCGTCGGCGCGGGCGGCGTTGAGCCCGTAGCCGGCCGCCACCGCGGCGGTGTCGAGCGCCGGCAGGTCGAGGCCGGGCGCGTTCGGGATCTCCTCCATCAGCGAGAAGAACTTGAGGATCGCGTACTCCTCGTTGCGTAGCACCAGATAGGTCACCGGCACCTTGTAGGCCGCGGCGGTCCAGAAGCTCTGCACGGCATACTGCGCCGAGCCCTCGCCGATCACGCACACCACCGGGCGGTCGGGGCACGCCAACTGCACGCCGATCGCGGCCGGCATCCCGAAGCCGAGGCCGCCGCCGGCCGAGAAGTAGTAGCTGCCGGGGCGGCCGATCCGCAGCTGGTTGCGCAGCGCCGGCGTGGCCGACGGCGACTCCAGCACCACGATGCCGTCGTCGGGGAACGCGTCGGCCAGCACGCGCACGGCCGTGGAGGGACTGATCGGATCGGTGATCGGCGCCGGCTCGGGCGCGGGACGCGCGGGCGGTGGCTGGCGCCACAGCGCGCCCGCACCCGCCACCCCTGCGGCCGCGGTTCCCGCCGCACCGATTCCGCTCTCGGCCCGCTCGCGGTCGGCGGCGAGCGCTTCCACGGCGTCCGCCAGCGCCGTCAGCGTGAGCGCCACGTCGGCGACGATCGCGTCGCCCATCGGCGCCCGCGCCGCCTCGTCGGGGTCGGACGTGACCGCCGTCAGGCTGGTGCCGGGCGCCAGCAGCGGGCCGGGGATGTTGGGGTAGTAGGGGAAGATCGACGTGCCCACCGCCAGCACGAAGTCGTGCGGCGCCAGCGCTTCGCCGAGCGGCTGCACGGCCGGGGGCAGCACCGCCTGAAACAGGGGATGGTTCTCGGGGAAGCCCAGCCGCCCGCCGCCGGTGGCCGGCGTGGCGTACACCGGCAGCCGCGCGTGCTCGGCCAGCCGCACCGCCGCCTCCCAGCCGCCGGCGGCGTCGATGTCGGGGCCGGCCACCAGCGCCGGGGTGTCAGCCTCGATCAGCCGCCGCGCCAGACCATCGATCGTGGAGCGCTCGGGCGCCCCCCCGCCGCTCACCGCACGCGTGGTCTGGTGACGCAGCTCATCCTCGTCGCGCACCTCGGCATACCAGTCGTCCATCGGGATCGACACGAACACCGGTCCGCGCGGCGCCAGCGCGGCGGTGTGGATCGCGCGCGACAGCGCGTGCGGCACGTCCTGCGCGCACGGTGGCTCCCAGCTCCACTTCACCAGCGGGTGCGGCATCCGCGTGGCGTCGCGGTTGGTGAGGTTGGCCTGCAGCGTCATCAGCGAGCGGTACTGCTGGCCGGCGGTCACCACCAGCGGCGACTTGTTGGCCTGTGCGTTGAAGATCGCCCCCATCCCGTTGCCCAAGCCGGGGGCGGTATGGAGGTTGACGAGCGCCGGCCTGCCGGTCGCCTGCGCGTATCCGTCGGCGATTCCCACCGCCACCGACTCCTGCAGCCCGAGGATGTAGCGGAAGTCGGCCGGGTAGTCGCTGAGCATCGGCAGCTCGGTCGAGCCGGGGTTGCCGAACAGCGTCGTCATCCCGCGCTTGCGCAGCAGCTCGATCGTCGCCTCGCGTACGGTGCTCACGCCCCGAACCGTATCCGAGCGTGCGGTGCGGCGGCGGCTGACGTCCCCCTCAGTTGAAGCAGCCCGGCTGCGTGCCCGCGGGGCTGACGTCGGCGCCGGCGGCGGTGTAGAGCAGCAGCATTTCCGCCTCTTCGCACGTCTCCACCACCAGCAGCCGCCGGTCCATCCCGGTGATCTCCAGCACGTGCCGCACCTCGGCGCTGGGCGTCGCCAGTGCCATCCCGCCGCGCAAACAGGCTGCCTCGCGCTGCAGGTTGAGCAGCGCCGCCAGCCCGCTGGAGCTCATGAACTCGACGCCGGCCATGTCGACTATCAGTCCCCGCGCCCGGCGGCGCCGGCAGGCGGTGGCGATCCGCACCTGCATCGAAAACGCGCCGGCGTAATCGATTTCGCCGTGCACGGTCGCCCGCAGCGGCATTCCCTCGCCCCCCTCCAGCTCGAGGCGCAGCGAGGGGGGAAGCGCCGGCCGACACGCGGCCGGGCCTTGCAAGTTCTCGTTCAACGCTCGCATGTGCTCCCTCCTATTTGTTTGGCTGTTGCGAACATGTGCAGAAGTAAGACCTCAACCCCAAGACACGCCTCCTCCGGCGCGCTCACGCCACTAGACGAAGGATCGAGTGGCGCTGCGTTTGCGCGGCAGCGCTCGCCGTCGCGGGACGCGCCGCTGCAACGCCGGTTGCGAGCACCGCATCCCGTGCGGCCGGCGATGAGCCGCAACCAACCCGCCGCTAGCCTGTTGTGAGGTCTTGACGCAACGATGACCCTGCCTCGCCCCGCCAACCATCTAGCTGCGCTCGCGGCCTGCGTCGCCGCGGTGCTCGCGCTTGCGCTCACACCGGCCCCACCGGCTCTGGCCGTGCGTGCGGCCTCTGCGCGCGCCCGCGCTGCGCACGCGCACACCAAGCACAAGAAGGTCAAGCCCAAGCCGAAGGGCCCCGTGCTCGACCTCTACGCGAGACGCGCGCTGGCCGCCTACGAAGCGATGCAGCAAAACTTCTTCGTGGCCAGCGCCGGCCTGTACAAGGGCGAACCGGAGTACTCGTTTCTATGGCCCTTCTCGCAGGCGCTCGCCGCGAGCGTCAGCGTCGCGCACATCGCCGGCCAGCAGCCCAAGCTCGAAAGCGGCCTGCACGCGCTGGGCGCCAGCCTGCAGGCGTACGCCAGCTCCGCCGCCGGCGAAACCTCCGCCAGCGGCGCCTCCACCGCGACCACGATCCGCTCCTTCGAGGACGTCACCGTCCCGCCGGTGGGCCCCGGCGGAAACAGCTACTACGACGACAACGAGTGGGTGGGGATCGAGCTGGCGCGCATGTACGAGCTCAACCGCGACCCCACCGCGCTGACCGGCGCCGAGCAGATCATGCAGTTCGTGATGGCCGGCTGGCAGACAACCAACGCCGAAGGCCAGCAGCTGCCCTGCCCCGGCGGCGTGCCGTTCTCCAACTCGCAAAACAACACCCAGCGCAACACCATCACCGACGGTCCCGCCGCCGAGCTGGGGGTGCAGCTGTACCGCATCACCCACGAAGCCCGCTACCTGCAGTTCGCGCAGATGGCGTACGCATGGGTGCGCGAATGCCTGCTGGAACCCAGCGGGCTGTACGCCGACCACATCGAACTCGACGGCACCGTCAACCACTCGCTGTGGAGCTACACGCAGGGCGTGATGATGGGCGCCGGCGCGCTGCTCTACCAGGTCACCCACCAGAGCGCCTACCTCACCGAGGCCCGCCAGACCGCTCAGGCCGCGCACGCCTACTTCAACTACGGCCGCCTCGCCTCCGAAAACCCGTTCTTCGCGGCCGTCTACTTCCGCAACCAGATCTACCTCGACTCGCTCACCCACGAAGCGCCCGGCACCTATCCGGCGCGCGAATACGCGTTCTGGGCCTGGGAACGCCACCGCCTCGGCGACGACCTCTTCGCCTACGGCTCGCCGCCCACCGCCGAACTGCTGGGGCAGGCGGCGCTCACGCAGATCTACGCGCTGTTGGCGATCCCGCCGCGCACTTACTTCTAATTTCGGGACGCCAACCATTTCATTTTCTGAAGTGGTTGGCGTCTGAAAAGTAAACGCGCTACACCGCGGCTCCGGCGGCGCGGGTCGTGGATCGCCCACTCGCCCCTCGCCTCCCCTTGCGCAGGCTTGGATCGCCCGCCCGCCCGCGCGCGCCCTCTGTGATGATGCGGGCGATGGCGGCCACCACCGAGTCAGGAGAACAGCACCAGCCCGTCGGCGAGTCAGGAGAACAGCACGAGCCTGTGGTGCTGAGCCCCGCCACGGGCTACCCCGCGCTGAAGGACAGCGACCTCGAGGTGCTGCGTGGGATCGGCGAGCGCTGGGGCGAGGCGCTGGGCGATCGGGCGCGGTGGATCAGGGCGCTGCCGTGCGACCCCAACCTCGGTCAGCGGCGCGCCGCCGCAGAGGGCGCGGAGGGCGCGGCGGGCGCGGCGGGCGCGGCGGGCGGGGACGGTGCGATCGGCGCCGGGGAGGTCGCCGCAGGTGCCGTCGCATCCGCCAACGGCACGACGATCGCCCCTCCAGGTGCCGTGCGCCTGGAGCGCCGCCGCCGCACCCGCTTCGTGCCGGTCGAGGTCGACGAGGCGCCGGGCGAGGAGCTGGAAGCCACGCGCGAGGCCGGCCACGCGCCGACGCGCGCCGGGTGGACCGCGGCGCGCGCCCGCCGGGCGCTGCTGGGGCCGGCGCTGCACTCGGCGGCGGTGGTGGAGGAGCGGATGCGCAAGCTGGTTGCGCTGCCGGTGCTGTCCTCCGACGCGCTCTCCTCGGTGGCGTACGGGCCCGAAGCGATGCTCGTGGTGCTGGCGCTCGGCGGGGCCACCGCGTTTGGCTTCTCGGTGCCGATCTCGATCGCGATCGTCGTGCTGATGGTCGCCGTGGGGCTGTCCTACCGCCAGACGATCCGCGCCTACCCGCGCGGCGGCGGCTCCTACATTGTCGCCTCCGACAACCTCGGCCTGCTCCCCGGCCTGGTGGCGGCGGCGGGGCTGATGCTCGACTACATCCTCACCGTCGCCGTGTCGGTCGCCTCCGGCGTGGCGGCGATCACCTCGGCGATCCCGTCGCTGGCGGGCGACCGCGTGGAGATCGGGTTGGTGGTGATCGCGATCCTCGTCGCCGGCAACCTCCGCGGCGTGCGCCAGGCGGGGCTGCTGTTTGCCGCCCCCACCTACATGTTCATCCTCGCCATCTTTTTGATCGTGATCGTCGGTGTGGTGGACGGCGCCAGCCACGGCTTTCACGCCACGCCGCGGCCGCCGGTGCATGCCGCCGAGGCGGTCACGCTGCTGCTGATCCTGCGCGCGTTCGGCAGCGGCGCCACCGCGATGACGGGGATCGAGGCGATCTCCGACGGGATCCCCGCTTTCAAGCCGGTGGAGTGGCGCAACGCGCGCGTCACGCTCACCTGGATGGTGAGCCTGCTGGTGGTGATGTTCATCGGCACGATCGTGCTGATCGAGCTCGACGGGATCGTGCCGCAGTCCTCGCAGACGGTGCTCTCGCAGCTCGCCCACCGCAGCGTCGGCAACGGTGTGCTGTACGGGTACGTGCAGGCGGCCACCGCGCTGGTGCTGCTGCTGGCCGCCAACACCGCCTTCAGCGACTTCCCGCGACTGCTGTTCTTCCTCGCCCGCGACTACGCCGCGCCGCGCGTCTTCTTGCGGATGGGCGATCGCCTTGCGTTCTCCAACGGAATTGTCGTGCTGGGCGCCGCCGCGGCCGCGATCCTCGCGGCCTTCGACGGCTCGGTCACCAGCCTGATCCCGCTGTTCGCGGTGGGTGTGTTCCTCGCCTTCACGCTGTCGCAGAGCGGGATGGTGCGCCGCTGGCTGCGCACCCGCGAGCCGGGCTGGAAGGGCTCCATCAGCTTCAACGCGCTCGGCGCGTTCCTGTCGGCGATCGTGCTGTTGATCACCGCGTTCACCAAGTTCCTGGAGGGCGCCTGGCTGGTGGTGATTTTGATCCCGCTGCTGGTCACGCTGTTCACGCGCATCCGCGCCCACTACCTCTCGGTGGGCCGTGCGGTGGCGCTGCAGCCGCTGCCGGCCCGGGCGTGCGCCAGGTCGATCACGCCGCCGCCCGGGCAGGTGCTGCAGACCGAGGCCGCCCCCCACGGCGAGAGCGGGCTGTTCGAGCACGAGGAGGCGCCCGACCAGGTGCACAACCTCACGGTTGTGCCGCTGATCTCGATGGATCTCGCCTCGCTGCGCGCGCTCGCCTACGCCGCCTCGTTGGGCCAGCCGGTGCTGGCGGTGCACGTCTCCACCGACATCGACGAGGCCCGGCGCTTTCGCTCCTACTGGCAGGAGTGGGGCGACCACGTCCCCCTGGAGATCGTGCTCTCGCCCTACCGCGCCCTGGTTGCCCCGCTGGCGCGCTACCTGCGCCTGCTGCACGAGCAGGTCCCCCACTTCACCGTCACCGTGGTGCTCCCCGAACTGGTCGTCCACCGCTTCTGGCACCGCGCTCTGCACAACGGCGTGGCTCCTCGTCTGCGCCGCGCGCTGCGCCAGCTGCCGGGCATCGTGATCACCACGGTGCCGTTTCACTTGCCCGGCTGAGCGCGCAACACGCCGGAACTGGTGTTCCCGCGCAGCACGCAGGCGTTTCTCGACCCCATCAACGGTCTGTGGAAGGTGCCCACCGCAAGCGGTGGCGCGCGGATCGCCTACCCGCTCGCGTTCCGCGCGAAGATCACCGCCGAAAACAAGGGCGGCGTCAGCACGATCGGCGGCAGCTTCTCGCCGTCGGCCGCATACGGCTTCGACACCAACAACGAAAAGTTCGTCAGAACCACCGGTCCGCCAACGCTCGGCACCGTGGAGCTCGCGCGGGTCGGCGTCGAAGCCGCGTTCATGTGGCTGACCGCCGTCGAAGTGTTCGGGCACTCCGTGCCGCTGCCGGGCCTGGTGCACGCCTCCTGGCAGGTCAACAACATCAACAAGTACGTGCCCGACACCCCCGGCGTGTTCTGGCAGCGGTGGGGCGTGCAGGGCGGGATCGACGTCAGCAACCCGCTCGGGCACTACGAAATCGGCGGCGTCGCTCGCCAGCACCAACGCCGCCCGCGGCAAGCGCGTGTTCACGCCGCTGCTCGACATCGACCCCCGCCGCGAAATCCTCGCGCGCGTCACGCAGCAGGGCACCCCCCGCGCCACGCTCACCGTGGCCCGCTTCGCCGCGCCCACCGGCGCCGAACGGGTGGCCCGCCTGCGCGGCCGCATCGCCAAGGGAAAGCTGAAGCTCAGCTGGCAGCCGGTGTGCGCGGCCGCCGAGTACGACGTGACGATCGGCTCCGGCAGCCAGGTGGAAGCGGTGACTGTGGCGGGAACGCACGCCACCGTCAGCGTCGGCACCGCTCGCTCGGTTCCCGTGTCGGTTGCGGCCGTTGCGCCCAATGGGCAGTCCGGCAAGGCCACCAGCATCACCGCTCGCTAGGGTTTTCAGGCTCGCTGAGAGGCTCGCTGAGAGGCTCGCTGAGAGGCTCGCTGAGAGGCTCGCTGAGCGCCTCCAACACTTGTCGAGCCGCGTGAGATTTCGCGGCGGCTCGCTGGAAGTGCTGTAAAAGCTCCCCATGAACGGCATCCGCGAGCGACCCTCGCGCAGCGAGCATCATCACGGCGCTCATAAGCACCACAAGCGCAAGCACAAGCGCCATCGCCACCACGCCAAGCCGCTGAAACGCCACGCGCTCGGCACCGCCGGGGTGGCGCTGCCCGTCGCTGCGGCCAACCCGCCGGCGCCCACAAGCCAGCCGGTGGCTAAGGCGCCGGCGATCCTCAGCGCGCAGGGCGCGCAGCGCCTGTTGTGGCGCGCCGGGTTTGGGCCGCGGCCGGGCGAAGCGCAGGCGCTGGCCGGCAAGCCGCTGCAGGAAGTCGTGTACTGGCTCACCCGCCCCTCGGGCGAAGCCACGCTGAGCGGGCCGGCGCCGGTCAACGAAGAAGGTAAGCCGCTCGACCCGCTGCACGAATGGGGCGACGACCACTGCTGGTGGTTGGATCGCATGATCCGATCCGACCAGCCGCTGGTGGAGCGGATGACCTACATTTGGCACGACTGGTTTGCCAACTCCAACGAAAAGGTGGACAGCCAGCAGCTGATGCTGGAACAGAACCAGTTGTTTCGCCAGCACGCGCTGGGCAATTTCCAGGACCTGTTCGTCGCCGTCACCGCCAACCCGGCAATGCTGGTATTTCTCGACGGGATCTACAACGAAGCCGAAGACCCCAACGAGAACTATGCGCGGGAGATGATGGAGCTGTTTTCACTCGGCGCCGACCGCGGCGCCTACACGGAGGACGACGTGCGCGAGATGGCGCGCACGCTCACCGGGTTCACCGCGGAATGGTCGGAAAGCGAAGGGCTTCACAACTTCCGCTTCGACTCCTCGCGCCACGACCAACAGCCGAAGACGGTGTTTGGGCAAACCGGCAACTTCAACTGGGAAGACGCGGTGCGTTTGTGCGTGCAGCACCCGCTGCACCCCTCCTTTTTCGTCACCAAGCTGTGGGGCTACTTCATCCCCACGCCGCCCGACGAAGCCACGCTGGCGGCGCTGCAGGGGCTGTACGTCAGCTCCGGCTTCGCCATCCGCCCGGTGGTGGAGGCGATCCTCCAGCACCCCGACTTCCACGAAGGCCAGGAGCTGGTGACGCCGCCCGCGGTGTACAACGCCGGTTTGCTGCGCGCCGTGGGCCGCTACATCGACACCACCGCCTGGACCTGGCTGGGGTTCAGTGCCGGCCAGCGGCTGTTCTACCCGCCCAATGTGTCGGGGTGGGACTTCACCAGATGGCTTGACACCTCCACCGCCAAGGCGCGCTGGGAAATCGCCACGTACGTCACCGCCAACTCCTACCCCAACCCGTGGCCGGGCGAAGGCGAACCGGAATACAGCTCCACGGAGACCGCCGCGCAGGCGCTGTCGGACGCGCTTGCCCACTGGGCCGACCCGCCGCTGTCGGGCGAATCGCAGCAGTGCATCGCCGCCTTCGCGCAGTCGTGTCTGCCCGCTGAAATGGCCGAATGGGAGCAGAGCCCTTACCGCGCCATCCGGCAGAACGCGCTGCGCATGCTGATCGCCACCGCTCCCGACATGCAGGTGAGTTGACGCATGCCCAACCACCCCTCCTCCTCCTCCTCCTCCTCCTCCTCCTCCCATGCCTGATCGCTGCTCTTGCAACGACTTCAACCGCGCGCAGCTGCTGCGCCGGGGAGTGGCCGCCGCCGGGCGTCGGGTGAGCGCCGGTGGCGGCGTGGTCAGCGCCGGGCGCGGGCTGCCCGCGATCGAGCCGGGGATGCCGCTGCCGGCCGGCACGGGGATGGACCGCCGCAGCTTTTTGCTGCGCACCGCCGGTGCGGTCGTGTCGGTGTACGGCGCCGCGATGCTGTCGCCGCGCCATTTCGAAGAGGGGATCGCGCAAGCCGCTGCGACCGCGCCCACCCAGCCGGTGTTGGTTTCGATTTTTATGGAAGGGGGTTGGGACGCCCTGTCGGTACTGGCGCCGGTGGGCGAAGCGCGCTACCACCAGCTGCGCCCGCTGCTGGGACTCAGCGAAGGGGCCGGCCAGCCGTTCGGCGAGGACCCCACGCTGATGTGGCACCCGCAGGCCGCGGGTCTCGCCACGCTGCACGGGGAGGGCAAGGTCACCACGTTCCCCGCGATCGGCTACACCCCGCCCGACGAGAGCCACTTCACCAGCCGCCACTACTGGGAGGTGGGTCAGCTCGACACGCAAACGCGCACCGGCTGGATGGGCCGCTTCCTCGACGCCGTCGGCCAGTCCTCCAACCCGCTGCAGGGGCTCTCGCTCGACTACTCGCTGGCGCCCGCGCTCGCCACCGCCACCGTGCCGGTGGCCGCGGTGAGCTCGCCGGTGGACTACAACATGTGGGCGTACGGCCTCGACGAACCGATCGCCGCCACCGCGCTGGAAACCTATGGGCGGCTGGGCACGCTGGGCGCCTCCTCGCCCGCCTACCAGCAGGCGCGCAACGCCGCCTACGACACCTCGATCGTGCTGGGCGAGATGGCGCCGTTCGTGGGCCCCGAAGGCAAGCCCACCTACACCGCACCCGTCGAATACCCCACCAGCGGCGGCGAATTCGCGCAGCGCCTGGAAGCGCTCGCGGCGATGCTCGCCGCCGGGCTGCCGATCACGTGTGCGTCGCTCAACGCCGTGGGCTCCTACGACACCCACTCCGACGAGCAGAAAACGCTCGCCGTTGACCTCGGCGCCACCGTCGAATCGGTGCTGGCGTTCCAGCGCGACCTCGAAGCGCGCGGCCTCGACCAGCGCGTGCTGATCCAACTGTGGTCGGAGTTCGGCCGCCGCCCCCAGGAAAACGGCTCCGGCACCGACCACGGCGCCGCCGGCCTGGCCTTCCTGATCGGCACCCGCGCCTCCGGCACGATGGTCGGCGAGTTCCCCGGCCTCGCCACGCTCGACGAAAACGAAAACGTGATCCCCACCGCCGACTTCCGCTCCCTCTACTGCGCGCTGCTGGAGCAGTGGTTTCAAACCGAAGCGGGGCTCGTGATCCCCGAAGCGTCGTCGTTTCAACGGCCGGCGGTGCTGAAGGGGTAGGGCGGGCGCAAGGTCGCCCGAACGCGAGGCCTGCGTCGATGGTCGTCGAGAGGGTGGTGGCGACCCGATGGGTCATCTGCGAGGTGGCTATCTGTATGTTGCGGATTGTGGAGCCCAACCAAAGTTTGACAACAGTTATGTTGTCAGCTTATGGTGGGCTCTGTGCCGATGACATGACGCAGCGAGCCGCGCACCACGGCTTCGCGCGCGAGCTGACCCAACGGGAGCTGGCGTCAGCCCGGCGGGAGGACTGGGGGAATCGCTAGCGTTCGTTGCATGAGCAACGGATTTCGCGCGTGAGCGGCGCCGTGGAAGTTCTCTGGCACGGCCTGCGCGATTCGCTGCTGATGGCGTGGGAGGTGTGGTGGGCGCTGGTGCTTGGCTTCGCCATCAGCGCCATCGTGCAGGCGTGGGTTCCCCGCACGCGCGTGGAGCGGTCGCTGGCCACCGGCGGCCCGCGGCCGGTGGCGCTGGCCACCGGGTTGGGGGCGGCCTCGTCCTCCTGCTCCTACGCCGCCGTGGCGATCGCGCGCTCGCTGTTCGCCAAGGGTGCCTCCTCCGCCACCGCGCTGGCGTTCCAGTTTGCCTCCACCAACCTCGTGTGGGAGCTGGGCCTCGTCCTGTGGGTGCTGATCGGCTGGCAGTTCACGCTCGCCGAGTACCTCGGTGGGGTGGTGATGATCGCGCTGATGGCGCTCGCGCTGCGCCTGTTCGTGCCGGCGCACGTGGAGGCCCGCGCACGGCAGCACGCGCAGAGCGCCCCGGCGGGGGGATGCGACCATCACCACGCCAACCACGAGCGCGACCACACCAGCCACCACGACTCCAGCCACAACCACCAGCCCGACCATCTGCCCCCCGGCTGGCGCGAGCGGGTCGCCTCGCGCGCCGCGTGGGCTGAGGTGGCAGCCAACTTCCGCATGGACTGGGCGATGCTCTACAGGGAGATCGCGGTCGGCTTCCTGCTCGCCGGCTTCATCGCCCAGCTGGGCAGCTCGTTCTTCGAGAGCCTCTTCATCGTCCATGCGCCCGCACCGTGGCCGGCGATCGAGAGCGCGTTGGTGGGGCCGCTGATCGCGATGGCGTCGTTTGTGTGCTCGATCGGCAACGTGCCGCTGGCGGCGGTGCTGTGGTCGGGGGGGATCTCGTTCGCCGGCGTGCTGTCGTTCCTGTTCGCCGACCTGATCGTGCTGCCGATCATCCTCATCTACCGCAAGTACTACGGCGGCGCTTACGCGCTGCGCACGGTGGCGCTGATGTACTGCACGATGGTGCTCGCCGCGCTGCTGGTGGCCGCCCTCTTCGGCGCGCTCGGCATCGTCCCCACCGGCCCGCGCCCCAGCGCCTCGACAGTGTTCGGCGAAGTGGCGCTCGACTACAAGCTGGCGCTCAACGTGCTGGCGGCCGTTGTGTTCGCGGCGCTGTTTTGGATCGGGTCGCCACGACTGCGTCATGCCGACGGCGGAGTGCCTCAGGGCGAAGCGGTAGCCAACTCGTGAGTTGGCTACTCGTGGGTTGGTAATCCACCCTTCCGGTCGCCCCGTGTCACCCTCCCGGCCGCCCCGCGCGCACCCAGTAGGCCAGCAGCGGGTCGATCACCCTGTGTCCCGTTGGGTGGCTGGGATCGGCGACCACCTCGCCGGCGTCGATGAGCCCGTGCAGTGCGGTGGTCACCGAGCCGCCCCGCGCTCCGCCGACGCGCATCTGGGCCGCCCGACCGTACAGCGGCGTGTCGTTTTCGGCGATCGCGGTGAGCGCTCGCCGCTGGCCGGCGGTGAGGCCCGACCACACTGCTCTCAGCTCGTCTCCGGCCTCCACGTCGAGGACGTGGTCGAGTGCGCCCGTGAACGTCGACGCGTCGGCCCGCTCGCCGGCCGGTACACGCTCGAAGATGAAGTGCGCAAGCAGCATGGTGCGCTGAGGGTGCCCTTCGCAGAAGTCGAGCAGTGGGCCGAGTGCGCCGCCGATCTCGCGGTTGGCCCGCGCGAAGCGTCCGCTCACGTACTCGGCGACATCGGTGGGTGCAAGCGGCGCCAGCTCGACCGCGCCGGCCTGCCCGTAGAACGCACGGCGCTTGGACGCGAACAGCTCTCGCATCATCCCGACATGCGACCCGGCGAACACGTAGCTCGCGGCACCCGCATGCTGCTCGATCTCCGAACGAATCACGGCGTCCAGCCGCGCGCCTGCCAGCAGCACGTCCTGAAACTCGTCGAATACGACCAGCGCACGGGTGCCCTTGGCCTCGTGCAGCTGGCGCGGCAGTGCCAGCCAGTCGAGCAGTCCGCGCGCCGAGCCGGTGCCACCGGCGCTGAGTTCGACGCTGGCGGGCAGCGGGCCGCCGCCCACGCGCACGCCGGTGCGCAGAGTGCGCCTGACGCCCTCAAACCAACCTGCCAGCCGTCGCGGCAGCTGTGCGGCATAGGCCGACTCGATCCGCGCCGCGACGTCGGCTTGGGTGAGGATGCCGAAGAAGTTGACATGCACGCTCACCAGCCCCTGCTCCGCGGCGTCGGCCAGCGCCCGGCGCAGCAGCGAGGTCTTGCCGTAGCGTCGCGGGGCGACAAGGCGAGAGTTGTGGCCGCCCAACGCCCGTTCGACCAGCAGTGCGGCCTCGGTGTCGCGGTCCAGCAGGTCTGCGGGTGCGACCGGCTCGGAGAAGACGAACGGGTTGGCCACCGTGCGCCACATAGTAGCGCAAATTTGCGCTAGGTTTGAGCGCAATCCTGCGCCATGGTCGAGCGCGTCTAAATAAGATCTTCCGCGGCCGGTAGGCTCCGTGTTCCGATGAGATCACGAGCCCTGAGCGCCAGATGACCCGCGCCGCCGCCATCCCCCTGGAGGGCCGCCGCGTGCTGATCACCGGCGCCGCGCGCGGCATCGGCGAGGGCGCCGCGCGGCGGCTGCACGCCCGGGGCGCGCGCGTGGCCCTCGCCGGCATCGAGCCCGAGCTGCTGGCGCAGGTGGCGGCCGAGTGCGGCGACGCCCCCTGGTACGGGTGCGACGTCACCGACCGCGCGCAGGTCGAGCGGGCCGTCGAGGGCGCCGTGGAGCGGCTGGGGGGTCTCGACGTGGTGATCGCCAACGCCGGCGTCGCCGCGCAGCTGCCGCTGATCGGCGGCGACCCCGCGATCTTCGAGCGCACGATTGCCGTCAACCTGCTGGGCGTCTACCACACGCTCAGCGCCGCCGGCCCCCACCTCGCCCACCCGCGCGGCTACGCGCTGCCGATCGCCTCGCTGGCGGCCGCGCTGCACGCGCCGATGATGGGCCCCTACAACGCCTCCAAGGCGGCGGTGGAGGCGCTCGGCGACACGCTGCGCATAGAGCTGCGCCACACCGGCGCGCGCGTGGGGGTGGCCTACTTCGGCTTCATCGACACCGACATGGTCAGCCGCGGCACGCGCACGCGCGCGGTCGAACAGGCCTCGCGCCTGCGCCGCGGCGTGGTCAACCCCGTTCCGCTGTCGCGCGCCATCGACGCCATCGAGCGGGGCGTGGAGCGCCGCTCGCGCCGCGTCGTCGCGCCCGCCTGGGTGGGCGCGGTGCTGCCACTGCGGATGCTGGTGCAGCCGCTCGTCGACCGCACCGCCGCCGGCGGCCTCGATCGGGCGCTCGAGGTAGCCCGTGAGGAGCACGCGCCGCTCACCACTCCGCAGCCTGGTTCGCCCTGACGGGCCGGCCCGCCGGATGGCGGTTGTCCGGTCAATTCTGGTTTAGGGAAACTACGTAGTCCCCTCGCCCGTGGGCGAAAAGTTGCTTAAGGTCTGCGCAACCTAGGGATACACTCGGTGTTCTCATGGGCAATGAGGCCCTGCAACGAGGGAGGACAACATGGGGTTCCGCACTGACGCGACGGTACGGTCGCTACAGATTTGGCTAGTCGCGTTGCTCGCGTTTGCGGGCCTTGCTGTCATGGCACCGGGGGCAGGGGCGGCAGAAGCGCTGGGCGTGGAAAGCTTCTTCGCGGGGAACTGCAAAAAAGGGCATGAATGCACTCCTCCTCCGCCAGGCGCGACGCCAGCCGAAGAAAAAGCGAAAGCCGAAGCCGAAGGCTACACACAGGCCGCAGGGCATCCGGCGTTGGGGGTCACGGAATTCAAGATCAATACTGTCCCTGGAACGACATTTCCTAACGAAGCGCCACTTGCCGTAGTTACCCATGTGCGGACCGATGTCGCTCCCGGTGTAAGCACCAACCCCGAGGCCGTCGGAAAGTGCTCGATAGAAGAATTTGATTCGATCGAAGTTGCTCCTGGGTTCTTTACCGCGCCTAAATGTAAGGCGGAAAGCGAAATAGGGATCAACGATGTCGTTCTTTATCTTGGCCCAGAACCATCTCCGAAGGGTGGAGATCTACCGCTGGAAGGTGAAGTCTACAACCTCGAGCAGCCGGCTGGGCTAGCATCGGATTTCGGTGTCGCGATCCCGCTACCTGAAAAATTGACGGAAGCTCTTTTCGGTAAACCGACGGGACAGCTCTATGTGCACTCGCTAATCGAAGGCAGTGTGGAATGGGCCAGCGATTATCATGATTATTATGAAATTACCGTCTCGCCACAGCTGCCGCTGATTTCTTCTCGGCTGGAACTCTTTGGTGAAGAAGGTGGGAAGGGGCTTGGTGGTTTCATCACCAACCCGAGCAATTGCGCCGGACCGGGTCCGTTGACCACCAACACGGTGACGCTCACCTCCAAAGAAGGCCAGGTGGCTTCGAAGAAATACACCGCTCCGATCGGCGTAGAAGGCTGCGACGGCAAAGCCCCCTTCTCGCCCGTCCCCTTCGAACCGACCTTCACGCTGAAAACGGAAACCACGCAATCCGACCAGCCGACCGGCGTCGATACCGCGCTCAAGCTCCCCCACGCCGGCGGCCCCAAAGAAATCGACTCCTCGCAGCTACGGAACGCCGTGATCACCCTTCCCGAAGGGATGACGCTGAACCCGTCGGCCGCGGCCGGCCTGCAGGCGTGCAAGCCGTCGCAGATCCACATGCACCAACGTGCGGCGGCCACCTGCCCCTATAACTCCAAAATCGGCACGGTCACTATCAACGTGCCCGACCTGCCGCCGGAATCGCTGAAGGGCAACATCTACCTCGGCGGCTCCGAAGCGGGGACGATCACGGCGCCGCCCTACACGATCTACCTCAACGCCGAATCCGAACGGTACGGCGTGACGGTAAGGATCGAAGGCAAGGTCAACGCCAACGTGACCAACGGGCGGGTGACGGCGGAATTCCTCAACAACCCCGAACAGCCCGTGAGCGAAGTGCTGTTGCACTTCAAAGATGGCGCGCTGGCGCCGATCGCCAACCCGCTGGCGTGCGGCACGGCGACCACCACCGCGAGTCTCGTCCCGTACATCGGCGCTCAGTTCACCAAGACCCCTGAAACGGCGTTTACGGTGGACAGCAACGGTGAAAAAGGGACGTGCCCGTCACCGCTGCCCTTTGCTCCCACCCAGACAACCGAAACCCAGCCGAATACCGCGGGCGCGTCGACCAGCTTCGCGTTCACGGTGTCGCGTCCGTCGGGTCAGCAGTACTTGACGCAGATCAAAACCGTGCTGCCGGCCGGCCTTGTGGGCCGGATCCCGGCGGTGACGGAGTGCACCGAAACGCAGGTGGTGGAAGCCCAGCAGAACAAGGGCGGCTGCCCGGCGTCGAGCCGGCTGGGCTCGGTGATCGCGTACGCCGGCGCGGGCAGCTCGCCGTACCGGTTCGAAGGCTCTGCCTACCTCACGGGCCCCTACAACGGGGCGCCGTTTGGGCTGGCGATCGTGGTGCCGGCCAACGCCGGGCCGTTCCATCTCGGCAACGTGGTGACGCACGAGACGATCAACGTCGAACCGTACACCGCGCGCGTGGTGGTGGCCGGCAGTGTGCCCACGATCTACCAGGGCATTCCGCTGCGGCTGCAGAGCCTCACGGTTGAAGTCAACCGCCAGGGCTTCATGCTCAACCCGACGAGCTGCGCGCCGCTGCTGGCCGAATCGACGCTCACCGGCCAGACGCTGCTGGGCTCGAGCACGTTCACAACGGCGCCGGCCAACAGTCCGCTGGTCACCGAAGGGTGCAGGAGCCTGCCGTTCAAGCCCAGCTTCGGCTCGATCGTCGGGGCGAAAACGTCGCGCACCAACGGCGCCAACATCGAAGTCAACCTCAGCCAGCCGGCAGGACAGGCCAACATCCAGCAGGTGACGACGACGCTGCCCAAGCAGTTGCCGGTGCGCCTCTCGACGCTGGCCAAAGCGTGTCCGGCGGCCACCTTCGAAGCCGGCCCCGCCCCCGGCGGGTGCAACAGCGAAGCGAAGGTGGGCACCGCCCAGGCCATTACGCCGGTGCTGCCGGGGACGCTCACCGGCACGGCGTGGCTGGTGTCGCACGGCAACGAAGCCTACCCCAACCTCGACGTGATTCTGAGCGGCGACGGCGTCACCGTGATCCTCAAGGGACTCACCAAAGTGCTCAACTCGCAGATCACCACGACGTTCAACACGCTGCCCGACGTGCCGATGTCGAGCTTCTCGCTGTACCTGCCGTCGGGCCCCAACTCGGTGCTGGCCGCCAACGGCAAGCTGTGCCGCACGCAGATGAAGCTGTCGACGACGCTGGCCGGGCAGAACAGCTCGATCATCCTCATGCAGCCGGTGATCGCGATGCGCAACTGCCCGGTGGAAGTCGTCAAACACTCCACCAAGAGCACAACCGCGACGCTCAAGGTGCAGGTGCCGGCGGCCGGCAGCATCAGCGGCGGCGGCACCAACCTGAAGTTCACCAAGCGCAGCGTGGGCGCCGGCGGGCGCGACACCGTGAAGGTGTCGCTCACGTCGATCGGCAGGGAAGTGCTGCGCCGCTTCGGCACGCTGCGGATCAAGGTGCGTGTGGGCTTCGTGCCGAAGACCAAGAAAAACAACATCTCCTCCAAGGCGTTTGCCACGGTTACGTTCGGGCGCTGAGCAGAAACCGCGCAGGGGCTGAGTAGAAATCCCGCATACGGGGTAATACCGATGTGTGAGGACCGGAGGAGAGGTACGGGCCTGGTTGGCCACGCTGCTCGCCTGTATGGCGGGCGGCGTGGCGGCGCCAGTCGCGCAAGCGGCCGGGTTTGGCGTCGAAGAAAAGAACTTCGAAGCCGGCACCTGCAATCTCTCCAGCTGCACCTACGCCAGCGTGGAAGCCGACCACGCCGAAGCCTACACTCAGGCCGCCGGGCATCCGCCGTACGGCATCACCGGGTTTGAATTCAACTCCACGCCGGCGGGAATCGGCAAGGAACCGGTGGGCAATGTCAAGCGCGTGCGGGTCGACGTCCCGCCTGGATTGGCCGCCGATCCCGAGGCGCTGCCGGCCTGTCCGGTGAAGACCTTCGAAGAAGACGGGTGTCCCGCCAGCACCCAGGTGGGCAGGGACGAACTCACCGCGTTCGTGGCGCTCGCCAATCTGACGCTTTCGGCGCCGGTCTACAACCTGCAACAGCCGCAGGGCCTGCCGCTGGAGTTCGGCATCCACGTGTCAACCCCAGTGCTGCCGCTGGTGAACGAACACATCCTCCTCGAAGGCCACGTCAGCTGGAACACCGACTTCCACGAGTACTTCGAAATCAACAACATCTCGAAGGCGATTCCCGTGGTTAAGTCGGAGCTGATCTTCGAAGGCCGTGCCGGCGAGGGCAACTTCCTGACGCTGCCCAGCATTTGCTCGGCCACCACCACCTCCTACCTGGAAGTGGAATCGTGGGAAGGCGAAATCTCGCGCACGCAGACACATACGCCGGTGGGCGTGGAAGGGTGCGGGCTGGTGCCGTTTGGCCCAACCGCCGAAGTTCACCCGGAAACGGCGCAGGCGGACGAACCGGACGGCGCGATCGCCGAAGTGAAGGTGCCGCAGAACGTGGGCGCCGAAGAAATCAACACGGCGGACATCGACGACGCCCACGTGACGCTGCCCGAAGGGCTCACGCTCAACCCCGCCGCGGCGCGCGGCTTGGCGACCTGCACCGAAGTGCAGGCGGGGTTGAATCAGGTGAGCCCCGGCGTACGTCCCACCGGCCCCGTCGCCTGCCCGGCGGCGTCGAAGATCGGCACGGTGACGATCGAAACCGACCTGCCGCCCGGATCACTCACCGGCAACGTCTATCTCGGCAGCCCCGCCGGCGCGACGATCACCGGGCCGCCCTACACGATCTATCTCGATGCCGAGAGCGCGCTGGGCGTGTCGGTGAGGCTGCAGGGACAGGTGAGCGCCAATCCCGAAACGGGCGGTCTGGAAGCTAGCTTCGCCGGCAACCCGCAGCTGCCGTTCAGCGATTTGAGCATCAAGCTCGACGGCGGCGCCCAGGCGCCGCTGGCCAACCCGGTGTCGTGTGCGACCGGCCGGGTGCAAGCGCTCTTCAGCCCCTACACGGGGGGTGCGCAAGCGCTCAGCGCGACGCCGTTCGCCGCCACCGGCTGCCCCTCGCCGCTGCCGTTTTCGCTCAGCCAGAGCATCTCGGAGACCTCCCACACGGCAGGCGCGTACACGTCCTACACGTTCAACCTCGCTCGCGCCGACGGGCAGCAGTACCTCGCCGGCGTGGCTGCCACGCTGCCGGCGGGGCTGCTCGGCGCGATCCCCTCGGTGGGGCAGTGCGACGAAGCGGACGCCAACGCCGGCACGTGCCCGCCGGGCAGCGAAATCGGCACCGCGTCGATCGCCGCCGGGTCGGGGCCCGAACCGTATGACTTCTCCGGGCGGGTGTACCTCACCGGCGCCTACGACGGCGCGCCATATGGGCTCTCGATCGTGGTGCCGGCGATCGCCGGGCCGTTCGCCTTCGGCGAGGTGGTGACGCGCGCCAAGGTCAACGTCGAACCGTACAGCGGCCGCGCGGTGGTGGGCGCCTCGCTGCCACGAGTCGTGCAGGGCGTGCCGCTGCGGTTGCGCGACATCGCGGTGACGGTGAACCGCCCCAACTTCCTGTTCAACCCCACCAGCTGCGAAGGGCTCGCCGCCAACTCGCTGCTCACCGGCTTCGTGCCCGGCAGCAGCGCGCTCGCCCAGCAAAGCGTGGCGAGCTCCTTCCAGGTGGGCGAATGCGCCAAGCTGCCGTTCACCCCCAAGTTCAGCGCCTCCACCGGCAAAACCGTGTCGCGCGTGAACGGCGCCAGCCTCGAAGTGAGGGTCGCGCAAGCAGCCCACCAGGCGAATATCCGCGAGGTGCTTACGTCCCTGCCGAAGCAGCTGGCGGCGCGCATCACCACGCTGCGCAAAGCCTGCCCGGCAGAGACCTTCGAAGCCGGTCCGCCGCCCGGGGGCTGCTCCAAGGAAGCGGAAGTGGGATCGGCGACTGTTGCCACGCCGGTGCTGCCGGGTACGCTCGGCGGCCCCGCCTATTTGGTGTCGCACGGCGGCGAGGCCTACCCCGACCTCGACGTGATTCTCGGCGGCGATGGCGTGACGGTGGTGCTGGTCGGCCACACCCACATCGCTGCGGACGGCGTCCTCAGCTCCGCTTTCGAAACGCTGCCGGACGTGCCGATCTCGAGCTTCGCGCTGCGTTTGCCCACCGGCGCGCACTCGCTACTGACCGCCAACCGCAACGCTGACCTCTGCGGGGTGCCCGCCCCCCGCGCGAAGCCGAAGAAGCGCGCGAAGCTGAAGCACCCGATGCCGAAGAAGCACGACGCGAAACGCAAGCAGCGGGCGAAGCCGGCGACACAACCGGCGCAGCTGGCGATGCCGACCACGATCGTGGCGCAGAGCGGGGCGAAACTCGTACAAACGACGAAGATCGCCGTCGCCGGCTGCCCGCGGCACAGGAAATCAACAAGACATCGACGCCGGCCTCTACAGTCTGGGGGGCATGGCCATCACCGGCATCGACGCCCCGTTAGCCGCGAACGCGTCCACCAACGGCGCGGCCGCTGACCCATTGCTGGTGGCGCTGCGCCGGCTGATGCGGCTGGCCGACGGCGGCGGCGACCCGGAGGCGGTGCTGGGCGCGCTGGCGAGCGAGCTGTGCGGACTGCTGGGCGCCGAGGAGGCGCAGATCCACCATTTGGCGCCGGAGGGCGGCCCGAGCGAGGGCGAGCCGGTGGTTGGCTACCTGTATGAAGGGGAGGGCCGGCTGTGCTATGTGCTGCCCCGCTCCGAGCGCCCGCCTGGAGTGGCGTGGGTGGCGAGCACCGGCCAGAGCGCGCAGGCGACCGGCGCGCGCGAGCTGGCGGCGTCGCTGCCGCGGCTGGCGTCGACCGCCGGGGTGGGGGGCGCGCTGCTGCTGGCGCTGAGTGTGCGCGGCGAGGTGGAGGCGGTGGTGGTGACGGCCCGCCGAGCCGCGGAGCCGTGGTCGGAGCCCGAGGTGCACCGCGCCGCGGCGCTGGTCGAGCAGGCGGCCAACGCGCTGGCGCTGTTGCGCGCGCAGGCGGAGGCCGGCACCGACGCGGTCACCGGCTGCATGAACCATCGGGCGATGCGCCGCCGGCTGCAGGAAGAGATCGGCCGCGCCACCCGAACCGGCGGCAAGCTGGCCTGTTTGCTGATCGACCTCGACGACTTCAAGCAGGTCAACGACCGCCACGGCCACGCGGCCGGCGACGCGGTGCTGCGCGGCGTGGCGCGGGCGCTGATGGGCGAGTTTCGCGCCTTCGATCGCGTCGCCCGCTACGGCGGCGACGAGTTTGTGGTGATCCTCGCCGCCGCCGATCTGCAGAGCGCCGCGCTGGCGGGCGAGCGGGCCCTGCGGCGGCTGGCGGAGGTCGCCCCTTTCGACCTCGTCGCCGGCGTGGCCGCCTCGATCGGCGCGGCCGAGTGGCAGCCGCCGATGGGCGTTGAAGAGCTGCTGGAGGCGTGCGACGCGGCGCTGCTGCAAAGCAAGCGCTCCGGCAAGGGCCACGTGGAGCTGGCGGGCGGCACCGCCGTTCCCCGGACGGGCACCACCGATTAGTGCCTCACGGGTTGCGATCGCCCACCAAACGCTAACAACAAATATGTTGTCACGATTTGGTTGGCTGCGGTATCCAAGAACAACAACACACAGGGCGCGTGTGTCGTGCGACTCACTTTTCGGCCGCCAACCAACTCGCGCCACGAAATGGTTGGTGTCGCCTGCGAGCCATCGCAGCCTCCCTCAGCCTCCACCCCTTCCACGGCGGCGGTTTGATTGACTGGGGGGCGTGGCCGCCAACAACAGCTTTGACGCGCGTGGCCTCCTGGAGGTGGGGGGGCGCGAGTACGAGATCTTTCGCCTCGACGCGCTGGCCGACCGCTTCGACGTGGCGACGCTGCCGTTTTCGCTGAAGGTGCTGCTGGAGAACCTGCTGCGCGCGGAGGGCGCGTCGGAGGGCGGGGGCGCGGTGCGCGCGGCCGACGTGGAGGCGCTGGCGGCATGGGACGCGGCGGCGGAGCCGTCGAAGGAGATCGCGTTTACGCCCGCGCGCGTGTTGATGCAGGACCTGACGGGCGTGCCGGCGGTGGTGGATCTGGCGGCGATGCGCGACGCGATGGCGCGGATGGGCGGCGACCCGGCGAAGATCAACCCACTGGCGCCGGCGGAGCTGGTGATCGACCACTCGGTGCAGGTGGACGCGTTCGGCACGCGCGACGCCTTCCGGATCAACGCCGAGCGCGAGTTCGAGCGCAACCGCGAGCGCTACCTCTTCCTGCGCTGGGGCCAGCAGGCGTTTGACAACTTCAAGGTGGTGCCACCCGACACGGGGATCGTGCACCAGGTGAACCTCGAGTATTTGGCGCGCGTGGTGTTCGTCGCCGACGCCGACGCCGCCGAGGCCCCGCCGCGCGCGTACCCCGACACGCTGGTGGGCACTGACTCGCACACGACGATGGTGAACGGCCTCGGCGTGCTGGGCTGGGGCGTGGGCGGGATCGAGGCCGAGGCGGCGATGCTGGGCCAGCCGATGTCGATGCTGATCCCCCAGGTGGTGGGCTTCCGCCTGCATGGCACGCTGCGCGAGGGGGCGACGGCGACCGATCTGGTGCTGACGGTCACCGAGCTGCTGCGCGAACGCGGCGTGGTGGGCAAGTTCGTCGAGTTCTTCGGCGCCGGCCTCGCCGGTTTGCCGCTGGCGGACCGCGCGACGATCGGCAACATGTCGCCGGAGTTCGGCAGCACCTGCGCGATCTTCCCGATCGATGCGGAGACATTGCGCTACCTGAGTTTTTCCGGCCGCCCCCGCGAGCGGGTGGAGCTGGTGGAGGCGTACGCGCGCGAGCAGGGGCTGTGGCACGACGAGCACGCGCCCGAGCCGCGCTTCTCCGAGCAGCTGGAGCTGGACCTCGGCGCGGTGGTACCGAGCCTCGCCGGTCCCAAGCGCCCGCAGGACCGGATCTCGCTGAGCGACGCGCGGCCGGCGTTCAGGCGCGCGCTGGCCGGGTATGTGCCGGTGGCGAACGGAGAGGACGAAGCGGTGGCGGCGACGTTCCCCGCGAGCGACCCGATCGCCGGGCAGGAGCCGTCCAACGGCGACGGACCGCGCGACCCGCACGCGCACCCGGCGGCTGCCGAGGCGCCGGATGGCGGACGGGCGGCGGATGATGAGGGGGAGGAGGAAGGGGGGGGTAGCGGGGGGGTGGGCTACCCCGTCACCCTCCAGGACGGAACGGCTACGAGCCTGCGCAACGGGCACGTGGTGATCGCCGCGATCACGAGCTGCACCAACACGTCGAACCCCTCGGTGATGATCGGCGCCGGCCTCTTGGCCCGCAACGCGCTGGCGCGCGGGCTGGAGCGCAAGCCGTGGGTGAAGACCTCGCTGGCGCCCGGCTCGAAGGTGGTGAGCGAATACCTCGACCGCGCCGGCCTCACCGAGCCGCTGGAGCAGCTGGGCTTCAACCTGGTCGGGTACGGCTGCACGACCTGCATCGGCAACTCGGGGCCGCTGCCGCAGGAGATCTCCCAGGTGGTGAACGACGAGGATCTGGCGGTGGTGTCGGTGCTGTCGGGCAACCGCAACTTCGAGGGGCGGATCAACCCCGACGTGAAGATGAACTATCTGGCGTCGCCGCCGCTATGCGTGGCGTATGCGCTGGCGGGGACGATGGACATCGACATCGAGCGGGAGCCGCTGGGCCGCGACGCCGATGGCGCGGAGGTGTACCTGCGCGACATCTGGCCGAGCGGGCGGGAGGTGGCGCAGACGATCGAGCGGGCGGTGCAGTCGGACATGTTCCGCAAGAGCTACGCCGAGGTGTTCGCGGGCGACGAGCGCTGGAACGGCCTCGAGGTGCCCGGCGGCGAGCGGTATGCGTGGGAGGAGCGCTCCACCTACGCGCGCCTGCCCCCCTACTTCGAGGGCATGCCCGCCGAGCCGCGGCCGATCGAGGACGTGCGCGGCGCCCGCGTGCTGGTGCTGCTGGGCGACTCGGTGACGACCGACCACATCTCGCCGGCCGGTGCGATCAAGCGCGACGGCCCGGCCGGGCGCTACCTGCGGGAACAGGGCGTGGAGGTGCGCGACTTCAACTCCTACGGCGCGCGGCGCGGCAATCATGAGGTGATGGTGCGCGGCACGTTCGCCAACATCCGCATCCGCAACCTGCTGCGCACGCCGGACGGCGCGGCCCTCCCCGAGGGCGGCGTGACCGTGCATTTGCGGGCACCGGCGGACGGAAGTCCGCCGGTTGGGGAGCAGCTGTCGATATACGACGCGGCGATGCGCTACCAGCAGGAAGGCATCCCGCTGGTGGTGGTGGCCGGCCGCGAGTACGGCACCGGCTCCTCGCGCGACTGGGCCGCGAAGGGCACGCGCCTGTTGGGCGTGCGCGCGGTGATCGCCCAGAGCTTCGAGCGCATCCACCGCTCCAACCTGATCGGCATGGGCGTGCTGCCGCTGCAGTTGGCCGACGGCGACAGCGCCGAGTCGCTGGGGCTCACCGGATACGAGACGTTTTCGATCGAAGGCATCGCCGAGTTGCCGCGCAAGCTGAAGGTGCGCGCGGACGAGAAGCAGTTTGAGGCGACGGTGCGCATCGACACTCCGCGCGAGGCCGACTACTACCGCCACGGCGGCATCCTCCAGTACGTGCTGCGGAGCTTGCTGGCCGCATGAGCGCCTCGTCGTCCACGCCGGCCGGCGGCAGCGGCGCCGCCCCCGGCGGCCTCCCCGAGGTCCTGCGCGATCTCCTGGCCGCGCACGGCCCCTCGGGCTACGAGACGGCCCCGGCGGCCGTGTGGCGCGCCGCCGCGGAAGCGTTCGGCGCCGAGGTGGCGATCGACGTGGTGGGCACGCCCTCCGCGCGGGTGGCGGCGCGTGGCGACACGCCCACATCGACATCCCCGCCAACCACGGGCGCCGCGCCCGGCGGCGTCCGTCGCCTGATGGTGATGGGCCACATCGACGAGATCGGGCTGATCGTGACCCACGTCGACGACGAGGGCTATTTGTGGTTCCGCGAGGTGGGTGGCTGGGACGCCCAGATCCTCGTGGGCCAGCGCGTGAGCATCGCCACCCGCGAGGGCGAGCTGGCGGGTGTGATCGGCAAGAAGCCGATCCATTTGCTGCGCGACGAGGAGCGCAAGAAGGTGGCGGAGGTGCGCGATTTGCACATCGACGTGGGTGCGCGCGACGGCGAGCAGGCGCGCAAGCTGGTGCGCGTGGGCGACGTGGCGGTGATCGCCGGCGACCCGGTGGAGCTGCCGAACGGCCGCGTGGCCTCACGCGCCCTGGACAATCGCCTCGGCTCGTTCGTGGCGTTGGAGGCGGCACGGCTGGTGGCGCAGGGGGATGGCGCGAAATCGCCGACACCGGGCGCGGGCCGGGCGGCCGGCGCGGAGTCGCAGGCGGGCGGCGAGTCGCAGGCCGGCGGCGGCGCGGCATGGGAGCTGGTGGCGGTGGCGGCCGCCCAGGAGGAGACGACGTTCGGCGGTTCGCGCACGTCGGCCTTCTCGCTGGCGCCGGATGCGGCGATCGTGGTGGACGTGACGCACGCCACCGACGCCCCCGGGATCGACGTGAAGGAGTCGGGCAAGCACCCGCTGGGCTCGGGCCCGGTGCTGAGCCGCGGCTCGACGCTGCACCCGCGCCTGTTCGAGCTGCTGCACGACACGGCTGAGCGCGAGCAGATCCCCTTCACGGTGGAGGCGATCGGCCGCAACACCGGCACCGACGCCGACGCCGTGCACCTCGCCCGCGGCGGCATCCCCACGGCGCTGGTGTCGATCCCCCTGCGCTACATGCACTCCCCGGTGGAGCTGGTGGAGCTGGTGGATGTGCACGCCGCCGCGAAACTGATCGCCGCCGCGGCACGGGCGCTCACCGCGGACTTCTCGCTGGCGCGATCGTGAAGCTCAGTGTGATGGGGGCCGAGTGCTGTCCGGCGCTGTTGATGGCTGCGATCGCGAGCTTGTAGTCACCCGGCGGGAGCTTGTCCGTGTGCGAGATCGCCCCCTGAAAGGCGAGCCTGTTGGTGGCGGCGTGGCCGGCGAAGGAGAGCGTGCCACGGAGGATGGCGCGTTTGCAGGAGGGTCGACGGTGGGTTTCGCCGGTCCGCGCGACGCACTTGCCTGCCACTCTGCGTCCGAGAGCCTGCTGGGTGAACGCAAAGCTCACTTTCGCCGACTCGTTGAGCGCGAAGGAGTAGACCGTGCCGACGGGCTGCTTGCGCTTCGAGCTGATTCGCGCGAGCTTGTCGCCCTCGCGCCAAACGCGTTGCGATTGGGTTGCATCGGAGATGATCCGAGCGACGCTCGCGGTCGGGGGCGTGATGTGCGCGGAAGTTTGGGGCTGGTGGCCGACCGCTTCCACCTCGCCGCACGCGGGCACGACGGAAGCGTTCAGCGACGAGCGCGATTGCGCGGCGCATGACGGCGGCGGCCCGGGCGACAGGTAGGTGTAGCGGTCGGCTGCGACTTCGGCGCTGGTGCCCGCGGGGGTCACCACCTGGAGGTCGACCGTGCGGGCCGGCTCTGGCGGCGAGGTGACTTCGAGTTCGCTGTCGGACCTCACCACCAGCGAGCTGCCCGGCAACCCTCCGAAGCCGACCGCGCTCGCTGCCGTGAATCCCGTCCCATGCACCGTGATCCTGGTGCCGCCCGCGCTCGGCCCTTCATAAACGCTCAGCGTGTCGATCGTCGGTGGCGAGCCGTAGAAGAACCGATCGGCGACAGAGGTCGCGCTCGTTCCCCCCGCACTTTGCACGACCACGTCCACCGGTCCCGTGCCCGGAGGTGACACGGCTCTCAGCGCCCCTGGCCCAAGGTAGGTCGTCTGCGCGGGGCTCGCGCCGAACAGCACACGGCTGGAGGGGGTGAAGCCGCCGCCGAGCACCGTCACGAGCGTGCCCCCGCCCGCCGGGCCCGAGCTTTCGCTCAGACTTCCGACCGCCGGCGTTGGCGGGGGTGGTTCGTCGGCGCAGGACAGGGAGATCGTCAGCCCCACCTGCGGGGGCGGTACGGGGTAGGGGCCGATCGTCGCGGCGCTCTGGCCTGGTTCGCCGGCGGCCGTGCAGCCCGGCGCCGTCGCCTGCACCTCGTAATACCCGGAGTACACATCCCAGTGGAAGACACCGTCGGCGCCGGTGGTCTCCGGGTTGATCGCGGGCCGGATCCCCGGCGCTTGGGTATTCACCGGCGCAAACGGCCCCAACCATGTTTCGGATCTGAGGATGGTGGCGGTGGCGCCGCTGACGGGGTTGCCGTTGGTGTCGAGAATCGTCCCGCTCGGGTCGATGTACGCGTTGGGCTGAGGCGGCTGAAGAGGTTCTAGATCATCGAATTGATCGTATGTATCGCACCCGTCGACGGAGGCGTCGACCGCGGCGTTGACCAGGAACTCGGCGATCTGGCCGGCCATCCAGTGCAGGGCGACCGGGGTTATGGCGAAGGCGACCACAAGCAGAGGGCCGGTCTCGCTGAGCGTCAGCACCTCGCTGGCCTCCACCGCCGGGAGGGCTGCCTCCACGAGCTCGTCAATGAGCGGGCTAATGGTAAGCATCACCCCGTCCGCGATCAACGCCTTTGCGTCTTGGCACGTTACATGGCCCAAGGCGGCGTGGATCGCATCGTTCAGCTTTCCCCCGAAGTCGTACTTATCCAGCAGCTCAGGCCCGTACTGGTACACGAATCTGAGGACGCTTTGACTCACGAGGAACTCCCCGACGGCAGGGACGATCTTCGCGGAGGCGGCTTGTGGGGGGGCGTCTCGTTTGGCGGCGGTGGCTGGCCGGGTCGACGCGTCGCTGCCGGCTCCCGATGTGCCGCTGCCGGCGCCATAGGTGAACTGGTCGGCCGGCGTGACGAGCGTGGTGCCTCCGTAAGCCGTTTCGACGGTGATGTCCTGCGTGCCGGTCCCCGGCGGGCTCACGGCCCGCAGTTCGGTGCCGGACAGCTGGGTGAACTGCGCGCCTGTCTGCCCAAACCGCACGGCGGTCGCGGATGCCAGTCCGGTCCCGGTGATCGTCACCGAGGTCCCGCCTTCCGGCGGACCGTTTGCCGGCTGGACCGACTGGACCGCGACATACGTGTATTCGTCGACCACCGCCGAGCCGCCGGGCAGGCCGGGGCCTTGGACCGTGACGGGCACGGTGCCGGTCCCCGGCGGGGCGACGGCTTCGATGAGGTCGTCGGAGAGCACCGTGTAGGTGGTCGCGGCCACTTGGCCGAAGTCCACGCCGGTTGCGCCTGTGAAGCCGGAGCCGGTGATCATCACGGCGTTGCCGCCCTCCGACGGCCCCAGGTTCGGCCCCAGCGCGCTCTGCGGCGGGCAGGTGACCGAGCCGTGGATGCTCGCCGCTCCCTGCAGGGGATACTGCGGTTCCAGGGCTCCCGAGTAGACGCCGGAGCCCGATACGAGTTCCGGGAGCACTTGGACGTTCGATTCGAACGTGCCCGTCAGCTGGTTGGTCGCTGTGACGGTGACCGCGGCGAGACCGTACGGGCAGCCTCTGATGCTTGCGCCGGAGGATTCGAAAGCGTTGAGCGTGTCCGGTTCAAGAGTGCCTGAGAGCCCCACATCGGGCGGCGTGACGGAGTCGAGGAAGACGGCGGCGTGCTGGAGTCCGCCGGCGGTGACCAGCGTCGGTCCGCTCTCGCCCGGAGCGTATTCGCCGGCGGCGCTCTGAGGCGGGTAGGCGGTGAGCACGATCTGCGTGCCCGGAATCGCGCTCACCCGGAAGGCGCCGCCTGCGCTCGTCACGGCGCTGTGGCACAGTCCGCCTTCGGCCAAGCAGGCGTCGACCACGCCGCCCGCCGCAGGCTGGCGATTGATGTACTCGACCGTTCCTTCCACCGGCACAGGCGCCGCGGCCGCGGTGAAGAACGGTCCGGCGGTGCGCGACCCGGAGCTGTTGGTGGCGGTCACCGCGTAGCTGAAATTGGTGGTGCCGGCGGGCACAGCGCCCGTCAGCTTCCCTGAGGTCGGATCGATCTTCAGCCAGCTCGGCGCGCCCTCGGAGAGCGAGTAGGTAGGCGACGGCTGCCCGGTGGCCGCAAATGTGTATTCCAAGCTCGAGCCCGCAGGCACGGTTTCGGGCGGGCTTGCGGCCGTGAAGACCGGCTCCCCGCTCACCAGCCTGTTGGCGATCAGCCGCACCCGGTTGTTGTCGGTGTCGCTGACCAGCAGCCCCACGCCGCGGTCCACCACCAGGCCGCCGGGGTGTTCGAGCTCCGCCGCGGTTGCCGGTCCGCCATCGCCGGAGAACCCGTGGCTGCCGTCGCCGGCGATCGTGTAGATGTAGCCCTTGGTTGTGGCCGGCAGCCCAAAGGGGCATTCGCTCGAGCAGTTGGCGGCTGCGACCAGCCGCACACGGTCGTTCGCGGTGTCGCCGACCAGTAGGTTCCCGGCGTTGTCCACCGCCAGGGATTCCGGCCGGTAAAGCCAGGCGTTGGTCGCCGGGCCGCCGTCGCCGAGCGGCCCGGGAAGGTTGTTGCCGGCGATCGTGTAGATGTAACCCTTGGTCATGGTTGGGAGCCCATAGGGGCATTCGCTCGCGCAACTTTCGGCTGCGACCAGCCGCACACGGTCGTTGCCGGTGTCGGCGATCAGCACGTCGCCGGCGCTGTCCAGGGCAAGGCCGGTGGGGGAGTAGAGTTCGGCTTCGGTCGCGGGCCCGCCGTCGCCGGAGAAGCCATCCCCGGGGCCGATGAAGCTGCCGTCGCCGGCGATCGTGTAGATGTAACCCTTGGTCATGGTCGGGAGCCCGTAGGGGCATTCGCTCGCGCAGCTTTCGGCTGCGACCAGCCGCACCCGACCTTCGAAGGGCCCGCTATCGGTGATCAGCACGTCCCCGGAGTGGTCCATCGCGAGACCGGTGGGGCCAGCCAGCTCGGCACGCGTCGCGGGGCCGCCGTCGCCCAGTTCGACGTTGTCGCCGCCCGCGATCGTGTAGATGTCGCCGTTGGCCATGCTGGGCAGCCCGTAGGGGCACTTGCTGGCGCAGCTTTCGGCTGCGACCAGCCGCACTCGGTTGTTGTCGGTGTCGGCGATCAGCAGGTCCCCGTTGTGATCCACCGCGAGGCCGCCGGGGTGGTCGAGTTCGGCTTGAGTGGCGGGCCCGCCGTCGCCGGAGAAGCCATCCCCGAGGGCGATGAAGCTGCTGTCGCCGGCGATCGTGTAGATGTCGCCCTTGATCATGCTGGGCAGCCCGTAGGGGCACTTGCTGGCGCAGCTTTCGGCTGCGACCAGGCGCACTCGGTTGTTGTCGGTGTCGGCGATCAGCTTGTCCCCGTCCCCGTCCACCGCCAGGCCTTCCGGTTGGGAGAGCTCGGCTTGGGTGGCGGGTCCGCCGTCGCCGGAGAACGCCACCGTCCCGTTGCCCGCGATCGTGTAGATGTCACCCTTGGTGGTGCTCGACAGTCCGTAGGGGCAGTCGCTCGCGCAGTTCTCGGCGGCCACGAGCCGCACGCGGTCGTTGCCGGTGTCGCTGATCAGCAGGTCGCCGGCGCTGTCCACCGCGAGACCGGTGAGATACTTGAATTGGGCTTCGTCGGCGGGACCGCCGTCGCCCGAGAACCCATGGTAGGAGCGGACGTACACACCGTTTTCCAGGTACGCCTCCTTGCCCGCGACCCTGTAGACGTCGCCCCCGGTCATGGTTGGGAGACCGAAAGGGCATTCGCTCGTGCAGCTCGCGGCGGCCACCAGGCGCACCTCGTTGGTTTCCCCTTCGCTGATCAGCAGGTCCCCGGCGGAGTCCACCGCGATGTCTCCGATGGACATGGAGTCTTCAGTCGCCGGAACGCCTTCGCGGATGTCGAGGGTTTCGGCGCCGCCGGCGATCGTGTAGATGTAACCCCTGGTCATGGCCGAGAGCCCGTAGGGGCATTCGCTCGTGCAGCTCGTGGCTGCGACCAGCCGCACGCGCGCGTTGTCGCGGTCGTCGATCAACAGATCCCCCTCGGAGTCGACCGCGAGCGGGCCCGGTTCGTCGAGCTCGGCTTCTGTCGCGGGCCCACCGTCGCCGGAGAAATGATTGGAGGCGTTGCCTTGGCCGTCGCCGGCGATCGTGTAGATGTCGCCCTTGGTCGTGGCTGGGAGCCCGTAGGGGCAGTCGCTCGTGCAGTTCGCGGCGGCCACCAGCCGCACCCGGTCGGCGCCGGTGTTGGTGTTGTTCCCATCGCTGATCAACAGATCCCCGTCGTGGTCCACCGCGAGGCCGCCCGGATATTCGAGCTCCGCTTCGCCGGCGGGCCCGCCATCGCCGGAGAACCCGCTGGTGCCGTCGCCGGCGATCGTGTAGATGTCGCCCTTGGTCGTGGCTGGGAGCCCGTAGGGGCATTCGCTTGTGCAGCTTGCAGCGGCGATCAGTCGCACGCGGTCGTTGCCGGTGTCGGCGACCAGCAGGTCGCCGAGATCGTCGACCGCGAGGCTGCCGGCATTGGCCTGCAGCTCGGCTTCGGTCGCGGGTCGGCCGTCGCCCGAGAACCCGAGATTGCCGATGCCGGCCACCGTCGTCTCCTGTGCGGCCGCGTCGAGCTCGCGTATCGAGCTCCAGGGAGAGGAGCTGGCCCCATTTTCGAACGAATTGAGTATGTACAGCGAGCTGCCGTCCGGGGCAATCGCGAGGGCGCCAGGGTCCTGTCCGAGCATGGTCGCCGGGCCAGAGGCGGCCGGGTCGCCGGCGATCGTCGAGATCGACGCTTCCGCTTCTCCTGGGCCGGCGGAGAGCGAGTCGGCGTGCGCGGCGCCTCCCGGCAGGAGCAGGAAGGTGGCGAGGAGGGACGCGAGCAGACGCCAGCTCCCACGCGCGAACGCGGCTCGGCCTACGCCGCCGGCCCCGAACTCAATGAACCGCCCCAGCACACTCCGGCCCTGGCTTTCGCATCGAAGCACCCGCCACGAACGTCAACCTTACGCTTGCGCGGCCTCGGAGGGGTCGAACGGCAGCACGATCGCCAGTTGGCGGGACTGCGCGAGCACGGTGCCGTCGGCCGCCCAGATGACGCCGTCCTCCTCGAAGAAGCCGTCGTGGACGACAGTGGAGCTGAAGCGGGCGAAGCAAAGCTCGCGCAGGTCGGGATCGATGCCGTCCGCGAAGCCGTCGGCGAGGTCGCGGCGGAAGTGGATGGTGAGGTCGATCGTGGGGGTCACGGCGGGCTCGGGAAGCCGCACGAACGGCGGCGAGAACAGCGCGTCGCTGAACAGTGCCAGCGCTGGCGGGTCGAGCGGGCGCAGGCCCGGCTTCTCCACGCCCGGCTGTGCCGACCCCGCCGGCGCTGGCAGGCCCGGCTGCGCCGGCCCCGGCTGTCCGTTCCGCGGCAGCCCCAGCCAGGCGCCGACTTCCATCGGCGCGGTAGAGCCGGTGAAGGGGACCGCGCCGATGCGCAGCTGGAGGATGAGGTTGCGCAGAAAGAGCGGCGTCGCCGGGTGCGACCCCTTCACCGGCATGCGCTCGGCGTCGGGCGGTGCGACGTCGGGCAGCGGCAGCTCGGCGATCTCCGCCGCGCGCCACGGCACCGAGAAGGCCGCGAGCGCAAGCGCCTGCAGCCGCCCGTTTTGCTCCATGCGCGCCGAGAGCGTGCTCAGCGAGCGCCCTTTGCGCTCGAGCGTCACGGCGATCGTCACCGGCCCGGGCTGCGGCGCCCGCGCGTAGTGGATCGTCAGCGAACGGGGCGTTCGCCCCGGGTCGGCGACGGCGTCGGTGAGCGCGCGCAGCAGCATCGCCGCCAGATAGCCGCCGTGAGGGCCCCGCCCGGCGCGCCATGCCGGCGAGACCTCCGCGTCGTACAGCACGACGTCGCCGTCGGCGGGCGCGCCATCCCCGTCCGTGACACCGCGGCGACGCACCGCGGTGTCACGATCGAAGTTGCCCGGGGTGTCGGGGGCACCTGAAGCCGCGTCGGCGTGCTGCGTAGCTGGGCTGGCCAACTGCCGGGGCTCCCTCAGGCGGTGGCGCCGCTGAGCTCGGTGAACTCCATCACCTCGTACGCTACACCGGGCGTGCCGCCGAGCGCGAGCACCCGCAGCCCCTCGGGCCCGGCGTAGATCTTGCGCTTGGCGTCGGCGCCGACGCGGACGACCACCTCAGGCGTGAGCTGGACGCGCTCGCCTTCGACGTCAATCTCGCCCGACCCTCGCAGCGCGACGAACACCTCCTCCTGCTTCTGCTCGGAGTGGTCGTGTTCGGGGTAGTCGCTGTAGTTGGGCGGCAGGTCGACAACCTGCATGCCGAACGAGGTGACGCCCAGTTCCGCCCGGGCCTTCTTGAGGCCGCCGCCGAAGGCGCCCTCCATGTCGTCGATGCGCTTGACGGTGTAGTCGGGCATGGCTGCTCCTTCGTAGTCGTAGTCGCCGGGCTCTGGTCGCCTGGCCAAAGACCCAGCGTATCTTAGCGACTGCTAACTAAGGAGGAATCCTGCCACACCACACGCCGCGTCGTGTGTGGCGCACCTGGCGTCAGGTCGCGTGACACCGCACGCTTCAGGTCGCGTGGCACAGCCGGCGGTGACGCCGCCGGTAGGCGCACAGACGCCCGCCTCGCGTGACTGTCGCCGGCGCAACCCCTTCGGTGGCGCCGTTTTCCCGCTGCGGCTGAGCTTCGCATTCCGTTGTGGGCACCGGCGAGCCGCCGGCTTTGAGCGGCTGCCAGGCGATCGGCCAGTTGGGCCCTTCGTCGCCGTAAAGGAGGTTGCCGTGGTGGAAATAGGAGACGTCTTCGCTGCCCCCGCCGGCGATGTAGGGAGGGCAGGAGGTTTCGGGCCGACCCACGAGCGGTCCCGTCCCGGCTTCCAGCAGCCGTTTGCCCGCCGGCGCCCACACGTCGGGTGCGCAGGTGCTGTGCAGCACCACCAGCGGAACGGTGGGAAGGCGGGCGATTTCATCCCCGAATTCGCACAGCGCCACCGAGATGGTTTTGCCGCTGGGCGACCATTCGGGCCACATCGGCCGCGGGCTGCCGATGTCCGGCTTGTGAGAGACGAGCAGGCGGATGCGGCGGCTCGGGGGGTGGATCAGATCGAGGTCGCTGTGGTCGCCTTCGATCCGTTGAAACGCGATCCACCCGGTGGCGCTCCAGCGTGGAGTGAGGTCGCCGCGGTGGTCGGTGAGCCGCCGCACGCGCGCGCCGGGTTGGATGCCGATCAGGAAGAGGCCCGAGGGTCGCGCGAACACGATCTGCCGGCCGCTCGGCGAGAAGGCCGGTTCGTTACCGGCGACGAGCGGCCGGGGGTTTGAGCCGTCGGCGTTGGCGAGGTAGATGGTGGCGGCGCCGGCGCCCGCCGTGCCCCCCGGTTTGGGCGTGGTGCGCTCAAACGCCAGCAGGTTCCCCGAAGGCGAGAAGCTCGGAGCGGAGTCGTCGCCGCCGGAGATGAGGCGCGCTTGATGGCCCGTTGTGGGGTCGACCACCCAGATGCTGTTTTCGGCCGAGTAGGCGATTACGCCGTTTGTGCCGGGAAACGAACCCTCGGCGCAGGGCGCCGCCAGCGTGACAGCCAGCGCGGCCGCGGCGAAAAGCGCGGCTGCGCATCGGATCGAGCTTCGCCAAATCATCGCCGGCCGCCGAGAGTACACGCTTTCTCCTTTTGCCGCAATATCAGGATCTGCGTATGATGTGGATTTCCGCATGCCCGAGACGCAGACCTCGAACGACGGCGCCAAGGGGCTGAGCGCCGGGATCATCAAAGCGGGCCAGATCGCTGGCGCGATCACCGCGCTGGTCGGCGTTGTGGTGCTCCTGTGGAACACGCTCCTCAAGCCGACGCCCGCGCCCGCCGTGCTGGCGGCCCATGTGAGCGACGTTCGCGTGAGCGAGGGCATCAGCGAGTACACCTACCTGCAGAGTCACCCCGGCCAGCTTGCGCGCGAAGAAGCGCAACTGCGGGCGGCCGCCAAGCGCAATGGTGAACGACCGCTGAGTCAGCCGGAAATCGACGAAGCGCTGCAGTCGCCAGGGGTGGAAGTGCAGTGGCGAGTGCTCCTCGAAGGCCCGGCCGGGCGGCGATTCAAGCTGACGCATACGCTCTTTCGACATGCCGCTGGCGGGAGGAGCGTGGTCGGCGAGGGGCTGGGCAGCTATTGGCCAAACGAATCGATCGTCTCGCAGGCCGGCAGGTATGAAAACACTGAAGGCGCCTGGATTCAGCTGCCATCGCGGGCCGGCACCTACACGGTGGAAATCTATTTGGACTCGGCCGACGGCACGCAGAACTCCGAAGGCGCCGCCAGTTTCCAGGTGGGCGGGGCGCGACGCGGCTAGCCTGGCGCGACTCCGGCTGTGGCGGAGCGCTCCACCCTGTGGCGGCCGCCCGCCTCTACCCCCGCACCAACCGCTTGTAGGTGATCCGGTGCGGCCGGTCGGCCGCTGCGCCGAGCCGCTCGTGGCGGTGCTCCTCGTAGGCCTCGAAGTTGCCCTCGAACCAGACGACCTTGGAGTCGCCCTCGAAGGCGAGCACGTGGGTGGCGATGCGGTCGAGAAACCAGCGGTCGTGGGAGATGATGACGGCGCAGCCGGGAAACGACAGCAGCGCCTCCTCCAGCGCGCGCAGGGTGTCGACGTCGAGGTCGTTGGTGGGCTCGTCCAGCAGCAGCAGGTTGCCGCCGGCGCGCAGCAGCTTGGCGAGGTGCACGCGGTTGCGCTCGCCGCCGGACAGCTTGCCAATCCGCTTCTGCTGGTCGGAGCCCTTGAAGTTGAAGCCGGCCACGTACTGGCGCGAGTTGACCACGCGCTCGCCCAGCTGCAGGTGGTCGAGGCCGTCGGCGATCTCCTCCCACACGGTCTTGTCCGGGTCGAGCGCGTCGCGCGACTGGTCGACGTAGGCCAGCTTGACGGTGTCGCCCACCTGGAGCGCTCCGGCATCGGGGGACTCCTCGCCGGTGATCATCCGAAACAGCGTGGTCTTGCCGGCGCCGTTGGCGCCGATCACGCCGACGATCCCGGCGCGAGGGAGCTCGAAGGAGAGGCCGTCGATCAGCAGATGCTCGCCGAAGCCCTTGCGCAGGTCGGTGGCGGTGAGCACCCGCTCGCCGAGGCGCGGGCCGGCGGGGATGTGGATCTGGACGTCGTCGAGCTTGACGTTGCGCTCTTCGGCCACCAGCTCCTCGTAGCGGGCCAGGCGCGCCTTGGACTTGGTGCGCCGCCCCTTGGGGTTGGTGCGCACCCACTCCAGCTCCGCCGCGATCGTGCGCTGGCGGCCCTTCTCGGTGCGCTCTTCGGCGGCCAGCCGCGTTTGCTTCTGCTCCAACCAGGAGGAGTAGTTGCCCTCGTAGGGGATCCCGCGGCCGCGATCGAGCTCGAGGATCCAGCCGGCCACGTTGTCGAGGAAGTAGCGGTCGTGGGTGACGGCCACCACGGTGCCCTTGTACTCGGCCAGGTGGCGCTCCAGCCACGCGACCGACTCGGCGTCGAGGTGGTTGGTGGGCTCGTCCAGCAACAACAGGTTGGGCGCGCGCAGCAACAGCCGGCAGAGCGCCACCCGCCGGCGCTCGCCGCCAGAGAGTCGCCCCACCTCGGCATCGGGCGGGGGCAGGCGCAGCGCGTCCATGGCGTACTCCAGCTGCGTGTCGAGGTTCCACGCGTCGGCCGCTTCGATCTTGGCCTGCACCGCTTCGAACTCGGCGGCGTTGTCCTCGGAGTATTCGCCCGCCAGCTCGTTGAAGCGGTCGAGCAGCGCCTTGGTCTCGGCGACGCCGTCCTGCACGTTGCCCAGCACGTCCTTTGACTCGTCCAGCCGCGGCTCCTGCTCCAGCAGCCCCACGGTGGCGCCCGGCGCCAGCGCCGCCTGCCCGCGGTACTCCTCGTCCTGCCCGGCCATGATCCGCAGCAGCGATGACTTGCCGGCGCCGTTGTAGCCGAGCACGCCGATCTTGGCGCCGGGGTAGAAGGCCAGCGTGAGGTCGCTGAGCACCGTCTTGTCGGGCGGGTGCACCTTGGAGAGGCGGTGCATCGTGAAGATGTATTGGGCTGACATTCGCAGGCAGGATAGAGCTCAACTCCAAGCGCTACCGTTTCCGGTGTATGCCCACCGTGCTGGACATCGAGCAGCAGATGATGCTGCTGGAGCTGGAGCCGCCGTTTGACAAGCGCGCGGTGCAGCTGGCACGCCGCAGGATGGCCAAGCGCTGGCACCCCGATCTGGCGCCGCCCGGGCGCCAGGCCGAGCACGAGCGCCACTTGAAGGCGATCAACGAGGCCGCCGACCATCTGGAGCGGATGGCGGAGGGGCTGCGCGGCGGGCGGGTGTCGCGCAATGCCGTGCGCGTCAGCGCGGCGGCGGCGCGCAAAGCGCGCGAGGAGGCCGGGCGGCGCGCCTACGAAGCCGAGCGGCGCGCGCGCGAGGACGCGGCCGAGCAGGCCCAACACGACCCGTTCGGCAGCCGCGTACCCGACCACTCGGTGGTGCACCGATACGCGCGCTGCATGTCCTACCCGGAGTGGGGGGTGGGGACTGTGGCGGGCATCTACTTCACCGGCGACAGCGCCGGAGGCGATGAGGTGCAGCAGTGGGCGCGGGTGAAGTTCAGCCACGGCATCCGCACGGTGCCGGCGGGAAGCATGCACTTCGTCGACTTCTCCAAACCCGACCCGGCGGGCGAGCGGATGGAACGCTTTATGGTCGCCGCGCAGCACGCGATGGCCGAAGGCGAATACTCGCTGGCGGCCAAGCGGCTGGTGTATGCGCGCGAAGCGCAGCCCGACAACGTGGGCGTGCTGCGGATGATGACGTTGGCGTTTTGGCAGGCCGGCGATCTGAACGCGGCGGCGCGCGCCGTGCGCGACTGGGCGCGCGTTGACGGCGAGCGCCCCGCACCCCACCGCTTCGCGGCGCGCATCTACGAAGACGTGGGCGCGGTGGACCTCGCCGAGGAAGCGGCGCGGCGCGCGGCCGAACGCGGCCCCACCGACGCCGGCGCGTGGGAGCGCCTCGGCCGGCTGCGGTTGCGGATGCTCGACCGCGAGGGGGCGCTGGAGGCGCTGGAGCGCGCGCTCAGCCTCGGCGCCGACGGCGAAATCAAAGACCTCGTGGTGCAGGCGCTGGCGATCGAGCCGCAAGCGGTCCGGAGCGAGCCGCAGGCCGTCAGGTCCGAGCCGCAGGCGGTCCGGAGCGAGCCCTACGACGTTGCGCTGCGTTAGCGGCCGTCACCCCTCGGGTTAGCGGCCGTCACTCCTCGGGCGTCTCGAAATCCGCCTCGCCAACCACTTCGGTGGCGGAGATCGATGGGATGTCCACTCCCTCGAACGCCGACAGCCGCTCCTCGGCGGCGGCCTCGAATCGCCTGACGTCGTCGATGCGCGCGGTCTCCTCGCTGCTCAGCCCCTTGGCCTTCAGCGCGACCGTGAGGTTGGGGCCGGCGACGATCGAGGAGACCTGCGATCCCTCGCCAAACTGGACGCCCGCCGCGGCCAGGCCGCCGAGCGAGAGCGCGGGGCCGACGACCGACGGGTCAGCCGACACCACGAGATCGACTCCGCCCTTGCGATTCACCAGCACCGTGCCCCACGCGGCGTGTCGGTGGGATGCCACCACCACCTCATCGCCCCCCAGCTCGCCGTCGAGGTAGAGGCGCCACAGGAGCGTGTCGAACGCGCGGGGGCTCTGCACGGAGCGTTCCTGCACGCCGGTGAACGACGCCACCACCGCGCGGTCGCCGGTGAACGCCAGCTTGGCCTTCAGCAATTCCTTGCCCGCCACCGCCACGGCCGCGGCGGGCTCCAGGCTCACGGTGCCCTCCGAGTGAAATGAAAACAACGTCGGCTGGCTGAGCTCGGTGAGTGCCACCGCCTCGCCAAACCCCGTCTCGCCGCCGAGCAGTTCGGCGAGGTGGCCGCGGCGGTCGAACCTCCCCTTGACGAAACGCCCGATCGTGCCCACGCGGATGTCGGGCGCGTCGGGGGGATACACCGCCACCAGCTGGCGATCGAGGCGGGTTTGCAACTGCTTGACGTAGATGTCAGCGATGCTCGGCCGGCGCCACACGCTCGCCATCCTCCTCGTTCGATGCACGCTTCGCGTCTTGCAACCCCTCGTAGGTGGTTTGCAGGATTGTTTTGGCCCGCTCGATCTCGGTTGCCGGCCGCTCCGGCGTCGACCTTGCCGGCCGTTCCGGCGTCGACCATCGCGCCGAGGTGGCGTTGAGGTCGCGCAGCGCCTCGTCGACGATTGAGGCGGCGCGCTCCCGGTCGTCGATCTGGGCAACCAACCCGATGCCGCCCGAGTAGGCGTCGAGTGCGACCTCGGGGCGGCCGGCGCCCAGCAACGTCAGGCCCGACAGGAAGCGGAGGCTGGCGAGTTTGGGCGCCATCAGGATGGCCTCGTTGATCCACTTCACGGCAGGCTCCAGCCGGTCCAGCCACAGCGCCGCCCAGGCGGCGATCGCCAGCGATTCGTAGTCGGACAGCTCGCGGCGCTCGACGCGTGCCGCCACCCCCTCGCGGAGCGTGCGCACCTCCTCGGGGGCGGAGCCGAGCTCGTCCAGGGCATCCGCCAGCTCGATCTGCCAGGTCAGATTGTCCGGCTCGGCGGCCAGCGCGGCGCGCAGGTGTGCCACCGCCGCGTCGAGCGAAGACCCCGCGATCCGGCGCTCGGCCATGCCTGCCAGCCCGTTGGCGAGCGCCTGGGTCGGATCGAGTCGCAGCTGCTCGCACGCCACCGTCGCGGTCTGGTGCAGGCGTTGGAGGCCGAACAGGAGAGCTGCCTTCAGCAGCTGCGCGTCGCCGTTGGCGGAGTTCAGCTGACACAGCATTTCGGCCTCGCGCAACGCCTCTTTGTATTCGTCCATGTCCACCAGCGCCAGCGTGCGCGTGCGTCGCGCGATCGTGCTGTCGGGGTAGTTCGCGATCAGCTCCTCGGCCTCGCGCCGGGCGCCGGCGACGTCGTCGAGCCCGAGCAGCGCCTGCGCCCGGGTCTCGCGGGCGTGGCGGTCGTCGGGGTAGTTGGTGAGATACCGATCGATCGTGTCGAGCGTCTCGCCGTAGCGCCCGGCGGCGCTGAGCAGGTCGGCCTTAGTGGCCAGCAGCGACTGCGCCTCGGGTGCCTCGGTGAGCGCCCGATTGAGGATCGCGAGCGCCTCGTCCACCTCGTGAGGAGTGGGGGCGAGGATCACCGCCGACGCCAGCTCGTACGCGATCCAGGGGGCGTTTTCCAGCGCCCACGCCGCGTGGAGCTCGGCGATTGCGCCCGCCGGATCGCCCTGCGCCAGCAGGATCTGACCCCGTGTCCCGCGCAGCCACGCGCTCGTGTCGCCGAGCTTCTGCGCCCGTTCGAGCGCCGCCAGCGCTGCGGGGAGCTCGTTGCGAAGCCGCAGCTGCTCAGCCAGCATGGCGTGGGCCCACGGCATTTCCTCGTCCACCGCAAGTGCCGCCCTAAGCGCCTCAATGGCTTGCTCGTTGCGGTTCAACGACGCCAGGGTGGCGCCGCTGCCGACGAGCGCGGACGCCGATTGCGGCTGCAGTACGAGCGCACGCCCGAATGTCACAAGCGCCTCTTCGAAACGTCCCTGCTGCCGTTGCGCTTCGGCGACTTTGCAAAGCGTCTCGGTTTTGCGCGCGGGGTCCTCAATGGCCCCCACCACCCGGTCGCCCGCCACGATCAGCTGCTCGCCGAGGATGTTGGCCACGGCCGGATCGCCGTTTGGCTGTTCGGCCGCGGCTTCCAGCAAGGCAAGCGCCGTGTCGTTGCGGCCGGCGTGCGTCAGCGCCATCGCCAGCGCCGCCGCCTGCGCCGGACTGGGCTGTGTGTGGACCAGATCGAGCAGCGCAACGGCCTGTGTGTAGCCGCGCTCGGCCGGATCGGCCTGCTGGAGCTGTTCGTGTGCGCGTCCCAGCGCCGCCCACATCGAGGCCGACGCCAGCATCAGCGCCTCCAGCTGGGGTGGCAGCTGGTCGATCACCTCCTGCGGGCGCCACCCGTCCAGCGCCGCCACCGCAAATGCCAGCTGGCGCTCGGGCGTCGACGCGTTGGCGTCTCGTGCGGGCTCCGACGTGTTGGCGTCTGGTGCGGGCTCCGACGAGGCGCCGCTGTCGGCGGTGGCGGCGCCAAATAGCGCGTCGCCTCCGGGAAAGGTGGCCGCCATCTCTATGCCGCCATCTCTATGCCGCCTGCTCGGTGGGCGTGGGCTTGCTCAGCGTGGGGCTCTCGCGCAATGGCTGCACGCGGTTGACGAGACCCAGCGACAACGGCGTCGGCGCGATCGAGTCGGCGGCGCCGCCGGCGCCCGCGGCCGTGTCGATCAAAGCGATGCACGTCAGCCGCGCGCGCTCGGCCAGCTTTTCGATCACCGACACCAAGCCCCCGACCGGCTCCGCCGCGGCGGTTTCCTGGGCGAGGCGCGCAAACCATGCGCCCGCGAGGATGTTGCGCAGGTCGGACGGCTGGATCTCGCCCGCCAGCGCCGCTGGATCGCACCGCTCGTCGCTCAGCTGGTCGGCGAAGTCGAGACTGCGTTCCCAGTCGGAGCGATCGAACGGATCGCCCACCAGCTGGTGGGCCCGCTCGACCGCCGCGCGCATCAGCTCCTCGTCGTGGTTGGCCGGCGCGGCTCCCACCGATGCCCTGGCTCCCCTCCACGCTTGAGCGAGCTGCTCGCGTTTGGCGGCATACACCTCGTCGAAGTCGGATTGCGCGAGGCTCGCCAGCATCACCGCCACGCGCGCGTCGTCGGCGTCGGAGGCGGGATCGGTGCGCAGCGAGATCGCCGCCAACACATATGCCGGGCCCATCACCTCGGTGGCGAACGCGTCCGCGATCCAGGTTTGCAGCACCTCATCTCTGACTCCGGGGGTTGCCACCCGCTGCCGGACGAACTCGCGCACGTCGTCGTGCTGGGCGGCAAACACCTGCCCGAACTCGTGCGCGGTGAGCGACAAACACCAGATGCTCCACTCGGGGAAGCCGATGCGAATCAGGCGCGCCGCCGACATGCCGCGCTGCTCGCACGATGCGGGGATCGTGAACGATTGCCATTCGTAGTCCTTGAAGCGTCCCCACGGCCGCCCCAGCGCGTCGCCGATCCGACACAGATCGCGATCGAGTCCCGCGTCGCGCAGCACCACGCCGCGCACGAGATCCAGGTACTCGGCGAACACGCTCTCGCATTTGCTCGACAACTCCACATATGCGGCCCATGTCTGCTGGAGCAACTGCTCCCGTTGTGCGGAATCCGCGTCGTGCCGCTGTTTGAGCAGCTGCTCGACGCCTGCCAGCTCCTCCAGCCGTGATTTGACGTCCGCGCTGAGGTCGCGGTGCACCGAGGTCTGTTGGAGGCGCAGCAACGCGCGATCGGGACTCACCGCCGGCTCGGCGTCGTACTGGGCTTTGGTCAACTCCCACAGCAGCCGCTCGCCCTCCAGCCCCAGATCCAGCGCGCGCAACTTGGTGACGGTGTCGCTCACAACCGCGCGAAGCTGCTCGAGCGACTGGGCGTATGCGCTCAGCGCCTGACTGGGCTGGCGCGTGTCTTCGATGTTGCTGATCGCCGTGCCCACCGTGGCAAGACTGCTGCGCAACAACGCCAGCCGCGTGGATAGCACCAAGTCGGCGTCCGAGTCAGCCACGATGCTGGATGTTTGCACATATCGTGCAGGCGGCATCTTCGATTTGGTCGATCGCCACCGGCGCGCCGTCTTGCGGCGGCGCGCACCTGGCCCACCATGCTCCGTTGAGCATGTCGAGCAGCGCGGACTGGGTGGGGGGCTCGCCGCCGTCCACCAGCCATCCGCGTACGAAGCCGGCCGCGCGCGCGTTCGTATAACGGCTCGCCACCGACTGGCGGTCGAGCAGGTCGACGAACTCGACGGCCAGTCGTTCGCCCTCTTGGCGCAGTTCCGCGGCAGGCTGCGCGTCGGCCTGCGCGTCTGCGCCCACCGCGCACGCGTCGGTGCCCACCGCGCACAGGCGAGCCTGCCAGACGCGGGTGGCGAGGGCGATCAGCGGCTGCAGGCTGCCGGCCGCTTTGGCGCTGCGTTGCCACGCCTCCTGGGAGCGCTCCAGCGTGGCGAAGATCGCGCCCGCGCGCATCGCCGCGGCAGGGTGTGTGGGCTTGCGATGGGAGTTGGCGGTGGCGGGGTCGAAGCGGGTGAGCGCGGCGAGCGCATACGCCGGCCCGCACACGTAGGTGGCGAACGTGTCGGCCCACAGCTCCTCCGCAAACGCTCCGCGGTAGGGCACCACCCGCTCGCCCACGATCTGCTCGCGCTCGATGATCCGTGCCGGGGTGTCGTTCGCCGGTGTCTGCCCCGCGGTGTCGGGTGCCCGCGCCTGTCGGGCGCCCGCGGCGGGGTGAAAGCGCGTCACCAAAAAGTGCCCCAGCTCGTGCAGCGCAAACGGGAGGTCCCAGATGCGGCTGCCCGGGTAGCGGACGCGGATCACCTCCGACAGCACGTCGATGTACTCGCCGGCGGCGGGCAGGGTGATCGCGTGGTAGTCCACCAGCAGCTGTCGGGCGGTGTCGTCGATCAGCCGGTCGGCCATGTCGCACAAGCCCCCGTCGAGGCCCGCCGCGCGCGCCGCGACGCCGCCCACGAACGCCAGCGCCTCGGCCGCCAGCCGTTGCACGTCGGCAGCGAGCGCCACCAGCAGCGGCCACTGCTGGGAGGGGTCGCCGTCGATCCGGTCCAGACGCTCCCGCAGCCGTGCGGTTTCGGCGGTGACGATCGGACGCAGCCTGTCGATCAGCTCGGCGCTCTGCGCCGCGAGCGGCGCCAGCGTGCCGCTCAGCGCCTGCAACGAGCTTTCCAGCTCCCGGCGACAAAGTTGCAGCTCGGGGGATTGTTCGCGCCTTTCAGTCACCTATGCCGGAGGGTAGGCCAAACGGCTTAAGCCAGGATGTTGACCGCCCTGGAGACGATCAACCCGATGGTCACCAGCGAGACGAGCGACTGCATGCCCATGATGCTCTTGGCGGTGGGCGTCAGCGGCATCGTGTCGGTGGGTGAGAAGGCGGTGGCGTTGGTGAGCGACACGTACAGGTAGTCGATGAACTTGGGCCGCCAGCTGAGCGGCTCGATGCGGTCGTCGCTCATCTGCGGGAAGAGGAAGTCGGGCGCGCCGTCGTGTCCGGCAGCGCGCCGTCCGGGGCCGCCGCGATCGGTCTCCCAGTACCAGAGGGCGAAGATCAGGAAGTTGGTGAGCCAGATCAGCACGCCCGCGGTGATCAGCCGCCGTCCTTCGGTGACGTTGTGGTGCAGCAGGAAGTGGGTTAGCGCCGCCAGCGAGTAGATGTTGGCGGCGCTCACAAACGCGGTCAGCCCCAGCGCCACGCGCCGGCGGCGGGGATGCTCGTGCTCCAGCTGGCGTGGCGTGGCCATGAACATGCCGAGCAGCAGCACCGCCTCAAGCGTTGGCACCAACCAAGGCGGTCCCGCGGTGAGACGGCTGGGGAGCGCCAGCTGCAAGGCGATCGCCGCCAATATGGTCGCCTGCGCCGGCCAGAACGGCTCGGCTGCCGGCGGCGGCGGGTAGGGGCGCCCGGGGGAGCTGGAAACCGGCGCCGATGGGACGGGCTCGTGACTGTCCGGGCGCTGCTGATCCACGCGAGCAGCGTACGCCGCCCACCGGCGGGTGGCGCTAGCCTTGAGATCATGGGCATCGAGAGCCCCGTCCACATCCTGTTCATCGCGGCGGTGGCGCTGATCGTGCTGGGCCCCAAACGGCTGCCCGAACTGACGCGCGCCGCCGGGAAGAGCATCCGCGAGTTCCGCGAGGCGCTCAACGGCGGGGTGGCGGAGGAGCAGCAAGCGCCGGCGGCGCAGGTGGTGGAGCCCGAGGTTCCGCGGGAGCCCGAGTAGCGTCTGGCCCCGCCGGCGATGGATAGATAGATACTTTCTACGACGTGCTGGCGGAGGTTGGCCAAGGCTCTTGGAACCCTCACAACAGTGCTGCGCCGTGGATGCGCTTCTGCCTTACCGCGCACTACCGACAGGCCAAGACGCATCTGCGGCGCATCGAGGAGACCGAGCGCCTGTGGCGCGAGTGCGCCTCGATCGCGCGCGGCGAGGGGTTGCCCGAGCGCTCCGTCGGCGCGATCCGCGGCGGGTGGTGCGGTCCGCGGCGCGGGATAGGTTTCCGAGATGCGCCTGATCGTGGCCCGCTGCGAGGTCTCCTACATCGGCCGTCTGACGACGGTGCTGCCGGAGGCGGTGCGGCTGCTGATGCACAAGGCCGACGGCACCTTCATGGTGTGGGCCGACGGCGGCGGCCCCAACGTGAAGCCGCTCAACTGGATGGCGCCGCCGACGGTGCTGGAGCCGCAGGCCGACGCGCACGGCGCGCTCACCCATCTCACGGTGCGCAAGCAGCGCCAGGAGGACCGCCTGGAGATCGCGATCGCCGAGGTGCTGGCCGACATCGAGCACGAGCTGGACACGCTGGCGTCGCTGGAGAAGGAGGGGCTGGAGCGCGAGCTGCAGGAGCTGCTGGCCGACGCCCCCCAGTGGTGCGGCGAGGGCTTCCGGCTGGTCCGCCGCGAGTGGCCCACCGACATCGGCCCGGTCGATCTGATGTGCCGCGACGGCGACGACGAGTGGGTGGCGGTGGAGATCAAGCGGATCGCCACGATCGACGCCGTCGAGCAGCTGACCCGCTACCTGGAGCGCATCCGCCGCGACCCCGCGCTCGGCGCCTGCCGCGGCGTGCTGGCGGCGCAGCGCATCAAGCCCCAGGCCCGCGTCCTCGCCGAATCGCGCGACATCGACTGCGTCGAGGTCGACCTCGAGGTTCTGCGCGGCGAGCGCCAGCCGGAGCTGCGGCTGTTTGCGGCGTAGGATGCCGACATGACCGATACCCCCGCCACCGCGGCCACCACCACCGCCGTCCTCACCGAGCGACGCGACAACGTTCTGCTGATCACGCTCAACCGCCCGCAGGTGCGCAACGCCGTCAACGCCGCCGTCGCCGAGGGTGTGGCGCACGCGCTGGAGGAGCTCGACGCCGACGACGGCCTCGCGGTGGGGATTCTCACCGGCGCCGGCGGGTTCTTCTGCGCCGGCATGGACCTCGGCGCGTTCGTGCGCGGCGAATCTCCCTGGTATGGCGACCGCGGCTTCGCCGGCATCGCGCAGCGCTCCGCGCGCAAGCCGCTGATCGCGGCGATCGAGGGCTTTGCGGTCGCGGGCGGCATGGAGATCGCGCTGGCGTGCGACCTGATCGTCGCCGCCGAGGGCGCCAAGCTGGGGATCCCCGAGGCCAAGCGCTCGCTGGTGGCCGCCGGCGGCGCGCTGCTGCGGCTGCCGCGGCGGATGCCCTACCACGTGGTGATGGAGCTGGCGCTCACCGGCGACACCATGCCCGCCGAGCGCTTCCACGAGTTTGGCGTGGTCAACCGCCTCGCTCCGCCCGGCGGCGCGGTCGACGCCGCCATGGAGCTGGCCGCCGCGCTTGCCGCCAACGGGCCGCTGGCGTTGATCGCCTCCAAGCAGATCCTCCAGGAGCAGTTCGACTGGTCGTCCGCCGAGATGTGGGAGCGCCAGGCTGCCATCTCCGGCCCGGTGTTCGCCTCCGAGGACGCCAAGGAGGGCGCCAGCGCCTTCAAGGAGAAGCGCGCGCCGGTGTGGCGCGGACGGTAAGCGCCACCCCCGCCCCGCGCGGCGGTGTGGCGAGGGCGCTAGCGTCCGCGGCGCTTGCGTTTGCGCTGCGCCATGATCAGGCGAAACCTTCTCCACAGAGCTTTCATCGCCGATTTCCCGCTTTCATCACCGCTCTCCAGGGGTCTTGCGCGGGTATTGGGAGGTGTCGCGGCTGAGGTCCAGCGCGGTGCGCACGATGCGGCTCTGTTCGGCGGCGTGCGCCGCCGGGTAGCCCTCGCCGGGGCTGGCGCGCTCGGGGCGGCCGATGTAGCCGAAGTGGATGTCGCGCTGGAGGATCTGCATGAGGCGCGGGAACATGTGGGCGCGGGCGCCCATGTTGCGCGGCTCTTCCTGGGTCCACACCACCTCGCGCAGGTTGGGATAGCGGCCCACCAGTTCCAAAATCTGGCGTTCGGGGAATGGGTACAGCAGCTCCACGCGGCCGACCGCCACCGACTCGTTGTCTTTGCGGTCGGGGTGGCCGACGAGGTCGTAGTAGATCTTGCCGGTGCACATCACCAGCCGCGTCACCTGCTCGTCGTCAACGCCCGGCTCCGCCAGCACCGGCTGGAAGCGGCTGCCCTCGGCCAGTTCGGCGATCACGCTTGACGCCTGCGGCAGTCGCAGCAGCGACTTCGGGGTCATGATCACCAGCGGGCGCTGCTTGGGGATCAGCGCCTGGCGGCGCAGCATGTGGAAGTACTGGGCGGGCGTCGTCAGGTTGGCCACGCGGATGTTGCCCTCGGCGGCCAGCGCCAAAAAGCGCTCCAAACGAGCGGAGGAGTGCTCGGGCCCCGAGCCCTCGTACCCGTGGGGCAGCAGCAGCGTCAACCGTGACGTCTGGCCCCACTTGGCCAGGCCCGACACGATGAACTGGTCGACGATCACCTGCGCCGAGTTGACGAAGTCGCCGAACTGCGCCTCCCACAGCACCAGCGTCTCCGGCGCTTCCTGGGAGTAGCCGTACTCGAAGCCCATGCACGCCAGCTCCGACAGGGGGCTGTTGTGCAGCTCGAGCGGCGCCAGCGCCTCGGGGAGGCTCTGGATCGGGCACACGGTCTGGCCGGTCTTGGCGTCGTGCAGCACCAGATGGCGCTGGCTGAACGTGCCGCGCTCGGTGTCCTGGCCGGTGAGCCGGATGGGGGTGCCGTCGGTGAGCAGGGAGGCAAACGCCAGCGACTCCGCGTGGGCCCAGTCCAGGCGGGCCGGCTCCTGCGCCTCGGGTTGCTCCTCCAGCGCGGCATGCCGGCGCTCCAGCTGTTTGACCAGCTTCGGGTGCACGGTGAAGCCTTCGGGGGTGCGCAGCAGCTGCAGCCCCAGTTGGCGCAGGTGCGCGGCGGGCACCGCGGTGTCCACTTCGGGGGAGGGCGAGCGGTCGAGCTGGTATTCGCCGGTGCTGCCGTGCCCGCCGCCGTTTTCGGTTGCCGCGGCGATCTTCGCCTTCAGGCGCTGGTGCAGCGTGGTGAGGTTGTCCCACACGCCCTGCGCCATCTGGTCGACCTGCTCGCGGGTGGTGACGCCCTCGGCGATCAGCCGCTCGGCCCACAGCTCGGCCGCGCGCTTGTGACCCTTGATCTTCGCGTACATCTCCGGCTGCGTATACGCCGGCTCGTCCGACTCGTTGTGGCCGAAACGGCGGTAGCCGATCAGATCGATCAGCACGTCGTGACCGAATTCGCGGCGGAACGCGAACGCCAACCGCACCGCGCTCATGCAGGCGGGCACGTCGTCGGCGTTGACGTGGATGATCGGCACGTCGAAGCCCTTCGCCAGATCGCTCGCCCAGTGCGTCGAGCGCGCGTCGTCGGGGTCGGTGGTGAAGCCGATCTGGTTGTTCATGATCAAGTGCACCGTGCCGCCCACCTGGTAGCCGTCCAGCGCCTGCAGGTTGAGCGTCTCCGCCACCACCCCCTGGGCGGGGAACGAGGCGTCGCCGTGGATCGCGATCGGCACCGCCGCCGCCGTGTCCTGGTGGGCGTGGGGGCCCTTGCGCGTGGTTTGCGCGGCGCGCGTGGCGCCCTCCACCACGGCCGACACGTACTCCAGATGCGACGGGTTGGACTCCAAATTCACCTGGATCGTGCCCCCGTCGGGCAGCTCGTAGCTGCCGTGCGCGCCGTGGTGGTACTTCACGTCGCCCGTGCCCCCCTGCGGGATCGTGGTGACCGCCTCCAGCGTGGACGCGCCCTCGAACTCGGCGAAGATCGTGTCGTAGGGGCGGCCGAGGTTGTGCGCCAGCACGTTCAGCCGGCCGCGGTGGGCCATCCCGATCACCACCTCTTTGCCGCCGTGCGCCGCCGCCAGCTGGATCAGCTCGTCCAGCATCGGCACCGTCACGTCGAGGCCCTCGATCGAAAACTGGTGCTGGCCGAGGTAGGCCTTGTGCATGAACCGCTCCATCGCGTCCACCTCGATCAGCCGCCGCAGCAGCGTGCGCTGCTCGTCGGCCGTCAGCGGCTGGCGGAACGCGCCCGACTCGATCTGCTCGCGCAGCCACACGCGCTGTTTGTGGGAGGCGATGTGCTCGATCTCGTACGCCGACGTGCCGCAGTAGGTCTCGCGCAGGTGCGGCAGCGCGTCGGCCAGCGTGGCGCCCGGCACCGCCATGTGCATGATCTTCGCCGGGATCTGCGCGGTGATCGCCGGCGTCAGCCCCAGCGCCTCGGGGTCGAGGCCCGGTTCGCCCTCGGGGTCGGAGCCCAGCGGGTCGAGGTGCGCTGCCAGGTGGCCGTGGCTGCGGAATCTCGTCACCAGCGTGCTGGCCGCCTGCACCGCCTGCAGCAGCTCTTCGCTGGGCGGCGCCGCGGCGGAGCTCGCCGCCACTCGCTGTGCCTGCTCGGCGGCGGCCGCGGCGGTGGCGGCCGCGGCGGCCGGGGCGGGCAGTGCCGGGGCGGGGCCCAGCTCGACGCCGAGCGAGGCGAACACGCCGTCGTAGAAGCCGTGCTCGCCTTGCAGGTATGCCTCGATCCGTGCCAAAAAGCGGCCCGACTCCGCGCCCTGGATGACGCGGTGGTCATAGGTGGAGGTCATCGTCATCACCTTCTCCGCGCCCACCATCGCGCCGATGTTCCCAAGCCCCACCGGGTAGCCGATCGAGCCGGTCGCCACGATCGTGCCCTGGCCGTTCATCAGCCGCGGCACCGACGCCACCGTGCCGAGGCCGCCGGGGTTGGTGAGCGTGAGGTTGGCGCCCACCAGGTCGTCGGCCGTCAGCGTGTTGGTGCGCGCCTTCTCCACCAGCGCGTCGTACGCCGCGAGGAAGCGGTCGAACGGCATGCGGGCGGCATTGGCGATCACCGGCACCATCAGCGTGCGCGTGCCGTCCTTCTTCTCCACATCCACCGCCAGCCCGAAGTTGACCTGCCCGTCGCGCACACGGTGGGGCTTGCCGTCGATCTCGGCGAAGTGCTCCGCCATCACCGGCATGTCGTCGGCGGCGCGTGCGATCGCATACGCGATCAAATGGGTGTACGACACCTTCTTGCCCGCTTCCTTGAGCTCGCGCCGGCGCGCGTCCAGCGCGGTGACCGTAAGCGTGCGGAAGCTGGTGGCGGTGGGGATCGAGCGCGACTGGTCCATGTAGCGGGCCAATGCGGCCGCGCCGCCCCGCAGCGGTTCGGCGCCGGCGGGGGCCGGGGCGGGGACGCCCGCCGTGGCGGTTCCCGGGGCAGCCGTCGGTGCGGCGGGAGCGGCCGCCGGTGTTGCGCCCGCAGTCGCCGCGTCGATGGTTGCCGAACCGTTGCCGGCGGCCGCGTCCAGCACGTCCGCCTTCGTGATCCGCCCCGCCGGGCCGCTGCCGGAGACGGTGCCGAGGTCGACGCCCTCCGCGGCGGCCGCGCGCGCAGCCACCGGCGTGGCGGGGGCAGCCGGCGTGGCGGGGGCGCCGTTGGCGGCGGTGGAAGCCGTATCGGGCGGCGCCGCGCCGCCGTTGATGGCGGCGCCGTTACCGCCGGCGGCCGCGGGGGTTGCGCCGTCGCCGACGGCGATCCGCGCGATCACCTGGCCGACGGTGACGGTGTCGCCCTCGGCGACGAGGATCTCACTGACGACGCCGGTGGCGGGCGAGGGCAGCTCGACGTCGACCTTGTCGGTGGAGATGTCGACGATCGTGTCGTCGCGCTTGATCGGGTCGCCCACTTTGACCCGCCATTCGAGGATCGTCCCCTCGCTCACCGACTCGCCCGCGGCAGGGGTGACGACGTCGATTGTCTGCTCAGTCGTCGTGCTGGCCCCCATCTGTACTCACTCTAGCGCGGCGGGTGGGCGACTGTTGCGCCACGGGGCGCTTGTGGATGGGCTTCACTGAGCGTTAATAGACATCACGGTCGTGTCACGTCGCCGGCGGCTCTCGCGCACGAACTCGAAGCTTCCAAAGAACGGCCCGATGCCGCCCAGCACGGCCACCGCGGTGGCCAGCCGCAGCGGCACGATCCGCAGGCGCACGCACACGATGCAGGCGATCGACATCGCGATCCACAGCAACCCGTGGGTGAGTCCCAGCACGAACGTCTCCGGCTGCGGCTTGCCGAGCGCAAACGCGCACACCAGCAGCGCGGTGTAGATGCAGGAGTGGGTAAACGACACCCACTTCAATCGGGTGAAGGTCTGCGCGCCGCTCACGGCTGCGTCAGCCAGCGCGCCATCCGCGGCAGCACCTCGCCGGCCTCGGGGGGCCATTGGTCGATGTCGGCCGGCCACCACGCATACCGGTCGTGCTCGTGGTCGGGTGTCACCTCCACGCCGTCCGGCAGCCATGCCTGGCCGACGAACATCACCATCTGGTGGGGCAGCTCCACCAGCGCTTCGGCGCGCACCCGCTCGGGCGCCACCGACCACTCCTCCTGCAGCTCGCGCACCAGCGTGTGTGCGGGGCTCTCGCCGAGGTCCACGGCGCCGCCCGCGCCGAGCGCCCAGCGCCCCGCCCACGAGGCCACCCACGGCGCGCGGCGCCCGGCCAGCCAGCGGCCGTCGGCGTCGCGCGTGACGCACATCGCGGCCATGCTGCGCGACGCGTCGCCGTCCACCAGTCGCAGCGCCCAGCGCACCGGCTGCATCTGGAGCTCCAGCACGCCGTCGTGCTCGCGGAACCCGGCCAAGCGGCCCGCCATCCCGTCGTGGCTGGGCGAGCCGCGGCGCTGCAGCTCGGCGATCGCCTGGTCGGCCCGCTCGGCGTACTCGGCGGGGGGCTCGTACAGCTCCTCGCCCCAGTGCGCGCTCACCCTCTCCAGCGGCCACGGCCCGCGCGCCAGCACCTCGGGGCGCTGGGCGTCGGGGGGCACGGCGTGGGTGCGGTCGGAGCCGGCGCGCTCGGGGTCGGGGGGCTGAGCGTCGGTGCGCTCGTGGTTGGGGCGCTGCTCTGGGGAGTGCGCGGTGGGCTCGGCGGCGGACATCCACCGAGAAGGCTAGTGGGCCGGGGGCGTAGGGGTGTGATGGGGGTGTGGCTGCCCGCGACGGCTGCGTGTTGCATTCACTGTTCGGCCTCCAACCACACGCGTGTAGCGCCCTGCGCTACCATCCGCTACATGAGCGCCGCGCCGCTGAGTATTCGACTTCCGGAGCGCACCCTCGGTCGGCTGGGCGAGCGCTCGCGCCGGAGTGGCATCGCGCCGCGCACGCTGGCGCAGCGCTACGTGGAGGAGGGTCTGCGGACGGACGAGCACCCGCTGGTGCGCTTTGCCGACGGACCCGCCGGGCGCCGCGCGCGGCTGATCGGCGGGCCGGACGTGTGGGAGGTGGTGGCGGTGGCGCACGACAACGACGGCGATCCGCGCAAGACCGCCGCCTACCTGGAGCTGGCGCTCGGGGTGGTGCAGGCCGCCGCCGCCTACTACGGCGCCTATCCGCAGGAGATCGACGAGCGCATCGAGCGTGAGCGCCGCGAGCGTGAGGAGGCGCACGCCGCCTTCCTCGCCGGCCGCCGCGCGCTCGCGCGGTGAGGCTGCTGCTCGACGAGATGCTGTCGCCCGCGATTGCACGCACGCTGGGCGAGCGTGGGCACGACGTGCAGGCGATCCAGGGGCGCCCCGAGTGGCAGGCGCGCGACGATCGCCAGGTGCTGGCGCTGGCGCGCGAGGAGCGCCGGGCGATCGTCACCGACAACCTCTCCGACATGCGCCCGCTTCACTACGAGGCGATCGCCCCGGGTGGTGAGGGTGACTACGGCATGGTGTTCATCCCCGGCGGCTACCGCCGCACCAAAGCCGCCACCGGGCGGATTGTGGCGGCTTTGGAGCGCAAGCTGGCGGAGTACCCCCGTGAGCGCGACCTCGCCGATGGGGAGGAGTGGTTGTAGGGGGTGGGTGGAGCGATTGGCGGTCGTGCGGCTTGGCTGAACGCGCGTGGGATGTGGTGAACTACTCGGCCGCCAACCAACTGGCAAGGCCAGGCGTGGCTGGCCCAGCGTCGCGAGATCGAGTCGTTCTACGGCGGCACCGGCCCGCAGTTTGTGAGGGGTTGGCTTGGTTGCACGTGCACGATCGCCGGTGCCGGTCGGAACGCTTCGTTGCGGGCAAGGTCGAAGATCTGGAGAAATGGCTTGCCGGCCGGGCTGTAATCGCCGCTCCAGCAGCCGATTTCGTTGGGTTGCAGCGGGGCGCTTGTGGTCTCGACCGCCGACAGCGCAGGCCAGCGGAACGCGAGTGCGATCAGCGCTCGGGCGGGAGCGTTGAAGCCGATCACCGGTTTCGGGGCGCCCGCCGCGCCGTCGGTGAGGTTGCGGAGCGAGAGGGTTTGGTATTCGCCGCTGCCCGCACCTTCGTGGTATTCGTCGGTTACGAGGTGCATGTGTGAAACCAGCGGCGGTCCCCGCGAAGATCCAAGGTCGGCGATCCGCTGTCCACGAGTGGAATACAGCGCGAGGTCGAAGGGTCCCGACTGCGATCCGACATCGGGTGATTCCGGTGAGGAAAGCGTTTGCGCCACCGACAGCACGAGCCGCGTGGGTGAGGCGAACCTCAGGTATCCGGCGGGAAGCTCGAAGCGAGCCTCTGTGCGTCCGGTGCGAACGTCGAAGATCGACACCGCCATACGGGTGGGCGAGAGTTGGACGCCGACGGCAAGCAGGCTCTTTTCGGCGGCCAGTATCGGTGGGTATTCGCCCGCCAGCCAACGCAGCACACGCCAGCGTCGCGCGTGCGAGGCTCCCCCGATCCGGCTGTTTCCGTGCGAGCGTTGTTGGCGCAGGCTGGTGACGAACAGCGGCTGGCGCACCGCACGGTCGTCCCAGTGACACCGTCCGGCTGCCACCAGCTGGTCGTCGGCCACAACAAAATTGCCGCTGGATTCCCAGCCCCTGCATCCGCCGCCGGGCAGGAGCGTGGGCCCAGCCAGCGGCACGAGTGGGCCGGGGGGCATGCCAACCACAAACGCTGTGCTTTCTTCGCTGCCTGTGTCCGGCATCGCCGCGACCGCGGTGGCCGACGCGGACACCTGTGGCGCTCGTGAGCCCTCCCGTGCTTCGATCGGGCCGAGACGCACCTGCGCTGAGCCGAGCTCATCGAAGAACACCGGTCCTTCGTCAAACCACACGACGCCTCCCGCCGTTGCCGCGAGCGCTTGTTGCGGCGGAGGAAGTGCCGGGATGGCCAAGCCGTGTGCAGGCCAGATCAGCAGGAGCGCCGTCCAAGGGAGCGTGCACACGCCCGCACGCCGATGCCGGCTCCTCGGCTTGTGCCGGTGTGCGGGCAAAGGTCTTGCCACAGCAGAAGTCTCTCAGCTACTCGCCGCCCCTTACGGCACCACGAGCGTGAACGCGGCTTCGCCGTCGGGCACGGGGGCGGCGAGGGTGGAGCCTTCGGCGTACCCGTAGGTGCGCACCTCGATCTGTCCGGCGGCGCAGTCGGGCGCGGCCGGCACCCACCGGGCGGTTTCCAGCACGAAGGTCTGTGCGCGGGGTGTGGCGGCGGTGACCACGCTGGTGAGCACGGTGGCGGTGGCGGCTTCGATGCCGCCACCCAGCACGAAGCACCACGTGCCGACGGGCGCACCGGAGTTGGGGGCGCCGAGCGCCACCACGTTGTGGCTGTGGGCGGCGACCAGCGGCGTGAAGCCGGCGGGCAGTTCGCCGCAGCCACCGCAGGCGGGTTCCACGAGGGCGTAGGCGCGGGCGCTGCCGGCGGGCCCCTGGATCCCCGTGTTGCCCTGCGGTCCGGTCGAGCCGGTCGATCCGGTGGAGCCTTTGGAGCCGGTGGCGCCCTTGGGCCCGGTGGGGCCGCGGGGACCGGCGGGCCCCCTCGGGCCAGGCACCCCCTGCGGGCCGCGGGGGCCGCGCAGGGTGCGATGGTGGTGGCGGCGATGGCGCGAGGTGGTGGCGGTGGAGGCCGCATAGCCGGTGCCGCCCAGCGCGACGAACAGCGCAAGGAGGGCGAGCAGCATCGCTGGGGAGGGTCGGTGCTTGAGCATTGCGGTCATTCTGGTTCTCGGCTGGTAGGCGGTCAAGGGGGAAGCGTCAGGTGGTGTTGCTCTCGCCGCGCGCCGGCCCGACGAGACGGTGGCTTCGACACCGTCGTGCTGGCCACCACGACGGCGCACGTGTTGCTGTCGGTTGAGCGCGGCGACCTACGAAGGCTTCGAAGGTCAACAAGAGCGAGGCTGCCACCACGCCCTCAGCTGAGCTCTTGAGGCGTGCCTATGAGCTTATCGGCGAGCCCGAGGCCGGTTCCCAGCTCCTCGCGAGAGGGCTTGTCGTGGATCAGACGGTGCAGTGCCGCGGCCAGATCGAAGCAGCCGAACGTAAGCAGCTGGCCGGAGAGCTCGTTGCGGGCGAGCGGGAACTCTCCGTTTGCGATCAGCCACCACCGTGCGATCGTGGTCAGCGCTGCACGACACTGCTCACGGGCCGCCTCCACGTCGCTGCCCTCGAGAACCAGTCGGGCCAAGCCGAACCCGCGACGGGCCTGGGTGAGCTTGCGCTCAGCGGACGGGGTGAGGCCATGCTCCTCGATATAGCGGCTCGCACCTCGAAGGATGCCGTCGTCGTGCAGTATGCAGCCAAAGCGCAGCGTCCACTGGATGTAGTCATCGCCGGCGAGCAATCGCTCCCAGAACGTATTTGCGCCGGCCGTGTACACATCCACGTCTTCTCGGATGCCCCCGAGGCCGGGGCGCCTACCGATGATCATAAGATCGAGATCGCTGCTCGCCGTTCGCTGCCCGCGGACGGTCGAGCCGGTGAGCGCCACTGCCTCGGCACCAAGGACAAGCGCACGCCGAAGGATCGTCTCCGTGGCATGCCGCTGCGGGCGCGTTTGAAGCTTGATCGCTCGCCCATGGTCGCCTCGCAGGCGGGCACTCCATCTAGCATCGACGGAAAGTTGGGTCGCCACATCCACCGCGGTCATGGGCTCGACTCCTCTGGGGTGTCTGCTTCCCTCTCCCTACTGCCCCTTCGGCTGCGTATACAGCATCCTCGACGATGCTCGCGAAATGCAGGAAGGTGACGCGACCACAGGATCGCCGACCTCAAACGCTCCGCTGGCTCTCGTGAGGTGCTCGCGAGCCAAACCCGCCTTTGACTGTGGCGACATTCTCCGATGGTACCTGCGATTCCGGCGAGTCAGCCTGTCGCGAAGACCCTCTGGAGCCGGTCCCATGATGTCGAAAGATCGTCACGGGCGAGCCGCGGTCGCAGCGGCCCCTGCGAGCAGTTATTCGGTGTGGCGTAATCCGGCCGCGGCGTGGGTGTCGGCCAGCAGCCTCACCGAGCGCCGAAGGCCTCGGCGATGTTCTCGGGCAGCTCGTCGAAATCGTCGGCTTCATGCATGCTGTGCTGTCCTCACCCTCGCGGGGCGTGCAGGGGGCGAGGTCAGCGCATATGGTAAATCGCGCAGATCACGATGAATAAGCGTAACGCGCGAATCATGCTATAGTGAGCCGAAGTAGGTAGCAACCATGCCGGCCATCGGATCACAGCCCAAGCTGCTCTCCGCCACCCAGGCGGCCACCCTGCTGAACGTCAGCCGGCGCACCATCCTGAACTGGATCGAAGCCGACAAGGTGCCGTACGTGAAGCTCCCCGGGGGCGACTACCGCATTCCTCTCTCCGGGCTGCTCTCCTCCCTGTCGGGGACCTACCGGCTCGACGAGGAGATCCGCGCGCTGGACGAGCGCAACGCGGGGCTCACCGACGAGGACATCCAGGCCGCGATCGGCGGGTAGTCGCTCTGCGTCCATAGAGTGCCGCATGTGCGGCCCGTCGTTCTCGACACCAGCGTGGTACTTCCCGCGACGCTCTCGCCGCGTGGCTACCGGTTCCTGGAGCACTTGACTGACATCGACCTCGACCACGTCGACCCGGGTCTGCTCGCAGTTGCGTTCGGCCCACTCGCATAGCCCTGGAGGTTCCGTTCGCCCAGTGGCGGTACGCCTCGTTACTCGGTGTGGCGTAACCTAGCCGCGGCGCAGGCACGCAAATCGGCCGTGCCGTCCCGCCTCACCGCGCGCCGAGCGCGGGCTTGGTCGCGGCAAGGGGATATGAGCGCGGCGACATATGTGGTCACCATGCGACTTGCACCCCGTAGGGGCGCAGTCGCTCGTCGTTGGAGACGAGTACCGCGTTCTCGAGGGTTGCTTGGGCGACGAGCAGGCGGTCGAACGGATCGCGGTGGTGCCACGGCAGCAGGCGGACCGCGCGTGCGTGGTCGATGGTGATTGCCAGGGGGACGGCTCCGCCCTCCAACAGCTTCGCCGCAAACCCGTCGGGCGCGTCGAGCTTGCCAAGCGAGCGCTTGATGGCGACCTCCCACACCACCGCGGCGCTGAGCAGCACCTCGTTACGGGGGTCGGTGAGCAGCTCGTCGGCGTGCGTGCTCAGTTGTTGGTTTTCATCGAGCAGCCACAGCGCGGCGTGGGTGTCGGCCAGCAGCCTCACCGAGCGCCGAAGGCCTCGGCGATGTCCTCGGGCAGCTCGTCGAAATCGTCGGCAAGGTGTACACGGCCGCGCCACGCTCCACGCACCGACGCCAGCGAGCGCGGCTCCTCCACAACGGGCACCAACCGCACCACCGGCGTGCCGTTGCGCTGGATGACGACGTCCTCACCGGCTTCGGCTCGCTCCACCAGTCGCGACAGGTGGGTCTTGGCTTCGTGCATGCCCACGCGCATGTGCCGATCGTAGCACGATTAGCTAGCCCTAGTCTGCGATCTCAACGCACGCAAGGCCACGCCAACGCCCGGCTCGCCCGGGTGGTGCGCCGGTCAGGCGCTTGCCTTGTCGGCGAACCGCTGTCGAGCTGCCTGTCGCGAGACCCCGAGAGCCAGGGCGATGTGGTTCCAGGACCGGCCGCGTGCGCGAGCGAGGACGACGGCCTCGCGCAGGCGGGCATCATCAGCTCGCACCGTCTCAGCGGCGGTGGCGATCTCGCGGAGGTCGTCGGCGACTTCGACTTGGGCTGTGTCGGGGCCCAGCGAGTCGGCGAGCTGCTCGAAACGGCTCGCGGCCTGCTCGATTTCCTTGTCTGTGTGGCGGGCCATGGTCACCGCATCCGAACGGCATGCCATATGTCCGGGTCGGTGATCCCGTGCTTTCGCGCTGGCTCGCCGATCCGCACCTAGACAATACAGCTTGTCTGACGGGACGATATCGTCGATCGTGCCCTGTCGATGCCGCCGGCTACACCAAGCTCAGTGCAGTGCGCGCACGACCACGGGGTATGCGCAACCTACGGTTCTCTCCAGCGCGGTACTCGCCGGTCGAGTCCAGGCGCTCGGCGGTGACCTCCACACCCGGCACCGCGTTTTGAAGGGAACCGTCAGCTCGTCTTCGACCACGGTGAGCAGACCTGTGACCTGATCGGCCTTGTCGTGGCAATCGATGGTGGCCTCCTCGACCATTGCGTCGAGCTGCACCTGGCTCATCGCTCCCACCACGCGATGGTAGTGCCCGGCTGGGGCTCACGACCCGCGGGGTAGCGCAGTCCCCCGGCCTTCGTCCGCGGGAGCCGGGCCGGGGCCGGCCGACTGCTCGCCACGGCGCATCCGTTGCGCGCGGCGGCGCGTCTGAGATTTTCGTCCCAGCTGACGAGTGTGATCGCATCGCCAGCCGACAGCGCGCTGGCCAGATGAACCGCGTCATAACCGCGCAGGGCGAACTTCTCGGCGAGCTGGCCGGCCTCGCGCGCCAGCTGCATGTCGATGCCGATGAGCAACAGTTCGCCGTGCGGCGACTCGAAGTCCTCGAGCGCCCGCCTGTGGACGGCGGCGGTGAGCCGGGCGCCGCGTCGTGCGGCCGCGAGCGCCGCGCGACCCTCCGGGTAGGCGAGGATGCTCGATGTTGCGGGATGGGGGGTTGCCCACAGCTCGCTCGCCAGCTCGGATCCTTCCTCGGCGATCACGAGCTTGACGAGCGCCGAGGTGTCGAAGTAGAGGATCAGCGGTGTTGCTCGGCAACGGAGCCGCGTGCCTTGACCTGCGCGCGTCGCGTGACAAGCACCTCCGCACCATCCTGAACGTGCTCCAAGTGCTCGCTGAGGCGATCGTGCAGCGCACGCACACAGACCTCGTACGTCGGTGCTTGTAGCGTCATGAGGTCACCCTAGTAGCAGCTATATAGGCGGGGCTTGCCCGTTGGCGTTCCCGCGACCCGAGACCGCGACCAAGCGAGCGGGAGCCGAGTGCGGTCCGGTCGACCCAGTGGGCCTTTGGGGCCGCGGGGTGGTGGTGGCGGCGATGGCGCGAGGTGGTGGCGGTGGAGGCCGCGTAGCCGGTGCCGCTGAGCGCGACGAACAGGGCGAGGAGGGCGAGCAGCTCTCGCTTTCGGATTACTCGCAGGCGTGTCGCCTGGGCTGTTGTGGTCAGCATCGCGCAGGTGTGGCTGTGTATACATTGGAGCATGAACGAGCTGGCCCGTCTGCATGATGAGATAGCCCTCCGTGACCGGGACATAGAGCGCTGTAGAGCGGAGCTCAAAGCAAGGGACCGGGAGCTGTGCACGCAGGAGGGGGAGTTGCGGCGCGAGAGCGGCGCCCGTGCGGCGGCGGAAGCGGAGCTGGCCGAGGCACGGGCACGGAGTCGCCGGGTGGAGGAGTCGGTGACGTGGCGCCTGTTCGAAAGGGCTCGCGGCCGGCTCTACGGTGCGATCGGGGAGCGCTCCCTGCTTGCCCGCGGAGTTGGGGAGGCGTTGCGTCTGCTTGGACGGCTGCTCATCCGGCCTGCGTCCCTGCAGGCGCCCGCGGCCGTGGCCGAGGAGCCGGCTCCTGTTGAGCCCGAGCTGCCCGTGATTGTCCTCCCCGCGCATCCCCAGCCGAAGATCTCCCTCGTGATCCCGGTTGGCGCACATGCAGGGTCCGCAGCCTGCCTGCAGATGATCGCGCGCAACACCAACCGGGTCGGCTACGAGGTGGTCGTCGTGGACGATTGCGCCGATGCGGAGACGAAACATTTGCTTGCGGGCGTCCGTGGATTGCACCTCGTCGCGAACGAGTCCGACTGCGGCTACCTGCATAGCGTCGGCGTCGGCGTCGGTGCGGCTCGTGGCGAATGGATCGTCCTGTGCGACAACGACATCACGGTGGGGGACGGTTGGCTGAAGATGATGCTTGAGTGTGCCGAGTCGGCCCCCGACGTGGGCGTGGTCACGCCGAAGTACGTGCAACCTGATGGCATGCTGAGTGAGGCCGGGGGGATCGTCTGGCGTAATGGCACGGTCGCCAACTACGGACGCGGTGAGGATCCGACGCTATTCCAGTTCGAGTACCGTCGCCCGACCGACTGTGGTTCACCTGGGGCGCTCATGATGAGAGCCGACCTTTGGCGGTCGGCGGGAGGCTTGGATCAGCACTACATCACGATGTGTTATGGGTGCGCTGATATCTGCTTCAAGGCTCGCGAGCAAGGGTTGCTGGTACTCTACGAGCCCGCCGCCACGGTGATGCGCGCCGGCGGCGATGGTGCGGGGAGCGGAGAGCGCGCTGCGCGCGAGGACGACCGCGAGTTCGATCGGCAGGCGTTCGTCGCCAGATGGCGCCAGCGGCTTGACCGTGAGCACCGGCTGGACGCTCCCAGCAATCGGCGCAATGCAGCCAACCGCCGCGACGGTCCACACGTGCTTGTAGTCGACCACCGCGTTCCCACGCCGGATCAAGATGCGGGGTCGCTGCGGATGTCGGCCATCATACGGGCACTGCTGGATCTCGGTGCCCGGGTCACGTTCCTCCCAGACGACTTCACGCCGATTCAGCCATATACGCGCGAGCTTCAAGAGCTTGGCGTCGAGGTCTTCTATGGGCAGCTCAACATGAACGCCGAGCTTGCCACGATCGGTCCGCGTTTGACGGCCGCGATCCTATCCCGTCCCCATCCTGCAAGCCGGTGGCTGGACACGGTGCGACGGTATGCCCCAGCGGCGACCGTCGCCTACGACAGTGTCGATCTTCACTGGCTGCGCGAAGCTCGCCGCCAAGCACTGACCGTCCGTCCTGAGAATCGGTATGACGACTCCGATCTCGCCTCCTTGGGAGGTACGGCTGGGGCGCTCCGTCATCTTGAGCTGGCGATGATCGGCGCCGCCGACGTCACCATCGTCGTCAGTGAAGCCGAGCGCAATCAGGTCGAGCGGGATGTGTCTGGTACCCGTACGCTCTTGCTTCCGATGATTCATGACATCGAGCCCGCGGTCGCGCCCGCCGCCGGGCGCTCGGGCGTGCTGTTTGTGGGCGGGTTTCAGCATCCACCGAATGTCGACGCCGCCATCGCGCTGGTCACGGAGGTCATGCCGGCCGTCTGGTCCCAGCAACAAGGCGTAAGGGTCACGATCGTGGGTGCCCACCCGCCGTCCGAGGTGCAGGCGCTTGCGTCCCCGCTGGTCGAGGTAGTCGGATGGGTCGATGAGCTTGCACCGTTGCTTTCGCGTTCACGCGTAATGGCTGCTCCCCTTCGCTACGGCGCCGGCATGAAGGGGAAGATCACGCAGAGCCTCGCCATGGGATTGCCCGTGGTCACGACCTCGATCGGCGTCGAAGGGCTTGAGGGAGGCGATCGTGGCGTGCTCGTGGCAGACGATCCGGTTGCACAGGCGGCCGAGATCATCCGGGTGTATGGCGACGACGAGCTGTGGCAGGAACTCTCCCGGGCCGGTCAGGATCTGATTCAAAGCGAGTGCTCGCCTCGGGTAGCCTTAGATCGTCTCAGGCCACTGTTGGACGGAGGCGCTGAACCGGCCAAGCAACCTGGAGCACGCGCCGAGAGCAACCCAATGCCCTGAGTTTTGTGGGCACTGGACCGCGATGAGATGAGTCTCGTAAGGCTCTTACGCGTCGAGCACCGTCGCCAGCGCGGCCCGCACGGCGGCCAACTCGGTACGCGCATCGCGCAGTTGAGCGTGGGACGCTGCCAGATCGGTCCGAGTCTCGGCCAACGAGGAGGCGATCTCCTCACCTCGCCTCTCGGCCGCGCCGGCTCGCTCGTTCGCCACGACGAGCTGGTCGTTTTTCGAGGCGAGCTGCTCGTCTTTGCTGCCGATCTCCCTCCAAACCACGCCGAGCTCATGATCGAGTTTTTCGGCTCGCTCCGCTTGACGCCTCCAAGTCTCACAGCGAGTCGTTAGGCAGTCGTCGAAATAGTTGACCGGCACCGACAAGACATCGTGAAGGTCACGGTCCTCCTCGCGGACGTAGAACCGATTCAGGCCATCGAATAGGGTTAGAGCGTAACCGGCACGTAGCACTGATTGCTCCCAATCACCATGCGACGGTATCGGCGACCCGGGTTGTGTGGCCTCGATCACGAGGATCCTGGGGCGGAAACGGTCGAAGTCCGCCCCGATAAGGACGGCTGCCTCGTGGCCCTCGACGTCGATCTTCAGAAAGTCGACGGTCTTCTCGCCCACATGCTCCTCAAAGATCGCGGCCAGCGTGCGAATCTCAATCTCGCACGTGTGCGCCTCCCATCCTTCGCTCCTATACTCCGTAGCGAGTTCGGGCGAAAGCGTAGAGCAGCCTGTCATCTCCGGTGGAAGTTCAAAGAATTCGACACGCCCAGCTTCTTGTCCTACGCCAATGCCGAGATTGAGGTCGCGGGAGCGCGCCTCTGCGAGCTTCTGAAGCGCGTTGGTGGCCGGCTCTATATTCACGCCTGACCATCCGCGGTCGTAGAAGTGCTTGGTCACCGAGTCGACGACCGGATCGGACGCGCCCACATCGACGTAGAAGCCGCGGTAGGTGGCGGGGAACGCCCGCGCAAGGACGACATCCTCGCCGTTCTGTGCGTAGGAGATGAAGGTCATACCCGCCTACTCATCAACTGCGGCCGGAAACGACCGCCGGCTCGGGCGCGTCGCGATCGGCGTCCGTGCCACCTGTCGTGGCCGACGATGTCGACTCTTCTGCGGCAAGGACACGATCCTCAAGCACGGCCAGCCGCCGCGCCACCGCGGTGAGATCCCACCGATCGGCGACGACCGTTCCAACCTGGCGCGAAAGGGTGTCCTGCGCTGCGCTGAACTCAGCGAGTTCGCACTGCACCGATTCCAACGCGCTCTTGAGATTGTGAAGCTCCCCCAGCGTGGAGTCCAAGCGACTGATCACAGCCGTGAAGTGCCGCCCGACGAGACGGCTCTGCAACGGGCGCCAGACGGCGCGAAATGGGGCAAGAAGAACCGTCAGGACTTTGCGCATGGCAACCTCCTCATCGTAGGGCTCAGAACTCCGCCTCGGCCAGCAGAGCGGGCAGCAGACCCTCGGCGAAGCGGACCAGCTTATGGAAGTCGGGCCCAACTCGTCGCCTCGGTGGAGCCGCGCGCGCGCGCGCCAGGAGATGCTGCTCGACTACTGGCGCGATAGCATCGATGTGAAAGTCCCGGTGAATGACCGCCTGCGCCCGGGCGCCGATCTCCACCAGATCCACGCTGCCGTCGAGAACTTCCACGATACGGCGCGCAAACGCCTCAACCGTGCGCTCCGCCTTCAGGCAATGGACGTTGTCAACCAGCCACTCGGACACCCCACAATCATCGGTAAAGAGCGGAACGCAGCCGATGGCCGCCGCCTCGAGTGGGGCGAACCCGAACGGCTCACGTTGCCACGTCGGGAATGCAAAAAGGTCGTACTCGCGATAGCGAACGAGCAGGTCCTCTTGATTGCTGATGCCCATGAGGTTCACCTTGTCCTCGACGCCGAACTCGTGTACGAGGGTTCTCGCGTAACCATCCACCTCGCGTCCAAAGAGATCGATATGAAAGTTGGCGTAGCCGAGTTCGCCCAGACGGGCGGCGACTCGAATCAGGATGTCGGCCCCCTTGGGAGGTCCGAGAAGGCCTGCGGCGAATACGATTCTCAGATGGCTGCCGGCCCTGTAGGCGCTGCTTCTCATGCGGTCGGACGTCGCGACCCAGTTGGGTATGAGATGCGTATCGTCGCCCAGCGATATGCCGTCCTGCTCATTCTCGATCAGCGCTCGTGAGGAACAGCCGAGGTACGTCCCGCTTGAGAATATCCCGCTGGCGCAGACGGAGTGCGCAAAGCGGCTACCACCGGCCAAGCACAGTTGCCGTGGCACCATGTCCATGATGTGCCACACCCACGGTATCCGCGCCCGTCTGAGGAGCTCAAGTATTCCCAGGCCACCCAGCCCCAGCAGGTTCCACAGGTAAATCACATCTGGGTCGAAGTCGGCGATCATATCACCGAGCATGTGCAGATTCATCGGATTGACGGTCGCGGCAAGTAGGTCGAAGTAACGACGCAGCGCGGGCTCCGTCGCGGCTACGCGCGCGACGTTGTAGATGGGCGAAAGCTCAAGCACGCGCCGCACGTCGTTCGCAGCATCCTCCGGCCCGCTGTGCGAGGCGGACGTGGCGACGCGCACATGATGGCCGCATTTGCGCAAGGCCGCTGTCATCTGGGCGCAGCCCAGCTCGTAGCCGCCAAGGAATTCGGGTGGGAAGAGGTTGGAGATGACCAGGATCTTCACTGAGGCTCTGCCACCATTTGGTCGTATATCGATCTGATCTTCTTGCCGACGGGGCCGAGACCGAAACGGCGCTCCACCAACTCTCGTCCCGCATGCCCCATCTGGTCTACGAGCTGTCGGTCATCGGCCAGTTTTTGTATCGCGTCCGTGAGCGTGGCGAGCTCGTTGTAGATGAAGCCAGTCTCACCGTCCACTACGAACTCTGGCATCCCGCCGACACGGGAGCAGATCGCGGGCGTCCCGCAAGCCATGCCCTCGAGCAGCGACAGCCCCATGAGCTCCGGCCAGCCGTAGGAGCGACCGTAGTAGTCGACATATACCGATGGCAGAATGACCGCAAGCGCTCGACGGTACAGCGAGCGCAGCCGTTCGTCGTCGCAGTCGTGAACGAACTGTACCTGTTTGCCGGCGGCGAGGCGCTCCAACAGAGCAAAATATGCGGGATCGTATGGCTGACCACACACGATCAGCTGGATGTCGGGAGGCATTGCGGCAATCAGTCGATCAACGCCCTTGTGGGGTAGCAGACGGCCCACGAACAGAACGCTGTCACGCTCGCGCTCTCCGGATAAAGGGCAGAAGAAGCGATCGTCAACACCACCGGCGACGACCGAGACCGGTGCATCCGTGTCGCTCACCAACGAGGCGCCGAAGCGAGAGTACGCGATGACGCGATCGGCGAGGTCGAGCACTCCAAGCGAGCGCCCCAAGGTGGATGATGTCCCGCCGTGATCGGTGACGCAGACCGGTCGCGCTGCAAGCTTCGCTGCGAGCATCGCCACCTCGCCCGACCGAGTAAACACCTGGTGAATATGAACGACATCTGCGTCGGCCACCATGTCCACCACGTCCCAGGAAAGGGGCTCCGCTCCGAGTCGTCTGCTGGCGGCAGGCAGGATCGACAGTGTGACACCGGGTACAAGTGGAACTGTGCGAGCCTCGGGAACGTCTCCATACGAGACGAGATTTACCGTGTGGGATCCGGATATCGCCGCCGCCTTGGCGAGATTCAGGGGATAACGCTCGCCTCCTCCGAGATAGGAGTCCTCATCGAAGAAGAGGGGTGTGATATATGCTATGTTGGGCAATTGTGGTCGCTCGACTCGTGGACCGATCTACTCTAGCATGGGCCGAACGACGGCAATGATGAGCCGTGCCAGCCGTCTGGTCCTGCGATGCGACTAGCATGGCGACAGCGGTCGGACGTTCGCCTTCCCGCCACCCCGTGATTGATCCGCTGGGTGCGTGGTCGTGGCCACCGCCAATGCGCCATACAGAGAGATCGTCCCGCACACGGGGAAAGTTAGAGGGCCGAGCTTGCGACCGCGAGGCGCGGGCGTTAGGATTTCAGTTGTGAGTCAGTATCCGCATTGGCGGGGCCGGAAGAGCTTTCACTTTGGACAGCGTCATGGCCTCCCCCGATTCGCAGTTGTCGGCAGCCCTCGATCGGCCAACACGTGGCTGCGGCGTCTCCTTTGTGAGCTGTTCGATCTTGAGGATCGGGCCATCTTCACGCCTGAGGCACTCGACTGGGATCGATTGCCGGAGCGCGCCGCGGTGCAGATTCATTGGCCCCGGGAGCGTGCTTTTACTCAACTTCTCCACGGGCACGGATTCAAGGTATGTGTGGTCATGCGACATCCTCTGGACACACTCGTCTCCATACTGCAGCTAGCCGCTCACAATCCGGACACTGCCCGATGGCTGGGCGGTGCCTTCGGAAGCGAGCGGACGATCATCGGCGCCGATCCGTGCTCGCAGGCGTTCGTCAACTACGCCAACAGCCCACGCGCTCGGTCGCTGATCGACATTTCCTCGCAGTGGTGGGATCGCCACGCAACCCGCATTCGCTTTGATGATCTGGTCTGCGATCCTGCGCTTGTGCTCGGGCGGATCGCTCGGCGCAGTGGCGTGGCACCGGTCATCTCCACCGACGAGACAATGAGACGACTGCCGTTCTCGCGGATGCAGGACGAATCGAGCAAGCATTTCTGGCAGGGGCAATCCGGCTTGTGGCGGCGTTTGCTCCCCGCATCCTACGCTGAAGCTGTAGCGACGCCATATCGTCGGCACGCGCGCCGCCATGGCTATTACCTTACTCCCGATTCGGGCTTGACAGTTGAGATGGCTATGCACGAATGGCGGATACTTACCTGTTCGGATCAGGCTGTGAAAGGCGCACAATACTCTGTTCACACTAAGAGACCACTGCCATAGCCCAAGTACCAATGTCATTCGTATCGCTGCCAACAGCGGTGCAGGTCGATATACACGAGACAGAGGCCAGGTCGCTATTTAGACCCGGTTCGTTTGGGGTTGTTTGGCGGGTCCATTCGGTACCGTTCCAGCGCTCTGCGACGGTCACGATGTTGCCGTTGGATTCGGCTAGGCTGCCGACCGCTGTGCAGGTAGTGCTTGATGTGCACGAGATCCCGTTCAGCTCCATCCCGCCGTTGCCGTTGACGGAGTGGATGGTCCAAACCCCGTTTTCCCAGATCTCGCCGTAGGCGTACGTAACACCGTTGTACAACTCGTACGCTGTCGCGACACAGACCGTGCTCGACTGACATGAAACCCCCGTCAGCCGGTTGTTAGCCGCGCCCGCCGCGTTTGGGGTTGTTTGGCGGGTCCATTCGGTACCGTTCCAGCGCTCTGCGACGGTCACGATGTTGCCGTTGGATTCGGCTAGGCTGCCGACCGCTGTGCAGGTAGTGCTTGATGTGCACGAGATCCCGTTCAGCTCCATCCCGCCGTTGCCGTTGACGGAGTGGATGGTCCAAACCCCGTTTTCCCAGATCTCGCCGTAGGCGTACGTAACACCGTTGTACAACTCGTACGCTGTCGCGACACAGACCGTGCTCGACTGACATGAAACCCCCGTCAGCCGGTTGTTAGCCGCGCCCGCCGCGTCGGGAACGGCATAACTTGTCCAACCTCCAGCCGGTGGCGTCCACGCTCCGCCGGTACCTTCGCCTGCTGACGCCCAGGCTGGCTTGGCGGTCCAACCAGAAAGCCATGTACCGGAGCCTGGGCTGCCGAAGCTCGATCCGTTTGATAGCTCGACAGTCCAGCTGTTGTTACTTTCGTTGGGAATGGCGAGATCGTCCTTTCCGTCACCATTGAAGTCGCCGACTACCACGTTCGCCTTGCACGGTGCCTTCAGCCACAAGCCGCTACCTGAAGCTCCTAGTTCTTTCCCGTTCGACACGGCCACTGAATATTCGTTGTTCGAGCAGACAATGAGGTCGTCCATACCGTTGCCTGTGAAGTCTCCGGCAGCCGACCATTCGGGGTAGGCGGTCCAGTGCGTTAGCCACGTCCCGGTACCCGATAGCCCAAAGCTCGAACCGTTGGACAGTCCCACGGCCCAGGTGCTGTTTTCAACGTCGGGTACTGCGATGTCATCGAGGCCATCGCCATTGAAATCTCCAACCACCGCATGTGAGTTGCAAGCCCAATGCGGAGCCCAGACCGCAGTGCCTGATGCTCCTAGTTCTTTCCCGTTCGACACCGCCACGGCATATTCATCGTTGGCGCATGTGATGAAGTCGGCCGGCTTGGCGCCGGTGAAGCTTCGTTTCGCAGTGCTAAATGTGGCATCGCCGCTGACTACGGATCCTGCCGAGTTTGCTGCAACCAGGCGGTACTGGTAGGTCGTGTCCGCTACTAGTCCGCCGATCGTGGCGTTCACGGCCATCGGTGTGTCTCCCGACCCAGCATCGACTTCCGGGGTCCGCGATCCGTAACTCGTGGTGAGACCATATTCGAAGTAGTAGTGGGTGTCGAACCCGTGCGGATCGACCGTGCCGTTGAGAGTGGCGCCAGTCGGAGTGATGGCTGTTGGCGATTCAGATGTCGCCGAGGGCACAAGCGGTGTATATTCAGTGCGCACCTGAAGATTTCGTCCAGCACCCCCGATACCGCTGAGCTTATGTTCGCCCTCGACGCCCTGCTCAACGCCGACAAGAGCGTATTGTTCCGGATTTGTCGAGAAGTTCGTTCCACAACCGTTTTTGACGGTTGGCGGTTCCCTGGCGAGATCGATCGCTGTCAGTAGGTCACTCTTCGTAATCGCCGCGGCGAAGTGTGTCCACCCGCTGGGTGTTCCAGAAAATTCCAACGTATTCGCGGAGCCTGCCTGCTCGGTCGCGAGCTTGGTTCCCGGCCAAAAGTAGGTGACAACGGTATCGTACCCGTTGGGACCACATGTGCCTATCCGCTCTTCCTTCCATTCGGGTGGATTGTGAATGGACCGCCACTCCTCAAGGCAGTACTCAAGGATATCCCCTGTAGTCGTATCCTTGAGGAGGGGGCAAACGTATCCCCAAGCCATGTTGTACGAGCTTTCGCCACCGAACGTCACTGTATGAATGAGAGCTTCCGTCGATACTGCGAGTGACGGTTCGCCAAACCAGCTGGCCCACGGTCGATCGCTGAGTTCGTGAAACGACACGATATGATGCATGCCGCAAGTGTTGTAACAATTGTTGCTGGGATCTCCAGTCCCGACCTCCTGCCCCCACGTTGTCCCGTCGGCTTGGCATGAGTTGCCATAGGAATCGCTCTCTTGGTAGCTTGTATAGGGTGTGGGTGGTGTATAGCCGGTGTACCCACCCTGATTGTTGCTTTCTTCTTTGGAGATATCGTCGCCAAGCTTGTAGTAGTTGCAGTAATCACCGTCCGGTAGCGTGATGCCTTCGGCGCTGCCTCCAGTGCTGACTTCGTCGACGTGCGCAAGCCCGCCTTTGAGACTGCCCGGGGTGGCGAGAAACCCGGGGCCGACCGAGTCGCAGGCGGTTGAGGATGATCCTAGCTGTCCCGTCTGCCAACAAGTTGAGTCACTTTCCCCATACCAATAGAAGCTCGCTGCGTGCGCGGGGGTAGCGCCCGTGGCGAGTATGGCGCCAATAAGCCAAAGTCCAACCGTGAGTCTTGCGCTGAAAGTCAGCGCGCGCCAAGCCTGCGTCGGGATCGACCAGCCGCTCGTAGCGTGTACATGCACCGACCCCCGCGCATCTTTTCCACTCAAGCGTCCGTTTCGCACGTTGCGCAACGCGGTCATGCTGCGGCAAAGCTGGGCAGCCGTCGTTCCTTGCGTCATATTGCTCCCTCGATCTGCGTGAATACCGTTATGACAACAGGCAGCAGTCTTTGTATCAGTGGCTATCCGACTGGCGCGAGGCCGTCGTGACTTCTGTGATGGGCCACATTGGCCCGAAGGGTTTTGGCGCTATGCGTTGGGAGGCCTTGAGCACCTATTACAGAATGGATGGCGAGTCGCCAGCGACGTCCTGGTCGAGAGCATCGAGTGCCAGTGCAGTGTGAAGTGTCGGAAGGCAACTGTTGAGTGTGTGACCGAGGAGGTCCTCCGCGGAACGAACATGGGTTTCAGTCGTATGCCTGCCCATTTTGAGGAATGCCGCAGTTGAGCTGGCGTTGCATTGGAGGCCGAGGTACGCGCGTAGCGTGCGACGCAGCTTGGTGCCGTTTCCGCAGTAGTCCAGTCGTGAGAGAAACACCGTGAGCGACTGTGCCAGCGTGTCGTTGTTGAGCGCGGCAACCAGCAACGGCGCGTCGCCGTAGCGCGCCAACCGCTCGGGTGTGCGCGAGGCCAGTGCCAGCGCTTCGCGGGCTTGGCGGTGGGTGAGCCGCCACCCCTCCAGGCCCTTCCCGGGCTCGCCGATCGCCACCGTCTGAGGAATTTTGTGGCCGGCGGTTGCGAGCTGCTCGATCTCACGTGTGGCGGGCTTACGTTGACCGCCCAGCCAGGCCCATACCACGCCCGGCTCAAACCTTGCCCATAGCAGGCGACGGCCTAGCTGCAGCTTCAGTGCCTGCATCGCTTCCTCCGCGTGGTCTCCGTTGACCACTAGGCCGACATGCCAGTGACCGTCGAGCTGGTAGGCCAGCGCGGCCGTGTCCACGGGATCGACCGTCTCGCCGGCGAGCAGCCGCCGCACGGTCTCCCAGCGACGTTGCTCGGGCACGGAGGTCAGGCGCCGGCGCTCGCGCTCATACTCGCGTTCGATCTTGGCGCTGAGCTGCTCCACCAGCGCGGCTTGCCGCGCGCGCATATGGCGAAGCGCCGGCTCGCTGCCGGCGTAGCCGCCGCTGTCGCTCGTCTCGGTGATCAGCTCCGCCAAACGTCCGTGCCCCGCCAGGTAACGGCGCAGGACCGTGCCCACGCCCACGCCCGCCCGCGCCGCGCGCCGTGCCTGCACGAGCGCGGCTTCGGGCATTGCGCGCGACCACTCCGGACCGTGCGTAAGCCCCTCGAAGATGTAATCCAACAGCTCCACGATCGCCAGCCGCATCCCCTGTCGGTAGTCGGGGTCCATGCTGCCCACTGGGTCGGGCACTGTTTCGTCGATGTGCGCTTGTATGGCGTGCGCCAGCTCGTCGCGCCGTGCGCGCAGCCGCTCCACCAGTGTGGCGACCGTCTCCTGCGCCGATTCCACTTGTCTGGTCGCTTGGCTGGCTATCGCCACCACATCCCCGTTGGCCACACCGAGTGTTGGGCCGGCGGTATGATCGTCACGGAGCGGTAGCGTATCGAATGCTTGGTCCGATGAGGTACGGCAATGTCGTCCTCTTCGTCGCCCACGCAGTCACCAACAACAGCATGCGGCTGCAGCGTTGCCGGGGTGCGGCAAGTGTGATCAATGTGAGTGAGGTTGTTGTCCTACCCGGAGCGCCGAGCGCTGCGACGAACCTATAAAGTCGGGCGGTCAATGTCAACCCGACACACTGATGAACAAAGCGAACTTTGATATAGAGAGGCATAGGGAGATCTGGCCGTCTTTGATGCCATGCCTGGGCTAGAGACATGGATGTCCGCGAGGTCGCTCCCCCGCGATTCGCTGTAGGGGGCCAGTTTCTTGTCTCGATTGTCACCCGCCCGGCCGCCGCGGTACGGAGGCAGAACGCCAAGCCAGGAGCGGGACTCAGTATCGCTCTTGGAGCGCCCGCGCGACCTGTTCGCCGTGGGGTGTAGGCGACCAGGCGTTGGGGTATCCCGGTCGCCCGCGCTTGACCAGCAAACCCTGACTGGCCAGACGTGCCAGCAGGCCCGCGGCCTGCTCGAGGCGGGCGAGGCCGATTCCTTCCCCAACTGCGCGGTTGCTTGTGCCCGGGTGATCGGCGACATACAGCAAGCATTGCCGGCTGCGATGGGCTCTCGGGTTGGATAACGCTCTCGGGATCGTCACCTCGGCTGACGGTAGTGGGTCGCGCGCAGCTCGCTTTTGGGTGAGCTCGCGCGCGAGCTGCTCCGCGCGTTCCTGCGCTCGCGCTACCTCCTGTTCGTCAAGATATGGCTCCAGCGCCAAGCCGCTCAGGGGAGCAAGCAGTTCGGTAAACGGCGGCGCCTCGCCGGTGACGATCCGTCGGTGGAGGATCCCCGCGACCGCAACCACCACCGCCTCGGCGCTCAGCGCCGAGCTGTGGCGGCCCGCGCGGGCCGGCCCCGCGGCATTGTCGACCATGTGCTTGAGCAGCTCAAGCTCGCGCGCGTGGTATTCCAGTGCGGCCGGGCCGGCCGCCAGCGCCTCCACCAGGCAGACGCGTGCCAGATGGGGGTCGGCGTCGAGTGCGCTCAGCAGCGCCGCCAGCCCCGCCACCGCTTGGTCCTGCCAGGTGGCGTTGCGTGCGAACGCCTGCGCCATCAGTGCGCTGGTGCGCCGCATCGCCGCGTCCAGCACCGTGAGGAAGCACTGCTCGAAGTTGTCAAACAGCTCGTAAAATGTGACGCGCGACACGCCCGCGGTGGCGCTTACCTGCGCGATTGACGTGTTGCCAAAGCCTCGTTCGGCGACCACCCGGGCGGCCGCCCGCATGAGCCGTGCGCGCTGCTCCTCGCGCACCTGCTCGCGCGAGAGCGGCCCTTGCCTGCCGCGCTCGCCCCTGCCTTTGGCATGGCTCACCGCCAGCCCCCCACGTGATGCCACAATTGCCTACGCGCGACTTGTTCTGAGGTTGGGAAGCTGCCGGCCCGGTTGGCGCACGCGGCGTAGTCAAGCATCTATCTCATGTCTCTGTCAACACGGCTTGTCCCATGGTCGGCATGATTTGGATAGTGCGTGGAGCGCGGGTTGGGTTCTCCGGTTGCCCCGCTGGGCGGGCGACCGCCACCGCCGGCGTGAGGTCGCGCGCCGTGTGCCGTGCCCAGCGACCGTGGTCGCGAGGCACGGATGCCTCGCGCCGTGGGGCGCCGCCCACGGGCACGCTCGCGCGGACACCCGCCCAATCCTGCCGCGGAGCCGGCTTGGCGGCGAGGCCGTTGGGGCGTCCCGGCGTCAGGGGCTCCACGCACGGTGGTGCAGGGCTCGAGCCTTCTTGAGGTTCAGCGCAGGGGGGTCGCTCGTGAGCATGGACGACCTCGAGATCGACTACAGCGAATCGCTCGATCTCGTAGTTGTGTCGCCCAGCGGCTGAGGCTGGAGCTGACCAGCCGATCGCGAACTCTGGAGCGCGAATGGGCCGAGCAAGAGTTGCTGGACCCGCTGGCAGCCCAACGCACCATCGAGCGTCTGGAAGTCGAGCTCGCGAAGCTCGTTCCGGTGCTGACGACGCTTCGCGCCAGGCAGAATCGGATTGCCGCCGAGTTGCTCGACCTCGTCAGCCGAGCGCGCTAGCGGATATCGATCCTCATGCCGACAGCCGGGTGACCGGGGTTGGCGGTCGGTGCCCCGGACGCATCTTGGTCCACGCAACAGATCACATCGGCTGTGGCGATCCCAGGGCTGGCCTGCGCCTCGGACGCGGCGGGATCGGGGCGATCAGGTGAGGCTTGGACAGCGGAATAGGTTGCGGCCCGAACGCTACGCGGCCACGGGGGGCTCGTAGAGCGCGCTCGTGGCCGCTACCGATACGCCGTATGCCTGGAGATCGACCGGCACGCGAGGGGAGCTCAGCGGGCCGAGCTTGCGGAGGGCATCGAGCGTGCTCGAAAGGTCAAGCTCGTCGGTGTCCCGTGGGGTAGGGAGGAACATGACCTCCTGGCCGTCGGGGAACACCAGCACGAACGGCGCCCCGCTCTCGACCGCGTCGGCGACCGTGGCGCCGAATTCAGGGAGATCGCTCGGGATGACAACAGCTCCGTCGGGCCAGTGGCGCGTCTCCGAGAGCATCTCGGTCCCCATCGCGCCGAGCGCCTGCTCGGCGGCTGCGCCTAGCGCTCGCTTCGCCATGCTTCGAGGATATCGTGGGCGTGCTCACGAAGAAAGTCGCGCGCCGCAGGCACGCCCTCGCGTGCCGACCCCTGGTGAAACGGTTGTGCCCGCAGCTTACGCGTTCCCTCATAACGGTGCATGTGGGTGCCCTTGCCCTCGGCGTTGTCGATCAGGCAGACCGTCTGCCACCCGTCGGCGGTCTGCGTCTGGAGCATCACGGCGAACTCGAGCTCCGCCGGCCGTCCCCGGTAGCGGACGAAAACCCTGCCCTCGGGTAGCCGGATCTCGAACGTGCGCTCTTCGTTCACGCGATGATGCCAGACCCTCTTTTGGTCGTGAAGCGTTCCCTCTCTATCCGACCTGCCGACGCGCGTGGGACGATGGCCGCGAACCAGCACTGCTCGCAGCCGCGCCACTCATGGTGACCGGTGGCCGGGGCTGCCTCTATCGAGCTTTATTGGCGATCGCCGACAAACCTTGGAAGCCGGTCGGTGAGTGGGCTCGGCGGCTGATACGTTCGGGGCGATGAGCGACACCACCACGGCCCGCTGGCTGCGCCGGCTGGCCGCCTACTCCGCACAGCGGCTGTCGGCTGTCGCCGGCGCCCCCGTCAACGGTGCGTCGCCCGCCGACCCTGCCGGAAACGGGCCGGGCGCGGGGCAGTCCGCCGGGTCGGCCCCCCAGCCGCCGCCGATCGTCCCCGAACCGGGCGCCCCGGCGCGCTTCGCCCGCGAGCTCGAGCCGGTGCGGGCCGGCGATGAGGATCAGATCGCCAGCCTGCGGCTGCTGGCGCGGCTCTCCGAGGACGACATCCGCGAAGTGGAGGCGGCGATCGCCCGCGACGAGCAGCTGCAGGCCTATTACGCCGGCGCCTCCGACAGCCGCCACCGCACGTTCATGCTGCTCAGCTTCGGCGTCTGGCTGAGTGTGCCGGCGGTGTTGGACAAGCTGGGGCTCGGCGCCGGCCAGCCCCCCGAGGAGGTGCACGCGATGGCGCGCGGGCCGCTGGCCGCCGCGGGGGGGCTGTACGAGGCCGACATGGTCGCCGCCGCGCTCCACAGCGTGGGTGTGCCGATCGAGGGGATGGACGCGGCGCTCGACTTCGGCTGCTCCTCCGGGCGCCTCGTGCGGGTGCTGGCCGCCGCCTACCCGCAGGTGCGCTGGCACGGCTGCGACCCCAACGGCCCGGCGATCGAGTGGGCGCGCAGCGCCTATCCCGATATCAACATCTTCTCCTCCTCCAACTCGCCCCCGCTCGATCTCCCCGACGGGTCGTTGGAGTTGATCTGCGCGATCTCCATCTGGTCGCACTTCGCGCCCGCCCTCGGTTTGCGCTGGTTCGATGAGATGCGCCGGTTGCTGCGCCCCGGCGGCCACCTGGTGTTCACCACCCACGGCTTCACCGCGGTCGACTTCTACGTGCGCAACGTGCTGCGCACCGTCCCCCAGTCCGACGAGATCGTCGGCGGCCTCTACAAGCGCGGCTGGTGGTATGCGCAGGAGTTCGGCGCGCAGGGCGACTGGGGTGTGATCAACCCCGACTGGGGCACCGCCTTCCTCTCGCCCGAGTGGCTGCTCGCGCAACTCTGCCCCGCCTGGCGCGTTCTCCAGTTCGAGCCCGGGCGCAACCAGGACAACCAGGACGTGTACGTGCTGCAACGGGTGTAGCTGACCAAAGTTGGTTGGCGCCCGAAAAGTAAACACACAACTCCGCCGGCCGGCTCCGGTAGGGCTGCCGTGGCGGCCGTCCCGCTGGCCGGCTCCCATCGGGCTGTCGTGGGCTCGTCGGCCTCCACTGATCGCTCGCCCACCGACGGTGCCGGCCGAGGCCCACGTGGCGGCGCGGGTGGGCGGGGACCGATTGCTAGCGTTCATCCACCTTGTCCACCATCGCAACCCTGAGCCCAACCACCAATCCCCAGGCGAGCGCCCCCAAAGGTCCTGCGGCGCTTTCGATCGAGAGCGTCAGCAAGACCTTTCGTCTGCCCCACCAGCAGTACTCGACGCTCAAGGAGCGCGCGTTGCATCCGTTCCGCTCGACCGAGTACGACGAGCTGAAGGCCGTGCAGGACATAACGCTCGAGATCGCCGAAGGCGAATTCTTCGGCATCGTCGGGCGCAACGGCAGCGGCAAGAGCACGCTGCTGAAGTGCATCGCCGGGATCTACCGCGTCGACGTCGGGCGCATATCGATCGCCGGCCGGCTCTCGCCCTTCATCGAGCTGGGCGTCGGCTTCAACCCCGACCTCAACGCGCGCGACAACGTGGTCATCAACGCGATCATGCTCGGCCTCAGCCGCAAGCAGGCGATGGAGCGCTTCGAGCACGTCGTCGCCTTCGCCGAGCTCGAGGGCTTCATGGACCTGCGCCTGAAGAACTACTCCTCGGGGATGCTCGTGCGCCTGGCGTTCGCCACCGCGATCCAGGTCGACGCCGAGATCCTGCTGATCGACGAGGTGTTGGCGGTCGGCGACGCCGCCTTCCAGCAGAAGTGCTTCGAGGAGTTCTTCCGCCTCAAGCGCGAAGGCAAGACGATCGTGTTCGTCTCCCACGACATGTACTCCGTGGAGCGCTTCTGCCACCGCGCGATGCTGATGGAGCACGGCCGGATGACCAAGATCGGCGACCCGCGTGAGGTGGGACGCGCCTACCACGAGCTCAACTTCGGCCAGCTCGCCCACGACGCCCCGGAGGAGAGTCACACGAGCACGGGCACGTCGATCGCCGACGCCTGGTTTGAGAACGAGCGCGGCGAGCGCATCACCAGCGCAAGCCAGGAAGATCGCCTGTGCATGTGCTTCGAGGCACGCATCGCCGAGGATCTCGACAACCCCGTGTTCGCGGTGACGCTGCGCACCGATCTCGGCCACACGATCCTCGTCGCGCGCTCTGACCAGCACGCCCACTCGAGCGGCTCCTTCAAAGCCGGCGAAACGGTCGTCGCGCGCTTTGCGATCCCCAACTGGTTGACCCCCTCGCGCTACCTACTGACCCCCTCGCTGGCGCGTGAGGGCACCGGCGAGAGCGCGCTGGCGCTCGTCGAGGACATGAGCTCGGTGATGGTGCACGGCACCGGCAGCGGCGGCATTCTCGAGCTGCCGGTCGAAGCGAAGTTGGAGCGGCTATGAGCGCGATGCCGGAGATCGGCCTACCCGCCCCCCCGCGCAATCCGGCCAGTCACCGCGTGTATGGACCCTCCGCCCTGGGAGGCGGCGCCCAGCGCTTCTGGTCGCTGACGTTCATGCTCGCCCGCACCGAATTCAAGCTGCGCTTCTTCGGCTCGATTCTCGGCTACGCGTGGACGCTGGTGCGCCCGCTGCTGTTCTTCGGGGTCACGCTGTTCGTGTTCACGGTGATCCTCGAAGTCAACAAGGGCAATCCGGTGCCCAACTATGCCGAGTACCTGCTGCAGTCGATCATCCTGTTCACCTACTTCCAGGAAGCCACCTCCGGCGCCGTGCCCAGCCTCGTCGGCCGCGAGAACCTGCTGCGCAAGGTCCGCTTTCCGCGTCTGGTGGTGCCGCTGTCGGTAGCGCTGTTCTGCTTCTTCAATCTCTGCATGAACCTGATCGTCGTGTTCATCTTCATCCTCGCCGCCGGCATCGAGCCGAGTGTCAGCTGGTTGGAGCTGATCCCACTCGTGGCGTTGCTCGTCACCCTCTCCGTCGGTGTGGGCATGCTGCTGAGCGCGCTCTACGTGCGTTTCCGCGACGTCCAGCCGATCTGGGAAGTGCTCGCTCAGCTCCTGTACTACGCCTCGCCGATCCTCTACACCGTGCAGTCGGCCAAGGACCACCACTTCTTTGGCATCCCCTTCTCGCGCATCCTGGTGATCAACCCGATCGGCGCGATCCTCACCCAGATGCGCCACGCCCTGCTGCACTCCGGCCCCACCGCTGCCATGGCGATCGGCGGCGTTCCCCGCCTGTTGATCCCGCTCGGCATCATCGCCGGGCTGTTTGCGCTGGGGCTGTGGTACTTCAACCGCGAGGCCCCGCTGATCTCGGAGAAGCTATGAGCACGCGCTTCGCGGACAGCACGCGTGAGTGTGTTGTTTCAAAATCCACGCTACGTATAACCATCGTTAGACAGGACTCGAAAAGTTAACATGCAAACACACTCCTCCTCTCAATCTCCCGGCGCTTCATCTCCGTCTGCCCCTGCCAGTACGCTTTCGCACGAGCGGCGTATGGAGGCCGAAAACGAGCGCCTGCGCGCGCGTGTGGCGGCTTTGGAGACGGAGTTGGTGGAGGTGCAGACGCGCACCAACCAGGCCGTCGCCAAATGGCAGGAGCAGGCCTACTGGCTGGACCGCTGGCACCTCGACCTCGACGCGCTGATGCGCCGCCCCGGCGCCATGCAAACGCTGGACGCGCTACGGGCCGTGCGCGGCGTGTGGTGGCGGGTGAAGGTCGCCAAGCGCAAACTGCTCGGCCCATCGTGAGCGGCGCGGTGGCCAGCCCTGCCGCCGTGTGCTTCGCGGGCGTCAGCTCGGCCTCGGTGGGTCGCTCGTGACCTCCGCGCCCCGTGTCAGCGTGGTGATCCCCGTCAAGGATGGCGAGCGCTACCTGGAGGAGCTGCTGGACGCGCTGGCGCGCGAGGGCGCCGAGGAGGTGCTGGCGATCGACTCCGGCTCGCGCGATCGCTCCGTGGCGATCGCGCGCGCGGCGGGCGTGGACTTGCTCGCAATCGACCCCGCCGAGTTCGGCCACGGGCGCACCCGCAACCTCGGCGCCGAACGCACCTCCGGCGAGCTGATCTGCTTCCTCACCCAGGACGCCACGCCGGTGCCCGGCTGGTTGGCGGCGTATCGCGAGGCGTTCGCGCTCGACCCCCGGGTGGGCGCCGCCTACGGACCGCATCTGCCGCGCGCCGACACCAGCCCGATGATCGCGCGCGAGCTGAGCGAGTTTTTCGCCACCTTCTCCGCCACCGGCGCGCCGGTGGCCCAGCGCCAAGGCGACCCCACGTTCCTCTCCAACGTCAACGCCTGTTGCGCGCGCGCGTGCTGGGAGGAGGTGCGCTTCCGCGACGTGCCCTACTCCGAGGACCAGGCGTTTGCCGCCGATCTGCTGGCGGCCGGCTGGGCGAAGGTGTACCACCCCGGCGCCGCGGTGCTCCACGCGCACGACTACGGGGCGCTGGAGTTCATGCGCCGCTACTTCGACGAGTACCGCGGATTGCGCCACAGCACCGGCCACGTGGAGGCCTTCTCGCCGCTGCCCGCCGCCCGCCACGTGGCGGCGCAGGTGGCCGCCGACCGCAGCTGGATGGCCGCGCAGGGCGAGATCGGCGCGGCGGAGCGGGCCCGCTGGACGGCGCGCTCGGCCGTCCACCACGGCGGCCGCCGCGTGTTCTCGGCGCTGGGCAGCCGCGCCGAGCGGGTGCCGGCGCCGCTGCGCCGGCGCATCTCGCTGGAGGGGCGCGACGACGTGGGCGGGGCGGCGGGCGGTGACGGCTTCTCGCCCGAGGCCGGCGGAGCGGCGGGTGGCGCGGGACACGGCGCCGGCGGCCACGGCGCCAACGGCGGCCCCCCCGAGGCCCCGGCGACGCTGCCGCAGCTGCCGCCGACAGAGCACGTGGGCCAGCTGCTGGCGCACGACGACTACGACGTGGTTGCCCGCGTGTGGAACGAGGGGCCGGCGCCGCTGTTGGAGCCGGTGGAGGGGATGGCCGAGCGCGAGCGGCTGCGGCTGGCGATGGTTATCCCCCCCTACAGCCGCGGCAGCGGCGGGCACAACACGCTGTTTCAGATCTTCACCCGGTTGGAGCGGCGCGGGCACGCGTGCAGCGTGTACCTCGCCGACTACCACCACCACATGCGCGACGTGCGCGCCGCGCGCATCCGCCGCGAGGTCCGCGAGTATTTCGCCCCCTTCGAGGGTCCGGTGTACAAGGGCTTCGACCAGTGGCAGGGCGCCGACGTGGCGATCGCCACCGGCTGGCAGACCGTGCATGCGATGCTTGCGCTGGACCAGACGCGCGCGCGCGCGTACGTGGTGAACGACCACGAGCCCGAGTTTTACGCCGTGTCCACCGAGCAGCTGCTGGCGGCCGACACCTACCGCCACGGGTTGCACTGCGTCGCCGCCAGTCCATGGCTGCGCGACCTCTTGATCGAGCGCTACGACGTTTCCGCCGACGCGTTTCAGCTGGGTGTGGAGCACGACACCTACCGGCCGCTGGCGGTGGGGCGCCGCGGCGACACGGTGATCTACTACGCCCGCCACGCCACCCCCCGGCGCGCGGTGCCGATCGGGCTGATGGCGCTGGCGGAGCTCAAGCGCCGCCGCCCCGACGTGCGCGTGGTGCTGTTTGGCACCGACAAGCCGTTGCACGCGGCGTTCCCCTACGAGCACATCGGCGTGCTGTCGCCCCCGCAGCTGGCGCGCTTGTACTCGGAGGCCACGGTGGGTTTGTGTTTGTCGCTCACCAACTTCTCGCTGATGCCCAAAGAGATGTTGGCGTGCGGCCTGCCGTGCGTGGAGCTGGCGGGCGTCAGCGCCGAGTCGATCTTCGGCGACGACGGCGGCCCGCTGGAACTGGCGTCGCTCAACCCCCAACGGCTGGCCGACGCGATGGAGCGGCTGCTGGCCGACCGCGCGCTGTGGGAGCGCCGCTCGCGCGAAGGCATCGAGTTCGTCGCCTCCCACACGTGGGATCGCGCCACCGACGAGGTGGAAGCCGGTTTGCGCCACGCGCTGCGCGAGCGCGAGCTGGCGCGGGTGTGATCGGCGGGGTGAAGGGCTGTGCGCTTTACGCGGCCAGGACTTCGATCGGAGCGTGTCGTGCCCGTTTGCCCTTCGGCTGCGGGCGTACGCGCATCTCGATGTAGACGTCGAGTGCGTCGGCGACGTCGGCGACGGTGTCCAACTGCACGTTGCGGCCCTTGCCGTCCAGTAGACGCGAGATCACAGAGGGCTTGACTCCGACTCGACGCGCCAACTCGGCCTTGGAGACCTTGCTGCCCGCGCGAACCTCGTCCAGGGCGATCAGCAGCTCGGCGAACGCGACCAGCTTTGCGACCTCGCGCTCGTGAGCGGCGCGATCCTCGGCGGTCGGGAGGCTCTCGGCGAGCAGTTCGGCGAAGACGGCGCTTTCCTTGGACTTGTGCATAGCTCGGGTCACCTCAGGTTGGGAGAACGGATCGTAGCATAAAAGCTACGACATATCGGTGCCAACATCCGGCCACCACCCGGCACCATCGCGTCCGAGCGCCACGCGGTGCGTCGCCTGATAGTCCCCGCGGTAGCGGTCGATCCGCCGGTACTCCGACTGTGGCGCCTCTGTTCGCGCCGGCTTGACGAAGCCGCCAAGCAGCACGAGCGAGGGCAGCGCGAGCCCGTGTGCCGGTGCGTCTCGGTCGATCACGCAAAACAGCCGGTAGAGCTTGTTGGAGTGCTTGTCCCGCGCCTCGCAGATACCGCTGAGATCGACCTCCTTCTTGTTGGCTGGCTTGTGCATCAGACGCCAACGCTGCGTCGCGGTAGGGAACCTCGTCGGCCCAACCTGAAGCACTGCCCTCACGGTCGTCAGCAGCTCGATCCGAACATCGATCGGCGTCTTCTTGCCAGTGAGGAAGTCCCACGCCGGACGCTCCCCGCGAGCCGTCTCGTAGAAGACGGGCTGCCAGTGGTCCTCCTGCGTGCGTTTGGGCTTTGCCACCGTCAGGTGAACGCGCTCGACAGCGTCAGCCACTGCGCGGCGTAACTGAGGCCGATCATCGCCACCACCAGCACCGTCACCAGCGGCAGGTGCAAACGGCGGCCGAGTCCGAACGTGCCGGCGACGGCGATCGCGGCGATCGCGGCGATCGCCGGGAAGATGTAGCGGCCCTGTTCGGCCACCACCGTGCGCCCGCCGTCGGGCGCGAAGAAGGCGGCCTCCACGGCGACCAGTACGCCGATCGGGAACAGCGCGATCACCGCCACCTCGAACACGCGCTTCAGCAGCGCCCGCCGCTCGCGCAGGGCGGTGGACAGCGCCAGCAGCGCGACGATCGCCATCGCCAGGACGATGGCGGTGTACACCCAATTGGGGAACTCCCACGTGTACCAGCCAAACGCTCCCCAGCCGCGTTCCACGTAGATCTGCTTGAACGGCCACCCCGGCGGAAACAGCGGGCCCATGAAGCCCAGTCGCGGCAGAAACAGCTCCCACAGGTAGACGAGGAAACGCCCCGGCATCTGCTCGGCGAGCGTGAGCGCTCCGCTCGCCACGATCCCGCCGCTGCCGGCGGGCTGGCCGGCGACGGGCGGGTAGAACACCGGCTGCAGCGCACTCCACACCACGCGCACCGCCACCAGCCCCGCCGCGATCGCCGCCCAGTTGCGCCAGTTGGTGAGCGCCCAGTTGCGCGCGCTGGCGAGCGGCTCGCCACGCCGGCCGGCGGGCGCCAGACTGCGCCAGAGGATCCCCAGCAGGCCCACCGCCACCGCCGGGTAGATCTCGTAGCCGGTCTCCTTCATCAGCGGCGTAAACGCCAGCGCCAGCGCCAGCGCCAAGCCGGTGCGCCAGGTGAGTCCGCGCCGCAGCGCACGGATCGTCAGGTACAGCGAGATCGCCGCCAGCGCGTTGACGCCGTTGTCGTTGTTGACGGCGCCCGAGATGAAACCGAACATTGGCTGAAACGCCACCAGCAGGCCGGCGGCGACCGCCGCGGCGGGGTGGCGCGGCAGCACCTCGCGCACCACCCCGAACGCGCACAGCGCCACGATCGCCCCCAGCAGCGCCGACATCAGCCGCATGGCGGTGAGCTGCGAGAAGGTGGACTGCGAGCCGACCGCCAAATAGGCGGGCGCCAGCAGCGCGTAGTAGGCGGGCTGGTGGGGCGAGGCGGCCACCGTGGCGCCGCCGCCGTTGTCTGCCGGGTGGGGCACCACCGCCTGTTCGTGCTCCCAGGCGCGCTCGGTGGCGAGCGACCACGGGGGGCGTCCGTCGGGGAGCGCCACCTGCGAGTAGACGTTGACGGCGTTCATACCCATCGCCTCGTCGGTCGAGTATTCGGGCTTGCCGTTGGGGTTGTGCGACGGCGCGTGGCCGGTTTCGGCGAAATACTGCGCGTAGGAGAAGTGCGACGGCTCGTCGGGCGCGTCGAACGCCGGCGTGATCAACGCCCACGAGGCGGCGTTGAGGAACGCCACCAAAAACACCGCCGCCCCCAAACGCATGGGGCGCCCCAGCAGGCGCAGCGGGCGGTGGGCGGCGGCGCGGGCGAGCGCCAGCAGCGCCAGCGCCCAGCACAGCGGCAGCAGGCACAACAGCAAAAACGGATAGGTCCACGGCCCGACGATCCCGGGGCGGAACAGCGCCGCGCGCGTGAAGATCGCGCCGGCCGATGCGATCACCGAGCGCTGCACACCGGCGGCCGGCAGAAACCACACGCCGATGCGGTTGCCCCACGGCGCGCCGTCGAGGCGGGCGGGCACCTGGTTGGCCTGCAGCCCGATCATGCCGCCCAGTTCGATCGGCCCGTCGCGGGGCGCGATGCACACGGTGGCGGGCACCGACGTGGGCGCCGCCGGCGTGGTGGGGATCGGCGCGTTGGCATACACCAGCGAGCCGGGGCCGGGGACGCCGGTCATCCTCGAGGAGACCGTGCGTCCGGCGGCGATCACGCTGAGCGTGGCGGTGAACTGCGGGCGGTGCGCGAACACCGCGAGCTGCACGCGGCCGGTGTCGGCGGGCAGCTGCAGGTCGGGCACGCACAGCTTCTGGCCGACGTTGAGGTTGGCCACCACGCTGCGCACGCCGACACTGTTGGTGCCGGTGTAAAACGGGCGCGGGATCAACAGCTGCCACAGCAGCAGGCCCAGCACCACCACGCCGGCGGCGGCCGCCGACCACCACACCGTACGCGCGCCGCCCAGCCGCTCGGGGTGTGCCGGCGTGCCGTCGTGGGCAGGAGCCTGTGTCTCCCCTTGAGCGCGCGCCGGTGTGGTGGCGCTCACCGGCGGCGGAGACCCAGGATGCTGAGCAGGAACGACGAGAAGAAGATCTGGATCCCCACGATCACGAGCGTGGCGGCCACCACCGCCATGTGTTCGTCGGCGAGAGAGCCAAAACCGTTGGAGATCCAGGTGGCGACGATCACCGCGCCCAGCGCGAAGCCGACGAGCACGAACGCGCCGCCCAGCAACAACCCGTGCTCGAGCCGGAAGCGCGCGCGCATACGGTCAAACCACGGGTCGCGCTCGCCCATGAAATAGGTGCCGTAGGCGTGGGCGCAGAGACCGAGCGCCAGCACCTGGGTGCCGACCACCATCAGCAGCGCGCCGCCGATCAGCGCGTGGATGCCCCACGAGCGGCCGAACAGGTCGAGGCCGCCGCCCACCAGCGCCACGATCAGCGTGCCGAGGCCGGCGAGCACGGCGCCGGGGAGGATGAACAGATGGTTGGGGGAGTGCACCAGCAGGAAGCGCAGGTGGCGCCAGCCGTCGCGGAAGCTCGACAGCTTCGACTCGCCCCCGCGGGGGTGGTATTCGATCGGGAACTCGGCGATCTTCAGATTGGCCTTGGCGGCGCGGATCACCATCTCGGAGGCGAACTCCATGCCGGTGGTACGCAGGTCCAGGCGCGGCAGCACGTCGGCGCGCAGCGCGCGCATCCCGCAGTGGGCGTCCTTGACGCCGGTGTCGAAGAACAGGTTGAGCAGTCCCGTCAGCAGCGGGTTGCCGATGTAGCGGTGCAGCCACGGCATGGCGCCCGGCTGGATGTTGTCCATGCGGTCGCCCATCACCAGCTCCGCGCCGCCGTCCAGCTCGGCGACGAAACGGGGGATCTCGGCGAAGTCGTAGGTGAGATCGGCGTCGGCCATCACGATGTAGCGCCCGCGCGCGGCCGCGAACCCGGCGAGGTAGGCGCTGCCGTAGCCGCGCCGCGCTTCGTGCACCACGCGCGCCCCGGCGGCGGTGGCGAGCGCGGCGGAGTCGTCCTCGGAGGCGTTGTCCACCACCAGCACCTCGCCGTCGATGCCGGTGCGTTCCAGCACCTCGCGCGCGGTGCTCACGCACCGCTCGATGTTCTCGGCCTCGTTGAGGCAGGGGATCACCACCGACACCGTCAGCGTCCGCGGCTCCTCGGGCGGGCGCCCGGCAATGTCGGCGGGGAGGATGGGCCTTGTCTGCTCGACTGTGCTCATTGCGTGAAAACCCGCCCTGCGCCCGCCGGAGGCGGCGGCCGGAGTGCAGTCATGCGGTTATAACGCGCGCGGGGGCGGAAAGTGGCGGGGGAACGCTGTCGAGGGATGCTACCGCAGCCCATGTCCGGATCCGCAAGGCTGCTGGCGCGCTCCTCGCCGCGCCTCGGTGCTGGATCAGTTTGTGTTGCTTTTCGGACGCCAACCATTTTGCGACAACACATTTGTTGTCCCCCGTTGGTTGGCGCTCGCAAAGTACGACACCACCCGAGGCTCGGCCTCGACCTCTGGCACTCTTCTGCGCGATGCGCATCTGTTTGGTGTACGACTGCCTCTTCCCCTGCACGGTGGGGGGCGCCGAGCGCTGGTATCGCAACCTCGCCGAGCGTCTGGCGAAGGAGGGCCACGAAATCACCTACCTGACGCTGCGCCAGTGGCCGCGCGCGGAGGGGCCGCCGCGGGTGGACGGCGTGGAGGTGGTGGCGGTGGGCCCGAAACTGGCGCTGTACACCGCCGACGGCCGCCGCAAGATCTTGCCGCCGCTGGTGTTCGGGCTAGGGGTGCTGTGGCACCTGCTGCGACGCGGCCGCCGCTACGAGGTGGTGCACACCTGCTCGTTCCCCTACTTCTCGCTGCTCGCAGCCGGCGCCGCACGGCCGCTGGGCCGCTACGGCCTGGTGGTGGACTGGCACGAGGTGTGGAGCCGCTCCTACTGGCGCGACTACCTCGGCGGCGTGGCCGGCGCGGTGGGGTACGCGGTGCAGCTGCTGTGCGCGCGCCTGCCGCAGCGCGCCTTCTGCTTCTCGCGCCTGCACGCGCGCCGGCTGGTGGCCGAGGGGCTGCGCGGGCAGCCGACGGTGCTGGAGGGCGAGTACGCCGGCTCGCTGGAGCCTCCGGTCGCCCGCCCCGCGGAGCCGCTGGTGGTGTTCGCCGGGCGGCTGATCCCCGAGAAGCGCGCGCCGCTGGCGGTGGCCGCGTTTGCGATCGCCGCGCGGCACATCGCCGACTCGGCCCCGGCGGAGGCGATCGAGCCGGCGCCTGCCGACGACGCTCCGTCGCGCCGACCCCGTGTGGCCGAGCCAGCGTTGCGCGGCGAGTTCTACGGCGACGGTCCCGAGCGCGACGCGCTGGCGCGTGCAATCGCGGAGCACGGCGTGGACGCGATCGCGACCGCCCCCGGGTTTGTGGACGCCGCTCGGATCGACGCGGCGCTGGGCCACGCGATGTGCATGCTGTCCACCTCCAGCCGCGAGGGATACGGCATGGTGGTGATCGAGGCCGCCGCCCGCGCCGCCCCCAGCGTGGTGGTCGCCGGCGAGGACAACGCCGCGGTGGAGCTGGTGGAGGAGGGCGTCAACGGCGTGGTCGCCCCCACCGCCGACCCCGAGGCGATCGCCGCGGCGATCGTGCGCGTGCACGAGGCGGGGATGGCGATGCGCGAAAGCACCGCCGAGTGGTTTGCGCGCAACGCGCGGCGTTTGTCGCTGGAGTCCTCGCTGCGCGCGGTGCTGGCCAGCTACGAGCGCGGGGCGGGTGGGGACTCCAATGCCCGCGAGTAGCAGTCGAGCGTCAGCCGCGCGGTGCGCTCCCAGCTGAACTCGCCCGCCCGCGCGAGGCCCCGCTCGCGCAGGGAGGCCGCGAGCGCGGGGTCGCCGAGCAGCCGCTCGACGGCCTGCGCGATGGCGGCTTCAGAGCGGGGGTCGAACAGCAGCGCCGCGTCGCCGGCAACCTCGGGGAGCGAGGAGGTGTCGGCGCAGGCGACCGGCACGCCGCGGGCCATCGCCTCCAGCACCGGCAGCCCAAACCCCTCGTAGAGGGAGGGGTATACGAAGGCGTCGGCGAGGGCCCACAACCCCTCCATCTCCTCCTCCCCCAACCAACCCTCGAAACGCACGTCGCCGTCGACCTCGAGCTCGGCCGCGAGTGCGCGCAGCTCCGTCTCGTGCCAGGTCGGGTAGCCGGGCGCCACCAGCAGCGGCCGGCGCTCGGCGGGGATCCGCGCCAGCGCGCCGATCAGCGCCAACAGGTTCTTGTGGGGGCGCTTGGCCGACAGCGTCAGCAGCACCCGCCGCTCGCCCAGCGCAAAGCGCGCGCGGGTGTCGACGGCCGACAGCCCCTGCACGCGGCGCACCGCGCCGAGACCCTGCGCCACCACGTCGATCCGCTCCGGCGGCAGGTGCAGCAGCTCGACGAGGTCGCGGCGGGTGGACTGCGAGATCGCGATCACGCGTGTCGAGCGACGGGCGCCCAGCGGCACCAGCACGCGCATGCCGCGGTCGCGCAAGCCGGGGTGGGCGTCGGGAAAGCGGGCGTAGATCAAATCGTGCACGGTCAGCACCCGCCGGAAGCGCCCCCACACGGGCGCGGTGGAGGCAAAACTGTGCACCACGTCGCAGCCCGCGCGCATCGCCAGCGCCGGCAGCAGCGTCTGCTCGCCCAGCACCCACTGCTCGCGGCGGCGGGCGTTCACCGGCACCGTCACCGCCGGCAGCAACTGCCCCCACGGGCCGTCTTGCGCCGCGGCTCCCTCGCGCGAGACAAACGCGGTGAAGCGGACATCATCCCGCCCACCCGCGGCCGCCACCAGCGCGGGGAGCAGCTCGCGCGCATACACCTCCATCCCCCCGGTGTCGCCGGGTACGAGGTAGATGAGGTTGAAACCGACGTGCATGGCGCCGGGTGAGGCTAGCGCGGGTCGGCGCGGCCCCGCACGCGTACACCCGCCCTCCGTGCATGAGCGCCGCGTAGACTCGCCTCCGTGCAGGCGCGCCGACGCAACCACTGGGGCTGGGGCTATGAGGATCAGCGCTTCTCCCCCGCGCAGGTGCGCGAGGCCGCCGCCGGCCTCGCAACACACCTGGGGTTGGGCGAGGTCGAGGTCGAGGACCCGGTGGCGCTCGCCGACGCGCGTCTGCCCGCCCCCCGCGTGGCGGTGCCACCTGCGCTGGCGGAGATCTGCCGCGACGACGCGCACACGCGCGCGGAGCACGCGTGGGGGCGCTCCTACGCCGACGTGGTACGGGGCTTTCGCGGCGACTTCCGCCACGCCCCCGACTTCGTCGCGTACCCGCGCCAGGAGCGCGAGATCGAACGGGTGCTGGAGTGGTGCTCGGCGCAGCGCGTGGCCGCCATCCCCTACGGCGGTGGCACCAGCGTGGTGGGGGGTGTGCGCCCCGAGGTGGACGCCTCCTACAACGGCGCGGTGACGCTCGACCTCGGCGCGCTTCACCGGGTGCTGGAGGTCGACGCGGTGTCGCGCGCGGCGCGCATCCAGGCCGGCGCCACCGGCCCCGCCCTGGAGCGCCAGCTGGGCGAGCACGGGCTGACGCTGCGCCACTTCCCCCAGTCGTTCGAGCTGTCCACGCTGGGCGGCTGGGTGGCAACGCGCGCGGCCGGCCACTTCGCCACCGTGTGGACCCACATCGAGGACATGGTGGAGTCGGTGCGCGCGATCGCGCCCACCGGCGAGTGGTGTTCGCGCCGCCTACCCGGCTCGGGCGCCGGTGTCAGCCCCGACCGGATGCTGGCCGGCTCGGAGGGCACACTGGGGGTGATCACGGACGTGTGGGTGCGCGTGCAACCCCCGCCCTCCCACCGCGCCTCGGCGGGCGTACGCTTCGCCGACTTCGCCCGCGGCGCCGAGTGCGTGCGGGCATTGGCGCAGTCGGGACTGCACCCCGCCAACTGCCGTCTGATCGACGCGCGCGAGGCGCGGATCACGCTGGCCGGCGACGGCACCCACGCGCTGCTGGTACTGGGCTTCGAGTCCACCGACCACCCCGTCGACGCCGCGCTGGAGCGGGCGCTCGAGATCTGCCGCGAGCACGGCGGGCAAGCGCGGGAGGGGTCGGGGTCGGGCGGCGCCGGCACGGAGGGCGGCGCGGGCGGCGCCGGCACCCAACCCGACGCGGTGGGCGCGTGGCGCGAAGCGTTTCTGCGCGCCCCCTATTTGCGCGACGCGCTGGTGGCGATCGGCGCGATCAGCGAGACGTTCGAGACGGCCATCACCTGGGAGCGCTTCCCCGCCTTCCACGAGCGGGTGACGGCGGCTGCGGAGCAGGCGCTGCGCGAGGTGGGCGCCCAGCCGGGCGGCGTGTCGTGCCGTTTCACCCACGTGTACCCCGACGGCGTGGCGCCCTACTACACGGTGCTCGCCAAAGGCCGCCGCGGCGAGGAGCTGGAGCAGTGGGCGCAGATCAAGCGCGCCGTGTCCGACGCCATTCTGGAGGCCGGCGGCACCATCACCCACCACCACGCCGTCGGCCGCGACCACCGCCCCTGGTATGACCGCCAGCGCCCCGACCCGTTTGCGGCCGCGCTGCGCGGCGCCAAAGCCGCGGTGGACCCGCACGGCATCATGAACCCCGGCGTGCTGGTGGACCCTGCATGAGGATCGCCGTGCTCGGCCCCGGCGGCGTGGGCGGTTTGGTGGCCGGCGCATTGGACCGCGCCGGCACCCCGGTGACGGTGATCGCCCGCGAGCCCACCGCCGAGCTGATCGCGGCCCGCGGTTTGCGCGTGCGCTCGGTGCTGCTCGGCGAGTGGGTGGCCCACCCCGCCGCGCATGCGCGGCTGGAGGAGGAGGTGGACGCGCTGGTCGTCGCCACCAAGGCCACCGGCCTGCAGGCCGCGCTGGAGCGGGTGGTGGCCCCGCCGCGCCTGGTGCTGCCGCTGCTCAACGGCCTCGACCACCTGCCGGTGCTGCGCGCGCGTTTCGGCGAGGACACGGTGGTGGCGGGCACGATTCGCGTCGAGGCCGACCGGCCCGAGCCGGGCGTGGTGGTGCACACGAGCCGCTTCCTGCGCATCGACATGGCCTCCGCGCAGGCGGGGATGCGGGCGCTGGCGGACGCGCTGCAGGCGGCCGGGATCCCGGCCCGCGTGGAGCGCTCCGAGGCGCAGGTGATGTGGGGCAAGCTGGTGCGGCTGAACGCGCTGGCGTGCACCACCAGCGCATACAACCGCCTGCTCGGCGAGATCCTCGCCACGCCCGAGCTGCGCACGGATCTCGAGGGTGCGATCAGAGAGGGCTGCGCGGTGGCGGCCGCCGAGGGCGCCACGATTCCCGAGACCGACCCGCTGGGCGAACTGACGGCGGCGCACCCCACGCTGGGCAGCTCGATGCAGCGCGACATCGCCGCCGGTCGCCCCCCCGAGCTGGACGCGATCCCCGGTGCGGTGCTGCGCGCGGCGGCCCGTCACGGGATCGAGTGCCCGACGATCGAGCGGCTGGTGCGCTCGATCGCCCAGCGCGCCGGCGTGGCGGCGCCGATCCCCGCGCGTTGATGCATTCTTTTCGCACGCCAACCAGGCTGGTTGGCCTGCTGATCGAAGAGAGTATTGGCGGCCTACTCGCCGAACGGCCGAAACCGGGGCTCGCCAGGTGCCGCCGGGCCGGCGGGCGCGGCGGCGGGAACCGCACGGGTGGCGACGGCCTCCACCACCTCCGCCTCCGACTCCTCGCGCTCCTGGTCGTGCTGCCCGTCGCACAGCACGCGGAAGTTGCCGGTGACGCCGCTGTCGGCGTGAATCGTGATGCCCGGCAGGATCTCCTCGCCCTCCTCGAACCCCAACCGCTCCATGTCGAAGTGCGCCAAGCCGATGCCGTGCGCGGTGTGGGTGGGGTTCTCGCGGTCGTGCGCCGCCACCGCCTGCGCGAAGCGCTCGAGGTTCTTGGCGATCTTGCCGGTGTCAGCCATCGCTCGGCGAAAGCGTAGCGTGCCGGCGGCCCGTGCCCCCGCCTCAAGGCGCGGCGGCGGCCGGTGCAAGCGCCGCGCGCACCGCCGGTGCGACCTCGGTGCCGAACAGCTCGATGGCGTGCATGGCCTTGGCGTGCGGCAGCGTGCCGATGCTGATGTGCGCGAGGAAGCGATCGTGGCTGAACAGCGCGTGCTCGGCGACGATCTTCTCCGCCACCTCCTCGGCGGTGCCCACCAGCAGATGCCCGTCCGGCCCGCACGCGGCGTCGAACTGCGCCCGCGCCATCGGCGGCCAGCCGCGCTCGCGCCCGATGCGATTCATCACCTGCGAGTAGGCCGGGAAGAACTCGTCGCGCGCCCGCTGGGAGGTGGCCGCCACATAGGTGTGCGAGTTGATCCCCACCGCGGGCCCCGCCGGGCCGGGGGTGGGAGCGGCGATCGCGTCCCGCGCGTCGGCGTCGTCAGAGTCCGCCGGGCCCGGGCCGGCGGCGGCGGCGCCCTGCGCGACCGCCTGCCGGTAGAGCTCCACCAGCGGCGCGAACCGCGCGGGCGGGCCGCCGATGATGGCGATCATCAGCGGCAGCCCCAGCAGCCCCGCGCGTGCCACCGAGGCGGGCGTGCCGCCGACCGCGATCCACACCGGCAGCGGGTGCTGCAGCGGCCGCGGATACACCACTGCGTCCTCCAGCGCCGGCCGGTGGCGCCCCGACCAGTTGACGCGCTCGGAGGAGCGCAGCGCCAGCAGCAGCTCCAGCTTCTCGGCGAACAGCTCGTCGTAGTCGTCGAGGTTGAGCCCGAACAGGGGGAACGACTCGGTGAACGACCCCCGCCCCGCCATGATCTCCGCGCGCCCCCCGGAGATCAGGTCGAGCGTGGCGAAGTCTTCAAACACCCGCACCGGGTCGGAGGAGCTGAGCACGGTGACGGCGCTGCTCAACCGGATCCGCTCGGTGCGCGCGGCTGCCGCCGCCAGCGCGATCGGCGGCACCGACACCGCGTAGTCGGGCCGGTGGTGCTCGCCCAGTCCGAACACCTCCAGCCCCAGCCGATCGGCCAGCTCGATCTCCTCCAGCAGCTCCCGCAGCCGTTGCGCCACCTGCGGCGGCTCGGCGCCGAGCGGCACGTCGGCGAAGGTGGCGAGGCCGAGTTCCATGGGGACGAGGCTAGCGATTCGCGGCGGATGACACCTCGCTTTGCGGGGCTCGTGCGGCGTCAGCTCGGCGAGAGCACCATGATGCCGTGCTCGCGTGCGCCGTCTGCCAGTTGTTTGTCGTAGGTCATCAGCGCATCCAGCTGTCCTGCGCCGACGAGACGGATGGCGGTGGCGAGGTGGATGGCGTCGAGCGTCCTGACCACCGACGGAGCAATGGTCTCCGCGGCCGCGAGGATCGTCTCGTCGATAGAGGGCACTCACCCCTAATCAGAACGACTCGCGACGACTCTCGGCGAGAAAAGCATCAGTAGTCCCCGCGGGATGACCGCGCCCCGGCGGAAGGCTGTCGATGGCCTCAAGCAGGCTCTTCGTCGGAATCGTTGCTCCGTACTGTTCGGCGAGTTCCAGATAGCGAGGGTCGATTGCGTCACGCGAGGGCACAAGCCGAGCGACCTCGTGTCCTCGCTCCGTTACCGTCAGCGTCTCGCCTTCCTTGACACGCTCCAAGTAGCGGCTCAGGTTCTGACGCAGATCGCGAACTCCGACCGTCTCGGGAGCGCGAAGCCGAGGCCTGGCAGCCATAGTGCGTCGCAATGTAGCACATGACTGGCATGAGTCTGCTCGGGGACGGCACTCGCGGTCGGTCGAGATCCCGACGACGCCGTCGATTATCTGGCTGACTGCTTGACCGCACGCCCGATCACGATCGAGGCGACGATCGGCGGCACGCCCTTCCACTGGGCGTCATCATGCTCGGTCGTAAAGCCCGCGGCGGCGATCGAGCTGACGGTGTCGCGGTTGCAGCGACAGCCTGCGGCGAAGTGGCGCCACGGGGTCTCCAGACGGTCCTGCCAGCGGGCGGCACGGGACGAGTGCGAGCGGACGTGCTCGATGAACAGGAGCTGTCCGCCCGGGCGCAGGACGCGTGCGATCTCGGCCAGCGCGCGATCGGGAAAGTCGACGGTGCACAGCACGAGCGTCGAGACGACCGTGTCGACCGACTCGTCATCCAACGGAAGCGTTTCGGCCGATGCGTCCAGGATGCTGGCCGACTTGCCGCTCTGCCTCAGCTTGCGCTCCAGCTGACGGCGCATCGGCTCGAACGGCTCGGCTAGGGCCACCTCCTCCACGGCGTCCGGGTAGTAAGGGATGTTGGCGCCCGTGCCCGCGCCGATCTCGAGCGTGCGGCCACGCGCCTTCGCGAGGAGCTCACCGCGGCGTTCGCGCATGGTGCGGTCCTCGCCACGACGCATGATCCGGTCATACAGCGCCGCGAACACGAAGTCCCAGCGGTGCTCGCCGTGGACTGTTCCCGCGGCTGTATAGCTGGGCATTCAGCCCATCTCCAGGATCTCCACCCGATATCCGTCGGGATCTTTGACGAAGCACAGCCGCGAGCCGCCCTCGCGCACCGAGTAGGGCGGCTTCTCCGGCTGGATGCCCTGCTCGGCCAGCGTGGCGAGCAGGGCGTCGAGGTCGGGGGTGGTGATCGCGATGTGCCCATAGCCGGTGCCGAGCTCGTAGGAGTCGACGCCGAAGTTATGGGTCAGCTCCAGCCGCGGCATGTCGCCGTCGCCGGGCTGGTTCATGAACACGTTGACGGCCTCGTCGCGGATCGGGATGCGCCCGACCTCCTTGAAGCCGAGCGCTTCGTAGAAGGCGATGGAGCGGTCGATGCCGGTGATGCGATAGCAGGTGTGGATGAGGGGCATGCGCGGAGTTTACGGCCGAGTCGCCTCACCCGCCGCCGTCGGCGGCCGCGGCGCCGAGCTGCCGCCCGCACGACGAGCCCCGCCAACCCCGCTTCGTGCAACGATGCCGCGATGATCGTGGGCTGGAGGCGGCGTGATAGTTGAGTGGGCAACGCATCCGCGGTTTTTGTCCAACACCTATCTGGTGTGCGACGGCGAGGGCGGCCCGGCGTTTTTCGTCGACGCCGGCGGCCCCGTGGCGCCGCTGGTGGCGGCGGCTGAGCGTCTCGGCGTGACGCCCACGCACGCGCTGCTGACCCACCACCACCACGACCACGTCAGCGACGTGGGAGCGCTGCGCAAGCGCTGGCCGAAGCTGGAGGTCGTCATCCACCCCGTGGAACGGGAGCTGCTGCAGGACGACACCGCCACCGGCACCATCGAGCCGGGGCAGACGCTGCGCTTCGGCGCGCTCGAGGTGCGGCCGCTGCTGACGCCTGGGCACACGGCAGGGATGCTGTCGTTTGCGGTATGTGTGCCCGCCACGCAGTCGCGGCCCTCCTCCAGCACCGCGCCCGGCGGCTTCAACGGTCGCGAAGGGGCGGTGTTTACCGGCGACACGCTGTTCCGCGGCTCCGTCGGGGGGGTGCGGGCGCCGGGCCACACCACCTACACCGACCTCAAGGACTCGATCATGGGCACGCTGATGGAGCTGCCGCCGGAGACCGTCGTCCACCCCGGGCACGCCGACCCCACGTCGGTGGGGGAGGAGTGGGAGCGCAACCCGTTCATCCGCGTGTGGCGCGGCCTCGATGGCGAGGGCTCCGAGCGCTGCACGGCGCTGGGGCAGCCGGCCACGCTGGTGTTGCTGTGCCGCGACTACGACGGCGGCCACAAGGCGTGGGTACGCTGGGACGACGGCGCCGACGACATCGTGCCCGGCTCCCAGGTCACGCGCGACTGAGCCCTAACATGGGCCCGTGGCGGGCGAGAAGATCCCAACGTCGAGGGTGCGCCGCACGGCGACAGTGGGGAAACTGGCGGCGAGCGAGGCGGTGAAGCAATTTGGCACGCGCGCCGCGAACGTGACCCGCTCCGAGGAGGCCTCGCGCGAAGCGCTGGCGCGCCGTCAGGTGGAGACCGCCAAGCAGATCGTGGCGGTGCTGGGGACGATGAAGGGCGCCGCGATGAAGCTGGGCCAGGTGATGTCGTTCCTGGACGTTGGCCTCGTCCCCGAGGAGTACCGCGAGGAGTTTCAGCGCGAGTTGGCGAAGCTGCGCGACGCGGCGCCGACCGTGTCGTACAAGCAGATGCGCAAGGTGATTGAGAGCGATTTGGAAGCAAAGATCTCCTCGGTGTTCGAGTCGTTCGAGGAGGAGCCGATCGCGGCCGCGTCGATCGGGCAGGTGTACCGCGCGCGGCTGCGCGAGGACGGCCGCGAGGTGGCGGTGAAGGTGCAGTACCCGGGCGTGGCGGCGGCGGTAAGGGCGGACATGCAGAACCTGGACATGATCATGCGCTTGATGAAGCGCATGACGCCGCAGCTGGACGTGCGCGCGGTCGCCAAGGAGATCCGCGAACGGATCGGTGAGGAGCTGGACTACGAGCTGGAGGCCTCCAACCAGCGCTCGCTGTGGCGCATTTTCAACGGCCACCCGTTCATCAAGATTCCCGAGGTGGTCACGGAGTGCTCGCGCGAGCGGGTGCTGGTGAGCGAGCTGGTGGCGGGCGTCGGTTTCGAGGAGCTGAAGGGCTACCCCCAACCGCAGCGCGACCGGATCGGCGAGATCGTGTTTCGCTTCTTCCTCGGCTGCCTCTACCGCCACCGGCAGTTCTCCGGCGATCCTCACCCCGGCAACTTCCTGCTACTGGATGACGGGCGCGTGGCGTTTTTGGACTTCGGCCTCTTCAAGCGGCTGGATCCGCCGCCGGTGGAACTGGAGCTGGCGGCGCAGCGCGCGGTGATCGAGCACGACGCCCCCGCGCTGCACGCGCTGCTGGCGAAGTCGGGCTTCCTCCCCCAGCCCGATCGCGTGGACCCCGACGAGCTGCTGGAGTTCATCGAGGATGGGATCGGCTGGTATACGACCGACGCCGAGATGGAGCTGACGCCGGAGCTGGCCACCGAGGTGATGATCGAGAGCTCCGATCCCCGCTCCCGCCACTTCCGTCACATGCGCCACCAGGACATGCGCGCCGAGCACCTGTTTGGGCGGCGCATGGAGATGTTGACCCTCGCCGTGCTGTCGCAGCTGCGCGCCACCGCCAACTGGAATCGGATTGCCCGCGAGTGGATCTACAACGATCCTCCCGTCACCGAGCTGGGGCGCGAAGAGGCCGCGTTTTACGCCGCTACAGAACCTGAATCTGTACGAGGCTAGTGGTGCCGGGCCGCCCCGAGGGCAGCCCCGCGGTGATCCCCACGCGCTGGCCGGGCTGACACCAGCCCAGCTCGACGACGCGCCGGGCGGAGTCGGCGATCAGCTCCTCGGTGGTCTCGTGGCGGCGGATGGAGGCGGCCTGCACGCCCCACATCAGCCCGCAGCGGCGGACGGTCTCGCGGCCGGGGGAGAGCGCGTAGATCGGCACGGTGGGGCGGTGGGCTGACACCAGGCGGGCGGAGCGGCCGGAGAGCGTGGGGACGATGAGCGCGTCGAGCGACAGCTCGCGCACGGCGATGCAGAGGCTGTGGGCGAGCGTGTAGGCGGGGTCGGCTTCGGTGCGGTGGACGCGCGAGGCGTTCCACTCCTCGTAGGGGGCGATCGACTCGGCCTGTTCGGCCACCGCCGCCATCATCGCGATCGCCTCCACCGGGTAGGCGCCGATGGCGGTCTCCTGCGAGAGCATCACCGCGTCGGTGCCGTCGAGGATGGCGTTGGCCACGTCGGCCACCTCGGCGCGGGTGGGTCGCGAAGAGGTGACCATCGAGTCGAGCATCTGGGTGGCGGTGATCGACGGGCGCGCCAGGCGGCCGGCGAGGCGCAGCAGCTCCTTCTGCACGATCGGCACCCGCTCGATGGGCAGCTCGATGCCGAGGTCGCCGCGGGCCACCATCACGCAGTCGGCGGCGCGGAGGATCTCCTCGGCGCGCGTCACCGCCTGCGGCTTCTCCATCTTGGCGATCAGCGGCAGGCGCGTGTGCTCGCGCACATCCTCGATGTCCTCGGGGCGGCGCACGAACGAGAGCGCGACCATGTCGACGCCGATCGACTCGCCGTGGCGCAGCAGCGCGAGATCCTCCTCGGGCACCGCCGGCAGCAGGTCGACGGGGCCGGGGATGTTGAGCCCCTGGCGCGAGGCGACGGCGCCGCCGACCTCGATCTCCGCGTCGACCTCGCCGGCGGGGGCGCGCACGGCCACGACGCGCAGCCGCACGGAGCCGTCGGCGAGGTAGAGGATCTCGCCCTTCTGGAGCGCGTCGGCGAGGCCGGGCCAGGAGATCGACATGTGACCGGCGTCGCCCGCGCCGTTGTCGCTGCCGCACGAGAAGGTGACGCGATCGCCCGGCTTGAGCTCGACGACACCGTCGCGCAGCGGCCCGATCCGCAGCTTGGGGCCGGGCAGGTCCTGCAGGATCGCCACCGGGCGGCCCGCGCGGCCGGCCGCGTCGCGCACCCGCCGCACCGTCTCGGCGTGCTCGTCGAGCGAGCCGTGCGAGTAGTTGAGCCGCGCGACGTCCATTCCCGCGTTGACCATCCGCAGGAGCGTGTCGGGCTCGCGTGAGGCGGGACCGATGGTGGCGACGATCTTGGTGCGGCGCATTTCGCACGCCACGGTAGCGCCCTAGCGGGCCGGTGGCGGGGGGATGTGCGTGTGTATATTCACTTTTCGAGTTGTGTATAACGATGGTTGCACGCAGCTCGATTTTGCATCGCTCTCCTTACGCTCTCCTCATCACGGTGCCTGTACGTCGGGGAAGTGCTCCGCACAGTGCTCGCGCAGCGTCTCCCTCACCCACGTGCGCTCCGCCGGGGTCGCGGCCCGAAAGCGCTCGAGCAGCTCGCGCTGGTGCTCGATCGGCGCACCCGCGATCACCCAGCGCACCGCCAGCCGCTCATACAGCAGCTCCGCCGCGCGCTGCCACGTGTCCTCGCGTGTCGCGGCTGCGCTTGCGCCTTCGCCCGCCAGCGTTTGCGCGTACTTGACGCGGGTGGTCGCGGTGAGCGCGCCGCGCAGCGTGAGCACGTTGCCGTCGGCGTCGGTGTAGTCGCTGTCGGGCGCCTTCAGCCGCTCCGGGCGCCGCTTGGGCTTGCGCTTACCGGCCAAGGAGTCCCGTCACGGCGCGTCGGCAAGGAGTTCCGTCATGGGGCGTCGGCGGCCCGTTCGAGCTGCGTGCGCACGTCGCTGCCGCTGGCGGGCTTGGCGTGCCCGGTCCACACGATCGCCGGTTCCATCTCGGCCAGCTTGCGAATGCTTTGGCGCGCCTGGGCGGTGTCGTAGTTGTAGGTGCTCACCGGCACTTTGGGCTCGGTGTCGCGACCCCACATGTCGATCGTGTAGAAGGTGTCGCTTGCCAGCGCCAACCGGTCGGACTCGCGCCACAGCCCGATCAGGCCGGGGGCGTGGCCGGGGAAGTGGTGGACGCGAAAGCCCGCCACCTCGTCGCCCTCGGCGAGCGTGCCGGCGATCTCCACCGGGCCGCCGTCCCAGGCGAAACGGTGCAGCGCGCGGTGGATCTGGCGCTGGGGGGCGGGCAGGCCGGCAAGGCCCTCCGGCCAGTAGCGAAAGCCGCCGCTGCCTTCGGCGTCCTGCACCTCCTCGGCGTGGCAGTACACCGGCACGCCCAGCGCCGGCGCGGTGCCGCGATGGTCGGTGTGGCCGTGGCCCAGCACGATCCGCTTGATGCCGCCCAGCTTGGCGCCGGCAGCTGCCACCGAGCGCACCATCGCGCGCGCTCCGGCGTCGTACATGGTGACGCCGCCGTCGTCCTCGATGAAGTACACGTTGCACGGCCCCGGCTGGCCCTTCAGCACCCACACGCCCTCGGCGATCAGCTCCGGCTCGACCAGCAGCCGCCCGGAAAGGCGGGTTTTGACGTTGAACGCGCCCATCATCCGCTGCTCGGCGGTGGAGCCCTGCGGCGGCAGCATCCCGATCTGGCGGGGCACCGCCATCGAGTCGGGGAACGCGTCGTTGGCTTGGATGAGACCATCGCGCACGGTGAGCACGTCCACCCCTTCCAGCGTCAGCGGGTGCCCGGTGGGCCGCAGGCCGCCGAACGTGCCCGGCCCGACGAACGTGCCTTTGAGGCGCCACTGCACCGCGCAGCGCTCGCCCGCGGTGGTGGTGGAAACCAGCTCGAAGCAGAGATCGGGCATCGCCCCGATGAGATCGCCGATGAACGCCCGCACGCCCTCGGGCGCGGCGGCGTCGATCTGCCCGCGCACGTGCTCGCGCCCGCCCGGCGCCCACATCCCCACGGCGGCGTCGAGGTCGTGGGCGTTGATGGCCTCGAAGTAGCGCCGCGCCACGGTCTCCGCTTCGCTCGTCCCCGCGTCCTCACCGCCGGCGCGGTCCCCGGAGATGCGCTCGCGCGGCGATGGTGCCTGATGGATGTTGGCGGCGGCCTCCCGCACCCTGGTGGCGGCTTGCTCTGTGTGCTCTTCGGCCATGACGATTCTCCTTCCCGGAGGTCGAGACAGACAGAACAGTCTAGTTGTCCATGGCCGCGTGGGCTGCCTGCGGGCCGGTGAATCGCGCCACGGTCGTCCATCGCCCATCGGGCGGTGCCGCCGGCACGCTCCGTCCGCGGGAATCGCGCTAGGGGTATTGACAAAACGTTCCCGGTGTGATTATGATGGCGTTTGTCAGGTAGACAACAGCATGTGCCTGACAGACATATGGCCGGTTGGGGTTGGGTTCCGTATCCGATCTCGCAGCTGCCGGAGACAGGGAGAGGGCCGGGTCGTTTCGATGAGGGAATTGGGTTCAGCGTGCTTTCGCGAGGGAACAGCGTGATGGGAGTCGCCGCAGTCAGGGTTGGGTGTGATGCTAGATGCGCCAGCTTGGCGCTGTCGCATCTCTCTCTCTCTCTCTCTCTCTTGTCTTCTAAGGTCCGCCGCTAGCCCGCCCCACGGTCCGGCTCGCGCCGGCCGGTTGTGCCCCCGTATGGGGGGAGCGGTTTGATGCGCGCGCGAGCGGTCACGGCCGTGGTCGAGCGTGGCGCAATCGCTTCGGGGCAGCGCGGGGCGCGACGGCCGGGGCGCGATTATGGGTCCTATCAGCCGCGGGGTGTGGGCGCGGAGCGGTTCGTGGAGGTGCAGCGCTCGCGGCTGCTGGCCGGGGCGAGCTCGGCGATCGCCGAGCTGGGTTACACCGAGACGACGATCGCCGACATCATCGCCCGGGCGCGCGTGTCGCGGCGCACCTTCTACCAGCTGTTCGCCGACCGTGAGGCTTGCCTGGCGATGCTGATCGCGGAGGTCGTGCGCTCGCTCGAAGCAGAGTTGGCCGCGGCCGGCCTGGAGAGCCTGCCGTGGCGCGAGCGCATGCGCGGCGGCCTGTTGAGGATCTTGGCGTTCCTCGATAGCGAGCCGGCGCTCGCGCGGATCGTCGTGATCGAGGCACTGCGCGGCGACCCCCGGGTGTTGGAGTTGCGCGAGGAGGCGATGGCGCGCCTGGCCGTGGCGGTCGACGCAGGCCGCGGTGAGAGCGCGCAGGCCGCGCGGTGCACGATGCTGACTGCCGAAGGCGTGGTCGGCGCCGTCTTCACCACCGTCTACCGGCGATTGCTGCGCGGCGAGCACAAGCCGCTCACGCGCCTGGTGGGTGAGTTGATGGGCATGATCGCGCTCCCCTACCTCGGCCCCGCCGCCGCGCGCCGCGAGCAGGCTCGCTCGGCGCCGACGGGACGGGGACGCCGCGTGACCTCCGCGCCCACCGCGACCCTCGTGGCTGACCCGTTGTGTGAGGCGCCGATGCGCCTCACCTACCGCACGCTGCGCGTGTTGGAGTGCATCGGCGAGTCGCCGGAGATCTCCAATCGCGAGGTCGCCGAACGCGCCGGCATCGCCGACGCCGGCCAGACCTCGAAGCTGATGGCGCGCCTCGAGCGCCTCGGCCTCGTCGCCAACACCGGCGGCGGGCACAGCAAGGGTGCACCCAACGCCTGGCGCCTTACTCCGCTTGCCGCGCAGGTTGTAGAGCGACTGAGCGCCGTCGGCGAAACGCCGGGAAGGGTCGTGTCCGGCGCGCCGCGAGAGCGCGTTGACTCGACCGATCGCAATCCGCCCCACGACAACCGAGGGGCTCATGCCCCCTTTGACTCATAGAGGGAGAGAACCGATGTTCCAACGCCTACGCACACACCTCAGCTACAGCAATGTCGCGGCGACGATCGCGCTGGTCTTCGCGCTGACCGGCGGAGCCGTCGCGGCCAGCAGCAACGGCGGCGGCACCAACCCCGCTCGCGCGATGGTGGCGGCCACGGCCTCCAGGTCCACGCTCGCCAGGGTCGCCAAGTCTGAGGCAACGGCCGCCAAGTCCAAGTCCAAGTCCAAGGTGGGTCCCCGAGGCCCCGCCGGCCCCAAGGGCGCGACCGGGGCGACGGGCGCGACCGGGGCAACGGGAGCCACGGGTCCGGCCGGTTCCGCAGGGCCGGCGGGACCGCAGGGTCCCGCGGGCAAAAACGGTGAAAACGGCGCGCCGGGCGCGCCGGGCGAACCAGGTGAAAAAGGCGAAAAAGGCGCAAAAGGCACGACCGGATTCACCAAGACCCTTCCTCCCGGTGAAACCGAGACCGGCACTTGGGCGGCGGGAAGGTATCCGGAAGGGACGTCTACCTCCGTGTCCTCCTACACGGCGCTCTCCTTTCCGATCCCGCTGAGTGCGCCCGTCGAAGCAGCACACGTCCATTTCATCAACAAGAAGGGGGAAGAAATTTTCCCCTTCGGACTCACGCCACCCACCACGCCCACAGAATGCGGCACGCCTGTTGGCAACGCTGCGAACCCAAAGGCCAGCCCCGGCAATCTGTGTGTGTACGAAGGATATATCAAAACATTGATCTATGCGGGGATAATCAATAGTGGAGGCACTGATCTAAGTGCCGGAGGCGCATCCACAGCCGGAGCCATGCTGTCAATGAAAGTTGAAACCAGCGAAGAAGAAGATCTTGGCTTCGGCACCTGGGCCGTAACGGAAGCCGAGGGGTAGCTGATGAGGCCGATTCTCGCAACCCTCGCCACGATGCTCGCCGCGCTGGCCGCGAGCCTCGTGCTCGCAAGCACCCCGGCGCTAGCGGGGAATGCCGCGCACATCTACCTGTCATCCATCACCGGTTCCGGCGCCAGCACGCTGTCGGAACCGACCAGCGTGGCCGTCAGCACGGCGACGGGGGACGTGTACGTCCTCGACAGGGGTCACAGTCGCATCGAGCGGTTCAGCTCCACCGGTGAATATCTCGGCCAGTTCAACGGCAGCGGCACGTTCGAAGTCGTGGTCGAAGGGAAGGCAAAAGTGGAAACGGGTGCCGCCGCTCCGACCGGTGCGTTCTCTTTCATTACGGGTGAGTTTGGGGAACTTCCTCCTGTCAGTGGGGTCGCGGTCGACAACTCGACCAGCCCGCTCGATCCCTCCGCGGGCGACGTGTACGTCAGCGACACCGGCCACAGAGTGATCGACAAGTTCAGTGCGACTGGAGCGTATCTTGGGCAGATCACCAAGGGAGCAGGTGGCGCCCCATTCGAATATTTCAACGGGGTGGCAGTGGACCCGGAAGGGAAGGTCTGGGTCGCCCAGGCCGATGAGCAAGAGCAAATGAAGATCGATAATTATAGCGACGCCCTGGCAAACGGATTCATTTCGTCACTAACGGTCTCTGAAATATCTGCAACCCCGGGCTTTGCCGTCGACTCCGAAGGTAATTTCTATACTAGTACGGGTTTCGAAACCCTTGAAGAGCTCAACAGCTTTGGGGAACAGGTAAACAAAGGATATAAGGTAGAGAAGGCGGTAATGTCGGGAGTCGCGGTCGATCTCTCCAACAACGACGTTTACGTCGACAATTGCAGAGGGTATGAAGCTAAACCGTGTGGGAAAGCCGTCGGTGTTTACAGCACCAAGTCGGGGTCGCCGATCGAACTCGAAAGCTTCGGCTCAGGACACCTGGCCGGCGCCGGCGGCGTGGCGGTGAACTACTCAAAGGGGAGCGCAGCGAGTGGCCTGGTGTATGTCGCGGACTCCGCCGGCAACGACGTCGCCGTCTTCGAAACCATCGCGGAGCCCGAAGTGGCGGTCGAGCCCGTCTCGAGCTTGACGGCGGGGAGCATCACGGTCAAGGGCACCGTCGACCCGCGGGGCACGTCAGTCACGGACTGCGAGCTCGAATACGGCACCGAACCGGGCGCGTATCCCGAAAAGGCGCCGTGTATGCCTGAAGTCTCCGCCGGAAAACCCCTGACGGGGGCTGCGCCCGTGGCGGTCAGCGCAACGGCGACCGGGTTGACGCAGGGCGAAACTTACTACTACCGCCTCTCGGCGACCGACGCGACCGATACCTACCCGAGCGAAGGATTGTCGTTCTTCCTACCCGATACCGTCGCGATCGAAGGCGAGTCCACATCGTCGGTGGGCTTCACCGAAGCGAGGCTCGAAGCGCAGATCGACCCCGGCGGCTCGGCAACGGCGTACCATTTCGAATACGGTCCCGTTGGCTCCAACCCCACCTATGATGCGAGCATCCCGGTCTCCGCAGGCGAGATCGGCGCGACCCTGACCGGTGTCAGCGTGAGCGCGGTCGCGACCGGCCTGACGCCCAGCATTGCCTACAACTACCGGGTCGTGGCGTCCAACGCGCTGCCCGGCGAGGTCCACGGCCCCAAGGAGACGTTCACCACGCTCACTCCCGTCGGCACGGGCTCGCCGCCGCCCGGGGGTTGCCCCAACGAACAGTTGCGCGCCGAACAGCCCTACGGGCTGGAGCTGCCCGACTGCCGGGCTTATGAGATGGTCTCGCCGCTGGAAAAGAACGACAGCAACGCTGCCACCGACAATCGAATCGAAGCCAGGTCTTCGGTGTCGGGCGAAGCGATCGCCTACATCTCGGTAGGAGCCTTTGGCGAATCGGCGGGCAGTTACCTGAAAGATACATACATCTCCAGCCGTGGACCCGATGGGTGGTCCACGCGGAACATTACCCCCGCAGCCCAACCGTCCACTACGACTGAAGGGGCGGCCTTCTGGGCTCCATTCTACGAAATGGCCTTCACGCCGGATCTCTCAAAGGGGATTGTGACTCACGCAAGCGCACAGCTGAGCAGCGAAGCGCCCAATGGATTCGAAGAGATGTATTTGACTGATTTCTCCGAAGGCTCTTATCAGCTTGTGTCGAAGGTCCCAGGCACCGCCGAAGGTATCCGCGACTCCATTGGGAGCCATCCAGGACTTGCCGGTGCGTCAACCGACCTGACTCACATCGTTTACAACGAACTGGAAATCGCCGTCATCCCCAGGCAGCTCGACGAGTGGGTCAACGGCAGGATATTTCTCGTGAACGTCAAGAACAATGGCGAAGCGCTGGTGGCTGCCGCTGGATCGGGCGAGGCGAGTGGCAGGCTTCTAAGCGACTCAGAAGCCTGGCACGCGGTGTCCTCCGACGGTTCACGCATCTACATGACCAGCGGAGAGGAAATAGGCGATGAACACGAACTGTATCTGCGCGAAAACCCCGAACGGCCGCAGAGTCCGGTCGCGGGCGGCCACTGCACGGTGCCGGCCGACGCGTGCACGATCGATGTCTCGGCCTCGCAGCGCTCCGAACCCGATCCCCACGGACCCTCGCCCGTGTTCTTCCGAGGTGCGAGCGCGGATGGCGCAAAGGCGTTCTTCACGAGCAGCGCGGAGCTGACCGACGACGCGAACACCGGTCCCGCCGACAACGCTCCGAACCTGTACGAATACGACGTCGAAAGGCCCGAAGGCGAACGGCTGAAAGACCTGACGGTCGACACGAACGTCGGCGATCCCGACGGCGCCGACGTGGTCGGCGTGATGCAGATCAGCGAAGAAGGCTCCTATGTCTACTTCGTAGCCGAAGGAGTGCTGGCTGCAGGCGCGACCTCGGGTCAGGCGAACCTATATATGTCCTACGAAGGCGGCGCGCCGACATTCATCGCTACGCTCGAAAAGGGCGAGCTCAGAGGGACTGTAGGAGAGACAGACGGCGGCGATTCAAAATCGTGGTTCAAAGGGCCCTCCGCGGAAAGCAGGTCGGCTGTGAATGGTGACGGTACGCACTTGATCTTCGACTCGGAGCGGCGCCTCACGAGCTACGACAACGAACAGGCCGAACCCGGGGATTGTGGTTTTCAGACGCCGGAAGACGGGGAGAGGCCCGGTGGCGGCCCCTGCACCGAGGTGTATCTGTACGATGCCACCACCCAGAGTCTGACGTGCGTTTCGTGCAACCCCAGCGGGGCGCGGCCGATCGGTAAGTCAGAACTTAATACCATCGAAGCGAGCCGGGAGGATTTTCGTCTGAACAGTATCTCTGAAGATGGCGAACGCGTGTTCTTCGACAGCGCCGATGCGCTGGTGCCGCATGACAGCAATGGCCGCAGGAACGTATATGAGTACGAGAATGGCCATGTTTATCCGATCTCCAATGTCGCGGGCAACGAAGAATCGTTCTTCCTGGCTGCCAGCCCGAGCGGTAACGATGTGTTCATCGGGACGGCCGACCAACTGGTGCCCCAGGACACCGATCACTACGTCGACGTGTATGACGTGCGCATCGACGGCGGGTTCCCCGTGTCCGTGCCGGCTCCGACATGCAACAACGGAGATTCGTGCAAGGGGCCGGAGTCGCCGCAGCCGAGCGTGTTCGGCGCGCCGGCGAGCGCGACTTTCTCGGGCGCGGGGAACATAACGCCCGAAGTGGCGCCCCCGCCAAAGAAGCTCATCAAGAAGACGGTGACATGCAAAAAGGGTGACATCAAGAATCACAAGGGTAAGTGCGTACCTAAAAAGAAGAAAGCAAAGAAGGCGAAGAGGGCCAGCCGCAACCGGAGGGGCAACTCATGAAAACCCAGGTGCAACAACCAACAGCGGCAGGAGTCATCAAGCCCCTCGGCCGGAAGGGTGTCCCTGACCTCTCCTCATCACACACTCTGTTGCGTAGCTGTATTCTAGCTCCGCTCCTGGTTCTTGCTGCCCTGTTTCTGTTCGCGCCCAGTGCCGGTGCGGCGGCGATCAAATTGGAAAGCGCGAACGTGTCGGCGACCAACGCAAACGGGTCGCCGGACGTTCAGGCGGGTTCGCACCCCTATGCCTTGACGACCAGCTTTACGCTGGGACTATCAGCTCCAGGCACCGACGCGGAAGAAGGCGGCTTGAAGGATGTGCGACTGGAACTACCGCCGGGCTTCGTCGGCAACCCGACCGTCGTACCACAGTGCAGCTACGAAGAGTTCATGGCGAAGCAATGTCCGAACGACACAGTGATCGGCTGGGCACTGACACGCACCGGCAAACAGGTGACGTTGGCCAAGACGTACCAGTGGTGGGATCCGCTCTATAACATGGTCCCGCCACCTGGCGTCCCCGCGGAGTTCGTTTTCGATGTTGCGGGGACCGTTCCGGTAATCTTGAATGCGTCGGTCCGCACTGGTGGAGATTATGGGATCACGGTCAACGTGCACAACATCTCAGAGGCTCTGTATGTCGATTCGTCCACCGTGACCGTGTGGGGAGTCCCCGCGGAAGCAAGTCACAACCCATATCGTGGTGGGGACTGTCTGAAGGAACAAATCGTTGGGGAAGAAGACCCGACCGAAGAACCCGTCTCGGTGGGTGAATGTCCTGTGAATACGCCGGTGCGACCGTTCCTGACCAACCCTTCGTCGTGCGGTGTGCCGCGCACGGGGACGCTCAGCGTCGACTCCTGGAAGGAACCAGGCGACTTCGTCTCGAAAGCTATAACGATGCCCGAACTCTCGGGCTGCGAAAAGCTCGACTTCAGCCCGTCGATCGACGTGACGCCGGACGGGACGGGTGGGAGCACCCCGACGGGGTTGAACATCGATCTGCACGTTCCGCAGGAATCGGTGTTGAACCCGTTGGGGCTTGCGGAGGCCGATGTGAAGGACACGACGGCGGTGTTGCCGGCGGGCGTGCAGATCAGCCCGAGCGCTGCGGATGGCCAGCAGGCGTGCTCGAACGCGCAGGTCGGGTTCAAGGGCGTGAACGCGGAATCGGGGGTGGATGAATTCACGCCGGGGGCGGCGGAATGCCCGAACGCGTCGAAGGTGGCGCTCGTGCGGATCAAGACGCCATTGTTGGAAGAAGAAGTGACGGGTGCGGTGTATCTGGCGGCGCCGCAGAACTTCGCGGGGCCATTGGAAAACCCGTTCGGGAGCCTCGTCGCGCTGTATCTGGTCGCGGAAAACCCGGTGGCCGGGGTGCGGGTCAAGGTTGCGGGGAAGGTGGTGTTGAACCCCGAAACGGGCCAGCTGACGAGCACGTTCGAAAATACGCCGGAGTTCCCGTTCAGTGATCTGTCGCTGGAATTCTTCGGTACCAATCGGGCGCCGTTGACTACGCCGGCGTTGTGTGGGGCGTACCCGACGGAAGTGACGTTTGCGCCGTGGTCGGGTACGCCACCGGTGACGCCTGCCAACAGCTTCCAGATCACCAGCGGCCCCAACGGCTCACCGTGCCGGGACCCGTTGCCGTTCTCCCCGTCGTTGGAGTCGGGGACGACGAACATCAACGCGGGTGCGTTCAGCGACCTGACGACGACGCTGTCGCGTGAAGATGGCCAGCAGAGCATCTCCTCGGTGCAACTGCACTATCCCGCCGGGGTGTCGGGGCTGCTCTCCGGTGTGAAGCTGTGCGGTGAACAGCAGGCCAACGAAGGGACGTGCGGCGCGGAAAGCGAGATCGGGGAAACGATCGTCAGCGTCGGGTTGGGGAACGACCCCTACAGCGTGACGGGTGGGAAGGTCTACATCACTGGCCCGTATGAGGGTGCCCCGTTCGGGTTGTCGATTGTGAACCCGGCGAAGGCGGGTCCGTTCGACTTGCAGGAAGGCCGTCCGGTGGTCGTGCGCGCGAAGGTCGAAGTCAACCCGTACACGGCGGCGTTGACAATCACGACCGACCCGCCCGGCTCGCCGCACGCGATCCCGACGATCATCGAGGGCATCCCTCTGCAGATCAAGCACGTCAACGTCCTCGTCAACCGTCCCGGGTTCACATTCAACCCGACCAACTGCGAACCGCAGACGATCACCGGCGCGATCGACAGCGCCGAAGACGCCAGTTCCCCGGTGTCGGTCCCGTTCCAGGTGACCAACTGTGCGAGCCTGAAGTTCGCCCCGAAGTTCGCGGTCTCGACGGCCGCGAAGGCGAGCAGGGCGGACGGGGAGAGCTTGCATGTGGAGCTCTCCTACCCGAATGGCGCGTCGGGTGCGTTCGATGGCCCTGAGGGGGACTATACGAACATCGCGCGGGTCAAAGTCGAATTGCCTAAACAGCTGCCGTCGCGGTTGACTACGCTGCAGAAGGCTTGTACGGCTGCGCAGTTCAAGGCGAACCCCGCGGGGTGCCCGGTGGCGTCGCTGGTTGGTCACGCGAAGGCGATCACGCCGTTGATTCCGGTCCCGTTGGAAGGCCCGGCGTACTTCGTCTCCAACGGCAACGAAGCGTTCCCGAACCTGATCGTCGTGCTGCAGGGGTACGGTGTCACGGTCGATCTCGTTGGGGATACGTTCATCAGTAAAGCCGGGGTCACGTCGAGTACGTTCAAGACGGTCCCCGACGCTCCCGTGGGCAGCTTCGAATTGACGTTGCCGGAGGGCTCCTATTCGGCGTTGACGACCGACGGGAATCTCTGCAAGACCAAGAAGCTCGTGATGCCGACCGAATTCGTCGCGCAGAACGGCGCCGAACTCCGCCAGAGCACCAAGATCACGGTCACAGGCTGCCCGAAGGGGAAGGAGTCCTCGAAGAGGAAGACACATGAAAAGGGGGCGCACAACAAGCCCAAGCGGCGGAAGGCGAGGCCCCGATGAAGAAGGCAATCATTGCCGCGGCGGCCGTAACGATGGCCGTGGCGTGCATGGCGGCTCCCTCGGCGGTCGCGACCCCCAAAGGTGGGTATGCCGTGTTCGCTCAATGCCCGACGCATACCGCGCACGTGAACGGATGCTTTTACGGGTCGATCACGGGCGGTTACATAGCGATCGGCAGCACGGTGGTGCCACTTGCCAAGACCGTGGTCCTTCAGGCCGGGATGGTGAAAGAGGGAGCGTACGACGGGACGGAAGTGAAACAGCTCGTGGCGGCCCTCGACGGTGAAACGCTGACGAAGGTGGGGCAGCCGGTTCCGGGTCTGTCGACCGATGCGGTAGCCGAACTGGCCGTGCCGGCGAGCTCGATCACGGTATCCCAACACGTTGAAGAACTGGCTCTTGCGCTGCCGATCAAGTTACGGCTGGTGAACCCCGTGCTGGGCTCGGAGTGCTCGATTGGGTCCAGCCAGAACCCGATCGAGCTGAACCTTACGACCGGCGCGACGGGCGGGGGATTGACGGGCAACCCAGGCGTGACGTCGGACCTCGAAGAAGGCGGGATTCTGCTCAAACGGGGTGTATCGATGGTCAGCAGCGGGTTCACGGTCCCGAAGGCCGACGGCTGCGGCACGGCCTTCGTCGACAACTTGCTCAACGCGCTGCTTGGTCTCCCGTCGAGCAAGAACCAGGCCGTGCTCAACTTGAATATGGAGCTGGCCAGCCGCGCCTTGGTTGAAGAATCGGAAGAGTAAGCGCCCGATCCGATCGGGTGACTGCATGCCGGTTGCGCTTGGCTGTGTCTCCGGAGCGTCCGCCTGTTGCGCCGAGGTGGGTGGCGCCGATCCGGTGGCCCCGGTTCGGGCCGACGAAGTCGATCTCGGCACCGTGGCGGTACGCTTGTACATGACCCTCTGGGCGGCGAGCCAATAGGCTCTGCGCGTGTCCGCGACCGGAGATCCCAGCCCCGCCGACCAAGTGCCGAGCCCGCGCGCCGAGCAGGCGCCGCCCAACCAACCCGCCGAGCACGGAGCCTCGCGCCGTGAGCTGGGCCGCGGCGAACGGGTGCTGCCGGGCGTGTACCGATTGCGCTTGCCGCTGCCGTGGCCGGGCGTGCCGCACGGCAACGCGTGGGCGGTGGCGGACGGCGACGGGGTGGTGCTGTTCGACACCGGCATGCACGAGGTGGGGTCGTTCGCCAACCTCGAACGGGCGCTGGCGATGTGCGGTTTGCGCGTGGAGGACATCCGCTTGGTGGTGTGCACGCACGCCCACTCCGACCACTACGGACAGGCCGCCACGATCGTGGAGCGCGCCGGCTGCGAGCTGTGGATGCACCCCAACTACCAGCACATGCTGCAATGGGCAGAGGACACCGACGCCGCGATCGCGCGCCGTTTGGAGGTGGCGCGCCAGAGCGGCGTGCCGGAAGAGCCGCTGCGCCGCTACGCCGCGGAGCGACGCGAGCACGAATCGGGGATCGCCGCGGTGATCGAGCCCCACCGCGCGCTGCTCCCCGGCGTCACCGTCGCCACCGACCTCGGCCCGTGGACGGTGCACGAGACGCCCGGCCACGCGCCCTCGCACGTCTGCCTGTTCCAGCCCGAGCGGCGGCTGTTGATCTCCGGCGACCACCTGCTGGGTCGCATCTCGCTGTACTTCGACTACGGCTACTCGCCCGACCCGGTGGGCGAATTCTTGAGCTCGCTGGACGTCGTGCAGCGCCTCGGCGCGCGGCTCTGCTTGCCCGGCCACGGGCGCACGTTCGCCGACGTGCACGCCCACATCGAGGGCAACCGCGCGCTCGTGCGCGAGCGCACCGACCGCGTGCTGGAGGTCATCTCCGGGGAGCCGCGCACCGCGTTCGAAGTGGTGCCGGAGGTGCTGTACGAGGTGCCGTTCTCGCCCAACACCGCGCCGTGGCTGCTGACCGAGACGCTGGCGTTCCTCACCCACCTGGAGGCCACCGGCCGCGCGCGACGGATCCCCGGTGAGCCGGCGGAGCGGTGGGTGGCGGTCGAGCGGTGAGTGTGGCCGTCCGCGCGTCGGCCGCATGATACCCTTACTCTTATATATATGTAAGGAGAGTGGGGATGGACAGATCGGCGCGCGTAACTTCAAAGGGCCAGGTCACGATCCCGAAGTCGGTCAGGGATGCTCTGGAGCTTCGCGACGGCGATGAGCTTTTGTTTCGGGTTGAGCGCCGGCGGGCAATCCTCGCCAAGACGCCGGGCTTCATCGAGATGGCGGGGTCTGTGGCGGTCCCTGCGGCCAAGCGCGGCACGCCGTGGGATGAGGTGCTGCGCAGGACGCGCCGGGGGCGTGCGGAGCAACGTCGCTGAGTGCGTTCCTCGACACGAACGTCCTGATCCGCCATCTCACCGGCGATCCGCCGGAGATGGCGGCGCGCGCAACCGTCGCACTTGCGGGCGAGGAGCCGCTGTTGCTGTCCGATCTCGTGGTGGCGGAGTGCGTTTATGTGCTCGAGTCCTTCTATGAGGTCGAGCGCGCGCGGGTCGCCGAGTTGATGCGCGCGGCGCTCGCATTGCCATCAGTTTCGGTGATCGACACATCGCTGTTGCTGCGGGCGCTCGAGGTTTACGAGGTGGACCGGCTGGATTTCGCGGAGGCTTACCTCGTTGCCACCGCCGAGGCGACGGCTGTGGGCGCGATCGTGTCGTTCGATCGCTCCATCGATCGGGTGGCGACCGTCAAGCGGATCGAGCCATAGGCCACGCGCGGGCCGTGGCAAACTGAGCCGTCATGCGCATCGATCAGCTGCTGCACACCGACGGGCCGGTGTTCTCCTTCGAGTTCTTCCCGCCCAAAACCCCGCAGGGGGAGCGCAACCTGCTGGCGGCGCTGGAGGAGCTGCGCGCCCTCGAGCCGGCGTTCGTGTCGGTCACCTACGGCGCCGGCGGCGGCACCCGCGAGCGCACGATCGAGATCGTCAAGCGCATCAAGCGCGAGCAGGGGTTGGAGGCAATGGCGCACTTCACCTGCGTGGGCGCCACCGTCGATGAGCTGCGCGCCACGCTCGACGAGATGCGCGACGCGGGGATCGACAACGTGCTGGCGCTGCGCGGCGACCCGCCGGCGGGGGAGGATCGGTGGAGGAAAACCGACGGCGGTTTGGAGTACTCCAGCGAGCTGGTGGCGCTGATCAAGGGCGACTACCCGTTCGCGATCGGCGCCGCGTGCTTCCCCGAGACGCACATCCACGCGGTCAGCCCCGAGGACGATTTGCGCCACCTGGCGGAGAAGGTGAACGCCGGTGCCGACTTCTTGATCACGCAGCTGTTTTTCGACAACGCGCTGTACTTCCGTTTCGTCGAGCGCGCGCGGGCGGCGGGGATCGAGGTGCCGATCATCCCCGGCATCCTGCCCATCACCCACGTGGGCCAGGTGGAGCGGATGAGCGCCATGTGCGGCGCCTCGATCCCCGACGGCTTGCGCCGCGAGCTGCGGTCGCGCGGCGATGACACCGAGGCGGTGCTGGACTTCGGCGTGGCGTGCGCCACCCTGCAGTGCGCCGAGCTGCTGGCCGGGGGAGCGCCCGGCATCCACTTCTACACGCTCAACCGCTCCCCCGCCACGCGCGCCATCCTCAGCGCGCTGCAGCTGGCGCGGCCGTGGGATCGGCGCGCGCCGGCCGGCGCGCTGGAACCCTAGCCCGGCTCGATCTCCAGCCGCTGCGCCACCAGCGGCGAGCCGTCGGGCGTTTCGTAGCGCACGTCGACCGAGTCGTCCTGGCGGTAGGTGCCCACGCCCCACGCCCCCAGCAGCCAGCGCCAGCCACTGATGCGGTCCTTGCGCAACTCGCGCTCGAACACCAGCGCGCCGTCCTGCACGCGGTAGTCGCGCCCCAGCTCTTGGCGCACGCCGTTGAGGTACACCTCGTACGGCCCGCGCACCTCGCGGGGGAGCTTCACGATCGAGCGGGGCATGGCCGCACGATTATGCCTCCGGGCGGGCGCCTACGCTGTGGCTCGCGCGCTTCGCGTCGCCGGCGGACACGGATGTCCGCCGCCCACACGGCGTGTCGAGATACCCGCTCACGCGGACGATCCCCCAAATGACCACCCCCGACATCCCCTACACCATTCGCCGCTCCGCGCGTGCGCGCCGAGTGCGGGTCAACGTGCGCCCGCTCGCCCACACGCGGGAGGTGGGCGTGGAGGTGGTGCTGCCCGCCCGCGTTTCCGAGCGCGCCGCCGCGGCGGCGGTGACGGAGCTGCGGCCGTGGATCGAGCGACGCGTGCGCGAGGCCCACCAGACGCTGGCGCGCGTGGCCGAGCGGGGCGCCACCGTGCCCTACCTTGGCCAGCCGCTGGCGCTGGTGGCGCAGCCGGGGCGCACGCGTGTGCACCGCCGCGGCGAGCTGCTGCTGGTGCCCGATGGCGACGCGCGGCCGGCGTTGGAGCGCTTCTACCGGCGCGAGGCGCGCATGGAGATCGCCGCGCGCCTCGACCGCGCCACCGCGCTCGCCGGCATCCCCTACAGCGGTTTGTCGATCCGCGCGCAGCGCTCGCGCTGGGCCTCCTGCTCGGCGAAGGGGCGGATGAGCTTCAACTGGCGCCTGTTGATGGCGCCGGAGAGCGTGCTCGACTACGTGGTGTGGCACGAGGTGTGCCACCTGGAGGTGCCCAACCACTCGCCGCGCTTCTGGGCGCTGGTGGAGCGCCACTGGCCGTGCTTTCGCGATGACCGCGAGTGGCTGCGCCGGCACGGGGCCACGCTGGTGCTATAGCGCTGCCCGCGCCGCGACGGTTACGGCTCAGCCCCGCCGCTCGGCGGGCATGTTGGCTCGGTGGCTCTCAGCCCCGCTCCTCCACCGGCACGTAGTCGCGGTCGCGATCGCCGGTGTAGATCTGCCGCGGGCGGGCGATCTTCTGCTCGGGGTCTTGCACCATCTCCAGCCACTGGGCGATCCAGCCGGAGGTGCGGCCGATGGCGAACATCACCGGGAACATCGCCACCGGCAGGCCCAGCGCCTCGTAGATCAGGCCGGAGTAGAAGTCGACGTTGGGGTAGAGCTTGCGCTGCGTGAAGTAGTCGTCGTCCAGCGCCCGCTTCTCCAGCTCCGAGGCGACTTCCAGCAGGGGGCTCTTGCCGCGCACCTCGAACACGTCGTCGAGGTGTTTGCGGATGATCCGCGCGCGGGGGTCGTAATTCTTGTAGACGCGGTGGCCGAATCCCATCAGCCGCTCCTTGCCCTCCTTCACGCCGGCCAAAAAGTCGGGGATGTTCTCGACCCGCTCGATCCGCCGCAGCATCCGCAGCGCCGACTCGTTGGCGCCGCCGTGCAGCGGCCCGTACAGCGCCGCCACGCCGGCCGCCACCGCCGAGTAGGGATCCACCTGCGTCGAGCCCACCGAGCGCACCGCGTTGGTGGAGGCGTTCTGTTCGTGGTCGGCGTGCAATATGAACAACACGTCCAGCGCCCGTTCCAGCCGCAAGTCGGGCTGGTATTTGAGCTCGGTCATTTTGTACATCATCCCCAGGAAGTTGCCGGCGTAGCCGAGGTCGTTGTCGGGGTACACGTACGGCTGGCCCATGTTGTGGCGGAACGCAAACGCCGCCAGCGTCGGCATCTTCGCCAGCAGGCGGATGATCTGGATGTCGCGCACCGCGGGGTCTCTGGCGTCGGGGTAGAACGTGGACAGTGCGCCCACCGACGCCACCAGCATCCCCATCGGGTGGGCGTCGTAGCGGAAGCCCTGCATGAAGTCCTTCACGTTCTCGTGCACAAACGTGTGGATCGTGATCTCGTGCACCCACTCCTCCAGCTGCGCCTTGGTGGGCAGCGCGCCCTTGATCAGCAGGTACGCCACCTCCAGGTAGGTGGAGTGCTCGCACAGCTGCTCGATCGGATACCCGCGGTGCTGGAGGATGCCGGCGTCGCCGTCGATGTAGGTGATGGCGCTGCGGCAGGAGGCGGTGTTGGTGAACGCCGGGTCGTACGCCATCAGCCCGAAGTCGTCCTCGGCGGTTTTGATCTGGCGGAGATCCATGGCGCGCACCGTGCCGTCGCTCACCGGCAGCTCGTAGGTGCGCCCGGTGCGGTTGTCGGTCACCGTCAGCGTCTCGCCGGGGGCGGCGCCGTTGCCGCTGGCCCGGTCGCCCGGGGACCCGCTCTGCGTGCCTGCCGTCTCGGTGCTCATGTGGCGCTCTCCTGTCGTGTCTGTCCGTCCAGAGGTGTTGTCCCCGATTATGGGGCAACGCAAGCGGGCGCGGCGCCGGGGCGGCCCGCAAATGCGCGGCAGCGGCGTCGCCCGGTGCCGCCAGAGCCGCGTGTGGGGCGGCGGGCCGGCCGCTCAGCGCTGCGACTGCCGCGCACGGGCCGCGGCGACGCGGATGCGCGCCGGCGCCGGTGCGGCTGCCGATTCGCGGTGCGGTCCTCGGCGTGCCGGCCCCGGTCGCCGCGGACGCGGGTGGCGCGGGTGGTGGGGATGGAGCGGCCGCGGGTCGACGCCGATGCCGCCGTCCCCCTCGGAAGCCGGCTCGGGTCCCTGGCGCACGGCCCAGCGCACGATCAAAAACAGCCCGACGATCGGGATCTTCAAGGCAAACATCAGCCAGATGAACGTCCAGGCATCCACTCGTATCCAATCGTACTACCGACTCGGGGCCGTGTGGGGCGGGGCCGTGTGGGGCGGGGCCGGGGCCGCGGTCGGGCCGGCTCGCCGCGCTCCATCCGAAGGCTCCGTGGATGTTGTTGTCCAAAACGCACACCAACCATTTACAAAATGAAGCAGTGGGAGGCTGAGTGCAGACTATGGCCTCCGATTGCGGCGCCAACCAACAAGGTACAACAAATGTGTTGTCGCGAAATGGTTGGCGTCCGAAAAGCAAGAGCAAACCGATGCATCACCGAGGCTGAAGCATTGAGTTGCCGTTGGCCCATCAGCTGCCGTGCCCGCGCGGGCCCCCTCCCGCTAATCGCCCAGCGGCACGGGCGCGGCGGAGAACTGCGTGAACTCGCGCAGCTGGCGCACACGCGCCACGATCTCGGCGCCGGCGAGGCTCTCCACGCGGTGGGTGCCGAACTCTTCGACGTTGAACGACGCCAGCGCCGTGCCGTGCGCCATCGCCTGGCGCAGCAGCTCGTCGTTGATCTCCTCGTCGATGTGCGCGGCGATGTAGCCGACGAAGCCCCCCGCGAACGTGTCGCCGGCGCCGGTGGGGTCCACCACCGACTCCAGGGGGAACGCGGGCAGCGAGAAGAAGCCGCCGGCGGTCACCAGCGCCGCGCCGTACTCGCCCTGCTTGGCGACGATCACCTTCGGCCCGCGGGGCGGCTGCGGCGGGCCCCCATCGTCGGTGGGCGTCGACGCCCACGACAGCACCTCGCGCGCGGCCGCATACAGCGACGCCTTGCCGGTGAGCTGGCGCAGCTCGGAGTCGTTGAGGATCAAACAGTCGCATTCGGCGATCACCTTCATCAGCGACTCGCGCGCCGCTTCGATCCACAGGTTCATGGAGTCGAGCGCGACGAACCGCGCGCGGGGCAGCTGCGCGCGCACCTCGCGCTGAAGGTCGGGCTGGATGTTGGCGAGGAACAGCACGTCGCTGGCGCGCGACGACTCCGACAGCTTGGGCTTGAAGCCCTCAAACACGCCCAGCTGCGTATCGAGCGTCTCGCGCGAGTTGAGGTCCCAGCCGTACTTGCCGCGCCAGAAGAAGGTTTTGCCGCCGGCGATGCGCTCCACGTCGGTGATGTCCACGCCGCGGTGGCGCAGCACGTCGAGCTCGGTCTCGCCGAAGTCCTCGCCCACCGGCCCCACCACCCGCACCTCGCCGAAGAACGAGGCGGCCAGCGCGAAGTGCACGGCGGCGCCGCCCAGCATCCGCTGGCGCTCGCCGAAGGGCGTGGAGACGCTGTCGTAGGCGATCGATCCGACCACGGTGATGGGCATCGACCCGGACCCTATAACGTGCCGCCGATGCGCGCGATTCAGATCACGGAGTTCGGCGGCCCCGAGGTGCTGAAGCCGGTCGAGCTGCCGCGGCCCGAGCCCGCTCCCGGGGGGGTGCTGATCCGTGTGAGCCGCGCCGGCATCAACTTCGCCGACACCCACACGCGCACCAACTCCTACGTGCGCAAGGCCACGCTGCCGCTGGTGCCGGGGGGAGAGGTGGCGGGCGTGCGCGACGACACCGGCGAGCGCGTGGTGGCGCTGACCGGCAGCGGCGGCTACGCCGAGTATGCCGTGGCCCCCGCCGCGCACGTGTTCGCGATCCCCGAGGGCGTCGACGACGGCACCGCGCTGGCGCTGCTCGTGCAGGGCACCACGGCGTGGCACATGTACCGCACCGCGGCCCACGTGGCAGAGGGGGCGGGCGAAACCGTCGTGGTGCACGCCGCCGCCGGCGGCGTGGGCTCGCTGGCGGTGCAGCTCGGCCACCCGCTCGGCGCCGGCCGCGTGATTGCGACCGCGTCGAGCGAACAGAAGCGCGAGCTGGCGCTGGCGCTGGGGGCCGACGCGGCGATCGACCCCGCGCCCGAGGGCCTCACGGAGAGGCTGCTGGAGGCGAACGGGGGCAGGCAAGTGGACGTGGTGTTCGAGATGGCGGGAGGCGAGGTGTTCGACGCCTCCTACCGCGCGCTGGCCCACTTCGGGCGGCTGGTGGTGTGCGGGATCGCCTCTCAGCAGCCAAACGAGGTGCGCAGCGGCTCGCTGCTGCGCCACTCGCGCGCCGTGGTGGGCTTCTACATCTTCCACTGCCTGGAGCGCCCCGGCATGTTCGAGCGGGCGCTCGACGACCTGTTCGCGCGTGTGGCGCCCGACGGCGCCCACCCGCGGTTGGAGGTTGTGGTTGGACACACCTACCCCTTGGGGCAGGCGCCGCAGGCCCATATCGACCTGCGCGAACGGCGTACCACCGGCAAGCTGCTGCTCGATCCCGCTGCCTGAGCGAGCGCTCTCGCTCGGCGTCGTGCGGCGCCGGCTGCGCACAACGGTCCCCAACCCGTAAGCTCCCCAGCGTCATGGCCAAGACATTCGCAGAGCTGGGGCTCACCGAGCGCACGCTGCAGGCGTTGCGCGCGGTCGGCTACGAGTCGCCCAGCCCGATCCAGGAACAGGCGATCCCCTCGCTGCTGGAGGGGCGCGACGTGATCGGCCAGGCGCAAACCGGCACCGGCAAGACGGCGGCGTTTGGGCTGCCGATCATGGAGTACATCGACCCGGAGCTGCGAGAGGTGCAGGCGCTGGTGCTGACGCCCACGCGCGAGCTGTGCATCCAGGTGACGCAGGCGCTGCGCGCGTACGGCGGCCACGCCGGCGCGGATGTGGTGGCCGTGTTCGGCGGCGCCCCGATCCGCACCCAGCAGGCGCAGCTGCGCGGCGGCGGCCACGTGGTGGTGGGCACGGTGGGGCGGGTGCTCGACCTGATCAGCCGCCACTCGCTGGTGCTGCACGACTGCCGCTTCGTGGTGCTCGACGAGGCTGACGAGATGCTCGACCTCGGCTTCCTGGAGGACGTGGAGAGAATCCTCTCGATGACCCCCAGCGGCCGCCAGACGGCGCTGTTCAGCGCAACCATGCCCCCGCCGATCCGCAAACTGGCCGACGGGTACCTGTACGACCCGGTGCTGGTGAAGGTGGAGGCGGCGACGCTCACGATCGACACGGTGGCGCAGTTCCAGCTCCCGGTGGACGCCAAGCAGAAGCCGGAGAAGCTGGTGGAGGTGCTGAGCGCCGAGCGGCCCGACCAGGCGATCGTGTTCGTCCGCACCAAGGTGCGCTGCGAGCAGCTGTTTCGCACGCTGCGCGACCGCGGCATGAACGTGCGGGCGCTGCACGGCGACATGACCCAGGGCGCGCGCGACGGGGTGATGCTGGCGTTCAAGGCCGGCCGGGTGCCGATTTTGGTGGCCACCGACGTGGCGGCCCGGGGCCTCGACATCTCGACGGTGACGCACGTGGTGAATTACGACGTGCCCACCTCGCCCGACACCTACGTGCACCGCATCGGGCGCACCGGCCGGGTGGGGCGCTCGGGCCGGGCGATCACATTCGTGGAGAGCCGCCAAAAGCGCGAGCTGGAGGCGATCGAGAAGCACATCGGCACATCGATCGCCCCGTGGGAGCCGCACGCCAAGGCGCCGCCCACGCCGGTGCAGGAGCGCCCGCGCCGGCACTCCAAGCCACACATCACCCGCGACGGCACCGAGCCGCACGCGAAGCTGCTGCTCGCCGGCGGCCGCGCCGGCGGTGTGAGCGTGGCCGACATCGTCGGCGCCGTCACCTCCGCCACCGGCCTCGACGGCGAGGCGGTGCGCGACGTGCTGGTGCTCGACCGCTTCTCGTTCCTCTCCGTGCCCGCCGCCGAGGCCGACCGGGTGGTGGAGGCGCTGCAGGAGCGCCGGGTGCGCGGGCACCCGGTGCGGCTGGAACGGGTTGGGTAGGGCGCTGCGGGGGGATTGACAAGCTGGCCGGCGGCGTGTATGGTTGCCTTTGTCATGGTCGCCACTGTGGGTGGCCTGGTTGTCACATAGGGATCGGATCGGGTTGGGTTGGCTGCTCTGCGGTTGACTTCAAGCGCGTTGCAGGGTTCGCTTGGGAGAGGGACCGTCGGTCGCACCGGATGAGGGAGCTGTGAAGGACGTGCTTTCGAGAGGGAACAGCGTGATGTCGGTCGTTGCTTGCGGCCCGTTGGCTGAAGCTAGATGCGTCAGCCTGGGGCTGTCGCATCTCTCTCTCTCTCTCTCTCTCTTGCGCTAGCAGGCTAGCGCCGGGAACGGCTCGTCCGCTGCGTTTCGCGGCCCCCGGCGTGGGGAGGGTGGCGTGATGCCGGTCTCCTCTTCGGCGTTGCCGGGTACCTCGTCGGCGCTTGCGGGGTCGCGGTTGGCCGGGCGGGTGTTGCCGCGCGCGCAGGTGGATGACATCCAGCGTTCGCGGCTTTTGGCGGGCGCGGTCGCGGCGATCGACGAGCTGGGCTACGAGGGTGCGACGGTGGGGAAGATCACTGGGCGAGCGCGGGTGTCGCGGCGCACTTTCTATGAGTTGTTCGCGGGTCGCGATGAGTGTTTGGCGGCCGTGCTCGAGGATGTTGTGGCGCAGGTGGAGGCACAGAAGTCGAGCCAAGGGCCACGGATAGGCCGGGATGGGCCCGGCGAGGCGCACATCGCCTGGCGTCGCATCGGCGCGCACTCGGTGTTTCGCCAACCATGACAACACAACCTCGATGCACTGCCCCGCGGAGGTCTCGGTGGTTGTCAGGCTTCATAGACTCTGCTCCGCGACTAGCCTGTCGCCCATGAATTCCCGACCCCCAGCAGAGGAGCCGCCTCGATGCCCAGCACCGCGACAATGAACACCACAGAGGGCGCGATCACGTTCACGTTGTTCGACGACGATGCGCCGAAGACGGTCGAGAACTTCCGCAAGCTGGCCTCCGAGGGCTTCTACGACGGCCTCAACTTCCACCGGATCATCAAGGACTTCATGATCCAGGGCGGCTGCCCGCAGGGCACCGGCACGGGCGGGCCCGGGTACACGTTCGAGGACGAGATCAACCCCCACAAGGTGGTGCGCGGCGCGCTGGCGATGGCCAACGCCGGCCCCAACACCAACGGCTCGCAGTTCTTCATCGTCACCGCCAAGAAGGCCTCGTGGCTGGACGGCAAGCACACGGTGTTCGGCGAGGTGACCGACGGCATGGACGTGGTCGATCGCCTGGAGGCCACGGCCACCGACGGCGCCGATCGCCCGGTGGAGCCGGTGGGGATCGCCTCGATCGAGCTGTCATAGCTAGAGGGCGCGCACGTAGGCGCTCATGCCGGGGATCGTAAAACGCAGCTCGCTTCCTTCGGCGCTGAGCGTGCCCGATTTGATGAGATCGTCGCGCACGCTCGACAACTGCTTGGGCGTGCGCCCCAGCGTGTCGGCCACGGCGCGGGCCGTGGCGGCGTGCGCGCCATCGTCGAGCGCGGCGAGCGCAGCCAGATAGCGCCGCTGCGCGGGGCTGGCCGCGGTCCAGCGAGCGGCGTAGAGGCCGCGTTCGAGCTCCCCCTGGGCGCGTGGGATGGCGGCGTCCACTGCTCGGCGGTCGATGCGATCGTGCTCGGCGGAGGCGCGCCAGGCGTGATGGCCGTAAAGCTGAACCGCATATGGGTACCCGCCTGACGCCTGTGCCAGCCGTGCGGCCGCATCCTCGTCCATCGGCCTGCCGGCGGCCTCGGCGGGGAGTCGCAGCGCCCGCACCGTCTCTTGCGGCGAAAGCAAACCCAGCTCGTGCCAGGCGCCGCGCTCCAGATAGGTGACGGAATGCTCCGGTGCCCGCATCAACGGCAAACCCGCGATCACCGCGACAACCGGCCAGCGCTCTCCCGTGCCCTCCTGTAGCAGCGCGGCGAGCGCGGCGAGCTCTTGGCGAGTGGCGAGATGCGCCTCGTCGAGCGTCAGCACCACGCCGCTGCCGCTTGCGAGCGCGAGCCCGACAAGCCCGGTGAGCGCCTCCCGCAGCGCTGGCGCGGGGTCCGCCGAGGTCTCCGCGGAACGGGCGAAGCGGACCTCGCCGCCGACGCCCGGCACGCCGGCGCGGAGCGTCACCGACTCCGCGCGCAGCCCGCGCTTGGTGGGCGGCTGCTCGATCAGTGCCTGCGTGCGGGTGATCGCGTCGATGAGATCGGGGGTGAAGGGCGTTTCGGGCCTGATCTCCACGTGCGTGCGCGGCCACCCGTACCGCCCGCCGGCGATCGCGGCGGCCTCGGCCAGCAGGACCGTCTTGCCGACGCCCCGTGGCCCGGCGAGCAGGATCGGCCGGGGGGTGCGAGCATCGAGCGCGGCGACTTCGATCGCGTCGCGCAGGTCTTCCAACACCGCCTCGCGTCCCGCCAGCTCCTTGGGGGGCTCGTTGAAGCCGGGTCGGTAGGGGTTTTCTGCACGGGCCACCATCCCAGTCTAGCGCCGTCTAGCGTGTCTAGCGCTGTCTAGCGCGTCTAGCGTCGTCTAGCGCAGGTCAGCCGCCGCACATGTGCGGCGGCTCCGGCCGGTGCATGCACCGGCCGGCCACCGGCGCATGCGCCGGTGGTCAGTTGGCGCATGCGCCAACTGAACGCAAATACTTGGCTCCCCAGCCAGACAAGACCTCCTCAGAGGAGTAGCCTCTGTGGGAGCGCAAAAACCAGCTGGGAGGTACTACTGCCATGGCGACGGTCGAGCAGCACGCGGTTGAAATCCACGAGGACGCCACCAACGGCACCGCGTTGGCGGCCCCCACGGCGGCGGAGATCCCCGTCGAAAACCCGGCCACCGGGGAGATCCTCACGACCGTCCCCGACCTCGACGCGGCGGCCGTGGCGGAGCTGGCGCGGCGCGCACGGATCGCCCAGCCCACCTGGGAGGCGTACGGCTTCGAGGGGCGCTCGCGGGTGCTGCGGCGGATGCAGAAGTGGGTGATCGACAACTCCGAGCGGATCATCGCCACGATCGTGTCGGAGACCGGCAAGACCTACGAGGACGCGCAGCTGGCGGAGATCTCCTACGGCGCCGCCGCGTTCGGCTTCTGGGCCAAGCACGCGGAGGAGTACCTGGCGGATGAGCGCGTGCGCTCCAGCACCGTGTTCGTGAAGGGCAAGAAGCTGATCCTGCGCCACCGTCCGCTGGGGCTGATCGGTGTGATCGGGCCGTGGAACTACCCGCTGGTCAACTCCTTCGGCGACTGCATCCCCGCGCTCGCCGCCGGCAACGCGGTGATCCTCAAGCCCTCCGAGGTCACGCCGCTCACCTCGATGCTGCTCGCCGAGGGCTTCACCGAGTGCGGCGTCCCCGCCGACGTCTTCCAGGTCGCCACCGGCCGCGGCGACACCGGGCGCGCGCTGATCGACGAGGTCGACATGATCATGTTCACCGGCTCCACCCGCACCGGGCGCAAGGTCGCGCAGGCGGCCGCCGAGCGTTTGATCCCCTGCTCGCTGGAGCTGGGCGGCAAGGACCCGATGATCGTGCTCGCCGACGCCGATCTCGAGCGCGCCGCGAACGTGGCCACCTACTACTCGATGCTGAACTCCGGCCAGATCTGCATCTCGATCGAGCGTGCTTACGTGGAGGCGCCGGTGTACGACGAGTTCGTGTCCAAAGTCACCGACAAGGTGCGCGCCCTGCGCCAGGGCCGCCCCGACGGCGGGCCGGGCACGGTGGAGGTCGGCTCGATGACATTCCCGCCGCAGGTCGACCTCGTCGAGGACCACGTCAACGACGCGCTGTCGAAGGGCGCGCGGGCGCTGACGGGCGGCCACCGCGGCGAGCAGAACGGCGGGCACTACTTCGAGCCGACGGTGCTCGTCGACGTCGACCACTCGATGAAGATCATGACCGAGGAGACGTTCGGCCCGACGCTGCCGATCATGAAGGTCAAGGATGCCGAGGAGGCGCTGCGTCTCGCCAACGACTCCGAATACGGCCTCGCCGGCTCGGTGTTCAGCAAGGACACCGACAAGGGCGAAAAGCTGGCCCGGCGGGTGGAAGCGGGCGCGGTGTGCGTCAACGACGCGATCATCAACTTCGCCGCCCTGGAGCTGCCGATGGGCGGCGTCAAGGCCTCCGGCCTCGGCTCCCGCCACGGCGCGGGCGGCATCCGCAAGTACTGCAACCAGCAGGCCATCCTCGTCACGCCCAAGCTGGCGCTCAAGCGCGAACTGCACTTCTTCCCCTACACCCGCGGCGGCACCAAGCGGCTCGGCAAAGGGCTGAAGCTGCTGTACGGGCGCGGTAAAAGGGACTAAGCCAGCGGGAGGCCGAGCAGCCGTTCGAGCTCGGGGATGGTGGTGTCGGCGCTCGTGTGGTGAATGGTGGCCATGCCCAGCTCCTCGGCGGGAGCGAGGTTGAAGGGCAGGTCGTCGACGTATACGCACGCCTCGGGCGCCACGCCGGCACGCTCTGCCCCCAGCTCGTACATCCGGCGCGAGGGCTTGCGGATGCCCTCCTCGGCAGAGATCACCACGCCGTCGAACAGCTCCTCGAAAAGGTCGTGGGGGTAGCGGTGCACTCCCCATGAGTTGGACACCAACGCCGTGCGCAACCCGGCGGCATGCGCCAGGCGCACTGCGTTCACCATCGCCTCGTCGGGTCCCACGCCCGCGAACAGACCATCCACCAGCCCGTCGGGCTCGACCTCCAGCAGCGCGGCGAATCTCTGCTCGAACTCGCGCTCGTCGAGCTTTCCCTTCTCCAGGGCAACCAGCAGCTCGCGTGCCTCGGGGTCGCTTTTGAAGCGGCCCATCAGCTTCTGCGGGTCGATCTCCGCGGCCAAGCAGAAGGCGTGGAAGGACGCGAACAGGTTGGTCGTAAGCACGCCGCCCCAGTCGATCAGCAGGGCGGAGCGGGTGGCCTCTTCACCCACCCCGCGCCACCTCCTCCGCGTGTGCCGCCAGCGCCAGCACGCCCTCGCCGAAGTGCTTCAAATAGGGGTCGTCGGTGGCGCCCGCCAGCGCACGCTTGTAGTTGCCCTCCATGAACACCGTCATCTTCCACACCGCCAGCGTCACATACCAGCGCAGATCGCTCATCGAGCGGCCGGTGCGCGCTTCGTAGCGCTCGATCAGCTCCGCACGGGTGGGGAAGCCCTCGGCCTTGGTGACCGCGCCCAGCGAGTCGCGGATGCCGCCGGGCGGATCGTCGGCCTGACCCCACACCATGCACATGTACCCGAGGTCCGCCAGCGGGTCGCCGATCGTCGCCATCTCCCAGTCCAGCACCGCGGTCAGGCGCGCGGGCGCGTCGGCGGCGAACATCGTGTTGCCGAGGCGATAGTCGCCGTGCACGACCGTCGCCGGCCCAGACTCCGGCAGGTGCTCGGAGAGCCACTGCGCCACCCGTTCCACGGCGGGCAGCTCGCGCGTCTTGTTGATCTCCCACAGCCCCCCAAACCGCCGCAGCTGGCGCTCCAGGTAGCCGGTGGGCTTGCCGAAGTCCTCCAAGCCCGCCGCGCGCCAGTCCACCGCGTGCACCTCCGCCAGCGCGTCGATCAGCTCCTCGGCGATCCGTCGCCGCTCGGCGGGCGTGTCGAGCGTGGGCGGCAGCGCAAACACGATCGCCTCCCCCTCCACCTTCTCCATGACGTAAAACGGACAGCCGATCACGGCCGGGTCATCGCCCACCGCCAGTACCCGCGGCACCCGCGCCGGGGTGTGCTGCAGCGCGCGCAGCAGCCGCGCCTCGCGCAGCACGTCGTGCGCCGAGGGCGGCAGCGGCGGGCGCGGGGGGCGGCGCACCACCAGCTCGCTGCCGTCCTCGCGGCGCACCAGGTAGGTCACGTTGGAGTGGCCCTCCCCGATCGGGCTGGCCTGCAGCGCTCCCTCGCCGAGGTGGTGCGCGTCGAGGAACGCGCGCAGCGGCTCCAGCACCAGCAGCGGCGGCCGCGCGTTGCCGAGCGCCTGCTCGTGGGTGTCGACGATGTCATCCGGCGCGACTGCTGAACTCATCGGCTCGCACGCTATCGGAGCGCGCGCAACTCTTCGTTCCCACCGCAACCCCGCCGCCGCCTACGTGTCATAGCCACCATGCCCAAAGCTCCCATCTCCCTCACCAAAGCCCGCACATCCCTGCTCGCTCTGCTGCTCGCCGGCGCCGTGCTTGCCGCCGGCGCTCCCACGGCGCTGGCCTCGCACAACCAGACCGTGTTCTTCGAGCCCGGCATCGTGGTGCTGGAACCGCACAAGCGCGAACACGCCTTCGCGCAGATGGAGCACCTCGGCGTGCACGCGCTGCGCATAGAGCTCTACTGGTCATATGTGGCGCCCGCCTCGGGCGCCAAGAAGCGCCCCAAGTTCGAAGCGACCAATCCCGCCGCCTACAACTGGTCGCTGTACGACTGGGTGCTCAACAAGGCCAAGGAACTGAAATGGCAGGTGCTGCTCACCGTCACCTCGCCGGTGCCCAAGTGGGCCAGCTCCAACCACACCGCGCTGGGCAGCCCGATCGCGAGGGACTTCGAAGAATTTATGACCGCCGTCGGGCACCACTACAGCTCGGAGGTGTCGCTGTTTGCGATCTGGAACGAGCCCAACGACATCGCCTTCCTGCAGCCGCAGTTCACCGCCTCCGGGCAGCCTGCCTCGCCGCGCGTCTACCGCGCGCTGTTCCAGGCCGGCTACGCGGGCCTCAAAGCGGGGGGGATCGCGCACCCGAAGGTGCTGATGGGCGAAACCGCGCCGGTGGGCTTCGACAGCCTCAGCCGCTCCTACATCAATGAGACCGGCGGGGTCAAGCGCGGCGGCCTGCTGCACGACGTGGCGCCGCTGGCGTTCATGCGCGGCGCGCTGTGCCTCAACTCCCATTACCGCAAGGCGGGCGGCTGCGAATCGCTGCCGGCGTACGGCTACTCCACGCACGCCTACACGCAGAAGCCGGGCCCGCTGTGGGTGCCGCCCGGGTACGACGACGTCACGATCGGCGTGCTCAACCGCCTGGAAAGCGCGCTCAACAAAGCGGCCGCCGCCGGCGCCATCCGCGCGGGCATCCCGATCTACCTCACCGAGTTCGGCGTGCAGAGCACCCCCAACCGCTACGAGGGCGTGTCGCCCGCCAAGCAGGCCGAAGAGGACGCGCTCGCCGAATACATGGCCTGGCGCAACCCCCGCGTGGCCGCCTTCTCGCAGTATCTGCTGCACGACGACCCCACCGGCGGCCCCCCGGGGTCGGGGGTGCATGGCGGCACCGTCGGTTTCCAAACCGGCTTGGAGTACGTCAACGGCAGTCCCAAGCCGCTCTACTTCTCCTGGCCGCTGCCGCTGCTCGTATACCGCTCCGGCCACGGCTACACGTTGTGGGGCCTCGTGCGCCCGGCGACCGGCGCCACCAAGGTGACGGTCTTCGTGCGCCCGCGCGGCTCGAAGAAGTTCCGCGTGCTCCAAACCGCCTCCACCAATTCGCTGGGGTACTGGGACTTCACGTCATCCACCGCCGGCACCGCCTGGAAGGTGCGCTGGACCAGCCCCGGCGGCGTCAAGTACGAAGGTCCGCCGATCGGGCTCAGCTCCGCGCCCTAAAGTGAACGGGCAGCGATGCCCGAGCTGCCCGAGGTCGAGATAACGGCCCGCCGACTCGATGCCGCCCTGCGCGGGGCGGAGATCGAGTCGGCGCTGGCGCCTGGCATCAACGCGCTGAAGACGTTCGACCCGCCACTGTCGGCCCTGGCCGGCCGCACGGTCGCGGGAGTGCGCCGTCGCGGCAAGCACCTGATCGTGGATGTTGCATCCAACGAGGACGCCAACCAGCGCGGTGGCGACCACGGCGGCGGCGACGACGACAGGACCGGCGGTGGCGGCGCCGGCGACCGTTTGGCGCTGCTGATCCACCTGATGTCGGCGGGTCGTTTGCAGCTGTACGACAAGCGCGCCGGCCCGCGCGACCGCACCTCGCGGCTGCTGGTGCGGGTGCGGCTGCCACCCGGCGGCGAGACCGCCGCGCCGGAGGCCGAGCTGCGCTTGCGCGAGTTCGGGTCAAAGCAAGCGGCGTGGGTGAAGCTGCTGCGCGCCGAAGACCTGGAGCGAGACGAGGCGCTCGCCACGCTTGGCCACGAAGCCTGGCCCGACCCCGGAGACCCGGAGGCGCTACGCGAGCTGCTGGCGGCTCCCCGCCCCCTGCACGCGATGCTGCGCGACCAGCGCACCATCGCCGGCATCGGACGCTCGTGGGTGGACGAGATTCTGTGGGAGGCTCGGCTCTCCCCCTACAAGCGTGGCGCCGATCTCACCGGCGCGGAGGCGGTGCGGTTGCGCGAGGCGATCGTCGAGGTGCTGAGCGGCGCGATCGACCACTACGAGCGCACCGTGGCGCTGCCGATCCCCGACAAGCTGCCGATGCCGCTGCGCGTCCACCGCCACGAGGGCTCCCCCTGCCCGCGCTGCGGCGAGACGCTGCGCTCGGTGCACTTCGAGGACTACACGATCGCCTACTGCCCCGCCTGCCAAACGGATGGACGTGTGCTCAAGGACCGGCGGCTGTCGCGGCTGTTGAAGTAGCGGCGTCGTGGGTGCGAGCGCTCCGCGCGGGTGCGCCCGGCGGAGAGAAACACTGTCCCGCCGTCGATGCCCGCCCGGCGCCCGTCGCGCCGGTGGTGCTTGACCAAATGGCGGCGGCTCGTTAGCGTGCGGCATTCGAAGCCCGGCAAAACGGATCGTTCCGGTCAATAGGCACACGCCGGGAAACGTACAAAGAGGAAGGAAGGGATCATGGGTAACTACAAGCGCATCGCGGGCCTGGCGGCGATGGCCGTCGTACTGCTCGTGCCGGTCGCCCACGCGGCCGCACAACCGCAGTATGTGGCGCTCGGCGACTCCTACTCGTCCGGCGTGGGCACGCGCGAATTCTATGAAGAATCGGGTGAATGCGATCGCAGCCCCGACGCCTACGGACCGAAGATCGCCGCCAGCAAGGGTTACACGCTGAGCTTCCAGGCGTGCAGCGGCGCCATCACCACCGAAGTGGACGAAAAACAGCTGGGTACCCTCAGCGCCAGCACCAGCCTGGTGACGATCACGATCGGCGGCAACGACGCCGGCTTCAGCAACGTGATCGTCAACTGCGCGCTCTACTACTTCACCTGCGGCGAAGCGATCGCCGAATCGGAGGAATTCGTGCGCAAAACGCTGCCGGGGCGGTTGGAAACCACCTACAAAGACATCCACTCCGACGCCTCCAACGCCAAAGTGGTGGTGCTGGGCTACCCGAAGCTGTTCACCAAAGAAGGCAAGACCTGCAACGTCAACTTCCTCACCTCCGGCAACGAGAAGAAAATGAACGAAGGCGCCGAACTGCTCGACAAAGTGATCCGCGAACGCGCCGAAGCGGCCAAATTCACGTTCGTCAACCCGACGAGCGCTTTCGAAGCGCACGAGGTGTGCGCCTCCGAAGAATGGCTCAACGGGCAGTCGCTGCCGCTGTCGGAAAGCTACCACCCCAACGTCAAAGGCCAGGCGGAGTTCACCAAACTGATTGAAGCCGTGCTGTAGGCGCGGCGCCCTGCGCTCGGCGTCGGCGGGCATCTATATGATCTCGCCCGTCGCCGCCGGCGTGGGTCGGTGCGCAAACCACGACTGCGGGGGGCATCATGCGGCATCCATGGATCGGCAGGTCGGTTGGTGTGCTGGCGGTCGCGATCGGCTTACTGGCGGCGCCCACCGCGCAGGCGCGGACGTTCGTGGCCGACCCCTCGATCCCCGACACGACGGCCACCAGCCCGTGCACCTCGCCGTGTGCGCTGCGGCAGGCGATCGCCGCGGCGGAAGCTGCCGAAGAAGCCGCTGTGAACGGCTTCGACACGGAAACCCAGACGATCGAACTTCCCGTCGGCACCTACACGCTGACCAACGGGCCGCTGCGCATCAAGCACAAGTACGCCGGCGAACCCGAAGGCCTCACGCTCACGCTCCAAGGCCTCGGCGCCCGCGCGGATGAAGTCGTGATCACCGCCGCAGGCAAAAGCCGGGTTCTGGTTGACGGCGACTTCGGCGGCACCAGTGGCGGGGTCGTACTCAAACGCCTCGAGCTCACCGGCGGCAACGGAGAAGGGGGGATCGAGCCGGAAGAACCCTTCGAGCCCGAAAAAGGCGAGGGCGGCGCCATCGCGATCGAACAGAACGGCACGCTCGAGCTCGACGAAGTCCTGGTTGCCGGCAACACCGCCGCGAGCGCCGGCGGGGGCATCGAAGACGTGGGGGAGCTGGCGGTCGAAAACAGCACGATCGCCCACAACACCGTCACTGGCGGGCTCGGCGTCGGCGGCGGGATTTCCAGTGAGAACCCCAACGACTTCAGCCACGAGCTCCTCACCGTGGTCAACTCCACGATCGCCGACAACTCGGTCTCAGGCGGCAGCACAAACGAGGGTGGCGCGATCTACAACGGCTCCATCCTGGAACTCACCAATTCGACCCTCTCGGGCAACAGCGCTCCCGCAAGCGGCGGCACGCTCGCGACCGGCGGCGAAGCCACCAGCACGATCGCCAACAACATCATCGCCTACGACAAAGGCAGGGCCTGTGCCGGGAACAACCCGACCTCGCTCGGCGGCAACGACGTCGCCGACGTGGGCTGCGAACTGGCCAACCAGAAAAAGACCAACGACATCTCCTCGGACCCCGGCCTCGTAAAAGAATCGGCGGAAGCGCCGAAGCTCGCCGACAACGGTGGTCCCACCGAAACGATCGCGATCGCCGACTCGCTCTCCCCGCCCGTCAAAAACGGCCTGGAACAGTACTGTCCCGCCAGCGACCAGCGCGGCGCGGAACGTCCCGCCGGGAAAGACTGCTCCTCGGGCGCCTACCAGTACGGGGGCAAGCCGGGCGCGATCATTTCCGCGTCGGTGACGCCCAACGGCGCCGGTTTGGTCACCGCCAAATCGGCGATCACCGAAGCCGAATGCAGCGAAGCCCAGTGCACCGTGCCCGCAGAAGCCAGCGGCAAGGTGAGCTTCTCCGAGGTGCCCTCCAGCGGCTTTGGCTTCGTGGAATGGCTCGGCTGCCCCAAAGTGGTGTCCGGCGACTGCGAAGTCGAAAACGACGGTTCCAACCAGTCGGTGACGGCGAAGTTCCTCGCGCGGTTCGCGGTCACCGCGGCGACCGCCACACAGGAAACGAAAGTGAGTGCGACGGCCTCGGGTGCGGCGGCCGTGTGCGTTGCTACCAGCTGCACCGTCGACGAAGGCGAAGCGGTGACGCTGACGGCCGAAAGCTCAGATCCGGGCCTGCAGTTCATCGGCTGGTCGGGCGGCTCCTGTGCCACCCAAAATCCCTGCAAGCTGGAACACGTCAAAGGCGCCGAGACGGACACAGCCAACTTCGAACTCGGCCCGCCGAGCAGCCCCCCCGGCGGTACGGCTTACGCGTACTTCGATGCGGAAGCCACCAGCGAAGGAAACGGCACCAAGCAGGCACCGTTCCGGTCGACGCGGGCGCTCGAACCGCTGCTCGAACGCCGGGAAGAAGAAATCTTTCACGAACACGGTGAAGTAAGCCCGCTCGAGCTGCTTTTCGCCGGCGGGGAATACGAATCTCTAGAATTCAACGGCGCGAAGGAGATCTCGGTTTACGGCGACCTGAACCCGAGCACCTGGAAGGCCGAACGCGAACCGTCCGACCCGACCCGCTTCGTGGGGCAGCCGCAGGGCTTATTGCTCGACGGATCGACCGAAATGAGCTTCCAGCAGGTGAGCTTCCGCGGCGAACCTGGCGCCGGCGGCTCGGTGTACGGGGTGCGCATGATCGACAAGGCCCACGCCACGTTCGCGGATGTCCACGCCAGCGCCGGCAACGCCCCGGCGGGCGCCAACGGCGCCCCCGGCGCGAGCGGCAATCCGGGGCAGAAAGGCGTCGCGGGGGCCGAGGGCCATACGCCCGGTCAGGAGTTCTGCGTCAAACTGCCGAGCCCGGGGTGCAACGCGGGGTACATCGGCGGCAACGCGGCCGGCGGCGAAGGGGGAACCGACCCCGAACACACCCAGGGCGCCGCCGGCGGAGCCGGCGGGCTCAGCGGCTACAGCGACGCCTACCTGCACGAGAACGGGCAGTACTTCCAAGAATGCACGATCGCCGAATGCCCGCAGTCATCGCCCCACGGCACCCCCGGAAGCGCCGGCGGCACCACCCCGGCCGGCGCCGGCGGCGGTGGCGGCGAAGGCGGCACGCGCGGGTGCACGCCCACCAACAGCATGGGCGACGGCGGCCCCGGCAGCGCCGGCGGCCCCGGCGTGGGCGGCCAGTCGGGTCACGTGCAGACCGAATACCAACTCCATCAGGAGGCCACGTGGAATCCCAGCTACGCCGGCCCCGGCGCGGTCGGCAGCAGCGGCGGCGGTGGCGGTGGTGGTGGCGCCGGCTGCGGCGGGACGGGCCTCAGCTTTGAAATCACGCTGCCCGAAGAGGGCGCCGGCGACAGCGGTGGTGGCGGTGGTGGCGGCGGCGGTCCCGGCGACGGCGGGCAGGGCGGCAGCGGGGGCGGCGGATCGTTCGGCCTCTTCATCACCAGCGAATCGACGGCGACGATCGGCTACGGCAGCCACCTCGAAGCGAGCAACGGCGGCCGCGGCGGCAACGGTGGTCCCGGCGGCGCCGGTGGCGCGGGCGGTCAGGGTGGCGAAGGCGGGGTCTACGAGCGGGGCACGATCGGCACCGGCGGCAACGCCGGCTCCGGCGGCTCCGGCGGTGGCGGTGGCGGTGGCGGAGGCGGGATGGGGGGCCCGAGCTATGCGATCTACGAAGCCAACCTCTTTGGCGCGAAGGCGACGATCTCCGAAGACACTGTGCTGGTGAGCGGGCAACCAGGTGAAGGCGGCTCCTCACTCAGCGCCGGCGGCACGCCGGTCGCGACCGGGCCGGTGGGCAAGAGCGGGACGTGCACCGGTTGCAAGGTCAGCTCATCGGTCCCCAACCTCCCGGTGGTGGCGAAGATCAGCGGTGGCGTGGTGATCACCACGATCGAATGCCCCAGCGCCTGCACCGGCACAGCCTGGCTCGAGCTTCACGGAAAACTCAAAGCCAAACATGGCAAGGCCGCCTCCTTGGCGAGCGTGTCCGCCACACGGATAGGGTCGGCCTCGTTCAAGCTGAAGGGAAAACACGCCGTGGTGCTGCGCATCCCCCTGAACCGGCAGGGCCGTCGCCTGGTGAAGCATCACGCGACGTTGGAGGCCACGCTCGCCGTCGCGCTGAAGCTCGGCAAGGCCAAGAAGCCGACCAAGTACACCCAGATGATCGAGCTGGTGGCGGGCAAGGCGGGCAAGCTCACGAAAGCCAAATAACCAGGCTACCCGTGGCAGATCACCGCGCCCGCGGTTGCGGGTTCAGGTCGAATCGGCCGGCAGCAGTCTGAAGGTCTTGCCTTCGGAGAGCGGCTTCAACGCACGGAAGTGGCGTTCGTCGAGGGTCGCGATATCGATGGTTTGCATGCGCGCCGCAAGGACGACAAGCGAGGCGTCGGCGAGGCCGAGCTCCATCGATTCGTGACGCCTGGCGACGGCTATCGCCTCGTGGATCGCGGTTCCCCACCATTCGACCTGGTATGCGCCGCGCTCGAAATTCTCGCGCAGTACGCGTACCGCCCTCGGGCCGCCTTGCCGCGCAACGAGATAGTCGAGCTCAGCCACGATCAAAGGGGTCGTGCTGAGCTCCTCTTCGGTCGTCTCCATCCACTCGCGAACAGGCCAATGATTGGCGTCGTCCCGGTCCATGAAGGCCAGCACAACCGATGTGTCGAGAACGATCAGTTCTCTCCAAACCCAGTCTTCGCCAGATACTCGTCGACGTTGGCGGAGAGATCGCCGGGGCCGGCGAACACGCCGCATCCCAGCGGCTTGGCCCTCGCCGCCGGAGCGGTCGCGGCCACGAGGGCATCGCGGATCAGCGCGGCCTTCGTGGTGCCCTCAGCGGTGGCCCTGCGGGCGAGCGCGCGATCGACCGCAGGATCCAGGTAGATGCTGGTCTTCTTCATCCTCTACAGCAATATACCACCTACCACCCGTGGTTTTGCTTGTGAGAACGGGTTGCGTGCGGTGGCCCCACAGGTCAGTGGGATGCCGTCTTAGCGGTGTTGCTCGATGAGCAGGCGGGCCATCGCCTTGCCTCGCCGTGCGGCGTGCGTGTCGCCTTCGCTCGCGGCGATGATCGAGCCCTTCATGAGGATGTGGAAGGAGCGCGCGAGGGGCTCGGTGTCGCGTAGGCCGGCTGCCTCGGCGAGGCGACGCACGATCGAGCGGATTTGCTCCAGATGCCAGACGCTGGCGCTGCCCGCGGGGTGTTCGGGACCCATCTCGAGCAGGACGTTGATGAACGAGCACGCCTCGAAGTCGTCGCGCTGAAACCACTCGTCGAAGACGTCGAAGATGGCCAGCAGTTGCTCCTCGGGGTTAGCGCCGCGGCTCACGGCGCCGGCTTCGACGAAGTCCTTGGTCCAGCGCTGTTCGCGCAGTTGCAGGAACGCGAGCACGAGCTCGTCCTTGGAGGGGAAGTGCCGGTAGAGCGTCGCGGTCGCGACGCCGGCGCGCTCGATCACCTCGTTGACTCCCACTGCGCGGATTCCGCGCTGCGAGAACAGCTCGTAGGCGGTATCCAGAATCCGATCGCGAGCGCTTGTCCCCGCCTCGGCCGCTCGCCCGGTTTCAAGCATGATCGGACTCTAGCACTTGAGAGAGCGCTCTCTCTATGATATAAAGAGTGTTCTCTTCTCCGCCGTTCAAGATTCGCTGAGCGTTCCGTCGGGTAGTAGCCAACTCGGCGCCACGATGGAGTCAACGCAAAGGAGGGCCCCATGGGCCTCATAGAGTTGCTTTTGATTGTTCTGGTAATCGCGGCTGTCGCTGGCGGGATCGGTGTAAGCCCGTTGCTTTGGCTGCTGCTGCTGGTGGCCCTCGTGCTCTTCCTCACGGGCGGCGGATTCGGCTATCGCAGACGCGGCGGGGTTTAGGCGGTCGGCGGACCTTACGAAGAGCCGCGCCCCAAACCAGGAGTGACTACGACTGACGAGTGCGGGTGGCCCCGGACGCGAGGAGTGACTACGACTGACGAGTGCGGGTGGCCCCGGACGCGAGCGACAGCGGCTGGGCGTGCACCCGCGCACGTCGTTACACACTGTCTAAAGAAAGCTGGAGACCGATGAGCAAGACCGAACAGAAGATCGCGCAACAGAAGATCGCGCAGTACCTCAGCGAGGCGCACGCCACGGAGCAGGCGCTCGTCACTGTGCTGCAGTCGCAGATTGCAATAACTCCGGCGGGAAGCTACCGCGACGGCCTCGAAACGCACCTGCGCGAGACACGCGACCACGCGGTTCGGGTGCAGCGACGTCTGGACGAGCTCGGACAGGGCAGCAGCCCGATACAAGCCGGCGTTGGGCTCATCCAGAGCGCCGTTGGACAGGCACTCGCCCTGGGAAAGACGCCCTTCGACCTCTTCCGCGGCACAGGAGGAGAGGAGAAAGTCTTGAAGAACGCCAAGGACGCGTGTGCGACCGAGGCGTTGGAGATCGCCACGTACACCGCCATCGAGCGTCTGGCGAGCTCTGTCGGCGACAAGGCCACACAGGCCCTTGCCGACTCCATCCGGGCCGACGAGCAGAAGATGCTCGACCGGATTTTGAGGGAGATCCCGAAGCTGACCGAGGCCGTGGTGCGCTCGGAGATCCGCGGGAACCCTTCATACGACGTCAGCAAAACGGGTGCTGCCGACGCGGCCCGCTCGACGTCGGAGAGCGTGAAGGGGGCTGCTCGGGAGGCGACATCGAGCGCAAAGCGCACCGCCCGCGAAGCACGCAAAATACCCGGGGTCGCGCAGGCCGAGGGTCAGATCAAGGGCGCGCTAGCCTCCGAAGGAGACCTGGCGATCGCCGGCTATGGGAAGCTCACCGCTGCGGAGATCGTCGAAAAGCTCGCACATCTCTCGCAGGTCGACCTCGCGAAGATCGACTCCTACGAGCGCAAGCATGAAAACCGCACCACCATCCTCAGCCGGATCGCCAGTCTACGCGGCGACGAGCCGTGGCCTGGGTATGACGAGCTCGGCGTGGAGGAGATCCGCGCGATGCTGGACGACGGCGATGAGAGCCGCGTCAAGCGCGTGCGCTTCTACGAGCGCTCCCACAAGAACCGCGCAGGCGTGATCGACGCCGCCCAACGCGAGCTGGTCAAAGCATAGGAAGGTACAACGAAGCCAAGGGTGTTACAACCGATCGCTCTGGGTGCGCCGCCGGGAAGGCGGCACCCCCAGAGCTCTCGGTGAACCGCAGTCCTCAGTGCAGCAGGTTGAGCGTGTTTTCGCCGTCGTCGACGAAGTAGATGCCTTTGCCGTCTGGGGCTACGACCAAGCCGAACAGCGATCCGGCTCCGGTCTTGGTGTCGGCGGTCTGCACGGCCACCTGCTTGCCGGCGGGTGTGGTTTCGACCATGTTGCCGTCGCCGCCGTTGCTGGTGATGATGTTGCCGTTGGGTGCCAGCACCATGCCGAGCGGTTCCTCGAGGTGGCCGCCTTCGGTGAGGACGGTGCCGCCTTTCGCGGCCGCGGTGGTGCGTGTCGTTGCTTCGGAGATCGCGAAGATCTTGTTGCCGTCGGTCGAGGCTACGTACAGTGTTCCGTTGGAGGCGAGTGCGAGTCCGGTCGGGCCGAGCACGAGCGCTTCCGCTGAGTCGACCCAGGGGATGCCGTTGGCGATCACCGTTTCGCCTAGCACCTTCGGTGTTTGTCCTTCGCCGGATTCCAGTTCGATTCGTAGCACGGTGGAGTTGTCGATCGTGTGAACGCCCTTTGCGGCGCCGCCGTTGAGCGCGTTGCTGATGAACAGTGTGGTTTTGGAGCCTTCGCTCTTGGCGGTGGAGTCCCAGGGGCCTTGGATGTTGTTGCTGGCGATCGTCTCGACCGGTTTGCCTTGGCTGTCGAGCACGATCAGGCAGCCGTACTTGGCGGTCGCCGTCTTGCCGTTGGTTGTCGGCAGGCTGCCCACGACGACGTAGCCGCCCGGCAGGACGTTCAGCGCGGTCGTCAGTCCGACGCCGCCGGGGCATGGGCCGGGGAGCGTGTTGGCGTCGATCGTCGCAAACGGTGATACCTTCCCGGTGCTGGAGATCTGCACGATCGTCGTGCCGGTGCCCTGGCCGTTCTCTTTGGCGCTTTCCTTGGCGTTGAAGTTGCTGATCAGCATCTGGTCGGCCTGGAGCTTGCCCACGCTGGTGGGGACCAGCACGATGCCGTAGGGGTTGATGTCGCCGTTGGCCGGGACCGTCGAGGCGACGTTGCTGACGTTGGTGAGCTTGGCCAGGAACGGGTCGGAGCTTGATGTCGATTCAGCGGGCGTGCTGGTGCTCGCCGCGGAGTTGGTACTGGACGAGCTGTTGGAGCTGCCGGAGCTGCCGGAGCTGCCACAGCCAGCGATCGCTAGCGCAACACCAGCTAGAGCAAGGATCGACGTTCTAGGCACTGGGGTGTCTCCTGTGGTTGGGGGTATCGGATGAGAAGGCTGCCTGCTCGCAGCCCCGCCCCGACCGGAATCTCGCGATCCTTTCGTCGGCTCTGCGGCAGCGACCAGCGCCCGGCCCGCGTTTGGCGCGTTTCCCGTACGACTCCGCCATCGCGGGATTCCTTCCCAGTGAGGTCCCGATCCCTGCCCGCGCCGGCACGGCTTCTGCGCTTAGGCTCTGCCGATGGTGCAGCCCGCCGGCAGCGAGCAGGTGGCCGTGCAGCGACGGACGACGCTCGCGTCGATCGCCGCGGCCGGCCTATTGGTGATCCTGAAGCTCGGAGTGGGATTGATCGCTGGCAGCCTGGCGTTGGTGTCGGCCGGGATCGAGTCGAGCGGAGACGTCATCGCCGCGATCCTGACGTTCTTCGCCGTGCGCTTGGGCCGCCAGCCCGCCGACCCCGAGCACCCCTACGGGCACGGCCGCGCCGAGAACCTCGGGGCGCTCGGCGAGGCCGGCATCCTGCTCGCGGGCGGCGTGGTGGTGGCGGTCGAGGCGATCAAACACCTCATCAGTCCCGGCGGCGCGCCCGACACCCACTGGTACGTGTTCGCGGTCATCGCGATCGCGCTGGCGGTGGACCTCACCCGCACCGTCGTCTCCTTGCGCGCCGCACGGCTCTACGGGAGCCCCGCCCTGCGCGCCAACGGGTTGCACTTCGCCGGGGACATGGCCGGCTCGGTGGCTGTGCTGATCGGGCTGCTGCTCGTGCGTGCCGGGATCGTCGGAGCAGACGCGATCGCCGCGCTCGTGATCGCCGCGATCATCCTCGCCGCCGCGGCACGGCTGATCGCGGAGAACGCCAACGTGCTGATGGATCGCACGCCGGCCGAGGCCAGAGAGGCAGCCGAGCGCGCGCTGGCGCGCCTGGCACCCGACATGGAACTGGTGCGGTTGCGGCTGCGTGAGTCGGCCGGACGCTACTTCGCGGATGTGATCGTCGCCGTGGCGCCCGGCGCGGCGGTGGTCGAGGGCCACCAGGCCGCCAACCTGATCGAGGCGGCGATCGAGACCGAGCTGCCCGGCAGCGATGTGGTCGTCCACGTCGAGCCTCGCCGCAGCGGCCTGGATCTCCGCGACCGAGTACTGGCAATCGCGCTGGCCGAGCCGCTGGTCAAGGAAGTGCACGACATCACGATCTTCGAGAACGGCGGCTCGGCCAGCGTCTCCCTGCATCTGAAGTTCCCCGCCGATCTCGTCCTGCAAGAGGCGCTGGCGGTTGCCGAGCGCATCGAGCAGGCGATCCGAGCGCGCCCCGGCGTCAGCGAGGTGCAGACACATTTGGAGCCCATGGAGCGCCCGCTGAGCGCCCGTCCGGCCACCGCAAGCACGGACCTCGACGCGATCCGGGAGATCGAGCGCATCGTCCGTGAGCGGACGGGCAAGGAGCCGCGCGGGACAAAGCTACTTCGCACCGAAGCCGGTCGCGTCATCTTCCTCACGCTGGGCGTCGGCGCTGAGACCTCCCTGGTCGATGCTCACCAGCTGGGCAGCGAGCTCGAGGAGGAGTTGCGCCTGCGGGTTGCCGACATCGCCGATGTCGTTGTCCACACCGCAACCTGAGAGCGCGCGAAAGGCCGGGCGCCTGCCCGACCCGTGAGCAGGAACCGGCCAGGCCGCGGATCGGTCACCCGAAGTCGTTATAGGATCGGATGCGATGATCGACCCAGGAGACACCGCCCCCGACTTCGAGCTGCCCGACCAGGACGGCAGCACCGTCAAGCTCTCGGACCTACGCGGCCAGCCGGTGGTCGTGTACTTCTACCCGAAGGCCGACACTCCGGGGTGCACGACCCAGGCGTGCGGCGTGCGCGACCATCGCGCCGACTACGCCAAAGCGGGGGCGAGGGTGCTGGGCATCTCCCCCGACCCGGTGAAGAAGGTCAAGAAGTTCCACGACAAGCAGGCGCTCGACTTCACGCTGCTCGCGGACGAAGACCACGCGGTCGCCGAGGCGTATGGGGTGTGGGTGGAGAAGTCGATGTACGGCCGTACCTACATGGGCAACGAGCGCACGACCTTCATCGTCGGGCCCGACGGCAAGGTGGCGGAGGTGCTGCGCAAGGTGAAGCCCGGCGAGCACGACGGTTTGGTGCTGGCTGCCCTACGCGCTCCCTAAGATTCGGGCTCCCTAGGCGCTCGGGCGGGCAGGCCGGGTCCGCTCTTCGGTGCCGAGAGGTGTACGGTCTGCCCTCAGCGAAGCTCGATCAACATAGTTGAGCTGCCAGGTTTGCCCTTCTGCGTGATACGCAGACCGTCTCGACAGACTCTTTAGACTGTTCTCTCTAGAACGGTTCGGTGCCCTCGCCCAGGATCTTCAAGTACTCGTCGTATACGTAGAGCTTCCCTCTTTGCCGGCCGGTTGCCTCACGCAGAATCCCGGCTTTCTCGAGTCGTTGGATGGCGGCGTACACGGGGGGGCCGGTCAGGCCGAGGCGTTCGGCAGAGCTGCTGGCTCCGATGACGACGGAGCGGGTCGCGAGGTCGTGGACGCGGTGCGCGGTGGCGGCGCCACGTCCGAAGTTGTGGATTTGCTGGCGATCGTTCTCGACCATTGCGACAACCCGCTGGGTGGTGAGTGTCGTGGACTCGGCAGCCTCGATGACTCCTTCGAGGAAGAACCGCAGCCAGTCCTCCCAGGCCCCGTCAGTGCGGACGCGCTGCAGGTGCTCGTAGTAGCTGTCGCGGTTGCGCTTGAAGTGCAGGCTCAAATAGAGGAGCGGCCGGCTGAGTACGCCCTCGGAGCACAGCAGCAGAGTGATGAGGAGCCGTCCGACTCGTCCGTTGCCATCGAGGAACGGGTGGATCGTCTCGAACTGGGTGTGCGCGAGCGCGGCCTTCACGAGCACGGGGGTTGGGTTTGGGTCGTCGTGGATGAACTTCTCGAGGGCGCCCATCGCCGCGGTGACCTCCTGCCATGGTGGCGGCACGAACCGTGCAGCGGAGGGGCGGGGCCCGCCGAGCCAGTTCTGGTCGCGGCGGAACTCCCCGGGGTTCTTGTCCGCTCCCCGCCCGGTCTGTAGGAGTCGTCGGTGGACTTCGCGTAGTAGCCGCGCGGAGAGCGGCGGCGCTCCTGGTTTGGCGATCTGGTCGAGGCCGTAGTCGAGGGCGGCGATGTAGTTGGCGGTTTCTTGGGCGTCTTCGCGTAGTGCGCCGGGTGCGGCGTCGTGCTCGAACAGCAGCAGGTCTGAGAGGGAGGACTGGGTGCCCTCGATCTGGGAGGAGAGGACGGCCTCCTTGCGGACGAACGTGTAGATGAACTGGTCGGGGTCGGGTAGTAGTAGCGTGATCCCGTCGAGGCGGCCGAGAGCCTGGTTGGTGCGGTCCAGGAGGGATTGCATTGCTGCGTCGATGCGTAGGGGCGGTTTGGGTGGGAGCGGGTTGGGATGGAAGGCCCAGTACCCGTCGGGGCCACTGTCGGCGAGCCGATACGCGCCTGTACGGGGGCTCGATGCTGGGCGTGGGGGATCTTTGCGTTCGCTTACCACCACCTAAGCTTACTAAACGATAAGGGCATATCGTTTGCTTAGCGTCCACGGGGGTAGCGATCGTTGATTAGCCGACACGGCCCCCTCGGGTTACTACCCCTTGCGAGAAGTCGATGTACGACCGTACCTACATGGGCAACGAGCGCACGACCTTCATCGTCGGGCCCGACGGCAAGGTGGCGGAGGTGCTGCGCAAGGTGAAGCCGGCCGAGCACGACGCGCGTGTGCTGGCGGCGCTGGGGAAATTGGCGGCGAGGTAGGTATGGGGCGTCGATTGCGACCCTGCCCGAGGGGCAGAGGCCAACAAGCGTCGGCCGGCTGTGATCGTGAGCAACGATGTCGCCAACCGCACCGCCGTCAGGATCGGAGGGGCCCCATAGGTCAGTGGATGGCCGGTTCAATAAGGCGCTTGCAGGCCCGCAAACATCGGGAAGTGCTTCACATTCCGGGTCGCCAGTGGAGCCGCCAGGTGCTCCGCGGTAGCGGCGACCGCGAGATCGGCGATGCCGATCCCGGGATGGCTTTTGCGCCAGCGCCGCCCGAGCGTGCCGGCTCGGCGCGCGATCTGCTCGGTTACTGGAATCCACTCGATCAGAGAAAAGAGCGTCTCGGCGTCGCTGCGCTCCGCGGAACACAATCCCTGGATGATCTCGATGCGGCTGACCTCCGAGCAGGCTGGTTGCTCGTCTAATGCGGCGATGTACTTGCTGGCCGGTGCGAACGCCCGTAGATGGTCGATCAGCACGCTGGTGTCGATCACCGTCTTCAGAGCTCCAGCTCCTGCAGACGCCTAGCCTCTACCTCGCGCAGACCCTCGACGTAGTCGGCTCCGTCGGGTAGATACGCCGCAATGCCGGCGGTCCGATCCACCGCCTCGCGCCAGCGTGCGCGCCAGCCGACGGGATCGCCATCTTCTCTCGCGATGTACTCATCGACGGCGCGGCGGATCAGCGCCGAGCGGCTCACGCCCTCCACGCCGGCCCGCTCGTCGAGTCGCTTGGTCTGCCCCTCGGGCAGGTAAATCTGAGTTCGATTCATGATGTATCAGTATACATCGGCTGCGGTCCACCCGGCGCCCCGCGCCGCCCCTTACCCCGCTTCGCACCCCGTCCCCGCTGCCACCCCACCGAACACCTCGACCCGGTTGTTCTGCGTGTCGGCGACCAGCAGATCGCCGTTGCAGTCGATCGCCAAACCGTCCGGCTGGCTGAGGTCGCCCGGCCCTGCGCCCGGGGCGCCCCACAGCGCCAGCAGGTGACCGTGCGAGGTGAACTCCTCGATGCGGTTGTTGGCGCGGTCGGACACAAACACGTGGCCGCGCGCATCCACCGCTACGCCCGCGGGATGCTCGAAGTGCCCGGGCGCGGTGCCGTAGCTGCCCCAGGATCCCAGGAAGCGGCCGTCGGGGGCATACACCGCGATCCGGTTGCGGCCGCTGTCGGCCACATACACGTCGCCGTCGCCCGCCACCGCCAGCGCCGTGGGCCACTCCAGACGCCACGCGCGCGGCCCGCTCGCCCCGAAGCTGCCCAGCATGGCGCCTGCGGCGCTTAAGCGCACCACCCGGTTGTGGCCCGTGTCGGCGACGTACACCTCGCCCGCGGCGCTCACCGCCACGCCATCGGGGTCGGCCAGCGTGTTACGGCCGACGCTGCCGAGGAAGGTTCCCCCTTCGGTGCTCAGCCGCCGCACCACGCCGTTGGCGCGGTCGGTCACCCACAAGCTGCCGTCGGGGCCGACGGTGGCGGCGGTGGGCGCAAACCAGTGGGTGCCGATCACCACGCGGCCGCCATCTTTCCACACGCCGCGGTAGGGGAACGAAGGGTGCCGCAGATCGTGCGACGCCGGGCCGTACAGGTAGATCGGGCTGTCGATCCCATAGGTGGCCACCACGTACACGTCGCCCAAACGGTCGGCGGCGACGTCCAGCGGCTGGGTCATCTGCCCGTGGGTGATGCCGAGCGTGCCCCACGCGTGCAGCGGCGCGCCGTCGGCGGCCAGCTCGACGATGCGCCCGTGCGCGGAGTCGGCCACGTACACGCGCCCACCGTCGCCCACCGCCACGTCGCGCAGCCACTTGCTGAGGCGATCGGCGCCGGCGCCGGTGTAGGCGCGCACCCACCGCAGCCGCCGGTCGAGCTCCACCACGCGGCCGTTGTTGTCGTCGGCCACATACACGTGTCCGCCGTACACGGCCAGCCCGTAAGGGTTGTTGAGGCGGTGGGCGCGCACTCCGCGGCTCGTGCTCTGGCCCACGAAGCGGCCATCGAGGGTCAGCTCCACCACGCGGCCGCGGCCGAGGTCGGCGACGTAGATGCGCCCGCCGGCCACCGCCACGCCGCGCGGGCCGGCGAATCCGGCGTGATGTGGGCCTGCCCGCGTAAAAGCCACCGGGTCGGTGCCGTCGAGCGTGAAGCGCTGGATGCGGTTGTTGTTGGTGTCTGACACATACACATACCCCCCGGCCACCGCGATCCCGCCCCCGGGCGGCATGTCGGGCCCGGCACCGCCGCCGAAGCGGAACTGGCCCACCCGCCAGCCGGGCGCGCCCCACGCGCGGAGGAACCTGCCGCCCGCGGTGAGCTCCTCGACGCGGTCGTTGGTGCTGTCCACCGCGTACACATCGTCGTGCGCGTCCACCGCCAGCGCGCCGATCGCGCCAAACTGGCCGGGGCCGGCGCCGTAGGAGCCCCACTGGCCGAGGTAGCGGCCGGTGGGGGAGAAGCGCTGCACGACGTGGCTGAACTGGTCGGCCACATACACCACTCCACCCGGCCCCACCGCGATCGCCTCAGGCACGCGCAGCACGCCTTCGCCGCGGCGGCCGATCGCGCTCACGCCCGTGTAGGGGCAGCGCGCGGCGCCCACCGCGCCCGGGCAGGGAGCCGTCTTCGCCGGATGCGGCTGTCTCGTGCGCCCATGCGGCTGTCCAGCGCGCCCGTGTAGCCGCCCGGCGCGCGTGTGCGGCTGCCCGGCGCCGGTACGCTCGTGGAGGTCGAGCCGCGGGACCGCCGCCACCGCGACCAGCACCAGCGCCACGGCCGCCGCCAATGCCACGCGCACGCCGGTAGCGGCGCGCCCGACCGGGGAGCTCTTCTCCGGGGTGACACCGGGGGCTGGTGGGAGTGGACGATCTAACGAGTTGTTGGCCACGCTCATGCCCGCCAACGTTACGCTCCCTGGTGCAGGCGCAACACTATGATGCGCCCCGCTTCCCCCTGGGACCCGGGCCGGAGGCGGAGCAGACCAAGTTGATGAGCGAGCCCTGAAAGGAGAGCCGCATGTCGCTGGGCACCATTCTCGAGGCCCCCGAGCGTGAGTTCGACGACGAGGAGTGGGAGGACGACGAGGAGTTCGACACCGACGAGGAAGAGTTGGACCTCGACGAGTACGACGACCCGTTGGAGGAGGACGAGGAGGAGGACGACATCTGAAGACCGACCGGGACAGGTCTTGAAGGCGCGGCGTGTCGGGCACGCCTTGCGGGGAGCGCGGCACGTACGCTTGAGGCGTGCCCCTCGCCTCGACCTCGATCGGCCACAGCGTCAGCGTCTTCCTGGAAGCGGCCGGCCAGTTCTTCTCGGACCTGGCTGCCGTCCACTGGGGGGCGCTGGTACTCGGTCTGGCGTTCTTCGCCCTCAACCTGACGTTGCGCTCGCGTGCGTTCTTCCACAGCCTGCGCGCGGCCTACCCGGCGGTGCGCTTCCAGTGGCGGCGGATCTGGGGCGCGTATTGGGCGGCGGTGGGCTTCAACAACGTGGTGCCGGCGCGTGGCGGCGACGTGATCAAGCTGTTCCTCACGCGCAGCTCGATCCCCGGATCCACCTACCCCACGGTGGCGTCGGCGTTCTTCGTGGAGTCGATTTTCGACGCCACCGTGGGCGTGCTGATCCTGATTTTCGCCTTCACGCGAGGCGTGTTCCCGAAGCCGCCCGCCTTTGCGCAGCTGGGCTCCTTCGACATCTCCTATCTGGCGTCGCACTTTCGCTTCACGCTGTTTTTGATCACCGCCCTGGCGATCGTGGGGTTGGTGGCGTTCGCGCTGTTGTCGGTGCGCGTGCAGGCCTTCTGGGAGCGCATCCGCCAGGGGCTGACAATCCTCTCCGACCGGCCGCGCTACCTGCGCGAAGTGGCGGCCTGGCAGGCGGTCGCGTGGGCGTGCCGGTTCATGGCGTTCTGGTTTCTGCTCGACGCGTTTCGCGTGGGCGGCTCGGTGGAGAACGTGCTGCTGGTGTTCGGCGTCAACCAGGTGGCGGGCGCCGTGCCGTTCACGCCCGGCGGCGCCGGTGTGCAGCAGGCGCTGCTGGTGAAGGTGTTCGCCGGCAGCGCCGCCGGCACCGCGGCGGTGGCCGCCTACTCGGTGGGCCAGCAGATCGCGATCGCCACGCTCACCGCGCTGGTGGGGCTGGGAGCGGTTGTGTTCATCTTCCGTTTCCGCTCCTTCCGCGAGGTGATCGACGCCGGTCGTGCCTCACGCGAGGCCGAGCGCCGCGCGCAGCGGGGCGGGGGGCGCTACCTCGAAGACGAGCCGCCTACTGAAGCCCCTCGCGCGCCTCGCGCACGAGCGTGACCGCCTCGGGAAAGACGGTGGCCATCACGCTGCGGATCTGTTCGGCCTGCGCCTCGGCGCTGCCCTGCACGTTGATCCGGTTGACGGCTGCCACGGTCATGTCGACCGCCAGCTTGATCGCGTTGTCGGCCCACGCCAAGCGCTGCTGACCCTGCATCTGCATCGTGAAGTCGGCCAGCCGCCGCTGCAGCTCGTCGGGGTCGCCGAAAATGTCTCCCAAGCCGCCACCCTCCATGCGCTCATCATAGGCCGTATCCCGATGGGCCGCGGCTGGGGGCCGGCGTGGCCCGGGCACGGGAGGCAGCGATGGCCCGGGCACGGGAGGCAGCGATGGCCCGGGCACGGGAGGCCGCGATGGCCCGAACGCCATAGACTGCGCTGCTCATGGCGCGCACCAGCGACAACGGCGAGCCGGCGGTGGGGCCGGTGAAGCACGGCAAGGCCGAGGTGCGCGCGCGGGTGGAGTTGGAGAGCCGGCGCCGCCTGCGCCTGGGCACGCCGGCGATCGCCGGCGGCGTGCTGTTTTTGCTGGGCGGCGTGATCGTGTCGACCACGCTGCGCGCGCTGCCGACGGTCGGTCCGCTCCAGGGTTTGGCGCCGGCGCTGCGCGGGGAAGCCAACCCGGCTGTGAGCCCGGGCGCCCCGGAGGTGCGGTTCATCGACCACCACGCGTTCGGCTTGATCGCCGGCAACGTGCTGCAGGCGCTGGCGATCTTGATGCTGGTGCTGGTATTGCTGTTTTTGCTCGACGGGGTGCGCTTCCGCCGGCCGGAGACCACACAGCTGGCGCGGCCGCTGGTGCTGGCGGGCGGGCTGGTGATGGTGCTGGTGTCGATCGCGCACCCGGTGGCGCAGGTGCTGAACGCGCACAACTTCGTGGGCGGCCACGACTTCACCGACGAAGCCGTCAATCACGCGCTGACGCAGAGCACGGTGCTGGAACTCACCGAGTACCTGGGGCTGCTGGGCGGGTTGGCGATGGCGGCCGGGATGGTCGTGGTGATCCTGGGCGCCGCCCGCGCCGGTTTGATGGCGCGCTGGACGATGTACCTCGGGGTGTTTGCCGCGCTGCTCGCGTTCACGCCGTTCGGGCTGGCGCTCGGCGAGCTGCAGCAGCTGATCCCGGCCTTCTGGATGGTGAGCGCCGGCCTTCTGCTGATGGGCCGCTGGCCGGGAGGCGATCCTCCCGCGTGGGCGGCCGGCGAAGCGCGCCCGTGGCCCTCGCAGCTGGAGGTGCGCGCCCAGCGCGACGCGGCGCGGGCGGGCGCCGGCGGCGGGTCCAAGCGGGCAGGCGGCACCGAATCGGCGGGCGGCGCGGAGACGACGGCCAACGGCACCGTCGCCGACGACGGCGGCGACATCGCGCCGGAGCCGGTGCGGCCGGCCCGCGGGGGTGACAGCGCCAAACGCCGGCGCAAGCGCGGCGCGCGCGGTTAGCGCGAGCGCCTGTCCGCCCGGGCCGGACGGCCGCCCGCGGCAGCGACCCGCCGGCCACGGCACGATTGAATTGCCCGTCTAACGGGAATAACAGAGGAAAGAACGCGGGAATCGCAACATTCCCCCTTCCCCGTTCAACGAAGACGATCCATCAGGCGCTCAGGGCCGCGGCCGCGGCAACGCCAACGCCAGGGCCGGAGGCGCCCTCGAAGGGAGGGTCTCATGGAGGCTGCATCCATTCATCGCCCGGCCGAACCGGTCCAGTCGATCCCGCGTCGCGATCCGCCGCCCGGTGAGGCGGCGCAGGCGACCGTCTGGAAACCGGCCGACCCGGCGCCGCTCGGGCTGGCGGGCTTTGCGATGACGACGTTCGTGCTGTCGATGTTCAACTCCAACCTCGTCGACGAAAAGGGCCTGCCGGTGGTGCTGGGCCTGGCGCTGGCGTACGGCGGGATCGTGCAGCTGATCGCCGGTTTGTGGGAGTTCCGCACCGGCAACACGTTCGGTGCCGTGGCGTTCTGCTCGTACGGCGCCTTCTGGCTGTCGTTCTGGGCGTTGGAGGTGTTTTACGCCAAGCAGATCGGCGGCAACGCGGGTCACGCGGTGGGGGTGTACCTGTGGGCGTGGGCGATCTTCACCGCCTACATGACGGTGGCGGCGCTGCGCGTCAATCTCGCGGTGCTAGCGGTGTTCGTGCTGCTGACCGCCACCTTCATCCTGCTGGCGATCGGCAACGTGGGCGCCCACACGACGGTCATCCACTGGGGTGGCTACATCGGCTTGGCGACCGCGGCCGTCGCGTGGTACGCATCGTTCGCCGCTGTGACAAACTCGACGTTCGGACGCGTCATATTGCCGTTGGTGCCACTGAAACGGTGAGTAGATAGGCCGTGGTGGCGCTGGTGGCGGAGCGATAGCGAGGTAGCGAAGGGAGGCAGAGATGGCCACTGAATCCGGCCCGGTCACGGGCGAGGCGCTCGACCGCGAACTGGCGGTGCTGCTGGACGTGGAGAGCTTCGCGCCCTCCCCGGAGTTCCGCCAGCAGGCGCTGCTGAACGACCCTGCGGTATACGAGCAGGCGGCGCGCGACCCGCAGGCGTGGTGGGCGGGTCAGGCGCGCCAGCTGCACTGGTTTCAGGACTGGGAAACGGTGCTGGACGACTCCAACCCGCCCTTCTACAAATGGTTTGTGGGTGGGCGCCTCAACGTGTCCTACAACTGCCTCGACCGCCACGTGCTGGAGGGCCGGGGCGAGCGGGTGGCCTTCCACTGGCGCGGCGAGGACGGCGAGGAGCGCGCGCTCACCTATGCGCAGCTGCTGGCGGAGGTGCAGCGGTGCGCAAACGCGCTGAAGGATCTCGGCGTGCGCCGCGGCGACGTGGTGGGGATCTACTTGCCGATGATCCCCGAGGTGGTGGTGGCGATGCTGGCGTGCGCGCGGATCGGCGCCCCCCACAACGTGGTGTTCGGCGGCTTCTCCGCCGAGGCGGTGCGCGAGCGGATGGAGTTTTCCGAGGCCAAGCTGCTGATCACCGTGGACGGCGCCGCGCGCAAGGGCAAGACCGCGGCGGTGAAGGATCGCGTGGACGAGGCGATGGAGGACCTGCACACGCTCCAGAAGATCGTGGTGGTGCGCAGCAAGGGCGTGCCCTGCCAGATGCGGGAGGGCCGCGACTGCTACTACGACGAGCTGCTCGCCGCCGCGGCACCCGAGTGTCCGGCCGAGTCGCTGGACGCGGAGCACCCCCTATTCATCCTCTACACCTCCGGCTCCACCGCCAAGCCGAAGGGGATTTTGCACACGACCGGCGGCTACCTCACGGGGGTGTCGTGCACCCACCGCTACGTGTTCGACTTGAAACCCGAGTCGGACGTGTACTGGTGCGCGGCCGACGTGGGCTGGGTGACCGGCCACTCCTACATCGTGTACGGGCCGCTGGCCAACGGCGCGACGTCGGTGATGTGGGAGGGCGCCCCCGATTACCCGCACAAGGGGATCTGGTGGGAGCTGGTGGAGCGCTACGGCGTGAGCATCCTCTACTGCGCGCCCACGGCGATCCGCGCGTGCATCAAGTGGGGCGCGGAGTACCCGGCCGCACACGACCTCAGCTCGCTGCGCCTCTTGGGGACGGTGGGCGAGCCGATCAACCCGAAGGCGTGGCTGTGGTACCACAAAGTGATCGGCGGCGGGCGCTGTCCGATCGTGGACACGTGGTGGCAGACGGAGACCGGCGCGATCATGATCACACCGCTGCCGGGCATCACCGCCACCAAGCCGGGCTCGTGCACGCAGCCCTTCCCGGGCGTGGAGGCCGAGGTGTACGACGAGAGCGGCGGCTACGCGGTCGAGCGCGGCCAGGGCCTGTTGGTGCTGACGCGCCCGTGGCCGTCGATGCTGCGCACGCTGTACAAGGAGGATGAGCGCTACATCAAGACCTACTTCGAGCGCTTCGGCAACGAGACCTACCTGGTGGGCGACGCCGCCCGCCGCGACGGTGACGGCTACTACTGGGTGATCGGGCGGATCGACGACGTGGTGAACGTGTCCGGCCACCGCCTCTCCACCGCCGAGGTGGAGTCGGCGATCGTCGCCCACCCCGATGTGGCCGAGGCGGCCGTGATCGGCCAGCACGACGAGGACACCGGACAGGCGATCGTGGCGTTCGTGACGCTGCAGGGCGACCTCGAAGGCGACGAGCGCGAGGAGCAGGGCATCCGCGAATCGGTCGCCGAGCGGATCGGCAAGTTTGCCCGTCCCAAGCGGATCATCTGGGCTGAGGACCTGCCGAAGACCCGCTCGGGCAAGATCATGCGCCGGTTGCTGCGCGACATCGCCGAGGGCCGCGCGCTGGGCGACGTCACCACGCTGCGCGACCCGGGGGTGACGGCCCAGCTGGAGGAGCGGGTGAAGGAGCTGCAGGCGCAGGACGACGGTCAGTAGTTCTCACGAGACGTTTAGGGTGAAGGAGCTGCAGGCGCAGGACGACGGTCAGTAGTTCTCACGAGACGTTTAAGTTGATGTGCGAGGCTGCGCCCCTAAGCTGACTTGCAGCGCAACAGATGCTGCACACGCAGGCAGGCAGGCCGTGCCCCCGAACAAGGATGTGACTGTGCCGATGCCAACAGACAACGGCGCCCGCGGCGCCGCCCCTGCGGTGGAGACCCGCGGAGTGACCAAGCGCTTTGGCGCGCGCACGGCAATCGACGGCGTTGACCTGCACGTGCCGCGCGGCAGCGCGTTCGGCTTCCTCGGCCCCAACGGCGCCGGCAAGACGACGATGATCCGGATGCTGCTGGGATTGACGCACGCCAGCGCCGGCAGCATGAGCCTGCTGGGCCACCCTGTGCCTTCTGAGCGCGCCGCGGCGCTGCGGCGCGTGGGCGCGATCGTGGAGGAGCCGCGCTTTCACCCCAACCTCACCGGCCGCGAGAACCTGCGGACCGTGGCGGCGGTGCGCGGCCCGGAGGTGCGGGCGCGGATCGAGCCGGCGCTGCGCCGTGTGGGCCTGGCGGAGCGCGGCGACGAGCGGGTGAAGAAGTACTCGCTGGGCATGCGCCAGCGCCTCGGCGTGGCCCGCTGTCTGCTGGCCGACCCGCTGCTACTGATCCTCGACGAGCCCACCAACGGCCTCGACCCCGGCGGCATCCAGGAGTTCCGCGAAATGATCCGCGCGATGGTGGAGCAGGAGAACCGCACCGTGTTCCTCTCCTCGCACTTGCTGGACGAGGTGGAAAAGATCTGCGACCACGCGGCGATCGTCGACCGCGGCAAGGTGATCGCTCAGGGCCCGATCGCCGAGCTGGCGGGTGGCGGCGAGGGCGCCCGCAGTGAGCTGATCGTGGGTGTCGACAACGCCGAGCGGGCGCTGGCGACATTGCACGGCAGCCCGCTGGTGCACGACGCGCGCCGCTCCGACGAGGGCTTGCGGGTGGTGTTGAGCGGCGCTCCCGACACCGCCGCGCGGGTGAACGCCGCGCTGGTGGGCGCCGGCGTGGGCGTGATCCGGCTGGAGCCGGTGCGCCACAGCCTGGAGCAGCGCTTCCTGCAAATCACCTCGCGGCTGGAAGGCGCCGTGCCCGGTGCCGATGGGCCAGGGGGCGGCCAGCCCGGCCAGCCGTCGGCGGCGCAGGAGGTGGGGGCATGAGTGCGATCTCCCCCACCGCCCCGGCGACCGCCCCCTCGGCTCCCGGCCGCGACGCCGGCGGCAACTCGTCGCTGACGGTCGCGGCGCAGATGTTCGCCGCCGACTTCCTCAAGCTGCGCAAGAAGCGCGGCACGTTGATCTGGGCGCTGGTGCTGGCGGTGGCGCCGGTGCTGATCTACTTCGTGGTGAGCGTCATTCAGCACGCCTCCGACCCTGCAAAATACGGGCCCGCCGGTGGCGTGCACAACTTCAGCGAAGGGCTGGGCGTGATCGCGTTGTTCTTCGGCCCGCTCGCGGCGCTGCTGATCGGCGTGGAGGCCGGCACCGGCGACGCGTCGGTGGGCGTGTTCCGCGACCTGGTGGTGACCGGCCGCTCGCGCGTGGCGCTGTTCGCCTCGCGCGTGCCGGCGGCGCTGGCGATGTGCTGCCTCGTGAACGGCGCCGCCTACGCGCTGTTGCTGATCGGCACGTTCGCATTCGCCTCCAACCTGCCCACGCCCGACGCCGCGTTGGTGTTCAACAGTCTCGGGTTTGCGCTGCTGGCCACCGGCGTGCTGTGCGTGGTGGCCGTCGGCTTCGCCTCCCTCACCACCTCCAAGCCGGCGTCGATCATCGCGTTGATCGCGTGGCAGGTCGTGGCGAGCCCGATACTGGCCAACATCGAATCGCTGGGCGGCTCCCGCCGCGCACTGCTCAGCCAGGCGATCGCCCATTTCAGTCCGGTGCACGTCGGCAGTGGGGGTCACGGCGCCACCGTCACGCTCTCGCAGGGCACCGCCGTGCTGGTGCTGGTGGGGTGGCTGGCCGTGTTCCTCGCGCTCGGTGCCTGGCGCACCGCGCGGATGGACGCCTGAGTGGCGCCCGCCGAGGAGGAGGAGTAGCAGGCTGATGTCCGCTGCGCTGCACTGCGTCAAATACGAGGTGCGCGACCGCGTCGCGCGCATCACACTGGACCGCCCCGAGCGTGGGAACGGCATCACGCTGGCGCTGCTCGGCGAGCTCGAGCGCTGCGTCGAGCAGGCCGACCTCGACCCGGCCGTGCGCGTGGTGTTGCTCGGGGGCGCCGGCAAGGGCTTCTGTGGTGGCTACGACCTGGTGGAGAGCGCCGAGGGCGGCGGCACTCTGGGGGCCGAGGGGCGCACACCCCCGCCGCCGGGCTCGCCGCTCGATCCGGCGGTGATGGCCGCCAACCACGATCCCGCCGGCACGTGGGATCCGATGGTTGACTACGCGATGATGAGCCGCTGCGTGCGCGCGTTCATGTCACTGTTTCACTGTGGCAAGCCGGTCGTCTGCAAGGTGCACGGCTTCTGCGTCGCGGGCGGCACCGACATGGCGCTGTGCTCCGACCTGCTGATCGCGGCCGCCGACGCCAAGCTCGGTTACCCTCCAGCGCGCGTGTGGGGCTCGCCCACCACCGCCTTGTGGGCACACCGCGTGGGCGCGCAGCGCGCCAAGCGGCTGCTGTTCACGGGCGACTCCCTATCGGGGGCGGAGGCGCTGGAGTGGGGCCTTGCCATCGAGGCGCCGGCCGCGGCGCAGCTGGAGGAGCGAACCGAGATGCTCCTCGGGCGGATCGCGCGGCTGCCGGTGAACCAGTTGCGGATGATGAAGCTGCTCGTCAACCAGACCCTGTACGCCCAGGGCCTGCACGCCACGCAGGTGCTCGGCACCGTGTTCGACGGGATCGCCCGTCACACCGCGGAGGGCTACGCCTTCCAGGGGCGCGCCGCGCAGGAGGGCTTCCGTGCGGCGGTGCGCGAGCGCGACGAGCCCTTCGGCGACTACGGCGCCTCCACGTTCAAGGGGTGAAGGACGTCCAGCCGACGCGTGGCCAGCAGCGGGTGCCTGCGAAGGTGAGCTGGGGGCGAGCATAAAACGCTTGCAATCGCGGTAATCCGCGGCGGGCTCCGATCGAACTGGCGCCGCGCCACGTCCCGACCCTCTCCTACACCTTCCGGTGCTCCGGCACCCAGCTGCCGTCGTCTTGGCGGCTGAAGTCCTGAAACAGATTGGGCGCCTCGGCGATCATCAGCCGCGCGATCCGGTCGAACACCAGCCGCAGCTCCTCCTCGGCGCCCTCCGCCGTGCGCATCTCGATCACGTGGCGCAACGTGCGCACGTTGGCGCTCCACATGATGTCGGTGGAAAGGCCGATCGGCGCCAGCCGGCGCAGCGCGGAGGTGACCTCCTTCTTGACGTGGAACGGCACCCCCTCCTGGTCGATCCCCAGCTCGGCGGCGGCGCTCACCTGGAACTCCTCCAGCTGCTCCACGATCGACAGCACCTGCTCGCGCAACGGCTCCAGTGCCGGCGGCACGCGGAAGCCGATGTCGGTGAGGCGCACGTAGCGCAGGCTCTCCTGGCTGAACGCGGAGCCGGCGCGATGTCGCACAAGCTCGTGGGTGAACACGCGCGAGACGTTGCGCAGGGCGAATGAGTAGCTGGCGTGCTCCAGCACGCTGCCGTGCCCGGAGCGCAGGATGTTGGCGAAGTACTCGCGCCGGTCGGTGCGGATGCGCGAGACGTTGGGGTTGAGACCGGGCTCCCAGCTGCGGTAGCAGGCGCGCCCGCCGAACTCGACCAACAGCTCGCCGGAGTTGACCTCATCCTCCTCGGCCAGCCGCCCATCCAGCCACGACTCCCCGCCGACGTCGCGCAAGTATGCGCGCACACCCTCGACGTCGATCGATGGCCGGGCGATCAAAAAGACGCTGGGAGTGGTTTCGTGCATCGGGCGAGCGATGCTAGGACGTCCGCCGGACGCTCGCGTACGGCCGCCCGCGCCTCGTTGTGCACGGGCGGCCGCGACGCCACCGCCACGGGCTTGCATACACTCGACAGTCAATGAGCGCAGCCGACCCAGCGACGCTCCGGCAGGGCCCGATCGTGCAGGCGCACGGGCTGTCCAAGCGTTACGGCGAAGGCGAAGCCGCCGTCGACGCGCTGCTGGACGTCAGCGTGGAGTTCCCCACCGGGCGTTTCGCCGCGATCATGGGCCCGTCGGGCTCTGGCAAGTCGACGCTGATGCACCTGCTGGCCGGCCTCGACCGTCCCACCGCGGGCACGGTGGAGGTGGCGGGCGTGGAGCTGACCAAGCTGGACGACCGCGCGCTCACCAGCCTGCGCCGCGATCGCATCGGGTTCATCTTCCAGACGTTCAACCTGCTGCCGGTGCTGAACGCCGAAGAGAACATCCTGCTGCCACTGTCGATCGCCGGTGGCGCGGTCGACCGGCAGTGGTTTGACCAGCTGATCGACACGGTGGGGATCCGCGACCGCCTCCACCACCGCCCGGCGGAGCTGTCGGGCGGCCAGCAGCAGCGGGTGGCGGTGGCGCGGGCGCTGATCTCGCGCCCGGCGGTGGTGTTTGCCGACGAGCCCTCCGGCAACCTCGACTCCAAATCCTCCGGCGACGTGCTGGCGCTGCTGCGCCACGCCGTGGACGACTTCGGACAGACGGTGGTGATGGTCACCCACGACGCCCACGCCGCCTCGTTCGCCGACCGGCTGCTGCTGCTGGCGGACGGGCGGATCGTGCACGACGGGGAGGCGTCGAGCGCCGAGCACGCGCTCGATCTGATGAAGGCCGTGGGCTGATGCTCAAGCTGATGCTGCGCGGCTTCGCTCAGCGCAAGGTGCGGGTGGCACTGACCGCGATCGCGATCGCGCTGGGCGTGGCGCTGATGGCGGGCACCTACATCCTCACCGACACGATCAACCACGCTTTCGCGGAAGTCTTCGACACCGCCTATGCCAACAAGGCGGTGGTCATCACCGAAAAGGAAACGTTGGGCGGCTCGGAAGTCTCCGTGCTCAACCAGGCCACGCTCGCCCGCGTGCGCGCGGTGCCCGGCGTGGCGGCGGCCTCGGGCGCGATCTCCAGTCAGGCGGCGCTGCTCACAACTGGCGGCAAGCGGCTCACCAGCGGCGGGGCGCCAGGGCGCGTCGATGCCCTGCAGCCGCCGCGCTTCGAGGCGTTCACCGCGGCGCAGGGCCATCTGCCGCGTGCCGCCAGCGAGGTCGCGATCGACCAGGCGAGCGCCAAGCGCAACCATCTGCGGCTCGGCCAGCAGATCGTCATCGCGGGCCGTTCGCCGGCACGCCGCTACAAGATCGCCGGCATCGCCAAGTTCGCAGGCAGCGAATCCTTCGGCGGCACCACCGTTGTACTCCTAATCCCCAGCCAGGCACAGTACGTCGCGGGCGAACCGGGCGTATACGACAGCATCAACGTCGCCGCCCGGTCCGGCATCGCCCCCACGGAACTGGCCTCCCGTATCCGCGCCGCGGTGCCGGCCACGCTGAAGGTGCGCACCGGCGCCCAAGAAGCCGCCAACCAAACCACCAACCTCGAAGAAGAGCTCGGCTTCCTGCGCACGTTCCTGCTGATCTTCGCCTACGTTGCGCTGGTTGTGGGGGCGTTCATCATCTTCAACACCATCTCGATCACCGTCGCCCAGCGCACCCGCGAGTTCGGCCTGCTGCGCACACTCGGCGCTTCGCGTGGGCAGATCATGCGCGCCGTCGTCGAGGAAGGGTTGCTGCTCGGCGTGGTGGGGGCCGTGATCGGGCTGTTCGGCGGGATCGTCCTCGCTCCAGCGCTCGACGGGCTGTTCAAGGCGTTCGGTGCCGACCTGCCCGACAACGGCACGGTGCTGGAGGCGCGCACCGTGATCGTCTCACTCGGCGTGGGCATCGTCGTCACGGTGCTCGCGGGCTTCTTCCCGGCGCTGCGCGCAACACGCGTGCCGCCAATCGCGGCGATGCGCGAGGGCGTGCAGATCCCGCCCCGGCCGCTGCCCACCCGGCGGGCGCTGATGCTCCGCTTCGCGCTGTACCTCGCGGTTGTGGTGGGTTTGCGACTCGTCATCGGCGGCGGCATCGCGCTACTGGTCCTGGTGGTGCTCGCCGTGCGCGCCTGGCGTCTGTGGGCACGGCTGCGGCGTCCCGGCGAGCGCCCGGCCCGCCACCACCGCATCGTGCCAGCGCTGGCGGGGGCGATCGGCTGGCTGGTGAGCTGGCGCGGGATCACCGCGCGCCTCGCGCGCGAGAACTCGATCCGCCAGCCCGGCCGCACGCTCGTGACCGCCCTCGCGCTGACCGTCGGGCTGGGACTGGTCGCCTTCATCTCGGTGCTCGCCGCCGGCACCAACGCGACGATCGACCGCGCTGTCAACCGCTCCTTCGCGGGCAACCTGATCGTGCAGAACACGCAAGCTCAGGGGGGCATCCCCGCCGCGGTGGCACCGGCGCTCAGGGCGATCCACGGCGTGGGCGCGGTCACCGCCATCGCCTTCACCAAAGCCAGAGTGCGCGACCTCGCGCAACCGGGCGCGCCGGTGATCGACGAAGAAAGCCGCGTCACCGCGATCGAGCCTGAATCGTTCGGAAAGATGTACAAGATCGAATGGGAACACGGCTCCGCGGCAACGCTCGCCGCGCTCGGGCGGGCGGGCACGATCGTCAGCGAGAAGTTCGCCAGCGCCCACCACCTGCGCGTAGGCCAGCGCCTTTCGGTGCTGACGCCCTCCCGACACAGGGTGACGTTGACGATTGCGGGCGTGGTGAAAGAAGAAGTGATCGGCCTGCTCTCCAACCTCACGATCTCGCGCTCGCTGGCGCGCGCGGCGTTCGGGCAGCGCGAAGACGGGGTGGACTTTGTCGCTTACGCCCCCGGCGCGGACGGCGCCGCGGTGCATGGCTCCATCCACACGCTGCTACACCGAAGCTTCCCCCAGGCTCACGCCCAGACCGCGGCGCAGTACACAAGCGAACAAAACAGCAAAGTCAACAAGTTCCTGCTGCTGGTCTACGTGCTGCTCGCGCTGTCGGTGGTCGTGTCGCTGTTCGGCATCGTCAACACGCTGGTGCTCTCGATCTACGAGCGCACCCACGAGCTGGGGATGATGCGCGCGATCGGCACCTCCCGCCGCCAGATCCGCCAAATGATCCGCTACGAGTCGCTGATCACCGCGATGATCGGTGGCATCCTCGGGCTGGTGATCGGGGTGGTGGGGGCGATCCTCGTCACCGCCTTCGCGCTGTCGGGCTCGGGCTACGTGCTCTCGATCCCGGTGGGCACGCTGATCCTGCTGCTGATCGCCGCCGCGCTCGCCGGCCTGCTCGCCGCCCAGGGCCCCGCGCGGCGCGCCGCACGGCTGGACGTGCTGAGCGCGTTGGGCAGCGAGTAGGGGCTATCCTGCCGACGCATGTCAGCCGCCGCGTCACCCCCGTCCCCACCCGCCGACTCCGAGCTGCAGCAGGCCGCCTGGGACCTCGAGCCGCTGGTGGACGGCGAGGGCGATGCGGGCGTGAAGGCGCGGATGGAGCAGGCGCTGACGCTGGCGCAATCGTTTGCCGAGCGCTACGCCGGCAAGCTGGCCGAGCTGGACGGCGAGGGCCTGGCCGAGGCGATGCGGGCGTTGGCGGGGATCCACGAGCTGGTGGGACGCGCCGGCAGCTACGCCGCGCTGCGCTTCTCCACCGACACCGCCGACCCCCAGAACGGCGCGCTGCTGCAGTTGATGCAGGAGCGCGAGACGGCGATCGGGACGACGCTGCTGTTTTTCGAGCTGGAGTGGGCGGCGCTCCCGCGGGAGCGCGCGGACGAGCTGCTGGCACATGAGGCCCTCGACTTCTGCAATCACTTTTTGCGCAACGTGCGCCGCTACCGCGAGCACCTGCTGAGTGAGCCGGAGGAGAAGATCCTCGCCGAGAAGTCGCTCACCGGCGCGACCGCGTGGGCGCGGCTGTTCGAGGAGCTGACGTCGGCGATCGAGGTGGAGTTGCCCGCGCGCACGGACGTGGCTGCGGACGGCGATGGCGCGACCGAGCGCGTGGCGCTGGACGTGGCGCTCAGCCGTTTGGCGCTGCCCGACCGCGAGGCGCGGCGCACGGCGGCTGAGGCGATCACCGCGGCGCTGGCGCCGGGGTTGCGCACGCGCGCGTATGTGCTCAACACGCTACTGGCCGACAAGGGGGTGGACGACCGGCTGCGCCGCTACCCGAACTGGCTGGCGGCGCGCAACCTCGCCAACGAGGCCAGCGACGAGTCGGTGAAAGCGCTGATCGACGCGGTGCGCGGCCGCTACGAGCTGGCGCGCCGCTGGTATCGCCTGAAGGCCGAGCTGCTCGGCATCGAGCGCCTCGCCGACTACGACCGGATGGCGGCGGTGACGCGGGACGAGGTGAGCTTCACCTACGCGCAGGCGCGCGAGCTGGTGGTGGACTGCTACGCCTCGTTCTCCCCCGAGCTGGGCGACCTCGCCGAAGGCTTCTTCAGCGGGCGTTACATCGACGCCCCGGTGCGCCCCGCCAAGCGCGGCGGCGCGTTTTGCGCGTCGGCGGTGCCCTCCGCGCACCCGTACGTGCTGCTCAACTACACCTCGCGCAGGCGCGACGTGCTGACGCTGGCGCACGAGCTGGGTCACGGCGTGCACTTCGCGCTGGCGGCGCGCCAGGGCGTGTTCCACCAGGGCACCCCGCTGACGCTGGCGGAGACCGCGTCGGTGTTTGGCGAGACGGTGGTGTTTGGGCGGCTGCTGGCCGACGACACCACCCCCGAGACCCGGTTGCCGCTGCTGGCGGAGCACTTGGAGGACATCATTGCCACGGTGTTCCGCCAGGTGGCGATGAACCGCTTCGAGGAGCTGGCGCACACCGGCAGGCGCGAGCAGGGCGAGCTGTCGGTGGAGCGGGTCGGCGAGCTGTGGGCCGACAGCCAGGCGGAGCTGCTGGGCGACGCGGTGGAGATCACCGAGGGCTACCGCACGTGGTGGTCGTACATCCCCCACTTCATCAACACGCCCGGGTATGTGTATGCGTACGCGTACGGCCAGCTGCTGGCGCTGTCGGTGTACGAGCGCTACCGGCAGGGCGGGGCGGACTTCGTCCCCCAGTACCTGCAGCTGCTGGCGGCGGGAGGCTCCAAAAGCCCCGAGGAGCTGGGGAGGATCGTCGACATCGACCTCGCCGACCCCGGCTTCTGGGACGCGGGGCTCGACCTGGTGGAGCGCCAGCTGGAGCTGGCCGAAGCGGCTGCCCACGCGACGCGGGGGTGAGCGCGGCGCGCGCGTGGGCCTGTGCGTTTGCGGGCGTGCTGGTTTGTGCGCTGACATGCGCTGGCTGGTTGGCGCCGCCGGCGGGCGCGATCGCATACGTGGACGGCATCTCCGACCAGGACATCGCCACGTGGGACGGCACCGGCGACGGGTATTTCGCAAACTGGTTCGCCAAAGCTTGGGTGGAGGACGGTCACATCGCGTACGTGCGCTATGTGGTGCAGTGGAACGCAATGCTGCAACCGAGCGACGGTCCCAACCCGGGCGGCGACTACCGCGAACGGTTTGAAGCCTGGTATGACGCGGTTGAGGCCCACACGCCAAGCCTCACGCTGGACCTATCGCTGAGCAACTTCGTGGAAGGCGGGCACGCGCGACCGACGCCCTCCCAGTACAGGGAAGCGCTCGAACGGATCCTCGACTACGCCACCGCAGCGCGGGTGGTCGAGCCTTGGAACGAGCCCGACAACGGCGGCGAAGCACAGGGATTGGCGACGGGCACCCATGTCGCACCTGTGCGTGCCGCCGAATATGCGATGCAGGCGGCGACGGCGTGCAACGCGCATCGCTGCACGACGGTGGTGGGCAACCTGCTGGACTGCGAAACCTGTCAGATGGTGCGGTACGAGCATGAATACAGGGAAGCGCTCAAAGGCTGGAGCTTCCGCGACTGGGGGATGCACCCTTATGTGGCGGTCAAGCAGGAGCGCACCGCCACGGTTGACCGGTTCCTCGAAAACTGGGGCGACGGCGCCACATCGCTGTGGCTGACGGAGGTGGGGGCGTTTGTGTGCGAGGACTACGGCTCGACGGTCACGTGGACCGAAGCGCAGCAGAGCCAACACGCGGAGTGGCTGGTGAAAAACCTGCTCCCCGGCGCCGCCCACGTCTTCTACTACGACTTCCTCGACGGCTACAACGAACAGCCGCAGCGCGAATGCGAAGCGCGCGAAGGCAAGCCCGACACCGCGCTGTACGTCCCAGGAGGCGGGGCGGCGGGGTGGGCGGGATCCGGTACCCCCGATCGTCCGCGCCCGGCGGCTGCTTGGATCTTTGACGATCAGCCGCGCGCGCCCATGTGGGCTGCGTTTGCGGAACTCGACTCGATGGCCGACCCGCCGGTGGCACTTGAGGACCCGCATGCGGGCGATCACTTATGAGTGACCCCACCAATCGGTGATCACTTATAAGTTGTCAGCTAGTGGTTAGGCGCGCAAAGGTGGACACAAACAGTGCGCCGACCAGCCGGCGCACCCGGCGCGAGCACCCGCCACGATGGTGGCCAAAGAGACGAGCACGGAGCGCAAACCTCGGCATCGCTGGCAGCTCGCCGATACGCTCACGTGATCGCTCGCGCGCGCATTTCCCCCGCAACCAGGTCGGCCCCTGCGACTGCGGCTGCGGCTGCGTCGGTCCCTGCGGCTGCCGCTGCGGCCGGGGTTTGGGTGGCGCCGCTTGTGGCCGCGGCGCTGTCCGCCGCGATCGTCGCGCTGGCGGCGTTCGCGCCCTCGTCCGCCTCTGCGCAGGCTCTGAACTACGTGACGCTGACCGAACAGGGCATCCACCAGAGCGACAGCTGGCGCTCGGGCGACTGGTATTGCGAGACGCTCGGCTGCACCGGCGAATACCCGCTGCTCACCACCTGGGGCGACGTGCGCATGTTCGAGTCGGTGTCAGCGCTGCAGCTGGCAGCGCCCTCGCCCGAGCACCGCGCGGAGGTGAACCGCTTCGCGCATGCGTCGGAGCGCTACTGGAACCCCTACCTGAATGGGTACGCCCCCTATCCCGACGACCGCTATCGCGGCGCGGAGGCGTGGTTTGACGACAACGGCTGGTTGGGGGTGGCGTTCGTGCAGGCCTATCGCGCCACCGGGGAGAGCCGCTATCTGCGCGACGCCGTGCGCGCCTTCGACTTCGCCGCCTCGCAAGGCTGGGACGCGGCCGATGGGGGCGGAATGTGGTGGAACACCGACCACCCCTATCACGCTGGAGAGGCGCTGGCGGCCAACAGTTTGCTGGGGATGCTGCTGTACGGGATCGACCACAGCGGCTACCAGCTGGCGGAGGTGCGCAAATTCGTCGACTGGGGCAACAGCCACGACATCGGCTTCCACGGCCTGTATCTGAGCGGTGGCCCCGGCAGCACCGTGATCGACTACGTGGAGGCGCCGCTGATCTACGCCCAGTATCTGCTGTGCCAGGCGACAGACGTGCAGGGCTACTGCTCCCACTCCGCCGAACAGGCGCGTTCGATGACCGAGATCTATGGCTTCAAGTACAACTTCGCGCCGTTGTACGACTCGATCTTCTTCGAGTGGATGATGGCCTACGGAAAGGCTGTAGGCGATCCCCACTGGCTGGAACTGGCCGAGACCAACGCCGCCGCCGCCGCCCAGCACGCCGCCACCACCGACGGCCTTTGGCTGGGCTCCTGGTGGGGCGGCCCGATCAAGGACTCGCAGACGCTTCCCGGCATGTTCCGCACGATGGCGGGCACCACCAGCCTGTTCGCCTGGCTGGCCTACTACTCGACCTGACGCGCCAGTCCCCGCCTCTATCTCGCGCGGCGATCGACGCGATCCGCCGGGAGGTGCCCCCGGGGGAGCGCATGACCTGACGCTGGAGGAGCCCCAGCCTAAGCCACTGTCAGAGGAGTCCCAGCCCACTGCCGACGTGGCGCACGAGGTCGAACAGCGGCTGCGGCACGATCCCGAAGAACAGCGTGGCGGCGCCGGCGAGAACGGCGACAAACGCCACCTCGGGCTGTGAGATCCCGCCGCGGGGGGCCGTGCTGGCGGTGGGTGTGAGCTCGGCGGCACCGCCGGCGGGCGGCTCCAGCGCCGGATCGAGCTCTGGGGAACCGCCGGCGATCGCGGGCAACGGCCCGACCGGCGCGTCCCCGCCCGCGGCGGGTCGCGACGCGGCGCCCACCGTTTCGTCGTCCGGCGCCGGGCGCATCCAGATGGTGGCGATCACCGGCAGGTAGTAGCCGAGCGAGATCATCGAGCCGATCACGATCACCACGCCCAGCCAGGTGTAATTGCCGGAGACGGCTGCGTCGATCAAATAGAACTTACCCATGAAACCCGCGGTGGCGGGGATGCCGGCGAGGCCCAGCATCGCCAGCGTCATCGGCCACGCCAACCACGGCCGCTCGCGGCCGAGGCCGGCGAGCGCGCGGGTGGAGTCGCCGAACTCGGTTTCGCGCTCGCGCGCGACGATCACCGCGAACGCGGCGAGGTTCATGAACAGGTAGACCGCCAGGTAGAACACGGTGGCGCGCATCCCCAGCTGCGAGCCGACCACCACGCCGGCGAGCATATAGCCGGCCTGCGCGACCGACGAGTAGGCGAGCATCCGCTTCAGCGACGACTGCCCCAGCGCGCCGACGTTGCCGACGACGATCGTGATCGCCGCCAGCGCCGCGACCGCCGGCGCCCAGCTGTCTTGCGCGCCGATCAGCGCCACGTCGAAGAAGCGCAGGAACACGCCCAGCGCGGCGACCTTGGTGGCGACCGCCATGAACGCCGTCACCGGCGTGGGCGCCCCCTCGTAGACGTCGGGCGTCCACTGGTGGAAGGGGGCCACCGAAGCCTTGAAGGCGAGGCCGGCGACCGACAGCGCGATGCCGGTGAGCAGCAGCACGTTGGTGGCGAGGCCATTGCCGGTGATCGCGCCCGCGATCGCGCCGAAGTCGGTGGCGCCCGTGGCGCCGTAGATCAGCGCCAGCCCGTACAGCAGCGTGGCCGAGCCGACCGAGCCGATGATCAAATACTTCAGCCCCGACTCCAGCGAGTGCTCGCGTTTCATTTCGGTGGCGCACATCACATACAGCGGGATCGACAGCAGCTCCAGGCCGATGAACAGCGCCACCGTGTTCTGCGCCGCCGCCAGCAGCGACATGCCGGCAATCGAGGTGAGCAGCAGCGCGTGAAACTCGCCATGGCCGGCTTCTCTGGCTGCGAGCGAACGCCACGCCAGCAGCACCGTGGCAGCGCCGCCGGCCACCAGAATCAGGTTGAGCGTGAGCGCCAGCGAGTCGATCCGCAGCGCGCCGGAGAGGATCGACTTTTCTTCATGCCATTGCCAGATCGTCAATCCCGCGGCGGCGCCGAGCGCGACGAGCGCGAGCAGCGGCACGACGGTGTGGCGCATGCGGCGGCCCAGCAGGCCCACCATCAGCACGATCGCCGCGCCGCCCAGCAGCGCGATCAGCGGCGAGAGGCCGGCGAAGTTGACCGGGGGGCCTTTGAGGTGGACGGTGGCGACGGGCGCGGGGAAGAGGGGGACGTATTTCATCGGCGAGCCTCGGCTGTGGCTTCGCCCCATTTGGCAATGATCGGTTGATCGCCGTTTTGCCGGAGGATCCTCTCCATCGCCGCGAAGGGGCTGGCCGCGTGGTTTTCCGCCTGCACCGAGGCCACCGCCGCCTTCACCGAGCTTTCGCTGCGATGCAGCGCCAGCTGCGGGTAGAGCGCCAGGAAGATGATCACGGCGACCAGCGGCACCAGCACGGCGCTGTCGAGCAGCGTCAGCTCGCGGGAGTCGACGCCGTCGCGAACACGGTTGTGCATGGCGCGGATGAACAGGCGCAGCGCGTACACGCTGGCCATCACCACACCGCTGAACGCGACGATGGCGATCGCCAGCTTGGCTTTGAAAACGCCCAAGAGGATCAGGAACTCACCCACGAAGTTGGATGAGCCGGGCATCGCCAGGGTGGCGAGCGAGACGATCAAGAAGAGCGTGGCGAGTACCGGCGCGCGGAAGGCGATGCCGCCCATGTCGCGCACGTCCTCCGAGCCGCCGGCGCGGGCGGCGAGCAGCGCGATGATGAAGAACAGCGGCGCCACCACGAGGCCGTGGTTGACCATCTGCAGCAGCGCGCCCTGGGCGCCCTGGGGGTTGAGCGCGAAGATGCCCAGCGTGATGAAGCCCATCTGCGCCACCGAAGAGAAGCCGACGATCAGCCGCGCGTCGGTTTGCGTGAACGCCATCACCGACCCGTACACGATCGAGCCGAGCGCGATCAGCAGCATCAACAGCTGGAAGTGCACGGCGGCATGCGGGAACAGCGGCAGCGCGATCGCCAAAAAGCCGTACGCGCCCACCTTGGAGAGCACGCCGGAAAACACCATCAGCACCTCGATCGGCATCGCGCGATAGCCGTCGGGCATCCAGCCGTGCAGCGGGAAAGCCGGCATCTTCACGAGGAAGGCGGCGGCGAAAAACAGGAAGATCCACTCCTGCGAGCCGGCCGACAGCGGCAGCGAGTGAAGCGAGGAGAGCACGAACGTGATCGGCGTGCCGTGCTGTTCCGATGCCAGCACGCCGGCCGCGATCGCCGCGGCGAGCATCAGCAGCGAGCCGACCAGCGTGTAGATCACCATCTTGAGCGTCGCTTTCACGCGATCGGGGCGGTCCGCCGGCGTGGGCACGGAGGGCTGCCAGTCGATCCCCACGAGGAAGTAGAAGGGGATCAGCATCAGGTCGAAGAAGGCCACGAACAGCACCAGGTCCTGCGCGAGGAACGCGCCCAGCACCGCCGACTCGGCGAGCGTGAAGAGGAAGTAGAAAAGCGCCGGGCGCTCGGGGCGCAGCGCTCCCTCGCGCACCAGCAGTGACACGATCGCGGCGGTGAACAGCAGCGTGGTGAGGCCGACGAGAAAGACGTTGAGGCCGCTGACGCCGAGCTTGTAGTGGATGCCCAGCGCCGCGATCCACACCACGTTGGTGACGTGCTGCAGCCCTGTACCCGCGTGGTAGTCGACGATGTAGCCGATCGACAGCGCCAGCGCGCCGACCGACCCGAGCAGCGCGATGTGGACCGGCATGTCCTCGTCTAGGCGCGACAGCAGCGCGCCCAGCACGCCGAACGCGAGTGGCAGCCAGATGAGGATCGAGAGCGGTGGCATCGCGGCGCCTCAGCCGGTGGTGGGGGTGGATTGGTTGGCGCGCGAAAAGTTCATGGCGGCACTCGCGCCGGAGGTCTGGTTGGCGTGCGAAAAGTTCATGGCGGCACTCGCGCCGGAGGTCTGGTTGGCGTGCGAAAAGTTCATGACTGCAACAGGAAGTAGAGGCCGACTGCGCCGACGCCCACCAGCAAGAGCGCGGCGTAGTAGCGCAGGAAGCCGCTCTGCACGGCCCGCACCGCGGCCGAGCCGGCGCGCACCACGCCGGTGGTGCCGCCGATCAGCGTGCCGTCGACGAACACGCGCTCGACCGTGCCGCTCGCCCAGCGTCCGGCGGCGGCCATCGGGCGCACGATCAGCAGATTGATCGCCTCGTCGAAGTACCACTTGTTGACGAACAGTGTGTAGAGCGGCTTGAAGCGTTCGCGGGCGCGCACGGCGATCGCCGGCTCACGCACCCAGATGCGGTAGGCGATCGCGATCCCGCTGAGGCCCAGCAGCGTGCCGAGGATCAAGCCGAACACGAGTAGCCCGTCGCGCGTGTGCGGTTCATACAGCGGCGAGTTGGCGAACGTTGGGCGCAGGAAGTTGACCACCACCTGATCCACTTCGGGGATTTGGATCAACCCGGCGCCGATCGCGCCCACCGCGAGCAGGCTCATCGCCACGCGCATCGGCATTTCCCGCTCGGCGATCGCGTGGTGGGGTCCGGGGAAGCCCACGTCGGTGTCCTCCTCTTCACCTGTGGCCGGGTTGAACGGCATGGCGGCGTGGTGGAGGTGACCCGCTTCCAGCTCCTTGGCCTCCGGCACGGGGTCGCCGTAGAAGGCGCGGAAGATCATCCTGAACGTGTAGATCGCGGTGATGAACGCGCCGATGTAGCCCATCACGTACAGCGCCCAGTGCCAGCCGCCGCGCTCGGCCGTGACGAGCAGGATCTCGTCCTTGGAGAAGAAGCCCGAAAACGGCGGGATGCCCGACAGCGCGAGGCCTCCGATCACGAAACAGGCGAACGTGAACGGCATCGCCTTGCGAAAGCCGCCCATCTTGTCGAGCGACTGCTCGCCCGCCATCGCACCGATGATCGAGCCGGCCGCCATGAACAGCAGCGCCTTGAAGAAGGCGTGGGTCATCAGGTGGAACAGCCCGGCGGCGTACGCGCCGACGGAGACGCCCATGATCATGTAGCCGATCTGCGACATCGTGGAGTAGGCGATCACGCGCTTGATGTCGGTTTGCGTGAGCGCGATCGTGCCCGCGATCAGCAGCGTCAGCGCGCCGACGATCGCGCCGGTGTCCTGCGCGGCGGGCGCCAGTTCGAAGAGCGTGTGCATGCGCGCGATCAGGTACACGCCGGCCGTCACCATCGTCGCCGCGTGGATCAACGCAGAGACGGGGGTGGGGCCCTCCATCGCGTCGGGCAGCCACGTGTGCAGAGGGATCTGCGCGCTCTTGGCGAACGCGCCAACCAGCAGCAGCAGGCAGCCCGCCGTGATGTCGGCTTCGCCGGAGACGAACACGTGCGGCGCGCGCGCAAACACCTTCGTGAATTCCAGGGTGCCGGTGTGCTTGAAAATGAAGTAGGTGCCCAGCACGAGGCCGACGTCGCCGACCACATTGATCACAAACGCCTTGATCCCCGCGCGCGTCGCCGTGGTGCGCCGGTACCAGAAGGAGATCAACAGGTAGGAGGCGGCCCCCACGAACGCCCAGCCGACGATCAGCAGCAGGAAGTTGCCGGCCAGCACCAGCAGCAGCATCGAAAGGACGAAGAAGTTGAGGTAGGCGAAGAAGCGGGCGAAGCCGCGGTCTTCGGTGAGGTAGGAGATCGAGTAGAGGTGGATCAGCGTGGAGATGCCGGTCACCACGAGGATCATGTACACCGACAGCGGGTCCACCAGGATCGAAAACCTGGCGTCGATCCCCACCGTCACCGCGTAGTTCCACAGCGAGGAGTTCAGCTCGCGGTCGGTTGGCGCGTGGCCCTGCAGCTTGATCAGCGTCCCCAGCGCGGCGAGGAACGCCAGCCCGATCGCCGCGGTGGCGATCCAGCCGGCGGAGCGGCCGGGCAGCGAGCGGTAGCCGAAGCCGACGATCAGTGTCCCCGCCAGGGGGAACAGCAGCACCAGCCAGGCGAACGTCGTCGCGCTCATCTGGTTGGGCTCCAAAAAGAACACATGCACGCGGGCGCGGCGGGGCTGTTGGCGCCGGCGCTCATCCCTGAAGCTCCCGCATCTCATCGACATCGATCGGCAGCCGGCGCCGGTAAATGGCGACGATCATGCCGAGGCCGATGCACACCTCGCAGGCAGCGACCGTCATCACGATCAGCGCGAGAACCTGGCCGTCGCCGTTGCCCCACATTCGCGCGAACGCGATCAACGAGAGGTTGGCGCCGTTGAGCATCAGCTCCAGGCACAGGAGGATCACCAGCGGGTTGCGGCGCACGATCACGCCGACCGCGCCGAGCGCGAACACGATCGCCGAGACGGCGAGGTACCAGGCGATGCTCACCAGCCGCCCTCCTCGTCATCGCCGCTCGCGCCGGGCTTCCCACCGGCGCCGACTCCCGCCGGCTCGGGCTCCCCGTGCGTGCCGTCGACCCGCCCGGCCGCGAACGCCAGGCCGGTGACGCCCTCGGCCATCGTGCCCGTTCCCGCCGGCCGCTTCAGGTCGAGCGGCCCCAGGGTCTCGGCGTCGGCGCCGGCGGGCAGTCCCTCCAACCCCTCTTCCTCCTCCTCCAAACCGCTGCGACGGCGTGCCAGCACAACTCCGCCGACGGCGGCGATCAGCAGCAAAAACGAGGCGATCTCGAACGCCAGCAAAAAGCGGGTGAGCAGCAGGTTGCCGATATACGCGGGGGTGCCGTAGGCGCGGGGGCCGGGGGTGTAGGCGGCGCCGTACCCTTCGATCGCCTTCAACCCGGAGCCCAGCAACGCGATGAACAGCTCCGCCAGCAGCGCGCCGCCGAGCAGCGCGCCCGGCAGGCGCATGTTGGTGCCGGACGGCGCGCGCAGGCGGGCGCTGAGGGACTCGTGGCCCTCGCCGACATAGGCGACCACGAACACGTACAGCACCATCACCGCGCCCGCGTACACCACCACCTGCGCGGCGGCGACAAATTCCGCCCGCAACAGCAGGAACAGCAGCGACAGCGACAGCAGGTGCACCACCAGCGACAGCACGCAGAAAAACGGGTCGCGCAGCGCGATCACGCCGATCGCGCCGCCGATCGCGCCGAAAGCGGCGAGGAAAAAGAAAAGGGCGCTCACTCGCCTTCGTTCCTCAACGGCGTGCGCTCCAGCGGCTCGGCCAGCAGCATCTCCTTGGTGAAGATCAGATCCGAGCGCGAGTAATCCGACAGCTCGTAGTCGTGGCCCATCGTGATCGCGTCGAACGGGCACGCCACCTCGCAGTAGCCGCAGAAGATGCAGCGCGACATGTTGATCTCGTACACCGCCGCGTAGCGCTCGCCCGCCGACACGCGGTTCTCAGGCGTGTTCTCCGCTGCCACCACGCGGATGCAGTCGGCCGGGCAGGCCGCGGCGCACAGCGAGCAGCCCACGCACTTCTCGAGCCCGGGGTGGGTGGGGTCCGAACTATCAAAGCGGTGCAGCTTGTGACGACCCCGAAAGCGCGGGTACACGGCCGTCTTCTCCTCCGGATACTGCACCGTGACGACCGGTTCTCGCATCCGCCCGAACACGGTGAACAGGCCGCGCACCGTCTCCCTGAACGTCCGCCACGTGCTGCGCGCCGGGCCCGGCGCCGGGGTGCGGCTCACCACGATCACGTCCTCGCCGGGGCTCCAGCGCTCGACCGCCAGCGTCGCGGTGGCGCCGGCCTGCGTCGAGGAGGAGGCCGCCTGCGTCGAGGCGTCGCCGTCGTGCGACTTGTCCTGCGAAGCCGTCATCAGTGCGTCACCACCACCAGCACCGCCGTCACCAGCGCGTTGAGCGTGGCCAGCGGCAGCAGCACCTTCCAGCCGAAGCTCATCAGCTGGTCGTAGCGCAGCCGCGGCAGCGTCGCGCGCACCCAGATAAAGAAGAACGTGAACAGCGCCATCTTGAACAGCACCACGAACGGGTCCACCCAGCCGGGGGGGTGGATGCCGAACGGGAGCAGCCAGCCGCCGAGGAACACGGTGGTGACGATCCCCGACACCACCAGCACGTTGAGGTACTCGGCGAAGTAGTACGACGCGAAGCGGCCGCCGCCAAACTCGGTGTTGTAGCCGCCCACCAGCTCCGCGTCGGCCTCGGTGAGATCGAACGGGGCGCGGTTGATCTCGGCGAAGCTGGCGGTGAGAAAGATCAGGAAGCCCACCAGCTGGGGGACGATGTACCACATCCCTTTCTGCGCTTCCACGATGCCGGTCAGCGACAGCGTCTGCGCGGTCATGATCACGCCCACCAGCGCCAACCCCTGGGAGACCTCGTAGGAGATCAGCTGCGCCGCGCCGCGCATCGCGCCGAGGAACGAGTACTTCGAGCCCGACGCCCAGCCGCCCAGCATCACGCCGTAGAAGGCGATCGCGCCGAACGCAAACAGGTACAGCGGGCCGATCGACACGTCCACGCCGTACAGGCCGACGCGCGTGCCGAAAATGTGCTGCACGTTGCCGAACGGGATCAGCGCAAATGCCGCCACCGCCGTGAGGATCGAGATCACCGGGGCAACCGCGAACAGAAAGCCGATCGCCGTGGTCGGGCGGAACTGCTCCTTGGTGAGCAGCTTGAGGATGTCAGCCAGCGGCTGCAACGCCCCGTAAGGGCCGACGCGGTTGGGGCCGTAGCGGGACTGGAAGCGGCCGAGCAGCTTGCGCTCGGCGATCAGCACCACCGGCACCAGCTGCAAACCGACGGCGAAGATCACGATCCCCTTCAGCACCTGGATCCACCACGCTTCGTAGAAGCCGACCACGGCGATCACGCGCCCACCACCTCGCGTGCGAGGACCGCCACCAGCTCGCCCAGCACCTCGGTCTCGGGGCGCGCCGTGCCGAGATGGCCGACCGCCGGGCGCAGCTGCTGCACGAGGCCGTCGGGGTGCACGATCGTGCCGCGCTTCTCGGCATACGCCGCGGCCGGGAACACCACGTTGGCGTGCGCGCGGACGCCGTCGGTGAGGAAGCTCGCGTGGGCGATCACCGTCGAAGCGCGCTCCAGCCCCCGCTCCCAGTCGGCGCGCTGCGTGGTCCACGGCGAGCGCAGGTGCTCGGAGGAGGGGAGCGGCGAGGGCCCGTCGGCGAGCGGGTCGACGTCGAGCAGGTAGACCGCGCTCAGCTCCCCGGCGGCCAACGCGGCGGCGATGCCGGGGGCGTCGAGGCCCTCCTCGGCGATCTCGCTCAGCGCCGGGCCGGCGTTGGGGAGCACACCCGCCTCGCGCAAACCGCGGCCGTTGGCGTGCGCGGGGACTTCCAGGAGGCCGGCGTTCCGCTTGCCGGCGAGACCCAGCTTGGCGGCCAGCTCCAGCAGCGCGCGCGCGGCGCGCTCGCCGTCGGGGCCCGCGGTGAGCCGCTCCTGCCAGAGGACCACCACCTCGCTGTCGGCTCCCGCGACCGCCAGCGCCTTGGCCAGCTCGCCGGTGTCGGCCTCGCGCAGCAGCTCCTCCACACCCGCCTTCACCAGCTTCGTGCCGTGGCGGCGCGCGCCCTTGCGCAAACGCAAATCGAGGATCGCGGCGTCGGCGATCGGGTCGCACTCCAACACCAGCACCGCGTGCGCCCACTCCAGGTCGCTCACCTTGGCCTGCAACGCCGGCTCGGCGAGCGCGCGGTGCAGCTCCAGCGGCAACCCTCCGGCGGCGCGCGAGTCCAGATGCGGGGAGCCGAGGCACTCACGCACAAGCTGCGCCAGCAGCTCGCCCTCCTCGTTGGTGGCGCCCCCTCCGGCCAGCGCGGCGGTGCGGGCGCCGGCGCGGCGCAGGCCGGCCGTGGCCTCCCGCAACGCGCGCTCCCAGGAGACGGGGCGCAGCTCGCCGCCGTCGCGCACCAGTGGCGCCGTCACGCGCTGGTCGCCGCCGAGCGTGGGATAGGCGAAGCGGCCGCGGTCGCACAGCCAGCCGTCGTCCACCTCGGGGTTCTCGCGCGCCAGCACGCGCACCGCGCGGTCGTCGCGCACGGTGAGCATGACGTTGCACTGCGCCGGGCACAGCGTGCACACCGAGCCGGAGTCCTCGTTGTCCCACGGCCGCGCGCGGAAGCGGTAGGCGCGCGAGGTGAGCGCGCCGACGGGGCACAGCTCGACGATGTTGCCACTGAACGGCGCCACATACGGGTGGCCGTCGAAGGTCGACACGTAGGAGTGCGAGCCGCGCTCCTGCAGCACCAACTGGTGGTCTTCGGAGATCTCCTGCGAGAAGCGCACGCAGCGGTAACAGAGGATGCAGCGCTCGCGGTCGATCGCGATCAGGGGGGAGAGCGCGAGGGGCTTGACGAAGTGGCGCTTGGGCTCGATGAAGCGCGACGTGCCGAGGCCCCAGCCGAAGGTGATGTCCTGCAGCGGGCACTCCCCGCCCTTGTCGCACACGGGGCAGTCCAGCGGGTGGTTGATCAGCAGGAACTCCACCACCCCGTTCTGTGCCGTCTTCACGCGCTCGGACTGCGTGTGTACCACCATGCCGTCCTTCACCGGCGTCGCGCAGCCGGCCTGCAGCTTGGGAATGCCCTCGATTTCCACCAAACACATGCGGCACGCGCCCACCGGGTTGCCGAGTTTCGGCTCGTAGCAAAACACCGGGATCTCCACGTCGCCGAGCTTGGCGGCATCGACCAGCGTCACGTTTTCGGGCGCCTGCACCTCCAGGCCGTCGATCGTGAACGTGATCGTCTTCGGCTCCGGGCGGGGCATCAGTGGGCCCCCGCGTGTTGTTGTTCTTTTTGGACGCCAACCAACTCGACGCCGCCCGCGGGCGCGCCGGCGGCGGCGCCGTTTGGCCGGTGGCGCAGGCGGGCCTGCTCCATGTGCGCTTCGAGCTCGGGGCGGAACTTGGCGATCATCGAGCCGATCGGCATCGCCATCGCGTCGCCCAGCACGCACAGGCAGTTGCCCATGATGCGCTCCTGCACGGAGGCCATGATGTCGAGGTCCATCGGCGTGGCCTCGCCGGCGTCGATCCGTTCGAGCATCTCCACCGTCCAGTTGGTGCCCTCGCGGCAGGGGGTGCACTTGCCGCACGACTCGTGGCGGTAAAACTTGGCGGTCTTCAGCGCCACGTCGAGGATCGGGGTGGAGTCGTCGGCGACGATGATCGCGCCCGAGCCCAGCATCGTGCCGGCCTTGGCGAGCGAGTCGAAGTCGTACGGTATGTCGAGATCGTCGCCGGTGAGCACGGGGGAGGAGGAGCCACCGGGGAACCAGCACTTGACCTTGCGCCCCCCCGCCGGCCCGCCGGCGAGATCGTAAATGATCTCGCGCGAGGGGATCCCGAGCTCGATCTCGTAGTTGCCCGGCCGCTGCACGTGGCCGGAGATCGACACGACCTTGGTGCCGGTGGAGGTTGCCACGCCGAGCTTGGCGTACTCCTCGCCGCCCATCGCGACGATGGTGGGCACGGTGGACAGCGTCTCGACGTTGTTGATCAGCGTCGGTCCCTGGTAGAGGCCCTGGATCGCCGGGAACGGCGGCTTCAGCCGCGGGTTGCCGCGCTTGCCCTCCAGCGAGTCCAAGAGGCCGGTCTCCTCTCCGCAGATGTAGGCGCCGGCGCCGCGGTGCACCACCAGCGACAGCGGGTGCCCGGAGCCGAGCACGCTCTCGCCGAGGTAGCCGGCCTCGCGCGCTTCGCGCACGGCCGCGTCGAGCACGTCGGCCTGCAGCACATACTCACCGCGGATGTAGATGAACGCGCGCGTGATGCCCGCCGCGTAGGCGGCGATCGCGATCCCCTCGATCAGCGCGTGGGGCGTCTTCTGCATCAGCTCGCGGTCCTTGAAGGTGCCGGGCTCGGACTCGTCGGCGTTGCACACCAGGTACTTGTCCATGTCGCCTTTGGGCAAAAACGACACCTTGGTGCCCATCGCGAAGCCCGCCCCGCCGCGGCCGCGCAGGCCGGAGGCTTTCAGCTGCTCCAGCACCGCTTCAGGCGTCATCTGAAATGCCTTGCGTAGCGACTGGTAGCCGCCGCGCCGTTCGTACACCGGCAGCGTGTGCAGGCCGGGCTCGTCGATGTCGCGCAGCAGTAGCATCGGCGGGCCGCCCGCGCGTGTCGTGTCGGTCGGTGCGGCGGCCGCCATCACGCGCCTCCCCGCTCGTGCTCGGCCGGGTGGGGCGGGAACTCGCTGCTGTTGGCGCGCGGGTCGGCGACGAGGCGGCGGGCGAGTTGCTTGTCGGGCAGCACCGGGCGCCCGGTGCGGATGTCATCGAGCAGTTGCGGCACGTCGTCGGTGGTGAGCGGCCCCACATACACGCCGTCCACGGAGGCCATCGGCGCGATGTCGCAGGCGCCGAGGCACTCGAACGGGCGCACGTTGAACTCCTTGTCTTCGCCAGCCGCCTCGCGGATCGTCGCGTACAGCTCGTCGGCGCCGCACAACGAGCAGGAGATGTTGGTGCACACGTACACGCTGTGGCGGCCCACCGGGGTGGTCTCGAGCATGTCGTAGAAGGTGGCGACGGCGGCCAGCTCGGCGGGAGTGAGCCGCATCACGCATGCCACCTGCTCGATCGCCTGCGGCGAGCACCAACCATGCATGCGCTGCGCGGCCTCCAAGGCGGGCAGGATCGCCGAGCGGCGGTCGGGGTAGAGCGCCATGCGCTCCTCGATCTCCCTGCGCAGATTCTCGGGCACCTCGGTGGTGGCCTGATCGGGGATCGTGGCCGGGTCCTTATCGAGGTCGGCCGGCATGTCCCAGCCGGGGACGCGCGAGCCGTGCTCGTAGCGGGGAACGGCCGCCGCGGGGGTGCCGCCCGCCATAGGTGCGGGGAAGGGGGGTCTGGCGCTCATCGACTGAGTCCTCCGCGTCGCTGCCCACCCGCGCCGTCTGCGGGGGGCGCAGAGGTGTATGTACTCTTTTCGGACTGCGTATAACAATTGTTATACGCAGTCCGCATTTCATATATGCACGATCCCGCCCTGCCGGCCGTCGTCGTCGTCCGGGCCGCCGAAGCCGCGGTATGCGCGAGCCTCGCTTCGAGGGGCCTCATCGGTCGATCCCTCCCAGGATCGGATCGAGCATCGCCGTGGTGGCGATCAGGTCGGCGATGTACGCGTTGCGGGTCATGTGCGCGAGCGCCTGCAGGTTGACGAACGAGGGGTCGCGCATGTGCACCCGCGCGGGCTTGGAGCTGCCGTCGGAGCGCACGAAGCAGGCCAGCTCGCCGCGCGGTGACTCGATCGGGTTGTAGATCTCCCCGGGCGGCACGCGGAAGCCCTCGGTGACGAGCTTGAAGTGGTGGATCAGCGCCTCCATCGAGGTTGCCAGCTCGTGCCGGGGCGGCAGCGCGACCTTGCGGTCCTCGGTGATGTGCGGCCCCTCGGGCAGCCCGTCGAGCGCCTGTTCGACGATCTTCACCGACTCGTAGATCTCCGCCATGCGCACGGCGAAGCGGTCGTAGTTGTCGCCCACGGTGCCCACCGGGATCTTGAAGGAGAAGTCCTCGTAGGAGGAGTAGGGATCGGCCTTGCGCAGGTCCCACGGGTTGCCGGCGGCGCGCAGCAGCGGGCCGGTGACGCCGAGACCGAGCAGCGTCGCCTCGTCGAGCGGGCAGACGTTGCGCAGCCGTTGCAGCACGATCTCGTTGGAGTTGAGGATCGCGCCGTACTCGTCGGCGCGCTTGGGCATGATCTTCAGGAACTCGCGCACCTTGGCCTCGAAGCCGCGGGGGATGTCCTCCATCACGCCGCCGACCTGGAAGTAGCGCGTGTGCATGCGCGCGCCGGATGACATCTCGAACAGGTCGAGGATCAGCTCGCGCTCGCGCAGGCAGTACAGGAAGATCGACGTGGCGCCGAGGTCGAGCACGGAGGTGCCCAGCCAGATCAAGTGCGAGGCGATGCGGTTGAGCTCCAGGTGGATCACGCGCAGGTACTGCGCGCGCTTGGGCACATCGACCTCCAGCAGCCGCTCCACGGCGCCGCAGTAGGCCATCGCGTTGAAGTAGTAGGAGAGGTAGTCCATCCGCTCGATCACGGGGATCACCTTCCAGTAGGCCTTGTCCTCGGCTGTCTTTTCGATCCCCGTGTGCACGTAACCGATCACCGGTTTGAGGTCGCGCGCGACCTCGCCCTGGAGCGTCACCATCAGCCGCAGCACGCCATGCGTGGCGGGGTGGTGGGGCCCGAAGTTGAGCGTCAGCAGCTCGTGCGTGGCCTGGTCGCTGGTGGCGATCGCGTCGGCGCTGACCCCGGGCGCGCCGGCCACGCCGCCGGCGGCGTCGAGCGTGAAGCTCTGCTCGGAGCGGCGGTAGTCGGAGGTCGTGCTCATCGCGGGCTCGCCAAAGTCGGGTTGTCGTTGTAGGTGAAGCGCACCGGCTCGCCGCCGACGGGGAAGTCGCGCCGCTGCGGGTGGCCCTCGTAGTCCTCGGGCATCAGGATGCGGCGCAGGTCGGGGTGGCCGTCGAACACGACCCCGAACATGTCGTACACCTCGCGCTCCTGGTGGTTGGCGGTGGGCCATTCGCCGGTCACCGACTCGACGCCGGGCGCGTCGGTGGGGACGCGCAGCTTGACGGTGAGGCGATCGACGCGGCTCATGTCGATCAGCTCGTAGTGGACGCCGAGGCGCGGCTCGTGCGGGTGGTAGTCGACGCCGTGGAGGCTGGCGAGGAAGGCGTAGCCCCGGGCGCGCAGATGGGCGAGCGCGGCGCGCACCCGCGCCGGGTCGATCTCGACCGTGGCGCGGTCGCGGAAGAACAGCGTGTCGCGCACGGCGCCCTCGCCAAGCTCCTCACGCAGGCTGCGCGCGAGCAGCTCGAGTCCGGTGGCGTCAGGCACGAGGCTGTTATACCACCGGCCGCCGATGCTTGTGCGCCAGTGTTACATAGTGACGATCCGCTCGAAATCCCAGGTTGTGCATGCTTGAACTCCGGGCTCGCGGGCGCGAAAAGCGCGGCTCGGCAAGAATCGATGCTTGCTACGATTTTCAACAAATGAGATAATCGCGATTCCGCGCCAAGGGGGTCGGCCGCGTGCAGACGGTGGTGATTCGAGTCGACGAGCCGGAGGAGGAAGGGAGTGATTACCCGGTCAAGCTGCTCCTCGACGACGGCAATGAGGACTGGCTCGAGCGCCCGCTGGCCACCGCCGCCATCGGCCATCCGCTGCCCGAGCCGAATGTGGAGCAGCTCGAAACCGCCGCCGGTGGCGCCGAGGCGATTCAGGGGCTGCTGAGCACCCATCCGCGCTCGCCGGCGTTCGAGTCGGTTGGCGTCTACCTGCACGATCTAATCGCCGGCGAGGAGATCAGGCGCGAGTGGGAATTGCTGCGGAGGGACCCCGGCGGCAGGGGCGTGCGCGCGTTGCTCGACGTGCGTCCACGCGAGCTGCGCGCGCTCCCCTGGGAGCTGATGCGGGCCGGCGACTCGCCCCTGCCGCTGTTCGTCGACGAGGGCAACCCGTGCGCGCGCGTGCACCGGCTGGACGGTGCGCACCTCAGCCGCAATGGCGACGAGACGCTGGAGTGCTCGCCGCTGTTGAAGGTGCTGATCGTGGTCGGCGCCAAGCCCGACGACGAGGACGTCCAGGCCACCCGGGAGGTCGAGGGTGTGTGCGACGGTCTCAGCAGCATGTGGGGGTTTGTCGATGTCGAGATCCTCGACCTCCCGACGCTCCAACAGCTGGAGGATCGCTACACGGAGTTCAGGCCCCACATCCTGCACTTCGTCGGGCATGGACGGGAGCCGCAGGCCGGCGGAGGGCTGATTGTCGCTGGGCGCCAAGGCGCTGACGGCTGGACGTGGACGCCGGCCGCGATCGCGGCCGTGCTCGCCGCGTGGCGACCCCGGCTGGCGCTCCTCAACGCTTGCCGCTCGGCGACGCGGCGCGGCCTGGAGGGCGCCTGGCAGGTCGCGGACGCGCTGCTCGAGGCCGACGTTCCTGCCGTGCTGGCGATGCACGGCAACATTCGCGGCGACACCGCCGCCGCGTTCGCGAGCGCCCTCTATAAGGCGCTCGCCTCCGAACAACCGCTGGATGTCGCGGTGGTGAAGGCACGGCGTGCGATCGGCCAGAATCTCAACGCCGACTACTCGCACCGTGACCTCTGGCTGCCCTGCCTATGGCTGTCGGCGCTGCCCGAGCGCATCCTGCCGCGGCGCTGCGGAGTTCGGCAGGAGACGCAGAGGCTGATCGAGCGTGATGTCGCTTTCGCTTCGATGCAGCGCTTCGTCAACCGCGCGCATGAGCGGCGCCGGCTTTGGCGGGGTCTCGAGGACGGCGAGTCTCAACAGCGAAGCGGAGTCGCGCTCGCGGTCACAGGGTCCCCCAACGTGGGCAAGTCCGCGCTCGTGAAGTGGGCGCTCGGCCTGGCGGCCCTGCGGGGTGTCAACGTCGCGTATGTCGATCTCGAGCGCACCGCCAAGATCGACTTCGTCGATGTGCTCATGGCGATCGAAGCGGCCCTCCGCAGCTCTCCGCACCATGGGGAGGCCAACCGGCCGCGGTTCGAGCGATTCGCCGCTCTGCGGGCGTCGTTGCCCGCGACGAGCAGACAGCAAGCCAATCTTCCCGAAGACATCGTCGAGCAGTTGTTTGACGTGTTCAAGCAGGCCCTTGTCGCCGCCGCGGACGGCGGCGACGTGCTGCTCGCGCTCGACCACATCCGGTGCGTCGAGCCCGCCTACTGGCGGCTGGTGGCAGAGCGGCTGGTAGCGCCGATCGCGAGCGGCCAACTCTCCGTGCGCCTGATCGTCGTCCACAACAGCGACGAAGACCCGCTGCCGGGCGAGCTCACGGCGCTCGTCGAGCCGATCAAGCTCTCCGGGCTGCCGCCCGCGGACTTCAGGCAGCTGACGCGGCGCTACCTGCGCGCGCAGGGCTACGCGGGCGAGAAGCCGGACGCCTTCATCCACGGATTGGAGATGTCGCTGCAGGATTCCTGGGACGGCAAGATCTTTACGCTGCTCGACACAGTCGCGCAGACGTTCGGCTGGGAAAAGGTTGCGTGAGCGATGGCCAGCGTCGATCAGCTCGTCGCGGGGCTCAGGGAAGGCAAGAGCCCGATCGCCGTGCTCGTAGCGGCGATGCCGGAAGACCAAGCGCGGTTGTTGCGGCGCTGCGGCGTCGTCCGCAGCTTCGACGCCGAGCTGGTCGAGCTGCTGGCGGCCGACCTCGAGGAGCGGATGAGCCTCGAGTCGCTGCTCGCGCTCGGAGTCGCCCAGCCGCTGCCGAGCCTCGCGGGCGTCTACCGCCTGCACGGCTCGATCCGCGAGGAGCAGCTGCGGTGGTGGTGGGAGGGGGAGGCGCCGAATACGCGGGTACCGGATGAGCTGGCGGAGCTCAGCGCGCGGCTCGCCGAGCACTACGAGGCTCGCGGCGACCACGTCGAGGCCCTCTATCACCAGCTCGTCGCCAATCGGGGAGCTGGCATCGCGCGCTTCCAGGAACTGTACGCCGAAGCCGACGGCCACGCCGACCTGCCGCGCTGCCGAGATCTCGTCGACGTGCTCGGCGAGCGCCTGCCGCTGCTCGGCGCCGAGGCCGGCGAGCTGCGCAACCGATACCGCAGCTATCTCGACGCGCGGGGCTTCTGGTTGGAGGAGTGGTATCGCACGGCGCGGTTTTTGCAGCCGCGGGGGACGCGCGGACAGGTTAGGAAACTGCTGCGGGGAGAGACTCGCGTATTGCAGCTGTGGGCGCGTGGGGGGATGGGCAAGACGATGCTGCTGCGCTGGCTGATCGCGCGCCACTGCGTGCCCGAGCCCGAGCGAATCTCGTGTGCGCGGATCGACTTCGACGCGATCGTCCCGGTCGCGGCTGTACGCGACCCGGCGCTCGTGCTGCTCGAGCTTGCCGCCCAGCTCAACCAGCAGCTGCGAGATGCGCCGTTCAAGGAGCTGCTGCGCGACCACGGGCACCGCCGCGAGCAGCTGCGGCTGCGGCCCGCCGCTGGCGAGAGCGTCGCAACGGCGTTCGACACCGACGACGATTCGCACGACATCGCCATCCGCTGCGGCTCGGTTCTCGCCGAGCTGCCCGCCTCCGAACGAGTCCTGCTCGTGCTCGACACGCTCGAGGTGGCGCTGCTGGAGGGCGCCGGCGGCAGCGGTGAGAGGCTCATGCCGCTGCTCCAGACGCTTGCGCACGTGCACGAGCGCGCGCCGAGGACGCAGATCGTCCTGGCGGGACGCTATGAGCTCTCGCGGCGCGTGGAGGGCTTCGGCTCGCTGTTCCCGACCGCGCGCACGCTGGAGCTGCGAGTTTTCGCCGACGCGGAGGCTCACCGTTACCTGATCAAGCGACGCGGGCTCCAGCCGGGCGCGGAGCTCGAGAGCGCGGCGCGTGTGGCCGGGGGCGTGCCGTTCAAGCTCGCGCTGGTTGCCGACATTCTCGAGCAGAACCCCGAGCTGACCGCGGAGGAGATCGAAAAGTACGAGGGGGTCGATCTCGCCTACCTGATCGAGCGGGTCGTGCAGCGGGTCGAGCACGACGTCCAGTGGGTCCTCCGTTACGGGGTCGTGCCGCGCGTGCTGGACGCCGAGTTCGTGCGCGAGGTGATGGGCCCGCACCTGCGTCGGGGGATGTCCGGTGCCGCCGACGGAGACGCCCCATACGAAGATCCTCTGCCGGAGCGCCTGGCGGCGGAACGGGTCTTCCGCACCGATCTGCTGGGCGCTGAGGAGGAGCTCGACCTGGAGTCGTTGTGGGCGAAGCTCGGGCGGTATGCCGGCGACTCCTCGTGGGTGAACGTCGATGGCGCCGATCCCGACGTGCTGCGCTTTCATCCGGACGTCATCGACCCGATGCGCCGCCTGGTCGCGCGTCATGCGGTGTTCGCCCAGCTCCAGCGCGACGCCTGCGTCTACTTCGAACGCAGGGCGCGGATCGAGCCCGACCATTGGGCGCGCTGGATGCGCGAGGCGATCTTCCATCGTTTCGAGTTGGAAGGACCGCAAGCCGCCGCATACTGGCGCGCGCAACTCGCGCGGGCCGGCGAATCGGGCGACATCGACGCGCGCCGCGAACTCGCCACCGAGCTGCTGGGGCGCGACTACCTCGATGACGGTCAGCCCCGCCCGTGGCGTGGCGGCACGCCGATCTTGAATCACGACACCCTCGCGCAGGCGTTGTTCGAGCGGGCATGGGCCGACGTCCGGCTGGCTCATGGGAGACGCCTGCCCGCGTCGGATCCGGCGTGGAGCTCCGCCGAGCGCGACCTCGAATGGATCGACCTGCTTCGCCACCGCAACGACGGCCGTCCGGTCATCGATCGTTCGCGGCTGGCGTTGGTGCGCACGGCGCTGCTGCTCCGCGCCGGCCGCCGCCAGGAGGCCGGCGAGCAGCTCGAGCTGGCGCTCAGCGACGATGCCGAGCCCGAGGACCGCCTGTGGCTGCTGGTGGGGTACGCCGACGCAGTGGCAGGCGAGAAGCCATGGGAGGCGCTCACGCGACTCGAGCAGGCGCTCGCGCTGGTGTCGCCGGGCGCATTCCCACGGGCGTGGGACTGGCGCGCTCAGGTTTTGCTGAGGCTTGTGGACGGACGCGCCGCGGTGGACGACCTCGCGGGGGCGCTGGCGGCATACGATGAGGCGCGCCCGCTGGGTCGCTGGGTTGAGTTCGAGCTGCGCCGCGGCGACCTGGCCCTGCGAATGGGAGCGTTCGACCGCGCGCTGGCGGCGGCCCAGGATGCGCGGTCGCTCGGCGCGATCGCACAGGCCGGACTGCTCGAAGGAAATGCGCACCTCGCCCGCTGGGAGCCCGAGCGTGCGGTCGCGGTGGCTGCGCAGACGCTCGCCGTGCTGGCGAAACCGGCCACCTCACCGGCGGAGCTCTCGACGTGCGCCTCGCTGTACGAGCTGTGCGGTGGCGCTCGCGCACGCCTGCTCGAGGTTGAAGAGGCGCGCAGCGCGTTCGTCGAGGCCGGCGAGCTGTGGAAGCAGGCCGGCGTCCCCGCCGGCGTTTGGCGTGCCTCCTACAGACGCGCGGAGATGGCGCTGCACGAGCTCGGCGATGTCGATGACGCGATGCTCGCGCTCGACCACGCCGAGCGCGCTGCCCACTCCGTCGAGTCGGGCGAGCTGCTGGGTATGACCCGGCTGCTGCGCGCCGACGCGTTGGCGCGCGCGGGCGAGCGGCAACGCGCACTGCAGCTGATCGAGGCGCTCCTGGCGGACATCGCCGCCGGGAGCGTGGCGCCGCGTTACGTCGTGGCGGCCGAGCTGCAGGCGCTCGCGATCGACCCCACGCGTTCGCTGCACGGCTTGATCGAGGCGTTTGAACGGATCGCCCCGCCGGCCGCCCGCCTGGTGTTGTGCGGACCATTCGAGCGCTGCCCGCCGTTGGCGGCACCTGAGTCGCAGCGCGAGGCGCTGCGCTCGGCGCTGCCCGACCCTGAGCCGGGCGCCCCGCTCCCGCTGGCGTTTGCCGCCGTCGAGCTCGCTCGTGTGCTGGGCCGCACCGACGAGGCCGCGCGCGGGCTGGAGCGCCTGCGCGTGCGCGTGGGGGAGAACATGTATGCGCGCCGCCGCTGGCTGGAGGCGGCGCGCCGTCTGGACGAGCAGGTGCGGGTGCCATCGAACTGGGCCGAGTGGAAAGCGGTCGGCGATGCTTCGCCGTTGCTCATGGCGGCCGGGATGATATTGGGCGCCCTGGTGGACTCTGAGGGCTTCCAGCGTGTGCTCGATCGCGCCCGCGAGTTGCTCACCGAGCAGCGTGCGCCGATCGGCGCGTGGCGCGCGCGCCTAAACGAGGCCGCCGCGCGCGCCGCGCGCGAGCGGGGCGACCACGTCGAGGAGCGGCGTCAGCTCGAGCGCGCCGCCGAGGTCTATGCACAGCTTGGCGACCTGCCCGCGCGCGAGCGCGTGTTGCGTGGGCTGCCGTTGCAGGCGCAGACGCGAGGCGACCGAGGCGAGGAGCGAGAGACGCTGGTGGCGCTGAGCGCGGGGCCCGCCGGGCAACTGCTGGTCGAGATCGACGGCGACCCGCGCCGCGGCGAGCTCCACGGGGTGCGCGGCTTGGAGGAAGTGCTCGGCGCCTACCGGCGCACCTCGTTTGCGCGGCTCTCCGCCGCTATCTGGAACGATCGGGAACGCTTCGAAGTTGACCTCGGCGCGGCGCTTGCGTCGGCTCTGAGTGCGCCGCCGGGGCAGCCGCGCGATCTGCGTTTGCGCATCGACGACCCGCCGGTCGGCGCGATCCCCTGGGAGCTCGCGTGCGCGCCCGACGGACGGCGGCTCGCGCACTGGCCGGACCTGCGCTGGGTGTACCGCACGTCGCGGGCCCAGCGGCCCGCGACGGACGGCGATCGGATTGGCCCTGGGGCCGCGCGTCCACCCGGCGATGGGGGTCTGGGCGTCGCGCTCGTGAGCACGACTCGCGCCGTGGAAGAGGCCAACTTCAGGGGCTCAACGCAGACCGGCATGCCGCTCAGTTGGGTTTACGGCAAGGCTGGCATCGGCCGCGTCCATGAGCTGGGCAGTGCCGAGCTCGACACGCTGGAGCACGTGCCGGCCCGCGTCGTCCACGTCACGGCGGCGCTCGTCGAGGCGCGCGGCGGGGGCGCCGAGCTCGACTTCGGGGGCAACCCGGAGGGAGTCTGGGCGGAAGATCAGATGGGTGAACGGCTCAGCTCCGCGGCGCTGGACAGGGCGCTGCGCCGGATGGCGTCCCCGCCGATCTTGGTGCTCGACATTCCTGCGCCGTCGAGTAACACCGAGGCGATCACGCAGCTCCTGCTGCGCAACGCGTTCGCGGGGGAGCTGTTTGCGCTCGGCAACCTCGACGCCGTGATCGCCACCGGGTTTGCGCGCTACCAGCAGCAGGCAGACCTGTACCGACTGCTGGTGGACGGGCTTGTCAGCGGCGTGCCGCTCGGCGAGATCACCACCGCGATTCGCCGCCGGGAGGACACGTCGAGCGGGGTGGCGGGGCAGGGCGATGCGGGCTTCGACGACGCGATCGCCTTTGGGGCCGTAGCGCTGTTTGCCCACCGCGGCGACATCCGCGTGATCGCGACCTGACCAACGATGGCGATCGAACAGCGCAAGGCGGCGGAGCTCTCGGCCAAGCTCACGAGCGTGAGTGGCGAGCTTGCACAGTGGCGGCGCCAAAGCGAGGAGGCGAGTCCGCTCGAAAAGCACCATACGCAGATCCGGGCGGTGGCCAACACGCTGGAGACGTTTGCGGCCGAAATCGAGGATCGTCTGCGGCTTGCCGTGGAGAGTTCCACGCTGCTCGTTCGTGCAAGCTCGCTTGAGCTGACGATCCTCGAGCTGCACCGCATCTGGGAGTTCTTCCGCAGCAAGTTCGCGCTCCGCTACGTGCCGTGGTTCAGCTCCCATCTGCTGGCGGCGGACGACCTCGCCTGGAGCTGCTACCGGCCGATCCAGGCGTGGGTCGAGGAGGCCGCCGCCAGGGAGCCACCGCTGGTGTTTTTCAACGGCGGCTCCAGCCCCCTGACGCTGCCGCGCGGCGCCGCCTACAGCGCCGAGGAGGTCCCTGGTGAGGCGCTTGGCACGGCGCAGTTCCAAGCCGCGCTGGCGCACCTGCCGGTGCCCGTGATCGGGATCCCCTGGTTTCAGCTGCAGCATCTGCCCGAAGTGGTGTTGATCGCCCACGAGGCCGGGCACGACGTGGAGGCCGATCTGGGCTTGACGGCGGAGTTGCACGCGGTGCTCGAGGTGGCGCTTGCCGACGCTCGCGTGGACGAGAGCCGCCGTGTCGCCTGGCACGCGTGGCTCGGGGAGGTCTTCGCCGATCTCTATGGCGCGCTCGCCACCGGCCCTGCGTATGTGGCGACGCTGATCGACTTCCTTGCCGGGGATGTGCGCTCGGTGACAAACGAAGCGCCCGGGGAGCAACGATGGGGGGAATATCCCACGCGGACGCTGCGGGTGCTGCTCACCGCTGCGGTCGTGGAGCGCGTGGGTCTCGCGGAGCAGGCCGACGAGCTGCGTGAACGCTGGCGCGAGGCGTATCGGCGGCACGCGTTGAGCGCTTTCGAGGACGACGTGCCCGTGGTCGTCGCCGCGCTTCTCGACGGCCCCTACGAGCGGCTGGGGGGTGGCGGCCTCGAACAGCTCGTGAGCTTCGGGCCCGCACAGCAGGCCCAGGCGAGGGCGGCCGCCGGTGAGGCGCTCGACGGATGCGCGCCGCTGGCCGAAGACGTGCGCGTGCTCGCGGCGGCCGCGCGGCTCGCGTTCGATCACTCGCCCGAGAACTACGCCCGCAACGGCGTCGCCGACAGGATCCTGCGCCAGATCGAAAACGTGCAGCGCGTCGGCACGCGCGCCGGCGCCGGGGCGTCCGTGGATGGCCGCCCATCCGAGCGGCAACGCGACGGCCGTGACATCGCGGCCGGGCGCAAGCTGTTCAGCTTCGTCAGCCAAGCCCACCACCGCGCCGATGCGCAAAAGGAGACGAGCAATGTGTAAGCGCAGCGCCAAAGACCCGCTTGTGCTCAAGTTTCTGGAGGACTATGGAGTCAACCTGCTGCGCCTGCCGCGCACGCGCGCCGGCTGCGGGGATCTGTACGTGAAGAACGGCAAGACCGTGTCTGCGCCCGGCGACCTGCGCGCGTTGCTCGACGCGCCGGTAGAGCTGCCGGCCGTGAATGGGCCCGAACAACTCGCCGACCTGGCGGGCGCGATCTCCAGGAAGGTGTCGTTCGGCGTTGGGCTGGGGATCCTCGAGGCCTTCGTCGCCGCCCTCGGGGCGCCGGGCTTGATCGACAAGCTCAAAGCAAAGCTCGAGCGCACTCGCGACGGCGGCATCAGCTTCAGCTTCCGCAGCGTCACGCGCGAGTCGGTCGATCCGATCGCGCTCGGCGACGTATTCGCGGGAAGGCGCTTCAAGGAAGGTCACCCGCTCGTCGGCGCCGACAGCAGGTTCTACGTGGTGGGCGGCGTGGTGCGGAGCCCGTCGATCTCGATCGCGCTCACTGACAGGCGCTCGCACGGCATCGACGTCCGTGCCGAGGTCGCGCATGCCATGTCGGCCGACGCGAACGTCAAAGTCAAACAGGACGACACGGGCAAGATCACCTATCAGGGCGACAAGCAGCTGGCGATCGGCGTCGAGCTTTACGAGTTGCGCTACGACGCCACCGCCGTCAGGTTCGAGATGCGACCGGCCGGCGGCCCGCTGCCGCTGCGCGGCAGGCCTGTGTCGCCGGTGCCGGCCTTCCCCGCGGAGGACGACGAGGCGCTGCTCGAGCTGGACGGCGGCTGAGTCTCGCGCCCGGCTGAGTCCGGTGCCCGGCTTCAGGTACCGGGGACGATCTCCTCGGTACCGACCGCGTCGTAGCGCTCGCGCCAGCCGGAGTCGGGGTCGTCCTGCACGAGCTTGCGCAGCTTGAGGATCCCGTGCATCAGCGCCTCCGGGCGCGGGGGGCAGCCGGGAACATGGACGTCGACCGGCAGGAACTTGTCGGCCGGTACGAGCGCGTAGTTGTTGAACACCCCCATCGAGCTGCAGCATGCGCCCATCGAGATCGCCCACTTGGGCTCGAGCATCTGGTCGTAGAGGCGGCGGATGATCGGCGCCATCTTGATCGACACGCGCCCGGCGAGGATGATGAGGTCGGCCTGACGCGGCGAGGCGCGAAACGCCTCGAAGCCGAAGCGGGCGATGTCCATCCGCGGGCCGGCGGTGTGGAACTGCTCCATCGCGCAGCAGGCGAGGCCGAAGCCGAGCGGGAAGAACGAGTTGGAGCGCGCCCAAGCGACGGCGCGGTCGAGCGTGGTTGTGAGGATGCGCTCTTGCACGTGGCGTTCGAGCTCCTCGCCCTCCAGCGCGGTGGGCATCGTCAGCCCGTCCATCTCGCCGCCGCGCAGGAGCTGGGGGACGTTGAGGTTGCGCACGTGCAGGCGGCTCGGATCGACCGCGTCGCCGGCGGCGATCGGTGTGCGTTTCACCTCCACTCCAGTGCCCCCCTGCGCCACACATACACGAACGCGACGACCAGCAGCACGATGAAGACGGCCGTCTCGGAGAGCGCGTAGCTGCCGAAGGCGCGCAGCTGCACGGCGATCGGGTAGAGGAAGATCACCTCGATGTCGAACAGGATGAACAGCATCGCGATCATGTAGAAGCTGATCCCGAAGCGCAGACCGCGCTTGACCTCCGAGGGCAGCCCGCACTCGTAGGGGTCCTGCTTCTGTTTGATCGCCCGGCGCGGCCCGAGCACGCCGTTGAGCAGCGTGAAGGCGCCGCCGACGGCGCCGCCGAGCAGCAGGAAGACAAGCGCAGGAAGATAGGAACGCAGCACCGCAGTTGCTGTTATACCACCGGCCGCCGATGCTTGTGCGGGAGTGTTACATAGTGACGATCGGCTCGATATCGGCCGGTCGTAGCGGGGGTCGCCTGCGGTGGCAAGCGTGGAGCCTTGCGGTCCGGTCGGGGTACGAGCCGTCCCGCGGCGGCGGGTGTGTTTGTGTGTGTTGATCGTTTGGGTATTGACAAGCCGGCGGGTGTCGTGTACGGTTGCCTTTGTCATCGTTATCAGTTGGCGGTGACGTGATGACATATGGATCGGGTTTGGGTCGGCGCGTTTTGCGGTTGGCCGCAGCAGCGCTGGCGGGACGTTGGTCGGGAGAGGGACTGGGGTCGCAACGGATGAAGGAGTTGGGTTTCAGCGTGGTTTCGGGAGAGAACAGCGTGTCAGGGGTCGCCGCACGGGGTGGTGGGCGCGTAGCTAGATGCGCCAGCTTGGCGCTGTCGCATCTCTCTCTCTCTCTCTCTCTCTTGCTCTAGGGATCTAGAGCCGGGAGTTTCCCATCCGCTGCTTTCGCCGACCCCTTGCGGGGGGTGGGTGGCGTGATGGCCGAGTCGGGTCTCACGCGGGCGCGGCGGGCCTCTTCGCAGCGTGTGTCCGTGCCGCGCTCGTCTTCGCGGCGGGCGCCTGTGGCGTCGCCGGGGCGGGTGGGGGTGAGCGACATTCAGCGCTCGCGGTTGATGGCTGCCACGGTCGCGGCGCTGGAGGAGCTGGGCTATGCGCAGGCGACGGTGGGGAGGATCACGGCGCGGGCGCGGGTGTCGCGGCGCACGTTCTATGAGATGTTCGGCCACCGCGACGAGTGTTTGGCGGCGGTGCTGGAGGAGGCCGCGGGCTTGGTCGAAGTGGAGCTTGCCGCGGCGGAGCTGGGGCGGCTGGTGTGGCGTGAGCGTGTGCGCGCGGGCTTGGCGGTGATCCTGGGGTTTTTGGATCGCGAGCCGGCGCTGGCGCGGGTGTGTGTGGTGCACGCGTTGCGCGCTGGCCCGGTGGTGCTGGGCGCCCGCGACGAGATCCTTGCGCGGCTGACGGCAGTGGTGGACGAGGGGCGTTTGAACGGTGGGCGTGGCGAGGCGTGCTCGCCGTTGACGGCGGAGGGTTTGGTGGGCGCCGCGTTTGCGATCGTGTACGCGCGTCTGGAGCGGCGTGAGCACGGGCCGTTGAGCGGGCTGCTGGGCGAGTTGATGGGGATGATCGTGCTCCCGTATTTGGGTCCGGCGTCGGCGCGGCGGGAGCGGGCGCTGGTGGTGGCGCCCGTGCCGGGGGTCGCCGGTGGGGTTGGCGCGGGCGAGCCGCGGGGTGCGCGCGACCCGTTGAGCGGGGTGTCGATGCGGTTGACCTACCGCACGGCGCGGGTGCTGGAGGGGATCGCCGCGCTCGGGCACGGAGGCGCCTACCCCAGCAACCGGGCGGTCGCCACCTACGCCGGGGTCACCGACCCGGGGCAGATCTCAAAGCTTTTGCGCCGTCTGGAGCGCCTCGGGCTGCTCGCGAACGTCGGCGCGGGGCACCCGAAGGGCGAGCCGAACGCGTGGACGCTCACTTCCCGTGGCGAGCAGGTCGCGCAGAGCATCCGCATCCACAACCCCCACCAGCGCAAGGCCGCCTGATGGGCTTCACACACAGGAAAGGCGGTGCAGCAGTGACCGGGCGTCGATTGATCCCAACCGTGACGGCGGCGCGCGGCGCGCTGCTCGCCGGCCTTGTGCTGCTGAGCGCGAGTGCGCTCGCCCTGCCCGCCACCGCCTCGGCCGAAGAATGCCCCAACGCCCAGTTCCGCACCGGCTCCTCCGCGCACCTGCCGGACTGCCGCGCGTACGAGATGGTCACCCCGCAGCTCAAGAACGCGGGCGGCATCGAAGAACTCGACAACGTCAGCCCCAACGGGACCTCGCTGCGCGCGGCGATCACCGCGGCGACCGTTGGGGCCGAAGGCGACCCTTACATCAGCTTCTCGGGCGCGCCGGCGTACTACTCGATCACGCGCACCCCGTCGGGGTGGAGCACCGCGCCGGAGAACCTGCCGAGCACCGAATACATCACGCCGGTCAAGCTGAACGAAGGCCCGATCGTGAGCCTGGACGGTGAACGGAACGCCTGGCTGGCGCGTCGGGTGGGCCAGCCGGGCAACAGCCTCGGCATCTTCGTGCGCGAACCGGGCGGCTCGCTCGTCGAAGCCGGCCCGGCCGCGCCATCCTCGGCGCCCGTCGAGGCCCCGACCGACCTGCTCGAAGCGATTGAACTGCATCAGCGCGGCATTTCGGTCGACGGGTCGCGCGTGTTCTTCTCGCTGGGCGGGGAAGGCATGGGGAGCTACTGGCCGGGCGATGAAACCCACGGCGGCCGGGCGAGCCTCTACGAGTACGTGGGCACCGGCAACACGGCGCCGCTGCTCGTCGGCGTCAACGACAACGGCGAACAGATCGGCCAGTGCGGCGACGTGATCGGCGGCGCGACCGAACCGGAGTCCTACGGGTCCTCGGTGTTCGACGACAATGCGGTGTCCGCGGATGGGAACACCGTGTTCTTCTCCGTCTTCCCCGGTGGCTGCGGTGGGAGCGGCCCGCCGGTCGCAGAGCTGTTCGCGCGGATCGACAACGGGCTGCCCGGCGCGCACACGGTCTCGATCTCCGAGCCCAGCGAAGAAGATTGCGCGGCCTGTTATGAAAACGGGAGGCTGACCAGCGCCGGGAGGCTGGCGGGCGCGATGTTCGTCGGCGCCTCCGAAGACGGCTCGAAGGTCTTCTTCTACACGAAGCAGCCGCTGCTCGGCTCCGATGCCAGCAACAACCTCTACGAGTACGACTTCGACGCGCCGCCGGGGCAGCGGCTCGGGCGGGTATCCGCCGGAGACGCGACGGTCTCCGGCCCGGCGGCCGAGGTGATGGAAGGGGATGGGTTCGGACATGCCTGGGTGCAGGTCTCCCAGGACGGCTCGCACGTCTACTTCCTGGCGGCGGGAGTGCTGACCCAGACGCCCAACCGGCAGGGCGAAACGGCCGAAGCGGGCGCCCCCAACCTGTATGTGTTCGAACAGGGCGCCGAACACCCGTCGGGGCGCCTGGCGTTCATCGAGACCCTGTCCACGGCCGATTTGAGTGACGCCGACGGGCGCGGGTTCGAGGCGAACACGACTCCGGACGGGCGCTTCCTGGTGTTCACGAGCAACCGCGATTTGACGCCGGACGATACGAGCACGACCAGGCAGCTGTTCGAGTACGACGCGCAGACCGGCGTCCTGGCGCGCGTCTCGATCGGCGAGGAAGGCTACAACCACGACGGCAACACGCCGGCGAACTTCGTGACGATCCCGCGCCCGTGCTACAGCTGCGGCAATTACGAACCTGCGGAATATTGGAGTCACCTCTCCGTGTCCGCCGACGGCGCGTACGTGTTCTTCCAAAGCCCCGCGGCGCTGACGCCCCAGGCGATCGAAGGCTTCAACAATGTGTATGAGTATCACGACGGGCGGGTGAGCCTGATCTCCGATGGCGCCGACACCGCGATCACGAACATCGGGGAAAGCGTTGTGCGGCTGCTCGGGACGGATGCGTCGGGTGGGGATGTGTTCTTCACAACGTCGGATCGGCTGGTGGGGCAGGACGGCGACTCGAGCATCGACATCTACGACGCGCGGGTGGATGGGGGTTTCCCGGGACCGGCTGCGCCATCGCCGTGTGAAGGCGAAGGCTGCCAGGGGCCGTTGAGCGGGGCGCCGACGCTGCTCTCGCCGGGCAGCGAGTTTCAGGCGGGCGGGAACCCGCCGCTGGCCGGTGAAGCGGCGCCGCCGCCGTCGAAGGCGAAGAGCGGCAAGCGGGCCAAGAGCGCCAAGAAGGCGAAGGGCAAGCGCAAGAAAGGCGTGAAAGCGCGGAAGTCGAGCGGGCGGAGGCGGCGGTCATGATGATTGTCCAGTGGGGTTCAGGTCGTCGTCGCCCGGTGCTCGGGGTGCTGCTGGCATCGGCGTTCGGCGTCCTCGGCGTGGGGGTGGCTCCGGCCATGGGGGCGGGGGCGGGTCCCGCGTTGAGCATCGACGCGGTGGCGGGGCCGACGATCTTCTCCCCCGAACACGACGGCTTGAGGCGCAACGAGAGCGAAAAGCCGGATTCCTACACGGCGTATGTGACGAACTCGGGCAGCGAGCCGACGGGCTGCACGCGGGCTTTCATCGAAGCCAACGAACAGCCCGCGAAGGCTGAAGAACATGAAATCAAGGAAGAAACGGAAGCGATAGAAAGGGAAGCGGCGGAAGAAGCCAAGCATAAGAAGGAAAAAGAAGAAAAAGGGGAACCGGAAACGGAAAAGGAAAAGTTGGAAGCCGAACTCCAGAAGGTCGAGCGAGAATCCAAGCAAAAAGAAAAAGAACAAGCGAGGGCGAGCCGGAAAAGAGAACGGGAAGCCGGGGAAAGCGCCGTGGGGAGCGCGTTCAAATGCCACAGTGGCAGCCCGGTTGTCAGTCCGATCACGATCCGCGACGAGCTGCCGCGGGGTTTGACCTCAGTCAGGGTTGAAGGCGTTTTGGAAACCGAAACCACTGAAGGTCAGCACATATCGTTGCCCGGAGGCTCGGTGTCGTGTGAAACGCTGACGTCGACGTGTACGTACGACGAGCCGTTGTTGCCAGGTGAGCGACTGTGGTTGTTCTTCGGGGTGGGCGTGGTGCCGGGGACGGTGGGCCCGGTGACCGACAGCGTGCTGGTTTCGGGTGGCGGCGCGTCGAGCGTGTCGGCGAACGTGGTGACGGCGATCGGGACGGCGGCGGAATCGCAGGCGGAGCCGTTCGGGCTCGCGGCGTTCTCGGCAGAAACCACGGGGATCGACGGGGCGACGGACGCGCAGGCGGGCGATCACCCATACGAGTCGACCGTCACATTTTCGCTGAACACGACCGACCAGCTGGAAGGGCACCTGGCGGGTGGGGGCGCCGAAGAAGGGTATGGCGACGCCGGGACGCATCCCGGCGGGAGCACGGGGCATGTGAAGGATGTGGTGGTCGACGTCCCGCCGGGGGTGACGGGCGACCCGACGGTCGTGGAACGGTGCCCGCTGTACAAGGCGGCGGTACTCCAGTGCCCGGCGAGCACCCAGATCGGGATCGCGCGCCTCACACTGGGCAACAGACCGGAGAAAGCTTACAACCTGTACGGCAACCCGATTTACAATCTCGTGCCGGAAAAAGGGTACCCGGCGGAGTTCGGGATCGTCCTGCCGGGCCTGCACGTTCTGATTCCGCTGTATGTGAGCGTGCTCCCGGAAAACGGCTACGAGGTGCGGGTCACGACTCCGGGGATCCCGGAAGCGGGCACGCCTGTCGACGTGGCGGTGACGTTCTTCGGCACGCCGGAGACCGACCCGAATGTTTACAACGAATACCACAGCGCTGTGACGGACGTGGCGCCGACGGCGTTCCTGGACAACCCGGTGGATTGCGCGGCCGGGCCGCAGACGGCAAACATCTGGGTGGATTCGTGGGAGAACCCGGGCCCGTGGCTGCCCGATGGCCAGCCGGACCTGAGCGATCCGCGGTGGGCGTCGCGTTCGGCGACGATGTTCTCCTCGCTCGAGGGTTGTGAACTTTTGCAGTTCAATCCGTCGTTGACGGTGACGCCGGATACGACGCAGGCCGACGAAGCGGCGGGGATCGTGGTGGAACAGCACTTTCCGCAGGGGCTGCAGCAGTTCCCGTCGTTGATCGCGCCGGAGTTGAAGGAAACGACGGTGACGTTGCCGTCGGGCGTGTCGTTGAACCCGTCTTCGGCGGATGGGTTGGAAGGATGCACGAATGCCCAGATCGACCTGGGGTCGGGGAGCCTCGGGTCGTGTCCGAACGGGTCGCAGGTCGGCACGATCGAAGCGGAAACGCCGTTGCTGACCGAACCGCTGAAGGGCCAGGTGTATCTGGGGACGCCGAATTGCGATCCGTGCCTTTCCGCGGACGCCTCGGACGGGAACATGTTCCGGGTGTTCCTGGAGCTGGAGGGGTCGGGTGTGGTGGTCAAGCAGGAAGGCCGGTTGTATACGAACGCGACCACGGGTCAGGTGACGGCGACGTTCAAGGATCTGCCCGAGCTGCCGGCGAGCAATTTCAAGCTGCATTTCAACAGTGGGCTCAGGGCGGGGTTGGCGACGCCGCAGTCGTGCGGGACGTTCACGGGCGAGGCGATCGAGACGCCGTGGAGCTCGCCGATCACGCCGTCGGCGACGCCACAGGCGCAGTTCAACATCAGCTGGAACGGCGAAGGGCAGGCGTGCCCCGGGGTGTGGCCGTTCCACCCGGAGTTCGAAGCGGGCACGTCGAACCCGAACGCGGGGCAGTACAGCCCATTGACGGTGACCTTGAACCGCGAAGACCGCGAACAGGACTTCCAGCAGATCAAGGTCACCACTCCCCCGGGGCTGGTCGGATCGGTGGCGGGGGTGCCGTTGTGCGGGGAGCCCCAGGCCGATCAGGGCACCTGCTCGGAAGCGTCGCAGATCGGCGAACTGACGACGTCGGCGGGGGCGGGGTCGCACCCCTTCTACCAGAAAGGCAAAATCTATTTGACGGGGCCCTACAAGGGCGCGCCGTTTGGGTTGTCGATCGTCGTGCCGGTGCACGCGGGCCCATTCAACCTGGGAAACATCGTCGTGCGCGCACGGATCAACGTCGACCCCGCGACGGCGGCGTTGACGGTCACGACCGACCCCTTGCCGCAGGTGATCGACGGGATCCCGCTGCGCATCAGGAAAACGAACGTGACGATCAACCGCCCGAACTTCATCTTCAACCCGACCAACTGCGCCCAGCAGAAGATCACGGCGGTGGTCTCCGGCTCCCAGGGCACCCAGACCGAAGAGAGCGTCCCGTTTGCGGTCTCCGGGTGCGCCGGACTCTCGTTCGGTCCGAAATTCGCGGTCACCACGTCCGGCAAGCCGTCGCGGATCGACGGGACGAGCCTGGACGCGAAAGTTCTGTTCCCGTCGGGCCCGGAGTCGAACATCGCGCACGTGCGGGTCGAACTGCCCAAGCAGCTGCCCTCTCGGCTGGAAACGCTTCGCAAGGCGTGCACGGCGGCGCAGTTTGAAGCGAACCCGGCGGGGTGCCCGGCGGCATCGATCATCGGCGCGACCGAGGCCACCACACCGATCCTGCCGGTCGCGCTCAGAGGCCCGGTGTACTTCGTCTCGCACGGCGGCGAAGCGTGGCCGAACCTGGTCGCGGTTTTGCAGGGCTACGGGGTGAGGGTCGATCTGGTCGGCGAAACGTTCATCTCCAAAGCGGGGATCACGAGCACGACGTTCAAGAACGTGCCCGACGTCCGCGTCTCCAGCTTCGAGTTGTTCCTGCCCCAGGGCCCGCTCTCGGCGCTGACCGCCAACGGCCAGCCGTGCAAGGAGCAGCTCGCCATGCCCACCACCTTCACCGCCCAGGACGGCGCGCAGTTCAAGAAGAACGTCGCGATCCACGTCACCGGCTGCGCCAAGGCGAAGAAGGCCAAGAACACAAACCGCAAGGCCAGGAAGACCAGCGCCAAGCGAGTCGGCAGAGCCCGCCACAACCGGGGGAGGAGACCATGACACGCGCCGCGAGAAGACGAGCCCTCGCCGGGGGAGGAGCCCGTCTCACCAACCTGAGCGCCGCGCTCGCGATGCTGCTCAGCGCGGCGCTGCTCACCGCGGCGCCCGCAGGCGCGCGGATCATCCGACCGGTGTCCTCGTTCACTCCGGTTGGCGTCGAAGGCCCGCACGGCGTGGCGGTCGACCAGGCCACCGGCGATCTGCTCGTCGCCGGCGAAGGGTCGCACAACGTGGTGCAGTTCAGCGCCGGCGGCACGGCGATCGTGTCGTTCGTGTCCCCCGTCTTCGAAGACGAACCCGAAGACGTCGCGGTCGACAATTCGAGCGGGGCCTCAAAAGGCGACGTGTATGTCGCCGGATTCTCGCTGGGGGTCGTCAAGCTCGACTCCTCGGGTGCGCAAGCCGCGGGCTTCACCCCGATCGCGGCCAGCTCGATCCCCGCCGGCGACCCCGGCTCCGAAGTGCTCAAGCCCGATGGTGTCGCGGTCGACCCCTCAAACGGCGACGTCGTCGTCGCCGACCGCTTCAACGAAGAGGTTGATATTTTCAGCTCCTCCGGCGCCTTCATCTCGCAGTTCCCCGTCTCCAGCTCGCTGAATGGGGTCGCGGTCGGCTCCGACGGTGAGATCTTCACAGCCACCGGCGCAGGCGCCCTCGCGTGGAGCCCCCCGTCGTATGCGGTGCCGGTGCAGGTCGGCCCCAGTGAACCAGCGTACGCGATCGCGGTGGACCTCTCCACCGGGAACGTGCTCGTCAATGGGCCCGGAGAACCCCGCAGCGTCGAAGAATACGAAGCGTCCGGCGCGCATGCGCTGCTGCTGCAGTTCGGCTCGGGGCTGATCGAATACTCGAACGGCGTGGCGGTCGACGAAAAAACAGATACGGTGTACGCCCCGAGTCCCGAAAGCGGTGAGGTGGAGGTGTTCGGGCCGCCCGTGCGCGTTCCATCGGTCCTCACCGTGACACCGGCCACCGGTGTCACGAGCACGACGGCGAACGTGAGCGGCGCGATCAACCCGGAAGGCAGCGATGTGGCGGGTTGCAGCGTCGAATATGGCCTGAGCGCCTCCTACGGCTACACCGCCGCCTGCTCGCCCCAACCGCCGTTCACCGGCGTCGACGCGGTGCCGGTGGCGGCCAGCCTCGAAAGGCTGCAGCCGGGGAAGACCTATCACTACAGGCTTGTGGCGATCGCCGGGGGCATTCCCACCTACGGGGAAGACGAGACGTTCGCGACGCCGGCGGCACCGCCCGCGATCGCAGACGAGTCGGTGTCGGCCCTGACGCAGACCTCCGCGACGCTCGGTGCGCTGGTCAACCCAGACAACCAAGCGACCACCTACCGCTTCGAATACGGGACGAGCGCCGCGTACGGGACGGTGCTCCCGGTTCCCGACGCCGGCGTCGGCTCCGGGTACGGCAACGTCGCCGTCGGCCAGCGCCTCACCGGCCTGCAGGCCGACACGACCTACCACTTCAGGCTCGTCGCAACCAATGCGTCATCCCCGGCGGGCGGGACCGCCGGGCCCGATCAGACGTTCACGACACCGCCACTGGAACCCCCGGTTCTCAGCACCGGCCAGGCGGTGGGCGTCGCACAGAACACCGCGACGTTGACGGGCACGATCGACACCCGGGGGTATCAGACCGACTATGAGTTCGATTTCGGGACGGACACCAGCTACGGCACGCGGATCTTCGGGGACGCGGGCGCGGAACCGGGGGTGAACACGTTCTCGGTCACGCTGCAAGGCTTGATGCCGGGCACCACCTACCACTATCGAGTTGCCGCGACGAACACGTTCGGCACCAGCTATGGGGCGGACGTGACGTTTACGACGAGCACCTATCCCTCGGCACTGCTGAGCGAGCCTGTGGCGCCTGTGCTGCTGCCGGCGATCGTGCTGGCCGCCGAACCGGTCCCCGGCACTAGCGGCAGGGCCAAGGCCAAGGCCAAGGCCGCAAGCCTCGCGCAGAAGGCCGGCGCGGCGCGCCGCGCGGGCGGCGGACATCGGCATGGTCGCGCACGGCGAAGCGGCCGCGGCCAGCGTACGCACAAAGAGCACGGGCACAGCGCCGCCTCCCACCGCCACAGCGGTGTCCGTGGCGCCAACGGAGAAAGGAGCAGGTGATGGGGAGGCTTCGCAAAACGATAACGGCGGGTCTCTCCGGCGTCGGCGCGTTCGTCCTCGCTCTCGCGGTGGCGGCCGCTCCGGCACCGGCAGTCGTCGTCCATCCGTACGTCTCGCAGATCACCGAAGCCGGCGGTGCGCGACTCGAGTTGCCGTGGGGCTTGGCGTTTGACTCAAGTGGCGATCTGCTGGTCGGAGAAAACACCAACCACGAAGTCGATGTGTTCAATTCGGCGAACACATTCACGGGTCACGTGCAAGTCGCAGGGAACGACGTGCGGGACGTCAGCGTCGCCGCCGCGACCGGCGATCTGTACGTGTCACATTCCTCCGACTCCTTTGTGAGCGTGCTCGAGCCTGAAGGTGGCGGGTACAGGCTGATTCAGGCCCCGAGTTTCATAGCAAACGGCAATTACGTGCACGCGTTCGTCGACAACGCCGGCGGTCCGCACGACGGCGACGTGTATCTGATCGAGAACGGCGGAACGCTGCTGGTATTCAAAACAAATGCCGCGGGGGAACTCGCGGAACGCGGAGAAGCGCTCAAACCGCCGGAAGAGGGTTTCGCGTTGCGTGGCGGGCACATAGGGCCAAACGGTGAAGCAAACACCGACAGCGGCCTCGCGTTCAACGATGCGACTGGCGTGATGTATCTAGCCAATCCCGGTGCACAGCCGGGCTATGTGGACGAGTACAACTCAGAAGATGACTATCTGGGCCATTTCAGCGGCCCGACCGGCGCGGCGGGGCGCTTCGAACCGATCGCGGTCGCGGTCGAAGGTTCGACCGGCGACGTGTACGTGGTGGACGCGGCCAACGAACGCGTCGATGAGTTCAACGCCTCGGGCGATTTCATCGGCACGATCGCGGAAGCGTCGGTCGGCGACTCGCTGTCGTCGGCCCTCGGTGTGGCGGTCAACGCGAGCGGAGATGTGTATGTCTCGAGCGGCGCGGCGGTCGATGTCTTCGGCCCCGGGTTCTCCGCCCCGGGGGTGACGACCGGCGCGGCGAGCGCGATCACGCGGACGACAGCGACGCTGGAAGGCGCGGTGGATCCCGAAGGGAGCACGGTTGTGTCGTGTGCATTCGAATACGGCACGACTCTCGCCTTCGGCCACACGGCGCCCTGTGCGCCGGCGCCGGGCTCCGGCTTGAATCCGGTGACGGTCACCGCCGAAGTCAGCGGTCTCGCGCCGGAAGCGGTCTATCACTATCGTCTGGTCGCGGGCTATGCCAAAGGCGTCAACGTGGGTGCGCCCCGCACCGTGGAGACCGCGGAGCTGGTGCCCGAATTGCGGACCGAAGCGGCGAGCGGGATCGAGCTCTCCGGTGGGCAGCTGCTCGCCACCCTCGACGGGTCGTTCGCGCCCGACGGACTCGACACCCACTACTACTTCGAATATGGCGAAACCGAAGCGCTGGGCTCGAAGACCCCCGAAAAGGACGCGGGCTCGGAATCCAAACTGGGGCACTTCGCGGAACAGATCACCGGGTTGAAGCCCGAAGCCACCTACTTCTTCGAGATCGTGGCGAGCAACTCGCTCGGCGCCAACCGCGGTGCGCTCGAACGCTTCAAGGCGCCCCCGGCCGTACAGGGGGTGAGCACCGAAGCGGCCACCAACGTCGGACTGGTGGGCACGAAGGTCGGTGTGACGCTGCACGGGTCGCTCGCGCCCGACGGGCTGGACACCCACTACTACTTCGAATACGGAGAAACCGACAAATATGGGTCGACGACGGCCGAAGCAGACGCCGGATCGGCGTCGGAAGTCAAACACGAACAGTCGCAGGCGACTGGACTGAAACCGTACGCCATCTATCACTACCGGCTCGTCGCGGTCAATGCGCTTGGCACAACCCATGGCGCGGACATGAGCTTCAACACGGTTGGCGTGGTGCCGCCGCTGATCGTCGAAATCGGGCCGGCGTCCGAAATCTCGCAATTTTCCGCGACGCTCAACGGCACCCTGGAAACAGACGAAGAGGTTGCCAACTATCACTTCGAATACGGGACCACGACGGCTTATGGCCAGATCGCGCCGATCCCCGACAACTTCACCCCGATCACGGCTCAACCGATCGCGATCTCGCAGCCGATCTACGGGCTGCAGGCGGGCACCACCTACCACTACCGACTGGTGGCCTCCAGCCCGGGTGGCACCGAATTGAAGAGTCAAGACGAGACGTTCACGACGCTTCCGATCCCGCCGCCGGCCGCGAGCACCGGGGTGGTGGAGGGCGTCGGTGTCGGCGAAGCGACGCTGACCGGCGCGATCGATCCGCACGGCTGGGAAACCACATACCTGTTCGAATACGGCACGAGCACGGCGTATGGCTCGGAGTGGCCGACGGTCGCGGTCTCGATGGGCGCGCTGGAAGGCTCCCAGCCGGTGGTCGTGACGGTGCCCGGCCTGCAGCCGGGCACGACCTACCACTTTCGACTGGTCGCGACCAGCGGCGGCGGCACGACGTACGGCGCGGACATGGCGTTCACGACCGGCAGCTACCCGGTCGAACCGATCCGGGAACCGGTGGTGTTCAGGACGCTGCTCGTGCCCTCCGAACCGGGGATCGTCGTCGGCTCGACCAGGAAGGCGAAGAAGCCAAAGAAGCGCAGGAAGTCGAACCGACACCACTCTGCCAAACGCAGCGGGGCGCAGAAGGCCAAGAAGCACACCGCGCGGCGGGGCCGGAGGCGGCGCTGATGACGCTGGCGCGGTCGTTGCGCGCTCTGTACGGGATGTGGCCCCGGTTGAGAGGGTGGGGGGCGGTTGGGATGCTGTCGCTGCTGGCGGCGCCGGCGCTTGCTCCGTCGGCGGCGGTGGCGCAGCCGAACGGCATCTTCAGTGTGTTCGCACAGTGCCCCGCCAGTACACCCGGTGACGTGGAGTGTATTTTCGGCGAAGTGACGGGTGGCGAATTATCGATCGGCGCTGTCAGGGTGCCGATCGACAGGTCGCTTGTCTTGCAGGGGGGAGACATACCCGTTGGCTACCCGGAAGACCCGAGTGAAATTGAATTCTTTTTGTTGCCGGCGAAGAATGGCCGGATCATCTCGAACACCGGACTGGAAATACCCGGTGGTCTGCAGCGTTTCGTCGACGTCAACTGCGCTTCGCTCGGGGCTGTGTGCGGGGTGAGCGCCAGCGTGGAAGTCCTGCTCGAGTCGAGGGATCGACCGGTCCTCAACGAACGCTATTTCGTGACTGGAACCGGTGCGGGGATGATCCTCCCGGTTCGGATCCATCTCAACAACCCGTTCCTGGGCGGCCAGTGCTACATCGGCTCCGAACTGACACCGCTGCAGCTGCGTCTGACGACCGGGGAAACGCATCCGCCGGCGGGCTTCAAACCGCTGCACGGCAGCGGCGGCGACTTGCGGACATTGCAGGAGAAAGGCCAACTGGCCCTCCGCGCCAGCGGCGTCTCGCTGGTGGACAACACGTTCGCGGTGCCGGGAGCCTCCGAAGGTTGCGGGCTTTTCCGGTCTCCCATCGACCGTGCGCTCAAAATACCCGACAAGGCGGGCGAAAACGCCGCCGTCCTGAATGCCACGCTGCTCATCACGTCCTCCGAAGCGGTGCTCGCAAGCGAAACGTGGTGATTGGGTGTGAGGTGCGGCTGCGTCGCTCAGCCTGTACCGCACCTCTGGCTTGCCGAGGCCCCTATGCGAGCGTGCCGTCGGGTACCAGCCACCGATGCTCGAGAGCGCCGACTTGGGCGATGCGTTCGTAGTCGCGGTCATAGTGAACGAGCTTGACCCCCGCGGTCTCTGCGGCACAGGCGATCAGCAGGTCGGCAGGAGGGACTCGGCGATGGTCGCCATTGCCGGCCAGTAAGGCCTGCACCCGGCGCGCGCGGCTCCAGAGGGATGCGGGCATGGGCACCGACCGGAAGGCGGCCACTCTGTCGCCCACCTCGCGTGCCCGTGTCTCGTTGGGGGTTAGACGGGTGAGCTCGAGGATCACCAGATCGCAGACGAGCACGTTGCCGGCGGCGACCTGGTTGTTGAACCATGAGGCGAGCTGCGGAAAGCGGCGGTCTCGTGCCCAGGTCCATACTCCCGTGTCGAAGAGGGCCGGGCCGTCGAGGGGCGGCAACTCGAGTTCAGCGATTGTGGGGCTCAGAGTGCCGTTCCCTGCGGTTTGCCTCGACTTCTTTCGGAGTCCCGTCGATGTCGCGGGTGACGTCGAAGTCGGCGAGCACCCGGCGTCTTCCCACTTCGCGCAGCGCAGCGTTGACCGTCGCGCTCAGGCCGGTGGTGCCCAACTCGCTTTGTGCGGCCTCCAGTGCCCCGGAGTCTATGTCGACAGTGGTGCGTGGCATCGGCATCATGCTAGCGCATCACGCGCGATGCCGAGCGGGATTGACGGCATCTAGAGCCGGGAGTTTCCCATCCGCTGCTTTCGCCGACCCCTTGCGGGGGGTGGGTGGCGTGATGGCCGAGTCGGGTCTCACGCGGGCGCGGCGGGCCTCTTCGCAGCGTGTGTCCGTGCCGCGCTCGTCTTCGCGGCGGGCGCCTGTGGCGTCGCCGGGGCGGGTGGGGGTGAGCGACATTCAGCGCTCGCGGTTGATGGCTGCCACGGTCGCGGCGCTGGAGGAGCTGGGCCGGCCAATTGTCCGCACCTGCTCGCCCGATCGCTGCGCGTTGCGACCGGCCCACCTGCGGCTGTGGGTGCTCGACTGAATGGAGTCGGCGGCCGGTTGTGCGAGAGTCCCGCAGGATGCGGAGCGGCTTGAGATCGGCGGATGCGCGGTGAATGAAACGGTCGTGGTGGGTGCGCTCGTCGCCGCGGCGATCAACGCGATCCCCGCCGTGTGGGGCGGTTGGTGCTGGTACCGCTGGCACGCGAGCCGGGCCTTCTGGCTGCTGTTGCGGGTGGGGCAGGGCGCGGCGGTGGTGTATGCCCTGGCGGTTGGCGTGCTTGCCGCCGCCGGTGACGGCTCCAGCGAAAAGCTTTTCTACCTGTATGCGTTGCTGCCCCTGGCGGTGGCGTTCGTCGCCGAGCAGCTGCGCATCGCCGCGGCGCAGACGATCCTCGACCATCGCGGCTTGGCGAGCGCGCAGGAGGTGGGTGGGCTTCCCGAAGCCGAGCAGCAGGAGGTAGTCGCGGCGATCGTCCGTCGGGAGCAGGGGATCATGGCGCTGTCGGCGCTGGTGGTGGTGTTTCTGCTGCTGCGCGCCGCGGAAACGGCGCACGGGGTGTGAGGGTGGGCTGGAAGGCCCAACGCTGATCGCGCTCGACGAGTTCCAGTTCCTCGCGTGCTTGGAGGCCTAGCGCTCCTTGAGCGCTGTCCCAAACGGCGGGCGGGCGACTGTCGCCTTTTCAGGCACAACACCTTTTCTATCACGCAATGAGTGACACGAGGCGTATCGGCGGGCGGATGGCGAGTTGGTCGAGTCGGACGCTCAGGCCCTCACGCGCTCAGAAGAAGCGGCTCGTGGTGGTGGGGCAGTCGCCGGCGCTCGCCCGCACGCTGAGCGCGGGGGCGCGGGTTGAAGTCACGCTGGTTTGCCGCCGAAGAAGCACAAACACAAGCGCAGGTAGCTCGCCGAGCGCCGCTCCCACCCCAACTCCACCTACCCCAGCTCCACATACCGCCCGCGAAACCACACCAGCGGCGTGCCGCGTTCGTCGTAGGCCATGTCGGTGACCTCGCCGATCCCGATGGTGTGGTCGCCGCCCGGGTGCAGCTCGCGCAGATCGCACACCAGCCAGGCCAGCGACTCCTCCAACACCGGCACACCCTGGTGGGAGCGCCAGGGAGTGGATTGAAAGTGGGTGGGCTTGTGCTCTTTGGAGGCGAACGCGTCGGCGAGCGACTGCTGTTGGCGGCAGAGCACGTTGACCGCGAAACGCCCGCTGGTGCGGATCGGCGCGAGCGTGCGGGCGGTGTTGTCGATGCACACCAGCAGCAGCAGCGGGTCGAGTGACAGCGAGCAGAGCGCATTGGCGGTCATCCCCACCGGACCGTCGTCGCTCTGCGCGGTCACCACGGCGACGCCGGTGGCGAAGTGGCCGATCGCTTGGCGGTACTCGCGCTGTTGCTCGGGAGTGGGCATGCGCTCAGCGTACGATCAGCGTGGCCGCCATCCCCAGCACGGCCTGATTGCCGACGGTGCTGGTGAGCAGATAGCTCCCCGCCGCCAGCGGCTGCGTGGTCACCACGCCGCAGTGCCCGGGCAGCAGCGTGGGGATGCCGGTGAGCGTGGTGCGTTCGTCGGAGTCGAGCGTGCCGCGCTGGAGCGCGACGTTGTGGGTGAGGATGCCGCGGTTGCAGGCGGTGATGCGCAGCACACCCGCGGGCACGCTTGCGCGCCGCGGCAGGATGCGGTACTCCTGCAGCGTCAGCGCCAGTCGGTGGTTGGCGAGCGTGGTGGTTTGGGTCGTGCCGCAGCCGGCGAGCAGGAGCATCGCGGGCCACGCCACCGCGAGGTGCCGAAGTCGCATCCGCCGAGCCTATATATTCCGCCCCGAATGTTTGCCCGTTGGAAGCCGCAGAGCAGGCCCGCCGCCACCCTGGTGGTGGCCGCGGTCAAGCCGCTTGCCGCGCTCGGCGCGCTGCTGGTGACGGCCGTGGCGCTGGGTGCATGCGGTACGCAGGGGATCCAGCTTTCGAGCTCCAGCCCCTACCACAAAGGCGCTGAACTCTTCTTGCAGCGCTGCTCGGGCTGCCACACGCTTGCGACCGTGGGCGCGGAGGGCTCGGCGGTGAGCATCAAGGACCGCGTGCGCACCAACGGCCCCAACTTCGACTTCCGCAAAGAGCAGTACAACCAGGTGCTGTACGCGATCCGCAACGGCGGCTTCTCGGGGGCGATCATGCCGCAGAACATCGTGGTGGGCCAGCAGGCCAAGGAAGTGGCGGCGTTCCTCGCCAAGTACGCGGGTTTGCAGGCGCCGAAGGTGCCGTCGATCGAAAACACGGCGATCCCGGGCTCCGCCGAAAGCGCCACGACCGCCACCACCGGAGCGGCCACCCCCACGGCGAGCACGGGGTCGGCGACGAGCGCGACCGCGCCGGCGACGGTGAGCGCCAAGCCGACACCGGGCAAGCGCACCGGCAAATAGGGCTGGCGCGGAGGGCCGACGGCGTCGTGCTCGACATCAAGCGCATCCGGCAGGAACGCGAGACGGTCGAAGCGGCGCTGGGGCGCCGCGATCCGGCGCTGCGCGAGCTGGTGGCGGCTGTGGTTGCGAAGGACTCCGAGTGGCGGTCGGCGACCACCGATGCGGAGTCGCTGCGCGCGAAGCAGCGTGAGCACTCCGACGCAGTGGCGGCCGGGAAGCGCACCGGGGCCGACGTCAGCGGGGAGCTGGAAAAGCTCAAGGAGATCAGCACGCGGGTGAAGCTGCTTGGCGAGCAGGCCACAGAGGCGCGGGCGGCGTTGGATGCGCTGCTGCTGAAACTGCCCAACCTCCCTGACCCCACGGCCGCTCCCGGGCCAGAGGACGAACTGGTGCGCGTGGTGGGCGACGCCGGGCTCGGCGGGTTGCCCGCGGGTGTCGCCGTTGGGCGCGCCGGCCAGAGCGGTGTGGGCGAGGGTGGTGCCGGCGAGAGCGGTGCGGGCAAGCATGGCGCCAGCCCGCAACCCCCCTTCACCCCGCGCGACCATCTGGAGCTGGCGGGCGAGCTGATCGACATGGAGCACGCGGCGAAGCTGTCGGGCGCACGCTTCGCCTACCTCAAAGGCGATTTGGTGATGCTGGAGCTGGCGCTGGTGCGCTGGGCCCTGGAGAAGCTGCGCGGGCACGGCTTCGAGCCGGTGGTGCCGCCGGTGCTGGTGCGCGAGCGGGCGCTGTATGGCACGGGCTTTTTGCCGGACACGGAGCAGCAGATATACGAGTTGCCGGCCGACGACCTCTACCTGGTGGGCACCTCCGAGGTGGCGCTGGCGTCGTTGCACGACGAGGAGATCGTGGATGCGGAGCGTTTGCCGCTGCGCTACGCCGGCTTCTCGCCCTGCTTTCGCCGCGAGGCGGGTGCGGCGGGGAAAGACACGCGCGGGATCTTCCGCGTGCACCAGTTTGACAAGGTGGAGATGTATAGCTTCGTCGAGCCGGAGCGCTCCACCGAGGAGCACGAACGGATTCTCGCGATCGAGGAGCAGATCCTCGGTGAATTGCATTTGCCGTACCGCGTGATGAACATCGCCGTCAACGATTTGGGTGCGCCGGCGGCGAAGAAGTGGGATTGCGAGGCGTGGCTGCCCAGCCAGGGCCGCTACCGCGAGCTGACTTCATGCTCCAACACCACCGACTTCCAGGCGCGGCGCCTCAACATCCGCGTGCGCCGCCAGCGGCCGGGCGGCCGCGGGCCTGGCGGCGGGGGTGCGGGGGGGCACGACGTGGAGGTGCTGCACACCCTCAACGGCACCGCGGTGGCGGTGGGCCGCACGATCATCGCGTTGCTGGAGAACGGCCAGCGCGAGGACGGCGGGGTGGTGCTGCCGGAATGTTTGGCGCCGTTTGGAGCGCCGGAGGAGCTGCCGGCGTGCGTGTAACCTCCCGACGCCGCGTCCGCGACGGACTCTAACGTGGCACGCGTGTTGAGCGCGGTCGCCGAGATGGCAGCAGTTGAGCTGGCGAAAGTGGAGGCTGTGGTGGGCTCGCGCTCCTTCGAGCGGGGCGCCGCCTACGCGCGTGCCAACCGGGTGCTGTCGATCAAGTGGGCGTCCGACATCGGGACGCTGACCGGCTCGGTGGTGGGCAGGGACGGGCTGTACAGGACGGCCGCCTTCTTCGTGAGCGACGACGGGGGGGAGCTGGCGTTGGACGACGGCGAGTGCACGTGCCCGGTGGGGTACAACTGCAAGCACGTGGCGGCGCTGGTGATTGCCGCGGCGAGTGGGCGCCGGACCGCGGAGTACCGCGCCACGCCGTCGCGAGCCGAGCTGCGCCCCCCTTTGCGTCTGGTGAAGACGGAGCCGCCGCCGTCGCGGGAGCAGCAGCTGCCCCAGGCGTGGCCGGCGCCTTGGGAGCAACCGCTGCGCGCGCTGATCGATGCGCAGAGCGCGGCGGCGCGGGCCGGCGGCAGCCCGATGGCGCTCGAGCTGTCGGTGCAGGCCGGCGGCGCCGCCGAGCGCGGCGGGCTGCGGCTGCTGGCGAAGCTGATGCGCCCGGGCGCGCGCGGCGGCTGGATCAACGGCTCGCTGAGCTGGAGCGGGCTGGACTGGCTTGGAAGGAGCGGCGAGTACCGTTCGGACCACATGGCGCTGGTGCGCGAGTTGCACGCGGTTCAGCGCGTGGGGCAGGGGCACGTGTACTACTCCAGCTACGGAGCCGACAAGATGTTGGATCTGAGTGGCTGCGACAGCGCACAGCTGTGGTCGCTGCTGGACGAGGCGGCGAGACTTGGCCTGAAGCTGCTTCACGTCCACCGAAAATTCGGCGAGGTGCCCCGCCCGCGCAGCGGCGAGCTGCTGATCGACGTCACGAGTGGCGCGGATGGGGGAGCGCTGGTGTGCCCGGTGTTGCGGATCGACGGTGAGGACGCCCCCGGGCTGGAGCCGCTGCTGTTCGTGGGCGCCGGCGGGCATGGCGCCGTGTGCGTGGAGCGCACCCGGTTCGGTGGGGAGGAGGGCGGCGAGAGGGTCGGCGAGGAATGGGCCGCCCGCGGCCTGGAAGCCCGCCGGCTGTGGCTGGTGCGTTTGCGCAGGCCGGCGGCGGCGGCGATGCAGCGGATGGTGCTCGCCGGCGAGCAGCCGGAAATCCCGGCGGGGGAGGTGGGGCGCTTTGGCGAGGAGCTGTATCCGGCGCTGCGCCACGTGGCGGCGGTGGTGTCGTCGGACGGCTGTTTCACCCCGCCGGAGATCTCCCCGCCGGCGCTGGTGCTGCGCGCGCGTTACGGCGGGGGGCACCTGGCGGAGGTGGGATGGGAGTGGGTTTACCAGGTGGGCGAGGCCACCCGCCGCGCACCGCTCGCCGGTGACGACGTCGCCCGGGCGCCCGGCTTTCGCGACCACGAGGCCGAGCGCGCGGCGCTCGCCGACGCGACGCTGGCGGGCACCGGTTTGGAGCGCTTCGGCCTGCTGGACGGCGATGGGCGACCGTGCGCAAGCGCCGGGCGGGTGGCGCTGGCGGGCCTGGACAGCATGCGGCTGACGACCGAGGCGCTGCCGCTGCTGGAGCTGGCGCCGGGCGTGACCGTGGAGGTGGAGGGCGAGCCGGCCGACTACCGCGACGTGGGCGACTCGCTGGCGATCGGTGTGTCGAGCACTGAGGTGACGGGGGAGCGCGACTGGTTTGACCTTGGCGTGACGATCGCGGTGGAGGGCCGCGAGCTGCCGTTTGCCGAGGTGTTTGCGGCGCTGGCGGGCGGCGAGTCGCAGATGCTGCTGGACGATGGCGCGCACTTCTCGCTGCTGACACCGGCATTGCGAGAGCTGCGGCAGCTGATCGAAGAGGCCAGAGCGCTGGCCGACACGCCCCCGGGAGCGTCGCTGCGGATCAGCCGCTACCAGGCCGGGCTGTGGGCCGAGCTGGCGGCGCTGGGCGTGGTGCGCGAGCAGGCGCAGGCGTGGCAGCGGCAGGTGGGCGTGCTGCTGGAGCTCGATGCGCTCGCCGAGCACGACCCGCCGGCGGCGCTGCGGGCGCAGCTGCGCCCCTACCAGCGCGACGGATTTAGGTGGTTGGCGTCGCTGTGGGAGTGGGAGCTCGGTGGGATCCTCGCCGACGATATGGGACTGGGCAAGACGGTGCAGGCGCTGGCGCTGATCTGCCACGCGCGCGAGCGCGACCCGGAGGTGGGCCCCTTCCTGGTTGTCGCCCCGACGAGTGTGGTGGCGGGCTGGGTGAGCGAGGCCGCGCGCTTCGCCCCCGACCTGCGGGTGGAGGCGGTGACCGACACGCTGGCGCGGTCGAAGCGCGCGATCGAGGAGGTGACGGAGGCCGATGTGGTGGTGACCACGTACACGCTGCTGCGGTTGGAGGCCGACGTTTACCGCACGGTGGAGTGGGCGGGGGTGATTTTGGACGAGGCGCAGTATGTGAAGAACCACCAGGCGAAGACCTACCGCTGCGTGCGCGAGCTGCGGGCGCGTGTGAAGCTGGCGATCACGGGCACGCCGATGGAGAACAATTTGATGGAGCTGTGGTCGTTGTTGTCGATCGTGGCGCCTGGGCTGTTCCCCAGCCCGCAGCGGTTTGGCGAGCAGTATGCGCGGCCGATCGAGCGCGGCGGCGACGAAGCGCGGCTGGCGCGTTTGCGGCGCAGGATCAAGCCGCTGATGAAGCGCCGCACGAAGGAGCTGGTGGCCGCCGACCTCCCCGCCAAGCAGGAACAGACGCTGGAGGTGGAGCTGCATCCGCGCCACCGCAAGCTGTATGACACGCATCTGCAGCGCGAGCGCCAGAAGGTGTTGGGGCTGCTGAATGATTTCGACCGCAACCGCTTCACGATCTTGCGCTCGATCACGTTGCTGCGCCAGCTCAGTTTGCACCCGGGCCTCGTGGAGGAGCGCCACGGCGGAGTGCCGTGCGCGAAGGTGGGTGCGCTGGTGGAGCAGTTGCAGGACGTCGTCGGCGGCGGCCACCGCGCGCTGGTGTTCAGCCAGTTCACGGGATTTTTGGCGAAGGTGCGCGAGCGTTTGGAGGGTGAGGGTGTGGGCTACTGCTACCTCGATGGCCGCACGCGCAAGCGCGAGCGCGTGCTGGAGCGCTTCAAGCAGGGCGGGGATCCGGTGTTTTTGATCAGCCTCAAGGCGGGCGGGTTCGGGTTGAACCTGACCGAGGCCGACTACTGCTTTCTGCTCGACCCGTGGTGGAATCCGGCGACCGAGGCGCAGGCGATCGACCGCACCCACCGCATCGGCCAGACCCGCCCGGTGATGGTGTACAGGATGATCGCGCGCGCGACGATCGAGGAGAAGGTGGTGGCGCTGGCGCGTCGCAAGGCGGCGCTGTTCAACGGGGTGATGGACGACGGCGACCTGTTCGGGGGCGCCCTCACCGTGGAGGACGTCCGTGGTCTGCTCGGCTGAGCCGGCCACCATCGGCCATCGCCGTTTAGCCGTTTGGGCGCCCTACCCCACCCCCACCCACTCCAGCGCGTACCCGACGGTGAGTCCCGTGGAGTCGACGACATCGTCGACACGCTCTTCGTGCAGCACCCGGTAGCCGGCGCGCGCGAAGACCTCCAACCACTGCGCGTGTGGGAGCAGCCGTTGCGTGGTGACGGAGTGCAGCCAGATGTAATAGTTGTAATAGCCCCGCCCCTGGCGGTCGGAGCCCACCAGCTCTGAGCGCCCTTCCTCGTAGGGGTTGGAGACCTCGACGATGAGCAGCTTGGCAGAGGGGAAGCGCTGGCCGATGGAGCGCAGGAACTCGATGGTGCCGTCGATGCCGCGCTGGCCGACGATCTCGTGCACGACGAACGCCGACACCACGAAGTCGACCTGCTCGGTGGGCGTGTAGTCGGGGGCGGAGGCGTGCTCGATGGCGATGCGATCGTCCATCCCCGCTGCGCGCACGTGCGCGCGTGCGGTGGCCACGGTCTCCTCGGCCAGCTCCACGCCAATCGCGCGCAGCCCGGGGTGTTGGGAGCAGAGCGTGATCAGGTAGAGCGCGCTGCCGCAGCCGTAGTCGAGCACGACCGCCGCCTCGCCGTCGGACATGCCGTTGTTTGCGGGGATGCCCACCCGCTCGATCAGACGCAGCGTGAGCGGCACGGCGTCGTAGACGGCGATCCGCGCGCTGCCGGTGGCGACGCGCACGTGGTTGCGCGAGATCGCGCCGTCTCCCTCGCGCATCAAGCGGCCGACGCCCTGGAAGAGCTCCCGATAGCCCTCCATCAGCAGCTCCAGCCAACCGTGCGCGGCGCGCAGCTCCGAGAGATCCTCGGCGAGCCGGTACACCCCCTGCTCACACACGAGCGCCCCCTCGGAGTGGAGCGCCTGCAGCAGCGCGCCGGTGAGCTCGCTGCCCGACGCGCCGGTGACGGGCGAACCGGGCGAGCCGAGCCGCAGCGCGAGCTCCTCCGCGGAGACGCCCTCCTCGAGCGCGGCGAGCAGCGGGGGGTCTTCGAGGATCGCCATCAGCAGCTCCGCCGTGCACCAGCCGGCGAGGTAGTCGAGCACTCTCAGCAGCGTTGGCCGGAACGCCGCGCGGTGGATGGCCTCGGGGCCGGTGGGGGCGATGGTTGGAGCGGTGCTCATGCTGCCGGAACCTCCTGGTGATCGGGGGGCGATTTTTTACTTGTCGGACTCCAACCAGCGCCGTGTGGCGGGTGGGAGCGTGGATGTGTGCGCATACTTTTCAGACACCAACCATTCATTTTGTGAAGTGGTTGGCGTGCGTTTTGGATGTCATCTGCGTCGCTCCCGCGACGATCGCCCCCTGCCGCGGGTCCTCCTCCGCGATCGCCCTCTGCGGCGGGTCTTCGTCCGCGATCGCGTGCAGGCCGCGGATCAGCCGCTCGGCGTCGGCGGGAAGCCCCACGCCGATGCGCAGCCCGGCGGGCGCACCGAGCGGCGCGGCGGAGGCGACGATCACCCCGAAGCGATCGATCAGCTCCCGCCGGATCGACGCGGCGCGCCGGGGCGAGGCGCAGGTGACGAACACGAAGTTGGTGGCGCTGGGGTGTACGCGCACGAACACGCCCACCGCCCGCAGCCGCGCGATCAGCTGTTCGCGCAGTGCCACCACCTCGCGCGCGTGGCGGCGCGGGAAGCGGGGATCGCTTTGCAGCGCGCCCATCAGCGCTTCGGCCGCGAGGCCGTTGACTGTGAGGTAGGCCTGCCGCGCCCGCAGCCGCGCGATCAGGCGCGGCTCGCCCACCAGGGAGCCGATCCGCAGGCCGGCCAGGCCGAATGCCTTGGAGAAGGAGCGGAACACCAGCAGGTTGGGGTACTCGGCGAGCAGTGCCAGTCCGGGCGCGTGCGCGCAGAAGTCGGCGTAGGTCTCGTCCAGCATCAGGTGGGCGCCGCGCCACAGCAGCGCGCGCAGCGACTGCGGCGCGAACACGTTGGCGGTGGGATTGTTGGGGCTGGCCAGCATCACCAGCCGCCCGGGGCCGACCGCGCCGAGCAGCGAGCGGGGGAGGGCGTGCTGCTCGCTGAGCGCGAAGTCCCGCGCCCGGTGGTTGAGCGCCGCGGCGCGGTCGCCATAGCCGTCGAAGCCGGGGGTGATGGTGAAGGGGTCGCCCAGCTCGAGGATGCACAGGTCGGAGGCCTCGTCGACGCCGGCGGTGAGGATCAACCGTGCGGGATCGACGCCGAGATGCGCCGCCGCGGCAAGCGTGGCGCGCTGGGTGGAATCGTGAGGGTAGAGGTGCCCGCTCGCGATCGCCCTGCGCACCCGCGCCAGCGCGCCTGGCGGCGGCCCCCGCAGCGCCTCGTTGCGGTCGAGCTGCGCGACCTGGTTGGCCGCCGCCTCCGTACAGCCGGCGCCGGGGCGGGCCGCCGGAGCCACGGTGGGCCGCGTCGTCGCCGGGGCCACGGTGGGCCGCGTCATGGCGTCACCGTCTCCGGCCGCGCGCATGGCAGTCCGAGGGCGCCCATCCCGGCCGCCAGCAGCGAGCGCATGGCGCGGGCGGTGCGCGAGTCGCCGCCGGCGCCCAGATGGCGGCGGCTGAGGTGCCCGTAGAAGCGCGCCAGCTCGTACACGTCCAAGCGCTCCACCGCGCGCGAGAGCAGCCGGCGGTGCACCTGCGACTGCATCACGGTGTGGCGGTAGCCGGCGTCGTCGGGCGCCGGGTCGGGCGGGCCGTCGTGGCGGGGGTCCCAGGCGTCCACCACCGCCCGCGCCAGCTCCCAGCCGACGCCGCCGGTGAGGTCGAGCATTTCGTTCAGCGACAGGTCCACCGGCTTGCGGGTGGGGCGGCCGAGGTAGAAGCCGAGCGTCACCAGCGCCGCCAGGTTGGGTGCGGTGAAGCGCCCCTCGCCGCGCGCCACCAGCTCCCGCAACGGCTGCGAGGCGGCCACGCGCTCCAGCACGCCGTCCACCAACGGCGGCCGGCCGTGGCTGGACTTGACCGCCCCGCCCTCGACGGTCACCATCCCGTAGATCACGTAGTCGGTGGGGTGAATGGGCGGCCGGCGGGGGTCGCGCCGGGTCTCGTATGCGTCGTCCGCGCGCGCATCGCGGCCGGCGGCGGGATCGGGCGCACCCTCGCCCTCGCCGTCGGTGGGGCATTGGCCGTGCATGAGCTGTGCGTGGTAGCGCACGTAGGCGCCCCACTCCTCGCCCACGAGCTCGACGGTGCGCACCTCCCCGAGCGTGTGGCACAGCGAGTGCCACAGCGCGAACGTGCGCAGGTGCTGAGTGGGGAAGCCGTCGGCCCGCGCCAGCAACAGCCGCGGGTAGCGCTCCTCGCGCGTCTCGTACACCACCGCCCCGCCGTCGGCCCGTGTGAGCACGCCGCCGGCGAGCCCTTTGTCGAGGATCCAGCGGGTGAGCGGGCGCGAGTCGGACTCGTACACGAGCCGGTCGATGTGCACGCCCAGCGACGCCAGCGTGGTTTCCTGGCCGCGCAGCGCCCACTCGCGCAGGCGCCGCCAGCAGGCCACGGTCTCCGGATCGCCGGCGCTCAGCCGCTGCAGCAGCCCGTCGGCGAGATCGTTGCGTACGGCCGCCTCGGCGCTCAGCGCCGGGTCCTCGGCGGCCTCGGCGGCGGCGCGGCCAACCTCCCGCCCGGGCCCGGTGGGCGACTCGCGCTCGGCGCCGCCTTGCCCCAGTGTGGTGGGCGTGCCGAAGCTCGTTTCGCGCGTGGCGCCCGCGCCCGACTGGGCCAGCTGCGTGGCGTAGCGCCCGAAGCATTCGCCGACGAAGTGGTCGCTCTTGACGCCGAGCGTGTGCGGGGCGGTGTGCTCGGGCAGCGCCAAATAGCCGGCCAGCGCTTCGCCCATGCTGCGGCAGTAGTCGCTCACCTGGCTCTGGCGCGTCACCCGCGCCCCGGCCGCGGCGAAGGCGCCGGCGAGCGCCTGGCCGAGCGCGACGTTGCGCAGGTGGCCGACGTGCAGCGCCTTGGTCGGGTTGGCGTCGCAGAAGTTCACCACCACCTCCTCGCCGCCCAGCAGGTCGCGCGCGTCCAGCGGGCCCTGCGCACCCCCCGCACCCCGCTCCAGCTGCGCGCCCAGCTGCGCGATGGCCGTGTCGGCGAAGCGCACCGTGAGCGAGTCGCGGCGCGCGCGCACCGCCGCCACGTCGGGCAGCGCGGTGAGCGCCTCGCGCGCGGCGCGCAGCCGGATCGTGGCCCGCGTGGCCTGCTGTGCCCCGCCGTGTTCGATCCCGCCCTGCTCGGGGGCATCGTCGTCCGCGCCCGCGAAGATCTGCGCGTCGGCCCCGCGGCGCGGGTTGTGCAGCGGGATCACCGCGAAGCCGCTCTGCGGCGCGAGCGCGACCAGCGCCTGTAAAACCTGATCGAGCACGTCAGCCACCGCGCCGGAGGACGCCTGCCGGCCGATGTGGTGCGTCCCGGGGCCGGCCGCGCCGGAGATAGGTGGGCAGCGTCGGAAGATGCGCCCGGCGGGGCTCGAACCCACATCGGCGGCTTAGAAGGCCGCTGCTCTTAGACCGAAGACTCGTGAGGGCCTCGTCGTTCCGGGCGACCGCGATGCGGCGGATAGCCGCCGGCCGGCCTGCCGCACGGGCCATGAGCCCGGGACCGGTCGCCGGTTGAGTGACTACACCTGGAGATTCGGCGCAACTGTCGTCGTGGCCGTTAGCCAGTTGAGCTACGGGCGCGGGGAGGGGCTTGGCGCGTTCCCCGAACGGCGCGGCGGTGGCCGGCCGACGGAGGGGGTGGGCTGAGTCCCAAGTCATCGCCGTCCGAGCGTAGGCGCGGCGTGTGGATCCCGCAACGCAAATTGCGACGGTGTCGTTCCCGCAAGTCCTACGCTGGTGGGGCGACCCCGTGTTTCCCCTGTATACACGCCAAATCGACGGCCCACGGCCGATGCCGGCGGAGCCCGAATAGTGGGAGACAGCGGCGTGAGGGGTTTCTGACTCGGCCCCGATCGGGGCGGCGAGGACCGCGGCGGCCCGTTTCTAGGCTGGACAATGAGAAGATATCGCCTAGGTCAAAGATCAAGCTGGCCGAGCGGCCAAAGGCGCGCGGGCCAATCAGGCACCGAAGACTTCGCAGGGAGAGGAACCGAGTCACGTGCAGCAGCCAGGCGGTTCGGCGGAGGAAGACGAGCGCATCCAGGTCTTCAGGGCGCTGGCGGTGTGCGTGGCGCGACAGGGCCAGGTGTCGCTGGCCGACGTGGCCGCGCAGGCCGACGTCTCCCCGCGCCGGCTGCAGCGCCAGTACGCCGATGTGGAAGCTTGCTATCTCGACGCCTTCGAGCGGTGCTCGCGGTGGGCGGGGTCGGTGTTGGTGCGGGCTTACGCCGGCGAGCACGGGTGGGTGGAAGCGGTCCGCTCGGCGCTGACCGCCGCGCTGGAGCTGATCGAACGGGAGCCCGATCTGGCGCGCCTGTGGATCGTGTATGCGCTGGGCGCCGGTCCGCGCGTGCTGCGCAGCCGCGCCAAAACGATCGCCACGCTGGCCGAGTACATCGACCGGGGTCGCCGCGAAGCGCGGGTGCGCGCGGAGCCTCCGGCGATCACCGCCGAGGGGGTGGTGGGGGCGCTGCTGGTGGTGCTGCAAACCAGGCTGCTGGCCGCCAAGCGGCAGCCGCTGGAGCAGTTGCGGGGCGAGCTGATGAGCCTGATCCTGCTGCCCTACCTCGGTGGCGCCGCCGCGCGGCGCGAGCTGGCGCGGCCGGCCGGCAGCGTGTCGCGGGGTCGCCGCGCGCAGCCGCCCGGCGGGAGGCGCGAGCTGGCCGAGGGGGTGGGCAAGCGGGTGACCTACCGCACCGCACGCGTACTCACGGCGATCGCCGAGCGGCCGGGATCGAGCAACCGCGAAGTGGCCAACCGCGCCGAGGTGGTCGACCAGGGTCAGATATCCAAGCTGCTCACCCGTTTGGAGGCGCAGGGCCTGATCGTCAACGCCGCCGACGGCAGCGGCGTGCGCGGCGCCCCCAACGCTTGGGAGCTGACGCTGCGAGGGGAGCAGATCCAGCACAGCTTGGCCGGCACGGTCGCCCCGCGCGAGCCCTCCGGGCGCGGGACGGGGCGCTCCTGACCGAGGATATTAGGGGACCCTAACTATTGCGGCAAACTTGTGGTACGGTCCAGCCACAAGCATAACCTATCGCCGAGGTCGGGATTTGAAACCGGTCGAGCAGCAGGCAGCGCCCAGCGAGCCCACGCCGAGCGTGTCAACCGAGCAGCAAGCACCGAACCGGCGCCCGGTGGGCACACAGACGAGCATGTACGTGTGGACGGCCGTGGTGCTGGCTGTGTGCGTCGCCGGGGTGGTGCTCGGCTGGCATGCGCGCGGCGGCACCCCCAACCCGGCGGAAGGCCCGCGCACGAGCAACACCAGCGCGGTGCTCGACAGCGGCGTGCTGGTGTTCCGCGAGGGCCTGGAGACGATCCTCGTGCTGGCGGCGATCACCGCCAGCTTCCTCGGCGCCAACCGCGCCTACCGCAAGCCGGTGGCGATCGGCGGCGGGCTGGCGCTGCTGGCGGCGGTGGGGACCTGGTTTGCGGCGGTGTGGCTGATCGGCATGTTCGGCGGCAGCGGCCTCACCGTGCAGGCGGCCACCGGCATCCCGGCGATCCTGGTGCTGCTGGTGGTGATGAACTGGTTTTTCCACAAGGTCTACTGGACCGGCTGGATCTCCCATCACCACCGGCGTCGCCGCGGCCTGCTGGGCGGTGCGGACGGCGCCGGCACGCGCGCCACGCTGCTGGGGTTTGGCCTCTTGGGCTTCACCTCGGTATACCGCGAGGGCTTCGAGGTGGTGATCTTCCTGCAGAGCCTGCGCGAGCGCTTCGGCGCGAGCGTGGTGCTGGAGGGCGTGGTGCTGGGCCTGCTGTTCACCGCCGCCGTCGGCGTGCTCACGTTCGGGCTGCATCGGCGGCTGCCGTACAAGAAACTGCTGATCATCACCGGCGGGATGCTGCTGGTGGTGCTGTGGGTGATGGTGGGCGAGGAGGTCAACGAGATGCAGTTGGCCGGCTGGATCGGCACCACCCCGATTTCCGGCGTGAGCGTGCCCGCTTGGTTGGGCACGTGGTTTTCGATCTTCCCCAACGTCGAGACGATCGTCGCCCAGGTGCTGGCGGTTGTCGCCGTGGTGGGCTCCTACTTCGCCGCCCAATACGTGCGCATCTGGCGCCCCCGCCACCGCGGCGAGCAGGCGGCCCACCGGCCCGACGCGCCGCCCGTCCAACGGCCGCGTGCCGATGCTCACCGAAGCCGGAACACGAGCGAGCGGCCGGCGGCCCGCGTGGGCGTGAGCGTAAGCCGGTAGCGCCCTGGCGGGAGCGTGCCGCCGTGCAGGTGTGCGCGGTGGGTGCCGCGGCCGACGCTGAGGCTGAGCGCCTCGTTGCCGGCCACTGCCGCCCAGCGCGGGCGCCCCGCGACGGTTTGCAGGCGTGAGAGCGTCACCCGCACATGCGCGGGGGCACTCAACGTGAATGCAAACCCGATCTGCGCGGCGGTGGGAAGGCCGCGTGCGATTACGGCGCTGGCCCGCGCGGTGAGCGCCAGGTGCGAGACGTGCGGTGTGCTCCTACCGGATCCGGGCCGCGCGGCGCCCGTGTGCGATGGCATGCCCGACTGGCCGTTGGAGCCGGTTTGCGATGTGCCGCCGCCGGCCGAGCCGTTGCTGCCCTGCGGTCCGCCGCCGGCCAGGCCGCCGCCCGGTTGCTCTTCCTGTGCGATCTTCGCCGCAGCGTTGCGCGCCGCTTCTTCGGCCTCGCGTTTGGCTTCCGCTTCCCGTTCGGCTTCGGCGGCTTTCAGCGCTTCTTCGATCTTGGCCTGTTCGGCGCGTTTGCGCGTGGCTTCTTCTTCGGCGGCGTGTGCGGTCGCTTCTTCTTCACTGCGTTTGCGGCTTGCTTGCGCTTCGGCGATGCGCGCTTCTTCTTCGGCCTGTTGCGTGGCCGTTTCTTCGGCCCTGCGTTTGCGCACTTCCGCTTCGCTGCCAGGCTGCAAAGCGCCGATGCCGCGCGGCGTGCCCACGCCGGTGGGGCCGTTGTAGCCGGGGGCGGCGTTGCAGATCAACGCGCTTTTGCCGCAGTCGAGCTTGAACCGCGCCGACAGCGGTTCCAGCGAGCCGGCGCATGTGGTGTGGGTGGTCTTGTTTTCTTCGTAAAAGTCGTCGCATTCGCCGTTGCCGCCGGTGCTCACCGAGTGCAGCAGGCCGCTGCCGAGGTGTTCGTAGAGCGTCTTCGCCGGGTATTCCACGCCGTTTGAGCCTCCGGCCAGCGCGAACATGGAGGCGACGATCGGCGATGCCACGCTGGTGCCGCCGATCGGCCACCAGCCCAGCGGCGTGTTGACCACCTCGAGTTTGCCGTCCACCATTTCTTCGTGGAAGTCGGGCACCGAGTCGCGCACCGCCACCCCGGTGTAGGGGTCGGCGTCGGCCGCCACGTCGGACACCGCGCGCCGGTTTTCGCAGCCCACCCGCGACCAGTCGGACACTTCGCGCTGCCATTGCTGGGCGGTGAACTCGGCGCTGCAGCCGCCCCCGCCGGCGCCGTAGTTTTCTTCGCCGCCGTCAGTGTCGTCGTTCCACACGCTCTCGCCCTCGTAGGCACCGCCGCTAAGCGTGAGGCTGGTGCCGCCCACCGCCACCACGTGCGGCGAGGACGCGGGATAGTCGGCGCCGGAGTAATAGCTTTCTTTGGCCGCCGTCGCTTCGGCCGCTTCGGTCCAGTTGAGATAGCCGTCGTCGCCCGCCGACGCGGTGATTACCGTGTAGGGCTGTTCGAACGCGGAGCTGTCCAGCACCGGTTCGGAGCCGCCCCACGAGTTGGACACCTCCGTGCGGCCGGCGCCGGTGGTTTCGCGCCCGATCTTCACCGCCGCGCCCTCGGCCGCTTCGAGGTTTTCGTAGGAGTCGCTGTTGGCCTCCACCAGCACGATGCGGCAGTGGCGCTGGCAGATCGCGCTGGCCATCTCGATGTCGGTGGAGATCTCCACCGCCCACCCCTCGGCTTCCTCCACCAGCGCGCACGCTTCCCGCCGGGTGCTGCCTTCTTTGGCGTGTTCGCAGACTCTCAGCTTTTCCCCGCGTTCGGCTTCGCTCTTGGGGAACGGCGGATTTTTGCGTTCGCCGCGCTGGTTGACCTGCGCGAAGCAGCCGCTGGCTTCTTCGCACGGTTCGATCCCGAATTCTTTGTCATACAGCGCCAGGTCGGCGGCCGCCTGGGGGTCGTTGTAGGCGTCCACCAGCGCGATCGTCTGCGGCGCCGCCGCCGGCGCTTCGGGCGCTTCGCCCGGGAAGTAGGCCGCGCGCAGGTCGGCCGGGCGCAGACCGTAGTCGCCGTTCTGCGGGCCGGTGCCCGCCAGCGGGCGAGCGCGGGTCATTCCCAGCGGGCGGGTGTGGGCGCGCGCTTCGCCGGAGCGCGCCACCAGCTCCATCGCCAAGCATCCGGCGTGCCCCGCTGCCGGCGCGCGGCAGGCCGGGCGCGCGGTGTAGTCGGAGGCGGGCAGTGGCGCCACGGCCTGCGCGGCGGGCGGTGGTGCCGCCGCCGGCGAGGTGGGCAGTGGTGCCACCGTCTGTGAGGCGGGCAGCGGCGCCGTCCGCGCGCTTGCCGCGGCAGCGCCGGTCGCCACGAACGCTGCTATCGCGACGGCGACCAGCGTTCCCACAGGGTGGCGTGGCCGTTGTCGGCCGGCGATCTGGTTACGGGTTGCGGGCATCCGTGGGCGCTGCACCTTGATCGGGTCCACCTCTTTAGCAATCGACAGTACAACCTTGCGGTATGAGGGGCGGCATCTTCGACGGACGAACGAGCGTCCCGCCCACGTCCCGCCCACGTCCCGCCCATGATCGCGCCCGCGCTTTGATCTACGCTGATCGCAATGTCACGCAAGCTGGGCATCGTGCCGATCCCCTCCTCGCACGCGCGTCAAGAGGCGCTGGAGCGCCGGCGCGAGGCCAGCCTCGTGCTGGAGATGGCGCGGCTGCTGCTGAAGGGGGAGAGCCTCACCCAGGTGCTGCCCACCGCGGCGGCGCGGATGGCGCAGGCGCTGGAGCTGACCTCCGCGGCGATCGTGATGGAGGCGGTGGACGCCGACCAGCGCTCGGTGGCGTTCCCCCTGCGCGAGGGCGACCGCCGGTTGGGCACCGTGGTGGTCGGCGTCGACAGCTCCGAGCGCAGCCTGTACCGGTTGCAGGAGCGGGTGGTGCCGGCGCTGGAGGCGCTGTTGAGCGCCGCGCTGGAGCGCGAAACGCTGGAGAGCGGGGTGGTGGAGACGGCGGCGCTGCGCCAGGCCGACGTCGTCAAGACCGCGCTGTTGCGAGCCGTGTCGCACGACCTGCGCAGCCCCCTCACCGCGATATCCACGGCGGCCGAGGCGATCGCGCTGCCGGGCGTGTCGGCGGCGGAGCGCGAGGAGCTGGCCGGCGCGATCCTCGCCGAGACGCGCCGGCTGTCGCGGCTGGTGGACAACCTGCTGGACCTCTCAAAGCTCGAGGCCGGCGCCGCCGAGCCGCGGCGGGAGTGGCTGTCGGTGGAGGAGATCATCGGCCAAGCGCTGGAGGATCTGGCACCGCCGCCCTCTCCCAGCCACGCAGCCCCCTCCTCCTCCTCTCCCTCCTCCGCCACGACCGGCGCGCATGCCGCCGCAGCTCCCAGCGAGCAGTTCCACGTCACGATCGATCGCGACCTGCCGCTGGTGCGCGCCGACTCCACCCAGCTGGAGCGGGCGTTCGTCAACGTGCTGGAGAACGCCCGTCGGCACTCGGGCGGGCACCCGGTGTCGGTGAGGGCGCGCGTCGTGCGCACGATGGCGGGGGAGGGTGACCGGCTGATCGTGCGCGTGGTCGATCGCGGCCCCGGCATCCCCCCGGCGCAGCTGGAGCGCGTGTTCGAGCCGTTCTACTCCGCCGGCACCGCGCGCGGTGGGCGCCGCGGATCGGGCCTCGGGCTGGCGATCGCGCGCGGGTTCATGGAAGCCAACGGGGGCTCGCTGCACGTCGAGTCGCTCCCGGGCCAGGGCGCCACGTTCGTGTTCGAGCTGCCGCTGGAGCGCAGCGGGCTGGAGCCGGTCGCGGCGGCCGCCGCGCGGGGGGCGCAAACGGATGGCGGTTGACGCCTCCGCCGGCGCCCGCCCACGGGTGCTGGTGGTGGATGACGAGCTGCAGATCCTCCGCGCGTTGCGCGTGGTGCTGCGCGAGGCCGGCTTCGAGGTGCTGGGCGCGCAGAGCGCCCCCGAGGCGCTCGACCTCGCGGCGGTGCGCTCGCCGCGCGCGGCGATCGTCGATCTGGTGCTGCCCGGCGGCGACGGTGTGGAGGTGACGCGCAGCTTGCGCCAGTGGAGCCAAATGCCGATCCTCGTGCTGTCGGCCGTGGGCGAGGAGGAGCAGAAGGTGCGCGCGCTGGAGGCCGGCGCCGACGACTACATCACCAAGCCGTTCGGCACCCGCGAGCTGGTCGCCCGGTTGCGCGCCGCGTTGCGCCGCAGCGAAGGCGCCGGCGAGCCCCAGCCGCGGATCGCGGTGGACGGCCTGGAGATCGACCTCGCCGCGCACGCCGTCCACCGCGACACTCAGGCCGTCCACCTCACGCCGATCGAGTTCGAGCTGCTGCGCGTGCTCGCCCAAAACCGCGGCCGTCTGATGACCCACCGGGCGCTGCTGGCCGAGGTGTGGGGCCCGGGTTACGTCGACGACGTGCAGTCGCTGCGCACCCACATCGCCCGTCTGCGCGCCAAGATCGAGCCGCCCGGCGGCCCCCCGCGGTACGTGCTCACCGATCCGGGCGTGGGCTACCGGTTCGCGGGATGAGCGGAGGCGTCGGCCGAGGGTTCGCGCGTGTGTGCATTAACTTTTCGGCCGCCAACCAATGGTTGTCCTCGCGCACGTGCCTGAACTTTTCACGTGCCCACCAGTGGTCGTTCGCGCAGGCATGGAGGAGGAAGGGGAGGTGGGCTGTGCCGGCCGTCGCGCCCGCGATCGTGGTCGCGTTGCTGCTCGCCCAATCCGTCGCCGCGAGCACCACCGGCTTTCTCGCGGCGCCCACCGAGCAGCTGGCGGTGCCGGGCCTCGCGGCCGGCGGTGAGGTGACGCCCGAGGGGGACGTGTACACCGGCTGGGCCGAGTATGAGCTGCGCTTCGGGCGCGCGCTGCGCGCCTGGAACCAGCCCTCCCGCACGCAGCCGCGCCCGGGCGTGCCGCTGCTGTCGAGCGCGCTGTGGGATGGGTCGGTGCGCTACACGGTGACGCTGTTTGCCGTGCCCGTCGGCGGGCGTCCGGTGGTGTATGAGACGGTGACGGCCGCCAACCACTCGGGGCGGGCGCAGACGGCACGCGTGGCGATGCTGCTGGCATACACCCGCGGGCGCCAGATCCGCGGCCCGCACGGGCTGAGCACCGGCGCATACCGGTACGAGCGCCCCGTTGCGGCGCCCACCGTCGGCGGCTACGAACAGCTCGGGCAGTCGTTCTCGCGGGGCTTTCGCTATACCATCGCCGGCCGCGACCTCGATCGCTCGGGCCTGCTGCTGGCGCGCGGTCCGGCTGCCCGGAGCCGCCCGCAGGCGACACCCGCCCTCGCCACGCCCACCGCTCCGCACGACGGCCGGGTGTTCAGCGCGCGCTTGGCGGCTCACGGCAGCGCGAGCTTCACCTGGCTGATCCCGCTCGAACCGCCGCCGGCCGGCACCGCCGCCGACCGTGCGCTGGACGCCGAGCCGCTTGCCTCGGCGCGCACGGAGCTGGGCTCGCTGTGGGCGCGCCAGGAGGCGGGGATGATGCGGATCTCGGTGCCCGAGCGCAAGGTGGGCGCCACCTACGAAGCGGCGATCGTGCAGATGCTCCAGTCGCGCATCCTCACCCCCGCCGGCTGGGAGCAGGTGCCCAACCGGCTGCAATACCGCTCGTTCTGGATCCGCGACGCCGCGATCGAGACACAGGCGCTCGACCTCGCCGGGCTGCACACGCCGGCCGCGCAAAACCTCGCGTTCGTCGACCTCTTCCAGCAGCCCTCAGGGCTGTTCGTCAGCCAGCCCGGGCAGTACGACGGCTGGGGGCAGGCGCTGTGGGCGCTCGCCCAGCACGCGCTGCTGGCGGGGCAGCCCGGCTACGCGGCCGCGCAGCTGGGGCGCATCGGCGCCGCGGTCGCATGGCTGGTCGCGGCCACCGCCGCCGACCCGTTGGGCCTGCTGCCGGCCAGCAACCCCGACGACAACGAGCTGGCGTACGGGCACATCACCGGCGACGACCTGTGGGCGGCCGACGGGCTGCGCTCGGCGATCGCCGCCGCCACGCTGGCCGAGCAGGCGGGGGATGCGGCCGCCGCGCCGGCCGACGCGAGCGCCGGCGTGGCCATGCCGGACGAAGCCAGCGCCGGCGTGGCCATGCCGGACGAAGCCAGCGCCGACCTCGCCGCCTGGACCGCCGTCGCGCAGCGCTTCGAAGCGGCGCTCCACCGCGCGATCCAAGCGGCCGTTGCTCGCCAACACCACATCCCGCCGGTGCTCGACGCCAACGGCGGCCAGGACTGGGGCAACTACTGGGCGGCCTACCCCCTTCAAGTGCTGCCCGCCGGCTCGCCCGCGGTCGCGGCCACGCTGAGGTGGGCGCGTGCGCACATGGCCGAGGGTTTGCCCACCTACCTGGGCGACAGCGAGCTGCACGACTACCTCGGCTTTCGCATCTTCCAGACCCAGCTCGCCGCCGGCGACGCCGCGGGTGCGGTTGCGGGGCTGTATGCGGAGCTGGTGCACACCACCGCCACCGACGGCGGCTGGGAGACCGGCATCGCGCCGTTCGGCGGGCGCGCCTCCGCCACCAACCTGGCCCCGCACGGCACGTTTGCGGCCGAATATGTGGCGCTGCTGCGCAACCTGCTGGTGACCGACACCCCCACCGGCGGCGTGCGGCTGCTCGCCGGTGCCAGCCCCGCCTGGTTGGGACCCGGGCAACGCATCGCCGTGACGAGCGCGCCCACCGACCATGGGACGATCTCCTTCACCCTGCACTCCGCCCGGCGCGGGGAGACGCTCGCCTGGCACGGTGCCCTGGCCGCCGGCACGCCGCTGAGCTGGACGCTGCCGCCGTGGGCCCGTGACGCGCGCACCGCGAGTGGGCGGGTGAGCGGCGGGGCGATCGCGCTGAACGGCGAGTCGGGCTCGATCACCGTGACCTTCGGTGGTCGCCGTCCGGCGCAGTCCTATGCGCGAGTCGTGGCCGCGCTGAACGCCGCCTACCGGGCGCACGGCCGCCCCGCCCCGCTGGTGGCGGCTTCGTAACAAAATCGTTATATGCGGGAGTGAAATCGTCACACGGCCGTGATGGCGCAGCGAGAATAGTGCACGTATGGACGTGGTGGCGGTGGTGATCGGGATCGCGATGTTCGCGATCCTGCTCGCGATAATCGAGGGGATCGACAGGATATGAGTACGCCTCCGATGGGCGCATTCATCGCGCACATGAGCGGCGCCGACTTCTTCGGTCTGGTTGTCACTGTGCTGATCATCGCCTACCTCTTTTACGCTCTCATCCGCGGAGAGAAGCTCTAGGCGATGACCTTCTACGGCTGGCTGACGATCGTGCTGTTCGCGATCATCCTCACCGTGCTCGCGCTGCCGCTGGGTAGCTACCTGGCGAGGGTGTATACCGGTCAGCGGGTATTCCTGACGCCGCTGTTTGCGTGGCCGGAGCGGATCCTCTACCGGATCCTGCGGGTGAACCCGAAACTCGAGCAGGACTGGAAGGCGTACGCGAAAAGCCTGATCGTCTTTTCACTCGCAGGGTGGCTGTTGCTGTACGCGATCCTGCGCACCCAGGACGCCTTCTGGGTGCCTCACGCGCTCAACCCGCTCGGCTACCACTCACCTTCGTGGAACGTGACGTTCAACGTCGCCTCGTCGTTCATGACCAACACCAATTGGCAGTTCTACAGCGGCGAGACTACGATGAGCTACCTCAGCCAGATGGTGGGGCTGACGGTGCAAAACTTCCTCTCCGCCGGCGTCGGGATCGTCGTGGCGGTCGCGCTGGTGCGCGGGCTCATCGGGCGCTCGGGCAAGAGTCTCGGCAACTTCTGGGAGGACATCGTGCGCACGATCCTCTACGTGCTGGTGCCGCTGTCGGTGCTCGTCGCGCTCGTGCTCGCCTCCCAAGGAGTGATCGCCAATCTCTCCAATTACTTGATCGTGCACACGATCACCGGCCTGCAGCAGACGATCGCGATGGGACCGGTCGCCTCGCAGCACTCGATCATGCTGCTCGGCACCAACGGCGGCGGCTTCTTCAACACCAACGCGGCGCACCCCTTCGAAAACCCGACGCAGTTCACCAATTTCTTCGAGATGCTGTGCGTGCTGATCATCCCGGCGGCGCTGGTGTTCATGTATGGCCGCATGACCGGCAACCGCCGCCAGGGGTATGCGATCTACGGCGTGATGATGTTCATGTTCCTCGGCGCCGTGTGCGTCGCCTACATCGCCGAGGCGCACGGCTCGCCCGCGCAGCACGCCGCCGGCCTGCACACCGGCGTGATCCACGGCTCCGGCGGTGGCAACATGGAAGGCAAGGAGCAGCGTTTCGGGATCGCCGGCTCCGCCCTGTTCGACGTCGTCACCACCGTCACCTCGTGCGGCGCCGTCAACAGCGCACTCGAGTCGTTCACCGGCATCGGCGGCGCCGTGCCGTTCGCCAACCTCTCCGCCAGCGAGGTGATCTTCGGCGGCGTCGGCACGGGGCTGTACTCGATCCTGCTGTACGTGCTGCTGGCGGTGTTCATCGGCGGGCTGATGGTGGGGCGCACGCCGGAGTGGCTGGGCAAGAAGCTGGAGGCGCGCGAGATCAAGCTCGCCGGCCTCGGCATCCTGATCACGCCGCTGGCCGCGCTGTTCTGCACGGCGCTGGCGACCGCCAGCAAATCCGGACGGGCGTCGATCGCCGAAGTGGCGCTCTCCAAGAGCGGCGGCAACACGCCCCAGGGCTTCTCCGAGACCTTCTACGCATATCTCTCGCAGGCCAACAACAACGGCTCGGCGTTCGCCGGCTACACCGGCTACGTGCAGCCCGCCGCCGGCAACATCGGCGCCCACGGCATCACCTTCGCCGACATGCTCGGCGGCTTCGACATGATGTTTGCGCGCTACGCGCCGATCCTGTTCGCGCTCGCCGTCGCCGGCGCGCTGGCGGGCAAGCGCGTCACGCCCGCGGGTCTCGGCACGATGCGCACCGACAATCCCACCTTCGCGGTGCTGCTGATCGGCGTGATCGTGCTGGTCGGCGCGCTCACCTTCTTCCCCGCCCTGCTGCTCGGCCCGATCGTGCAGGGTCTCACCGGACACCTCTACTGAACGCTCACCGGACACCCTCTACTGAACGTATTCAAATCCAGCGCTGCGTATAACCATAGATATACGGTCTTCAAAAAGTCGACACGAACATTCTGCCACCCTCTGAAATGAAACGCGACATCGTCACCTCGATCATCGGCATCATCGTTTTCACGATCCTGCTCGGGCTGGTCTACCCGCTCGCGATCACCGGCATCAGCCAGGTCGCCTTCCCCGGCGACGCCAACGGACAGCGGATCAAGCTCGACGGCAGGGTTGTCGGCTCGAAGCTGATCGGCCAGAGCTTCGCCTCCCCGGTGATCGGCAAGAACGGCAAGCCTGAGGAAAAGGAAGAAGAACTCGTCACCGAACCCGACCCGCGCTACTTCCAGACGCGCCCCTCGGCCACCGAAGACGGGGCCGACAACGCCGCCGCCAGCACCTTCTCCAACCACGGGCCCAACAGCGTGAAGACCAAGGAAGCCAACGAAGAAAACATCAAGGCCTATCTCGAATTGAACAAAAACCCGACAACCAAGGCCGAATACGACCCGGGTCTGACCGTGGCGAAGATCCCGGTCGACGCCGTCAACAGCTCCGCCTCCGGCCTCGACCCGGAAATCTCACAGGCCAACGCCTGGATTCAGGCGCATCGCGTCGCGGCTGTGCGCCACCTCTCGCTCGCCACGGCGGATGGCCTGATCTCCAAGTACACCTCCGGTCGCGGCCTCGGCTTCTCCGGCGAACCGGGAGTGAACGTGCTGCAACTCAACCTCGCCCTCGACCGCCTCACCGGAGCCAGCAGCTGATGTCCACGATGCCCGCCACCCACGAACGCCAGGCGATCTCGCTGTTCCAGCGCGACATCGCCGTGCGTGCGCTGATCGACAGCCTCAAGAAGCTCGACCCGCGCGTGCAGATCCGCAACCCCGTGATGTTCGTAGTCGAGGTCGGCGCGGTGATCACCACCGTCACCTGGCTGATCCAGGCGTTCGGCGGCAAGCCGCTCGGCGGCGGCCACGAGCCGGCGTGGTACACGTTCACGATCGCCTTCTGGCTGTGGCTGACGGTGATCTTCGCCAACATGGCCGAGGCGTTCGCCGAGGGACGCGGCCGCGCGCAGGCGGACACGCTGCGCTCGATGCGCAAGGAGACCGTCGCCACGATGCGCGACGGCACCACCAAGGCCGCCTCCGAGTTGACCCGCGGCGACGTGGTGGTGGTGGAGGCGGGCGAGCTGATCCCCGGCGACGGCACCGTGATCGAGGGGATCGCCACGGTCGACGAGTCGGCGATCACCGGCGAGTCGGCGCCGGTGATCCGCGAGTCGGGCGGTGACCGCTCCGCGGTCACCGGCGGTACGCGCGTCACCTCGGATCGGATCGTCGTCGAAATCACCCAGGAGCCGGGGCACTCGTTTCTCGACCGCATGATCGCGCTGGTCGAGGGCGCCGAGCGGCGCAAGACGCCCAACGAGATCGCGCTCAACATCCTGCTGGCCGCGCTGACGTTGATCTTCATGATCGTCGTCGCCACGCTGCGCCCGTTCGGCCTGTTTGCCGGCACGGCAATCTCCGAGACGACGCTGATCGCGCTGCTGGTGGCGCTGATCCCCACCACGATCGGCGCGCTGCTGTCGGCAATCGGGATCGCCGGCATGGACCGCCTCGTGCGACGCAACGTCCTCGCCCTCTCCGGCCGCGCGGTGGAGGCGTCGGGCGACGTTGACGTGCTGCTGCTCGACAAGACCGGCACGATCACGATCGGCAATCGTCTGGCCTCGGAATTCATCCCGATGCCGGGCGTGGCCGAGTCCGACCTGGCCGAGGCGGCGCAGCTCTCCTCGCTCGCCGACGAGACACCCGAGGGACGCTCGATCGTGGTGCTCGCCAAGCAGTACGGTCTGCGCGAGCACGACATGAGCACTCTGAACGCCAACTTCGTGCCGTTCACCGCGCAAACGCGCATGAGCGGCGTCGACTACGACGGCCAGCAGCTGCGCAAGGGGGCAGGCGACGCGATCGTCGAGTTCGTCACCAACGAGGGCGGCTCGCCGCCGCCGGAGCTGCAGGCGCAGCTCGACCGCATCGGCCGCGAGGGCGGCACCCCGCTGGCGGTCGCGCGCGACAGCCAGGTGCTGGGCGTGATCTACCTCAAGGACACGATCAAGGAGGGGATGAAGGTCCGCTTCGACCACCTGCGCGCGATGGGCATCAAAACCGTGATGGTCACCGGCGACAACCGCCTCACGGCGGCCAAGATCGCCGAGGAGTCGGGCGTCGACGACTTCCTCGCCGAAGCCACGCCCGAGGCGAAGCTGGCGCTGATCCGCGAGCAGCAGGCCGACGGGCGGCTGGTGGCGATGACGGGAGACGGCACCAACGACGCCCCGGCGCTGGCACAGGCCGACGTGGGCGTGGCGATGAACACCGGCACGCAGGCGGCGCGCGAGGCGGGCAACATGGTCGACCTCGACTCCAACCCGACCAAGCTGATCGAGATCGTGGAGGTGGGCAAGCAGCTGCTGATCACGCGCGGCGCGCTCACCACCTTCTCGATCGCCAACGACGTCGCCAAGTACTTCGCGATTTTGCCGGCGATCTTCATCAGCACCTACGCGACCAGCACGGGTGGCAAGGGTCCTCTGCACGTGCTCAACATCATGAATCTCGGCACGCCCGAATCGGCGATCGTCTCGGCGATCATCTTCAACGCGATCGTCATCCCGCTGCTGATCCCGCTGTCGCTGCGCGGCGTGCGCTACCGCCCGATCGGCGCCAGCGCGCTGCTACGGCGCAACCTCTTGATATACGGCCTCGGCGGCATCATCGCGCCGTTCATCGGCATCAAGCTGATCGACCTGATCGTGCACAACCTGCTGGGAGCCTGAACCTCCCCCATCGGGGGATCCCGGGCGGCCTGTGAGGGCCGGACGGAGGGGGGCTTGAAGGTCCACCAGCTCAAAGCAGCGCGCCACCGCGCCGCGCACCAACTCGAGGTCGAAGCCGAGGTCGATCAGCGAGTCGCCGCCCTGAAAGGCGCGCTCGGCCAGCAAAAACAGCGCCAGCAGCGTGCCGGCGGAGAAGCTGTGCGCCACGGCGGCCAGCACCACCACAGCGATCGGCCCGAGGTTGGCGGCCGCGCCGGCGCCATAGCGGTTGGCCGCTTCCAGCCAGCCGAGACGCACCTCGCGCCGGCGCACGCGCGACACCGCCTCGTGGAAGCGCCCTGCCGCCGCGAGGTGCGCCGCCCTTGCCGCGCCGTGCGCCGCCCTTGCCGCGCCGTGCGCCGCCCTTGCCGCGCCGTGCGCCGCCCTTGCCGCGCCGTGCGCCGCCCTTGCCGCGCCGTGGCCCTCCGCGTCGGGCCCGGCCGAGGCCGCGTGGCCTGATCCGGCTCGTGCCGCGTCGCCGCGCTCCAGCCGGGCCGACAGCTCGGCGGCGAGAGTGTGGCTCATGGCCTCCAGTGCCTCCTGGCGCCGCTCGGCGGCCGGTCCCAGCGGCGCCTGCGAGCGGCGTGCGATGAGACCGGTCAGCGCGATCAGCGCCGCGCCGTACAGCGCCGCCGGCGGGTACAGCACGGCGAGCGTCACCAGCGCCGACACCAGCTCGAACAGGCCGATCACGGCCGTGTCCAGCGGCGCCACCACCACGTCCTGGAGTGCTTGCGCGTCAGACACAAAACGCGACGCGGCGCCGGCCAGCTCCGGCGCGCTCGCCGGCGGGCGCGTCTGCAGCCCCTTGAACATCAGCATCCGCAACTCGCGGTACAGCGTGCCCACGGCCTGCGCGAAGAAGCCGTCGGAGAGCGCGAAGCACAGCGCTTCCAGCAGCAGTGCCGCGACGATCAACGCCGCGGCCGGGGCCGCCGCCAGCGCGGCCGCACCGGCGTGGTGGCCGCCGGCGAGATCGTCGATCAGCGCTCCAAACGCCAGCGGCGGCACGAGGCCGAGCAGCGCGCCGAGCGCGGTGAGAGCAACCATCCCCAGCAGCGCGCGGCGCGCGGGAAGCGTCAGCGCCAGCAAACGCCGCCAGGGGATGGCTGCTCGACGAACCGAAAACAAGGCTGCCTATTTCTTTTTGCTGGAGCCTTTCTTGCCTTTTTTGGAGCTCTTCTTTTTTTTCTTGCTGGAGTCGAAAGCCATGTCGCGTCACCCCCTTCCGCTGGAGTGTTTCCCTCAGCGGCACACCTCACAAGCATGCCTCAGCGGCACACAGTAGGAAACCATCCATTTGGCGGACATGGTCACTTCGTGAACGGTTTGTTAAGGACGACGCTGCCCGCGTGCCTCCAGTGCCATCGCCTGCGCCACCTGCTCGCGCAGCGCCCGCAATTCGCGCTGGCGCACCAGCACCCAGATCGCCAGCGCCACCACAACCGCCAGCCCCACGAAGCCCAGCAGCGCGCCGACTTTGGCGAGCGTGCCCGCCGCCGCCGCCGCGGGGGGCGGCAGTTTGAAGCCGCGGGGGGCGCTCGCGCCGGCGTGGAAGGCGGTGGCGCTGCCGATCACCGGATGCGTCTGCTCGGCGATCGCCAGCATCTGCTGCGGGGAGAGGTTGTTGGTGAGCGTGTTTTCGATCCAGTACGCCGCGCCGCCTTCGCGCCAGGCGATCGTCTTGAGGTGTTCGCCGTCGTAATACAGGCTGTCCGTGCGCCCCCCCACGGGGATTTCCTGGGTCGGGTGGCTCAGCAGCGGCGAGTCGGTCCAGCTGCTCCCCTGGATGTCGTAGAACTGCCCCAGTTCGCCCTGGTCGACGACGATCACGTAGCTCGGGAACAGTTGCCCGCCGGGGCCGCGGATGTCGTAACGGCGCACCGTGTCCGGTTCGGATTCGCCGCTCACCGCCTGCGCGCGCGGCGCCTGCACGGCGAACGGCAGGCGTGGCGCGATCGCGCGCGCTTCGGCGAGCGTGGCCCCGGAGGTGGGCGACAGCCCCAGCGATGGCGCGGGCGCTGGAGCGCGAGGGGACGTGTGCCGGTGTGAGGTGTGCGCGGGACGCCCCACACCGTGCAGCCGGTGTGGGGCGATCGCGGCGGTGCCGCTCAGGAACGAGTGCACCGCTTCCTGGATCTCCTGCGGCGTGGCGGTGTCGTAGGTCGCGTGCAGTTCGACGTGGAACGGCACCTGGCGCACCGGCTTGCCGGCCGATTCGACCAGCAGCTCCAGCAGCTGCAACACCTGCGCTTCGCTGCGGAGGTCGGTTTCCACCGCCTTGCCGATGACGTGCTCAAACTTTTCCCGATTTTCAAAGAGCGTCGGGCCGTACTCGGCCTTCACCGCGAGCAGGAAGCGCTGGTCGCGGGCGTCGCGGATCAGCGAGGTGCTTTCGTGGCGGTTGGCCACGAATTCGAGCGCTTCCTCTCCGCACAGCCGCTGGTAGCCGGGCTGCAAGTTGATTTCGAAGTACTGTTCGCCGCCCGGTTCGTTGATGTGGTGGTAGCGCTTGTCGACGGTGATGTACACGCATCCCATTTCGTCGACGGCGCGCTTGAACCGTTTGAAGTTGGTGACAAACACCAGGTTGGGTGTGATGCCGATGTCTTTGGTGAGCGTTTCCACCATCAGCTTCACGCCGCCGGACGTCGTTTTGCCGCTTTCCTCATAGCCGAACGTATACGCCGAGTTGATCCGGTTTTCTTCCAGCTGCCCGTTCAGCCGCGTGAACGGCACCCGCAGCTCGCGCGGGATCGACAGCATCGAGATCGTCGGCTTGCTGGGGTCGATCCGCACCAGCAGCATCTCGTTGGAGTGCGGCAGCACTTCCCCGTAGGGGTTGCTTTTCGGCGGCGGCCGTTCGTCGTTGCCCACCAGCAGCAGCGTCTCCGGCGCACCGCTTGCCGCCGCCGGCAGGATGTCGCTCGACACCTTCACCGCCTTGTTTTGGCGCAGTGCCGCCACCACCTTGCTCACCTCGTTGCGCGCCAGCAGCGCGCTGGCGGCGCCCACCAGCAGCACGATTCCCAGCCCGCCCGCGAGCACGCGTCCCGCCAGCCACCACGGGCGGCGCGGGGGCTCTGGAGGAATCGGGGGCAGGGGCGGCGTCGCGCGCGGCGGTCTCCCCACCGGCGGTGGTGTGGCGATAGCGCTCACGCACCCCACCGCCGCTTGGCCGGCGGCCGGGTCGCGTCGGCGCGCGGCGCGTCGGCGGCGATCTGCATCGGTTGCTCAGGCTACCGAGGCTGCGAGCGAATGGGCCGCTCCGGTGGCGTCCGACGCCCGGTCGTAACCTCGAGCGTGCGGCGCAGAATGTGCGTCCGGGCGCGATCCCCGGCAGCCTCGCCGATCCTGACGAGATCGACGAGCGAGGCGACGGCGACGGCGACGGCGACGTCCAGGCCCTTATCGATCTGCAGCGTCGTGGCGTCCCGGCGCAGATCTCGATAGCCGCCCGTCCCCGCGGGCGCGGGCACGACGACGAGCTCGGTTCCAAACGCATCCAGGTTCCAGCGTTTGACGGCCTCGTGGGTGTTGCTGGGACCGTGCGTGCCAAGCCCACGGCCGGCGACAATCGCGCGGAGAAGCGGCTGTTGCTGGTTGGCCCCGGGCACGATCGTCACACTGCCGCCGCCGGGCAACAGCGGAGAGGCGCGAAGCAGCTCGGCGAGCTCGCCGATCAGCACATAGCTCATGCCCGACTCGTTAAGGATGCGCAGCACGCCGATCGGGTCCCGAGGTTGCTGGTCCTCACCTCGCTGGGTCTGCGAACGGCGCGCTTCGGCCGCCTTGCGCAGTGCGCGAGCCAGTCGCCGGGCCGGCGGCATGGCAAGCGCCCTGGCGATTGCGCGGTCATGGTCAGTGTCGGCCCGCGCGAGGCCGAGCGTCAGTTCGAGATCGCATGCGGCGATCAGCTGCCGCAGCCGCTCCAGCGACGGCGTGACGCGGCCGCGCTCGTAGCGTGCGATCTCCTGCTGTCTGACGCCTGCGCGCGTGGCCAGCTCACGTTGTGTGAGGCCGGAGCGCCGACGGGCCTCGATGATGAGATTGGCGCTGAACATGCCAACCACACTACAACAACATATTTGTTGTCGGTTTGTTGACGACAGGGCTGTACGATGACCGCCTCGTCACCGCATCCTACCATTCTTCGACAACACATCTGTTGTCACTCGTTGGTTGGTCTCGCAATTTCGTGATGCATCGATCGGCGCGCTTTGCCGGTGTCGGCGGCTGCCAGCGGAGTCTGTGTTGCGCCGGATAGTCTCCCCCCGATGAGAGGCTGGCTGCCGCTGCCCTCCGCGTGGCGCCGGGAGGCGCTGCGCACGAACCTGTGGCTGGTGCCGACGGTCGAGATCGTGCTGGCGGTCGCGCTGTTCGCGGGCACCCACGCGCTCGATCGGGCCGCATACGACGGGACGATCCAGTTTCCGTCGTGGGTGATCAGCGGCACCGCGGACGCCGCCCGCCAGATCCTCACCGCGATCGCGGCAGCCGTGATCACCGTGGTGACGCTGGTGTTCTCGATCACGATCGTCACGCTGACACTCGCCTCCACCCAGTTTGGGCCGCGGATGCTGCGCAACTTCATCCGCGACCGCATCACCCAGATCACGCTGGGGACGTATGTGGCGACGTTCGTGTACGCGATCCTGGCGCTCGTCTCGATCGGGCCGGGCGCGCACGGGGAATTCGTTCCGCACCTGTCGATCACGGTGACGATGGGGCTGGTGCTGGTGGATGTGGCGGTGCTGGTGCTGTTCATCAACCACATCGCCAAGTCGATCCAGCTGCCGCAGGTGATCGCCGGCATCGCCGGCGACCTCGCGCGGGCGCTCGAGCTCGAAGCCGGGGTGTCGGCGGCTGCCGACACGCTCAAGACGGGGCCGTCGCTGGCGGAGATGCTGGCGCGGCTGGAGGAGGAGAGCGGCGTCGTGCGCGCGCCGCGCAGCGGTTACCTGCAGTTCGTGCGCGTGGACCGGCTGATCGAGATCGCCGCCAGCGGGCACGCGGTGATCCGCCTGCTGCACCGGCCGGGGCACTTCGTCACCGAGGGCGAGCCGCTGGCGCAGGTGTGGCCGGCCGGCGCCGCGCCCGGCGTCGCGCGGGCGCTGGGCGGCGCGCACGCCACCGGCCCCCACCGGACGCTCACGCAGGACCCCTCGTTCGCCGTGGACCAGCTCGTGGAGATCGCGATCCGCGCGCTGTCGCCGGCCGTCAACGACACGTTCACGGCGCTGGCCTGCGTCGACTGGCTGGGCGACGGGCTGAGCAAGATCGCGCAGCACTGGCAGCCGGCGACGTTGCACCGCGACCGCGCCGGGCGCGTGCGCGTGATCACCGTCAACATCGGCTTCCGCCGGCTGGTGGAGCGCGCCCACGAGAAGATTCGCCAGGCCAGCCGCGGGATGCCGGCCGTGATGATCCGCCAGCTCGACGTGCTCGCCCGCGTGATCTCGCAGGCCGCTTTGCCCGAGCAGCGCGAGGTGCTGCTGGAGCAGGCGGAGATGATCATGCGCGGCTGCGAGGAGTCGGTGCCCGAGGAGAAAGACCGCGCCGACGTGCGCCACCGTTACGAGGCGGTGCTGGCGGTCGCCGAGTAGCGCGACGCCGGCGCGTCGCCGAGCGTGCCGGCCGTCGAGTAGCGCGTCGCCGGAGCGTCGCCGAGCGTGCGGCCGCCAGGTGCACGACAATGGGGCCATGCCAGGCGAGCGCGGTCACCTGAAGGTCTTCATCGGGATGGCCGCCGGCGTGGGCAAGACGTTTCGCATGCTGCAGGAGGGCCAGGCCGAGGCGGAGGCCGGCCGCGACGTGGTGGTCGGCTATTTGGAGCCGCACGGACGCATGGAGACCGTCGCCCAGGCGGAGGGCCTGGAGGTGGTGCCGCGCCGGCGGGTGCGCTATCGCGACACCGAGATCGAGGAGATGGACCTGCCGGCGGTGCTGGCGCGCGCGCCGGAGCTGGCGCTGATCGACGAGCTGGCGCACACCAATGCGCCGGGAGTGGAGCACGAGAAGCGCTACGAAGACGTGCGCGACGTGCTGGAGGCCGGCATCGACGTGTACTCGACCGTGAACGTGCAACACCTGGAGAGCCTCAACGATCAGGTGACGCAGCTGACGGGCGTGCGCGTGCGCGAGACGATCCCCGACGCGGTGCTGTCGGCGGCCGACGAGACGGTGCTGGTGGACATCACGCCGGAGGCGCTGATCGGCAGGCTGCGCGCCGGCAAGGTGTACGCGCCGGAGCGGGTGCAGGCGGCGCTCAGCAACTTCTTCAAGATCGAGAACCTGGCGGCGTTGCGCGAGACGGCGTTGCGCCAGGTGGCGGAGGGCGTGGAGCTCGAGCGTCGCGGCCGTGAGACCTCCGCCTCGCGCTGGCGCGAGGACAGCCTGGTGGCGCGCGCCGCGCCGCAGGTGATCTCCGAGCGGCTGCTGGCGCTGGTGACGCCCACGCCGCGCTCGCAGCGGGTGGTGCGCCGCGCGTGGCGCTCGGCGCAGCGGCTGGGCGCCGAGCTCGACCTGCTGGTGGTGCGCTCGCCGGGTGCCACCCCCACCCGCGAGGAACGCGAGCAGTTGGAGGCGCTGCGGCGTCTGGCCTCGGTGCTCGGCGCGCACCTGTTGATCGAGGAGGCCGACGACGTCGCCGACACCACCATCCGCGTGGCGCGGGGCCGGGGCACCACCTACATGCTGATGGGCACGCCCAGACCGCGCAACGCCTGGCGGCGCCTCACCCAGCCGGCGCTGCCGTTCCAGCTGATGAAAGGCCTGCCGGGCGTCGACCTGCGGTTCGTGGCCGACCGCACGCTGCTGCCCTCGGGCGAGAGCGTCGAGGAGGAGGGGGCGGCGTTGTGATGTGTTTCATCTGCACTCCAACCATCGCGCTCGCGGGGAACGGCGTTGCTGGGGGTGGGGCCCGGTGAGCCCGCTCGCCGCGATCCTGATCCTCCTTGCGCTGGCAGCCGGCGCCGGCGCGGCGCTGGCGTGGGAGCGCCGGCGGCGCGAGCGCGCGCTGCGCGGCTCCGAGCGGGTGCGCCGGATCGCCTTCCCGTTCACCGGCGAGGGCCTCTCCGAGCAGGCGCTGGCGGCCGCGCTGCGGTTGGCGCGCGCGGAGAAGGCCACGCTGATGCCGGTGTACCTGGCGCTGGTGCCGCTGCGCCTCTCGGTGGACGTGCCGCTGCAGTCGGAGTGCGACGTGGCGCTGCCGATGCTGGAGACGATCGAGCGCCGCGCCGCCCGTGCCGAAGTCCCCGTCGACTCCCGCATCGAGCGCGGCCGCACCGTCCGCCACGCGCTGCGCGAACTCGCCGCGCACGAGCGCTTCGACCGGATCGTGGTCGCCGCCGGCGCCGACAGCTCCGGCGAGGGCTTCACCCCCGAGGCCGTCGCCTGGCTGCTCAGCAACGTTCCCGGCGAGGTGATCGTGATGCGCGCCGCGGAGTCGGGGCCGGCGGGGACGAAGGGTTTGCAGCAGGGCGCGGGGGAGGCGCCCGACGCAGGCTCGCACAAGGAATTGCAGGCAGAGCGGGCGGCGTCGCCGCAACCTCCGAGCGCCTAGCCTGTTGGGATGAACATGCTCCGATCTCTACTCCGTCGCCGCTCCACGATCCTGCTGGCGCCCCTGCTGGCACTTGTGCTCGTCGCGCCAAGCACCGCGCAGAAGGCGCAAGTCCACGGCTACTGGTTCATGACCGGCATCAGCGACTCGCGCGAAGAGATGTTTGGCAACTCGCTGTGGAAACAGTTGCACACGAAGGTTTCGCGGCTGGTGACGCCCTACGACGTGGCGGTGCGCCCGTACGACCTGCATCAGGCCACCACGTGGATCCACGACGCGGAAGCCAACCACCAGAAAATCCTGGTGGCGTTTTACCACTCCGAGTACATCAAAATGCACCTGCCGAGCGTGGCCGCCTACAAGAAGGACGTGGCGAAGTTCATCAAGCTGTTCCCCCATATCCGCGAATACCAGGCGTGGGACGAGGCCAACCGCGGCTATGTAAGCGACGGCAGCGCCTCGTTCGTCAGCCCCTCGGCGACGCTCGACGCCCAGTACTACCAGGCGCTGAAGCGCGATTGCGCGCGGTGCACGGTGGTGGGCCTCGACGTGCTCGACAACCAGGTGATCGGTCCGACGGTGCAGTACATCGACGAATTCAAGCGCGAGGTGGGACGCCTGAAAACGGTGATGCCCCACGTGTGGGGCCTGCACGACTACTCCGACCTCAACCACTTCGAAAGCTGGCGCACGCACGATCTCGCCGCCGACCTGGGCGGCGAAGTGTGGCTGACGGAGACCGGCGGGATCGTGAAATTCACCGGTGACAGCGCGCTCCTCAACCGCAACGGCGCCGGCTTGCGGCGCGCGGCGCGCGTGCTGAAGTACATGTTCGGCGTGGCCGCCTCGACTCCGCGGGTCAAGCGCGTGTACATCTACAACTGGGTGGGCGGCACCGCCTCCACCCGCTTCGACGCCGGCTTGATGAACGCCCGCTTCAAGCCGCGGCCGGGGTATGTGGTGGTGTGCAAGGAACTACGTGCCGCGCACTGCAACGTGAAGACCGTCAACAACTGAATCGGCCACCACGTCGCCGGTTGGCTCCGCTGGGGCGTTGCGAAAGAGCCGCGCCACCGCCAGCGCCAGCAGTCCGAAGCCGCACGCCAGCGGCACCAGCGCGCGCAGCGGGTAGGGGCCGAAGTAGGCGCCCTTGGCGAGCGCCTTGCGGTCGCCGGAGTGCAGGATGTCCAGCAGCGCCGAGTGGTCGAGGCCAAACAGCGTGGGCGCGAGCGCGGCATACAGCGCCCAGCCGGCGAGCGTCAGCAGGCCGGCGCGCAGCGCGCGACTGGTGAGGGGCACGCGCGGTGTGACGTACACGGCCAGCGCGATCGCGGCGAGCGCGGGGACGAGGAACACCCAGATCTCCCCCCAGCCGCGGCCGAAGCCGTAGGCGGTGGCGATCGTCGGCTGGAAGTAGCCCTGCAGCAGGTGGCGCATCCAGCTGACGGTCTCGGTCTCATACCCGATCAACGGGTGGGCGATGGCGGCCAGCGTGGAGCACGCGATCGACACCGCCGCCAGCGCGATCGTGGGCCCCGGCCAGCGCTTGAACGCGATTGCCAGCGGGAGCGCCAGGAACGGGAGCGTGGTGCCGAGGAAGCGGGGGCCGGGCGAGCCGCCGCCGAACGGCAGGTAGTAGCCGGAGTTGTAGGCGAGGTAGAGCACGCCCACGGCGCCGATCACGAGCGCCTCGGCGCGGGCGCCGCGGCGGTGGAGCGCAACCGCGCCGAGCGCGCCCATGACGAGCACCGGCGCCAGCGTGAAGAGGCCGCGCGAGTCGCCCAGCAGCGTGGCCGCCACGCGCAGCGAGGGGGCGGTGATGCCGAAGAAGCCCTTGTGCTGCTGGGGGACGTTGGCGTAGGCCACGTGCGTGAGCGAGTGGAAGGCGGCGAGGTTGTACAGCGTCAGCGGCACCAGGCCGACAACGATGCCCGCCACATACGCGGCTGGACGGCCCAGCGCGCGCATGACGGCGCGTGCGTCCCGCCGTGTGGGCGCCGCTTGCATGTCGCGCCGCGGCCACCAGAGGCCGCGGGCGCGGGGGTGCGACAGCAGGTAGATCCCCAGCACGCCGCCGAGGATCGCCAGCGGGTACTCGGAGGAGATCGCATAACCGATCGCCAAACCGGCGGCGCCGCACAGCCACGCGCGCGGCGGGCCGTCGCGCTCGCGCATCAGCATCACGAACGCGGCGAAGCCGAGGAACGCGGTGAAGATATGCGAAAACAGCAGCGTGGAGAGCGTGATCGCCAGCGTGCCCAGGCCCAGCGTCACCGCCGTCGCTGTGCCGAAGCCCGGCTGCAGCCGTTCTGCCGCGTACCACACCAGCACCAGCAGCAACATGCCGGGCAGCACGTTGCCCCACAGCCCCACCAGGTAGATCAGCTCGTCTTCGCGCGGCTCCGCCACCGATTCGCGCGCCCACTGCCGCGCGCCGACCCCGTTGAGGACGGTGTACCAGGGGAGCACGAACAGCGCCAAGCCGGGGGCGCGCGCCGAATACCAGTGGCCGCGGTAGTACACCTTGTCGCCAGTGTTCCGCGCGTAGGGATCGATGTGGGTCTGTTCGTGGTAGAGCGCCTGCACCAGGTCGTAGTGCGAGGTCTGGTTCCAGGAGTAGTCCTCGATCAGCGTCGCGTAGGAGAGGCCCACGAGCAGCACCGCGACCAGCGCCAGGCGCCGCCTCCGTCGGGCCGCTGTGCGCTTGGTGGGGATCGGCTGAGGATATAGGCGGGGTTGGGGCAGGGCGCCCCTTGCTCGACGCGCGAACGCCCCGCCGGGCGGGATTCGCCCCTCAGCCTTCGCCGAAGATCGCCGCGAACAGCTCGCCGGTGGGGAGTTGGCCGATGTCGAGTGCCTGTGAGCTCAACTCCTCTGGGGGGGCGATGACATCGACTTGGAGGTAGACCCCGTTCGCGCCGTCGCGGTGGACGACCGCATGTCGCGCCTGGAGATCCACCACCCAGTACTCCTCGACCGCGCCCGCGTACAGGTCCGGCTTCAGCTCCAGGCCGCGTTCCTTGGAGGAGAGCGCGACCTCGATTACGAGCAGCGCTCGTGAAGGATGCTCATGGCGCGGCGCGGGGCGCTCAAAGATCATCAGGTCGGGCTCGGGCTCAGAAGTGCCGATCGTCAGCGCCCCGCAGATCCTGAGCTGATAGCGCACTTGGTCCAATCGGACCGCGATCCACTCCATCAGCCACTGTATGGCGTTCTCGCGTTCGGGGCTCTTCGGGCTCATGTCCAGCAGCAGACCATCGATCAGCTCGAACCGCGCGCCTTCGTCGAGCCCACCGCACTTGACCAGCCGGTGGTATTCCTCGATTGAGAGCCTGTGTAGCTCAGGAGGCGATGCGGCGAGCGTTGCCACAGTGAACAATCTACAGGATCGACTACAGACATTCGTCTTCAACAGCTTACTCATCCAGCCGGTCGCGCCGAGGTGGCTCGTGCGCTTCGCTACGATCGCTCAAGGATGCGAGTCCTCGTTGTGGGAGCCGGCGGTGTAGGCGCTGCGTTCGCGGCGATCGCGCAGCGGCGGCCGGCGTTTGAGCAGGTGACGCTTGCCGACGTCTCGCTCGAGCGGGCGCAGGCGGTGGTGGCGCGGCTGGGCGAGGCCGGCGCTGGCACAGCGAGCGGCTCCGGGGGCGGTCCAGCAGCGGGCGGCGTGGCTGGCGGCGCACGTTTCGCCGCCGAGCCGGTAGACGCCTCCAGCCGCGAGCAGCTGGTGGCGTTGATCGCGCGCGTGCGGCCGGACGCGGTGCTGAACGCGTGCGACCCCCGCTTCAACGAGTCGATCTTCGGCGCCTGCTTCGACACGCGCGTGACCTATCTCGACATGGCGATGACGCTCTCCAAGCCCCACCGGCAGCGCCCGTACGAGCTGCCGGGGGTGATGCTCGGCGAGCACCAGCTCTCCCAGCACCAGCAGTGGGAGCAGGCTGGGCTGCTGGCGCTGGTGGGGATCGGCGTGGAGCCGGGACTGTCGGACGTCTTCGCGCGCTACGCCGCCGACGAGCTGTTCTCGCAGGTCGGGCAGGTGGGTGTGCGCGACGGCGCCGACCTGGTGGTGGAGGGCTACGACTTCGCGCCCACCTTCTCGATCTGGACGACGATCGAGGAGTGCCTCAACCCGCCGCTGATCTGGGAGCGCGAGCGCGGCTTCTACACCACGCCGCCGTTCTCCGAGCCGGAGGTGTTCGAGTTCCCCGAGGGGATCGGCGCGGTGGAGTGCGTGAACGTGGAGCACGAGGAGGTGGTGCTGATCCCGCGCTGGGTGGCGTGCCAGCGGGTGACGTTCAAGTACGGGTTGGGGGAGGAGTTCATCGGTGTGCTGCGCACGCTGCACAAGCTCGGCCTCGACTCCACCGAGCCGGTGTCGGTGCGTGGCACGCCGGTGTCCCCGCGCGATGTGGTGGCGGCCGCGCTGCCCGATCCGGCGACGCTTGGCGAGCGGATGAGCGGACGCACCTGCGCCGGCACGTGGGTGACCGGCACCGGGCCCGACGGCAACCCGCGCGCGACCTACCTCTACCACGTGGTGGACAACGAGTACACGATGCGCGAGTACGGCAGCCAGGCGGTCGTGTGGCAAACCGCGATCAACCCTGTGGTGGCGCTGGAGCTGCTCGACGCGGGCACCTGGCGCGGCACCGGCGTGCTCGGTCCGGAGGCGTTCCCGCCCGGCCCGTTCCTGGAGCGCCTCGCTGCGTTCGGCTCGCCGCACGGCCAGCGCGAGGAAACGGTGTAGCTCAACGACCCGTTCGCAAGCTACGGGCGGGTCCCTGGAGAAGACATCGGGCAGTGCACGTGGTATGCGGGCTGGGATGAGGCCGGCCCCCTTCCGCTTCACCGAATAGGCCCTCGTATCTCGGACACGACAGATTCCGCCTCTGCCCCAGGGCAGCTTTGAAAACTCTCAGAATTCCACGCGCTCGGGAACCGGCCCGGTCGGCGGCGGCTGCTCCAGCAGCCCCGGCGGCGCGGTTTCGGTTTTGCGCGCGAAGAACTCTTTGAAGTAGGGGCGCGAAAGCAGCATGATCACCGCGCCCAGCAGCATCCCGCCGATACCCATCCACAGCGGCAGCGTGATGCCGAGAATCGGCTTGGATTCGACGTTTTTGGTTTCTGAGTAGTAGAACGCCGCCTTGATGCCGATCGCGAACAGCATCAGGCCGCCCAGGAGCGGACCGATGCCCAGCAGCAGCAGGTTGCGCGTGCTCTCTTTCAGCTCGCGACGGAAGTACCAGGCGCACGCCACGCCGGTGAAGCCGTAGTAGAAGCAGATCGGGAAGCCGATCGCGGTGAGCGAGTCGGAGAGCACGCTTGCGGAGAGCAGCAGCAGGGCGATCGTGATCATGATCGACAGCACGCCGAAGCCGAGCGTCGAGACGGTGGGGGTGAGGTAGCGTTTGTGGACCCGCGCCAGCAGGTTGGTGACCGCTTTCCAGTGTGCCATCGACAGGGTGGTGCGCGCGGTCGGCAGGATCGTCGTCTGTGTGGAGGCCGACGCCGAGGTGAGCACCGCGATGATCAGCAGCTTGTTCAACGGTTCGCCGAACACGCCCGCTCCGAGCGCCTTGAGGATGTCTTCCTGGTTGGCTTCGTTGGAGAGGAAGCCGACCCCGTGGAAGGACTGGGCGGCGGCCGAGACCACGACGTAGATCAGCACGAGCAGGATCGTGGACATCACCGCGGCCTTGCCGGGGCCCTCGGCGGGGTCCTCGGACTCCTCGTTGACCGCCACCCCTGAGTCCCAGCCCCAGTAGATGAAGACCGCGAGCAGCAGCGCGACGACGAGGTCGCCGAAGTTCATCGCGAACGGGTTGATCCAATCGAGCGAGGGCTTGATCGAGCCGGCCGGCGGGTGGCTGCCGTAGACCTTGACGAAGGCGACCACCGCGAACGTCCCAAGGATCAGTACCTCGGCGCTCAGCAGGACCTGCTGGATGCGCGCCGAGAGCTCGATGCCGCGGTAGCAGATCCAGGTCATGATCGCGATCCACGCGACCGCCGCGATGATGATCGCGGCTTTGGATTCGCCGAGTTCGGTGAAGCCGAACAGCTGGAAGGTGTAGATCGCCGCGATGTCGGCCAGCGAGGCCATCACGATCACGTCGGAGAGGAAGATCGCCCAGCCGTTCAGCCAGCCGGTGGAGGGCCCGAACGTGCGCGTGGTCCACGCGAACGTGGTGCCCGCGTCGGGGTCGGCGCGGTTGAAGTATTTGTAGGCCGAGGCGACCAGCAGCATCGGCAGGAACGCCACCAGCATCACCGCGGGTGCGTGCACGCCGACCCCTTTCACCACGACGATGAACCCCAGCGTCGCCGCCAGCGAGTAGGCCGGCGCGGTGGAGGCGACGCCGATGACGATGTTGGAGAGGTAGCCGATCGCGTTCTTCTTCAGCCCCTTGTCCATCACGCCCGGCTGCTCCAGCGGCGCCCCGGATCCGGTTGCTTCGATCGTGGCCATGTCCTCGTCTCCCTCCGTCTGCGCCCGCCAACGGGCGGTTGTGACAGACGCTACGACCCCCGCCGGGAGGCGACAAGGGGCGCGATCCCCAAAGTTTCGCATCGCTCTTATACGTTTGGTACAACGGTCAAATGAGGTCTTGACCTTGTGGCGCATTGATACATGCACATGCGGGCAGTACGGTTGTGCTAAGTGTCTATTCGATGGACACGCCGTTCCGATAAAGGAGACAGGAGATGGCCACGCAGCTGAGCGATCCGAGCACGGCGAGCACCGCCGGCGACCTCCAGGAGCTGGCCAAGCGCCACCTGTGGATGCACTTCACGCGGATGGGCTCCTACGCCGACCACGAGGTGCCGGTGATCGTGCGCGGCGAGGGGTGTTACGTGTACGACCAGCACGGCAAGCGCTATCTCGACGGGCTCTCAGCGCTGTACTGCGTCAACATCGGCCACGGCCGCGCGGAGCTGGGGGAGGCCGCCGCGCGCCAAGCGCGGGAGCTGGGCTTCTACACCAACTGGAGCTACGCCCACCCGCGCGCGATCGAGCTGGCGGCGCGGATCGCGGCGCTGGCGCCGGGAGACCTCAACCGCGTGTTCTTCACCTCCGGCGGCTCGGAGGCGGTGGAGAGCGCGTGGAAGCTGGCGAAGGCCTACCACGCCGCGCGCGGGGAGCCCCGCAGGCACAAGATCGTCGCCCGTCAACTGGCCTACCACGGCACCTCCATGGGCGCTTTGACCGCGACCGGGCTGCCGCCGCTGCGCGAGCCGTTCGAGCCGCTCACACCCGGGGGCCACCACGTCGCCAACACCAACTCCTACCGCTGGAAAGAGGACCGCGACGAGCTGTGGGCGGCGGACGCGATCGAGGAGGCGATCGTGTTCGAGGGCCCGCACACGGTCGCGGCGGTGATCCTCGAGCCGGTGCAGAACGGCGGCGGCTGTTTCGTGCCGCAGGAGGGCTACTTCCAGCGCGTGCGCGAAATCTGCGACCGCCACGGGGTGCTGCTGATCTCCGACGAGGTGATCTGCTCGTGGGGGCGCCTCGGCCACTGGTTCGGGTGCGAGCGCTTCGGCTATCAGCCCGACATGATCACCACCGCGAAGGGCATCACCTCGGCGTACGCGCCGCTCGGCGCGGTGATCGCCTCCGATCGGCTGGCCGAGCCGTTTTTGCACGGCGACGCGATCTTCAACCACGGCTTCACCTTCGGCGGGCACCCGATGGCGTGCGCGGTGGCGCTCGCCAACATCGACGTGCTGGAGCGCGAGGGGCTGTGCGAGCAGGTGCGGGCGCGCGAGTACGAGTTCCGGGCGATGCTCGACAGCCTGCGCGACCTGCCGATCGTCGGCGACGTGCGCGGCGCCGGCTACTTCCACGCGATCGAGCTGGTGAAGGACAAAACCACCAAGCAGACGTTCAACGACGACGAGGCCGAGTACCTGCTGCGGGGCTTCCTCTCCGGCGAGCTCTACCGCCGCGGGCTGATCTGCCGCACGGACGACCGCGGCGAGCCGATCGTCCAGCTCTCCCCGCCGCTGATCGCGGGCCCCGAGCAGTTCGAGGAGATCGAGGCGATCCTGCGCCCCGTGCTGAGCGAAGCGTGGGAGCGGATCGGGGATCGGTAGGGGACGCCGGCATGGACGAACGGGAACGTACATGGGGGGGAGTGTTGAGCGTTGACGCAGTGGTTGGCCCCGAGGGGACGCGATGCTGACCGTCGAGGGTCTCGTCGAGGAGCTGGGCCTGACGCTGCTCAGCGGCGAGCGGGCGGCCAAGGCGCAGGTGCGCTGGGTGCACTCGACCGAGTTGCTGGATCCCACGCCGTGGCTGCGCGGCGGCGAGCTGCTGCTGACCACGGGGTTGCAACTGCAGAGCGCCAAGGCCCAGCGCGAGCTGATCGCGCGGCTGGCCGACCACGAGATCGGCGCGCTCGGGTTCGGCACCGGCTTCGCCCACAAGCGCCTGCCGCCGGCGCTGGCGGGCGAGGCGGACAAGCGCGAGTTCCCGCTGTTCGAGGTGCCGTACGAGTTGCCGTTCATCGCGATCACCGAGCGCGTGTTCAAGCAGCTGCTGGACGAACGCTACGAAATGCTGCAGCGCGGCATGGCCGGCGACGTGCTCGCGGAGGCGCTCACCGGGCGCCTCTACCCCGAGGAGCTGCAGGCGCGGCTGCGCCCGTTCGGGATCGGCGAGCGCGCGGCGGTGCTGGCGTTCGCCCCGCCCGACCCGGCCGCGGCGGCGCCGCTGGTGGAGCGGATCCTCACCCGCGAGCAGCTGGGCAGCCTGGTGGCGATCCGCTCGGGTTTGCTGTGCGCGGTGGTGGACGCCGACGCCGACGCCGCCAACTCGACCGAGGAGATCGACCCGATCGCTCTGGCGCGCAAGATTCGCGCCGAGCTGGCATCGCGGGTGGGCGGTGAGGTGCGCGCCAGCGCCAGCCGCATCGCCCCGGCGCAGGCGCTGCGCACGAGCTTCCACGAGGCGCGCTGCGCGCTGGAGGCGGTGCGCCTGCAGCAGAACGGCAACGGCGCCGCCGCCACCGAGATGGTCGCCTCCTACACCGACCTCGGCGCCTTCCAGCTGCTGCTGTCGCTGCAGGACGACGACGCGCTGCTCACCTACTGCCGCGGCGTGCTCGGCCCCGTGGAAACGGGCGAGGGCGAGTACGGCGACGAGCTGCTGCGCTCGCTGGACATCTTCATCGAGCACAACGGCCACTGGGAGAAGGCGGCGGCGGCGCTGTACTGCCACCGGCACACGCTGCGCTACCGCATCCGCCGCGTGGAGCAGCTCACCGGCCGCGACTTCTCCACCGCGCGCGATCGGATCGAGTTCTGGCTGGCGTTGCGGGGGCGGGAGCTGGCGCGATGAGGAAAGGACGCTCGCCGCGATGAGGATCGGCGTCCCCAGCGAGATCAAGCTGGACGAGTACCGCGTGGCGCTCACCCCTGCCGGGGTGCGTGAGCTGACCGCGCGCGGTCACGAGGTGATTGTGCAGGCCGGCGCCGGCGAGGGCAGCGCGCTGGCCGACGACGCGTTCACCGCGCAGGGCGCTCGCATCGCCCCCGACGTGCGTGCGGTGTTCGAGGAGGCGGAGATGATCCTCAAGGTGAAGGAGCCCCAGCCGGGCGAGGTGGCGCTGCTGCGCGACGGCCAGACACTGTTCACCTACCTGCATCTCGCGGCCGAGCCCAACCTCACGCGCGGGCTGCAGGCGTCGGGGGCGACCTGCATCGCGTACGAGACGGTGGAGGACGTGCGCGGAAATCTCCCCCTGCTGGCGCCGATGAGCGAGGTGGCCGGCAAGATCGCCACGCAGGCGGGCGCGTTCATGCTGGAGAAGCCGCTCGGCGGCCGCGGCATCCTGCTGGGCGGCGTGCCCGGCGTGGCGGCTGCCACGGTGCTCGTGATCGGCGGCGGCGTGGTGGGGATGAACGCGGCGATCATCGCGATCGGCATGCAGGCCGACGTGTTCGTGTTCGACCGCTCGATCGACCGGCTGCGCGAGCTCGAAGTCGCGTTCGGCGGCCGTGCCTCCACGGTCTACTCCTCGACGCTCGCGATCGAGGAGATGCTGCCCTCGGCAGACCTCGTGATCGGCGCGGTGCTGATCCACGGCGGCCTCGCCCCGCACGTGATCTCGCGTGAGCAGCTCTCGCTGATGCGTCGCCACGCGGTGCTGGTGGACGTCTCGATCGACCAGGGCGGCTGCTTTGAGACCTCGCACCCCACCACCCACTCCGACCCCACGTTCGAGGTCGACGGGATCACCCACTACTGCGTCGCCAACATGCCGGGCGCCGTGCCGATCACCTCGACCTATGCGCTGACCAACGCCACGCTTCCATATGTGATCGCGCTCGCCGAGTATGGGGTGGACGAGGCGATGGAGCGCGACCCGGGCCTGCGGTTGGGGCTCAACGTGCGCGACGGCCAGATCACCCATCCGGCCGTGGCGGACGCGTTGGGCGCCGCGGTTGCTCGGGGCTAGCCGCGAGGATGTGCGAAGAGTCCCATCCCCAAATCAATTAAATAAAAAACCAACACCGACGAGCTGGGTGCCGGGGCGTGCACATGGTGATGTATCGATTTTGAGGAGCGTATAACCATTGTGAGACGCAGTTCGCAAAGAACACATATACATGTGAGGAGAAGCAAAGATGGCCACCCAGATCGAGACGCTCAGCAACTTCATCGACGGTGAGCCCGCCCCCTCCGACGGCCCCGTCGAAGCGATCCTCAACCCCGCCACCGGGGAGGAGCTGGCGCGCGCCCACAACTCCACGCCGCAAGACGTCGATCGGGCGGTGCGCGCCGCGCGGGAGGCGTTCGCCGGCTGGTCGGCGGCGACGCCGGCGGAACGCTCCGCGGCGCTGCTGGCGTTGGCCGACACGATCGACGACCACGCCGAGGAGATCGCGCGGCTGGAGGCGCTCAACGCCGGCAAGCCGCTCGCCGCGGTCGCCGGCGACGAGCTGCCGGTGATGGCCGACAACCTGCGCTTTTTCGCCGGCGCCGCCCGCTGCCTGGAGGGCCGCGCTGCCGGCGAGTACATGCAGGGGTACACCTCCTTCGTGCGCCGCGAAGCGGTCGGCGTGGTGGGGCAGATCACGCCGTGGAACTACCCCCTGATGATGGCCATCTGGAAGATCGGCCCGGCGCTGGCGGCCGGCTGCACGATCGTGCTGAAGCCAGCCGAGACCACGCCGGTCACAACCGTGCGCTTCGCCGAGCTGGCGGCCGAGATCCTGCCCAAGGGCGTGCTCAACGTGGTGACCGGCCGCGGCGACCCCGCCGGCCAGGCGCTGATCTCCCACCCCGACGTCGACATGGTGTCGCTGACGGGGTCGGTCGACACCGGCAAGCACATCGCGCGCACCGCCGCCTCCACGCTCAAGCGCGTCCACCTCGAGCTGGGCGGCAAGGCGCCGGTGCTCGTGTTCGACGACGTCGAGCTGGAGTCGGCGCTGGCCACGATCGCCGGCACCGGCTACTACAACGCCGGCCAAGACTGCACCGCCGCCACCCGCGTGCTCGCCTCCGAGCGCGTCTACGACGACGTCGTCGCCGGCCTCTCCGCACAGGCCCAGGGCCTCGTGATCGGAGACACCCTTGCCCCCGACACCACGCTCGGCCCGCTCAATTCCGCCCGCCAGCGCGAGCGCGTGCAGGGCTTTTTGGAGCGCCGCCCGTCATACGCCGAGGTGGTGACCGGGGGTCGCGCCCCCGAGCGCCCCGGCTTCTACCTGGAGCCCACCGTGATCGCCGGCCCGCGGCAGGACGACGAGCTGATCCAGCGCGAGATCTTCGGCCCCGTCATCACCGTCCAGCGCTTCACCGACGAGGCCCGGGCCGTCGAGTGGGCCAACGCCACCCGCTACGGGCTGGCGTCATCGGTTTGGACGCGCGACGTCGGCCGCGCGCTGCGGGTGTCCAAGGCGCTGCGCTTCGGCTGCGTGTGGATCAACGACCACATCCCGCTCGTCTCCGAGATGCCCCATGGGGGGTTCAAGGAGTCGGGGTACGGGAAGGACCTCAGCGTGTATTCGCTGGAGGACTACACCGTCGTCAAGCATGTCATGGCGAATATTCAGTGACGCTTCTCACCACCCAACCATTCTTCGACAACATATTTGTTGTCGACTGCCGGCGCCTGGCGGCGTCCTCGCTCGGTGTCGCGGAGGCCACCCACCGCCGGCACAAGGCAAAGGGAGGGCGCAGGAAGCGGTAGCGCCCGGATCAGCTCAGGGTGTGAGGCGAACTGGCTCGAAGGCAAGCACCTCGGCGAGCGCGTCGTAGTGGCGGTCGAGGTGCAGCACGGCGGCCTGGTGCTGCTGGGCGCAGGCCGCGATCAGCAGGTCGGGGATCGGGAGCCGGTGGTGGCCTTTCTGTCCGAGCTCACGGTGGGCGGCGACGGCGGTGGCGGTCGTTTCGGCATTCATGCGCAGTTCGCGGAAGGCCGCCAGCCATTCCTCGACCTGCTGGTAGTCGGCCGTCGAGCGCGCGCTTTGCAGCATCTCCAGGCGCGTGATCGCGCATATGCAGGGTTGGCCCAGGGATTCATCCGAGATGTCGCCGGCTCTCACGAGTGCCGACTTGTCAAGCAACAGCCAGCGGCGCCCGGCTGCGGGCGTCACTTCCATGCGCTGTCGGAAAGCAGCGCATCGACGTCCACCAGCTTCGGCAACTCCATGAGCGCAGCGCGCTGGCGCTCGCGCCTGCGGCTCGCTTCGGCCTCGGCGCGATCGAGTCCCAACGCGTCATGTCCCGCCTGTGCCAGGCGCAGCAGCAGCTCCTTGCGGTTCCCGACCCCGGGCCACTGGCGCTGGGCGTCATCGAGCAGCTCGCGCACGGGGCCGGTGTCGGTGATCGAGTAGCGCGGGTGGGTCGTTGGCACCGGAGCAGTGTAGCACCCATCCAGGCCGGTGCCGCACCGCGCGGTCGAGCATGACCTGCACGCGGGCATTGGTGGTGGGCATCTTTCAGCGGGTGTGCCACCACTTGGTACTAAGCGGTCCCCAGCACCTGAAACACCGAAGTGAAGCCGGTGGCGAAGCCGTTGCGTGCGGCGCGCAAATAGAGGCGCCACACGCGCACCCGCTCGCCGCCCGCCAGGCGCTCGGCCTCGGTGAGGTTGGCGTCCAGCCGCCTCGCCCACTCACTCAGCGTGTCGACGTAGTCTTGGCGGAAGCCCTCCACGTGCGTGGGCTCGATGCCGGCGCGCTCGAGCGAGTACACGACGCGCGAGACGTGCAGCGGCGCCGCGTCGGGGAACACGTAGCGCTCGGAGAACGCGCCCGCCTCGGGGTCGCCATGGCGCAAACGGGCGATGCCGTGGTTGAGCAGCCGCCCGCCAGGCTTCAGCAGGCTGGCCAGCTTCGCGGCGTACGCATCGATCTGGGTGGAGCCCACGTGCTCCACCATGCCGATGCTGGCGATCGCGTCAAAGCGCTCGCTGCCCGCGCCCAAATCGCGGTAGTCGGCCAAACGGATCTCCACGCGGTCCTCCAGCCCCGCTTCCGCCACCCGCCGGCGCGCCAGCTCGGCCTGGTTGGGGGACAGCGTGATTCCCACCGCGTGCACGCCGTGACGCTGCGCGGCGTGCAGCACGAAGCTGCCCCACCCGCAGCCCACGTCCAGCAGCCGCTCCTCCTCTTTGAGCGCCAGCTTCGTGCACACCAGCTCGCGCTTGGCCTCCTGCGCCTCCTCCAGCGTGCGCGCGCCGCGCGAGAAAATCGCGCAGCTGTAGGTCATCGACTCGTCGAGGAACAGCCTGAAGAAATCGTTGGACACGTCGTAGTGGTGGCGCACCGCGCGCGCGTCGCGGTCGCGGCTGTGGCGGCGCCCGCGCGGGCGCAGCTCGCTGGCGGGCACCCGCGGCGGGCGTGTCAGCCCACACGCACGCACCGCCGCCGCCATCAGCTTCAGCCGTGTGGCCGCATCCATCGGCGGCACGTGGAAGCCGTCGTTCATCAGCGCGATCACGCGGTCCAAGTCGTCGGCCTCCAGGTCGCCGGCGGCGTAGGCGCGGCCCAGCCCCAGCTGCCCGGGGGCGCGCAGCAGATGCGCCACGGCGGCGGGCGAGCGCAGCGTGAACGTGGGCCCGCCGGGCGCGGTCGCGGGCAGCTCGCCGCCGTCCCAGAAGCGCAGCGCGAACGGGCGCTCGGGCAGCGCCCGCTCCAGCTCGCGGCGCAGCGCGTCAGCGCGGGCGAGCGGCACGGCCGACGACGTTGACGACGATTTGGACGTTACGCATTCCTGCCCTGAGGTTACGACGGTGTGAGGATCGATCGACCGCCGCCACCCGACGCCTCCGCGCCTGGTAGCTTGCGCGAATAGGACGATCATGAGTGAGTACCCCCAGCCTGTCGCCGCGGCGAGCGATCTCCCCAGTCCCGACGACGTCCAGCCGGTCGAATACGAGTGGCTCAACCGGGCGCTCACGGGCCTCATCACCGTCGGGCCGATGCTGGCGCTCGGCTTCGTCGGCTGGCAGATGTGGGACGGCCTCCTGCACCGCGGCGATCTGATCGTGTTCGCGATCCTCTACCTGCTCACGGGGCTCGGCATAACCGTCGGCTTTCACCGCCTCTTCACCCACCGTTCTTTCAAGACCTCCCCCGCGGTGCGCGGCGTGCTGGCGGTGTTGGGGTCGGCCGCGATCGAGGGGCCGATCATCTCGTGGGTGGCCGACCATCGCAAGCATCACGCCTTCTCCGACAAGGACGGCGATCCCCACAGCCCCCACGTCGACCATGGCGTCGGCCTGCGCGGGGCCCTGCGCGGTCTCGCCCACGCGCACCTCGGCTGGCTGTTCATCCACACCGAGCGCGGCTCGCGCGAGCGCTACGCGCCCGATCTGCTCGCCGATCCCGTCGTCGCGTTCGTCGATCGCACCTTCTTCGTGTGGGCGATCGGCGGCCTCGCCGCCGCCTTCGGCCTCGGCTACGCGATCGGCGGCACGTGGCGCGCCGGTCTCACCGGCCTGTTGTGGGGCGGCGCGGTGAGGATGCTGGTGCTGCACCACATGACCTACTCGATCAACTCGCTCTGCCACTTCTTTGGCCGCCGCGACTACGCCACCGAAGACCACTCGCGCAACCTCCTGTGGCTTTCGCTGCCCACGCTCGGCGAGGCGTGGCACAACAACCACCACGCCTTTCCCACCTCCGCCCAGCACGGCTTCAGCTGGCGCCAGCCCGACATCTCCGCGATCGTGATCCGCGGGCTGGAGCGCACCGGCCTCGCCTGGGACGTCGTCACCGTTCCCGAGGAGCGCCGCGTGCGCAAGCGCAGCGCGGTGGCGTAGCACAATTGATGCAATGACCTCCGCGCCCATCCCGTCGGTACGCGAGATCATCGCGTCGCGGACCGGGGAGGAGCTGGCGCTGGGCGACCGCTACCTCAACCCGCAGATGGGGCGCATCCTGCGCACGCTGGGGTTCGACAGGACGTGGGTGGGGGGCGAGGGGGCGCACCTGATCGACGCCTCCGGGCAGCGCTACCTCGACCTGTTCGGCGGCTACGGCGTGTTCGCGATCGGCCGCAACCACCCCGAGGCGATCGCCGCGATCGAAGAGGTCATGGCCGCGCGCACCGGCAACCTGCCGCAGCTCGGCGTCACGCTGCTCTGCGGCGTGCTCGCCGAGCAGCTGCTCGCCCGCGCGCCATCCAGCGTGGCGGCTATGGTGCCTGCCAACAGCGGCACCGAGGCGGTGGAGGCAGCCGTCAAGATCGCCCGCGCCGCCACCGGCCGGCCGCGGATCCTGTACGCCGAGCACGCCTTCCACGGGCTCACGCTGGGTTCGCTGTCGCTCAACGGCGACGCCCATTTTCGGGAGGGATTCGGGCCGCTGTTGGGCGGCTGCGACGCGGTGCCGTTCGGCGATCTCCCCGCGCTGGAGCACGAGCTGGAACGGGGCGATGTGGCGGCGTTCGTGGTCGAGCCGATCCAGGGCAAGGGCGTCAACCTGCCGCCCGCCGGCTACCTGCAGGGCGCGCAACAGCGCTGCCGCGCGGCCGGCGCGCTGCTGGTGTGCGACGAGGTGCAAACCGGGCTGGGCCGCACCGGGCGCTTCTTCGCGCTGGAGCACTGGGAGCTCCAGCCAGACATCGTCACCGTCGCCAAGGCGCTCTCCGGCGGGTTCGTCCCGATCGGCGCCGTGCTCGTGTCGCGCGCCGCGTTCGACCGCGTGTTCGACGGCATGGAGCGCGCCGTGCGCCACGGATCCACCTTCGGCGGCAACGACCTCGCCGCCGCCGCCGGCCTCGCCACGCTGCGGGTGCTCCAGCAGGAGCAACTGGTGGGGCGCGCCGCGCGCATGGGGGAGCTGCTGCTGGAGCTGACGCGCCCGCTGGTGGAGCGCCACGCGATCGTGCGCGACGTGCGCGGGTTGGGGCTGATGTGGGCGATCGAGCTGGGCCCCCCCGAAGGCCGCTCCGCCCGCGCCGCCTGGAACGCGCTGGAGCGCGCGCAGCCGGGGCTGTTCTCCCAGCTGGTCGTCGTGCCCCTGTTTCATGACCATCGCATCTTCTGCCAGGTTGCCGGACACCGCATGAATGTGATCAAGGCGCTCCCGCCGCTGACGATCGAGGAGGACGAGATCCGCCGGTTTGCCGCCGCTTTGGAGACGGTGGTGGCCGCCGCCGAACGGATGCCCTCCGCGCTCACACGCTTCGGGATGCGAATGGCGCGGGGGGCCACGCGGGCGCGGCGGCGAGTCGCGGCGTAGCCCGCAACAAGCCCGCCCCCAGGTCGCGTCGCCGCCCCGCTAGCCTGTCACGCCGTGCCCACACCCCGCAACGACATCCGCAACGTGGCGATCGTCGCCCACGTCGACCACGGCAAGACCACGCTGGTGGACGCCATGCTGTGGCAGTCGGGCGCGTTCCGCGTCGGGCAGGACGTGGCCGAGCGCGTGCTCGACTCGATGGATCTCGAGCGCGAGAAGGGCATCACGATCCTCGCCAAGAACACCGCGCTGCACTACCACGGCGTGAAGCTCAACATCGTCGACACTCCCGGCCACGCCGACTTCGGCGGCGAGGTGGAGCGCGGGCTGACGATGGTGGACGGGGTGCTGCTGCTGGTGGACGCCTCCGAGGGGCCGCTGCCGCAAACCCGCTTCGTGCTGCGCAAGACGCTCGAGGCGCGGCTGCCCGTGATCCTCGTGGTCAACAAGGTCGACCGCCCCGACGCGCGCGTGTCGGAGGTGATCGACGAGGTGTACGAGCTGTTCCTCGACCTCGACGCCGACGAGGGGCAGATCGAGTTCCCGATCGTCTACTGCAACGCCAAGGCCGGGCGCGCGTCGCTGGAGTACGACCCCGCCAAGAGCGGCGAGGAGGCGGTTGTCGGCGAGGACCTTGCGCCGCTGCTGGATCTGCTGCTGGAGCACATCCCGCCGCCCACCTACGAGCCTGAGCACCCGCTGCAGGCGCTGGTCACCAACCTCGACGCCTCCCCCTACGTGGGCCGCTTGGCGATCTGCCGCGTGCGCAACGGAAACATCCGCCGCGGCCAGCCGATCGCCTGGTGCCGCGCCGACGGCTCGATCGATCGCGCGCAGGTGTCGGAGCTGTACGTGACGGAGGCGCTGGAGCGCGTCGAGGCGCTCCAGGCCGGCCCGGGGGAGATCATCGCCGTGGCGGGAATCGCCGAGGTGACGATCGGCGAGACGCTCGCCGATCCCGACGACCCGCGGCCGCTGCCGGTGATCACCGTCGATGAGCCGTCGATCTCGATCACGCTCGGCATCAACACCTCGCCGATGGCCGGCCGCGAGGGGAGCAAGCTCACCGCCCGCCAGCTGCGCGACCGCCTCGACGCCGAGCTGATCGGCAACGTCTCGCTGCGCGTGCAGCACACCGGCGGCGTCGGCTCGGAGTCGTGGGAGGTGCAGGGCCGCGGCGAGCTGCAGCTGGGGGTGCTGGTCGAGATCATGCGCCGCGAGGGCTTCGAGTTGACGGTCGGCCAGCCGCGCGTCTTGGAGCGCACGATCGACGGCAAGCGCCACGAGCCGGTGGAGCGGCTCTCGATCGACGTGCCCGAGGAGTTCGTCGGCGTCGTCACGCAGATGCTGGCGCTGCGCAAGGGCCGCATGGAGCACATGACCAACCACGGCACCGGGTGGGTGCGGATGGACTACCTCGTGCCCGCCCGCGGCCTGATCGGCTTCCGCACCGAGTTCATCACCGAGACGCGCGGCACGGGCATGATGCACCATGTCTTCGACCGCTGGGAGAAGTGGGCGGGGGAGATGCGCACGCGCGCCTCGGGGTCCCTGATCGCGGACCGCCGCGGCGAGACCGTCCAGTTCGCGCTGATGAACCTGCAGGAGCGCGGCACCATGTTCGTCGGCCCCGGCGAGGAGGTGTACGAGGGGATGATCGTCGGCGAAAACGCCCGCTCGGAGGACATCGACGTCAACCCCGTCAAGGAGAAGCACCTCACCAACATGCGCTCCTCCACCTCGGATGTGCTGGAGCGGCTGATCCCGCATCGCAAGCTCACGCTCGATCAGGCGATGGAGTGGGTGCGCGAGGACGAGTGCGTTGAGGTGACGCCCGTCACGGTGCGAATGCGCAAGGTGGAGCTGGGTAAGACCGAGCGGATGAAGGCGGCGCGGCAGCGGCGGGGGAAATGAGCGCCGGCGGCGCGATCGCCACCGCCGGACTGCGCAAGAGCTACGGCCACGTGGAGGCGGTGCGCGGCGTGGACATCGCGATCGACGCCGGCGAAACCGTTGCGCTGCTCGGCCCCAACGGCGCCGGCAAGTCGACCACGATCGACATGATCCTCGGCCTTTCGCGGCCCGACGGCGGCACCGTGTCGGTGTTCGGCGGCTTGCCCACCGCGGCGGTGGACGCCGGCCAGGTAGGGGCGATGCTGCAGACCGGCGATCTGATCCGCGATTTGACGGTCGGCGAGCTGGTGGCGATGGTCGCCTCGCTCTATCCCGCGCCGCTGCCCGTCGCCGAGGCGCTGCAGCTTACGGGCATCGAGGAGATCGCCGGCCAGCGCACGCAGAAGCTCTCCGGCGGCCAAACCCAACGCGTGCGCTTCGCGATCGCCCTCGTCTCCGACGCCAAACTTCTGGTACTGGACGAGCCCACCGTGGCGATGGACGTCGAGGGCCGGCGGTCGTTCTGGACCACGATGCGCGAGCTTGCCGCGCGCGGCAAGACGATCGTGTTCGCCACCCACTACCTGGAGGAGGCCGACGCCTACGCCGACCGCGCGATCCTGATGGCGCACGGCCTGGTGGTGGCCGACGGTCCTCCCACCGAGATCAAGGCGATGGTGGGCACCCGCACGATCCGCGCCACGCTGCCCGGCGCCGCCCTGCATGCGCTGGCGGCGCTGCCCGGCGTCAGCGGCGCCGACCGCCGCGGCGAGTCGGTGGTGTTGAGCTGCGCCGACTCCGACGCCGCCATCCGCGCGCTGCTCAACGCGTATCCCGGCGCCCGCGACATCGAGATCGCCGCCGCCGGGTTGGAGGAGGCGTTTTTGCAGCTCACCGCCGAGGAGGCCGACATCCGCGGGTCGAGCGGGGGTGCCACCGCGGCTGAGGGAGCCTCTGCGTCCGGGGGCAACGCCGCGAGCGGGAGCGCCGGCGCGGCGGCGGCGTTTGGGGGCGGCCAACGATGAGCTCGCTCGCCTACACCCGCTTCGAGCTGCTGCGTACGCTGCGCAACCGGCGCTTCTTCATTCTCTCGCTCGGTTTCCCGCTCGTCCTCTACTTCCTGATCGCAGGGCCCCAGCGGCACAACCACAATCTCGCCGGCACCGGCGTGTTTGCGCCGCTCTACTACATGGTCGGAATGGTTTCCTTCGGCACGATGAGCGGGATGCTGTCGAGCGGTGCCCGCATCGCCGCCGAGCGCGCAGTTGGCTGGAACCGCCAACTGCGCATCTCCCCGCTCTCCACCCGCGCCTATTTGCGCGCCAAGGTTCTCACCGCCTACATGATGGCGCTGTTGACGATCGCCGTTCTCTACATCTGCGGGGCGATTCTCGGCGTGTCGCTCCCGGCCGGCGAGTGGCTGCACATGACGGTGCTGATCCTGATCTGCCTGATCCCGTTCGCCGCATTGGGGATCGCCGTCGGCCACATGCTCACTCCCGATTCCATCGGGCCTGCGGTCGGCGGCGGTGTGGCGTTGCTGGCCTTCCTCGGCGGCACCTGGTTTCCAATCTCTCAGAGCAGCGGTTTCCTCTACGACGTCGCGCAGATCCTCCCCTCCTACTGGCTGGTGGAGGCCTCGCGCGTGGTGCTCACCGGCCACGCGTGGCCCGCCAAGGCGTGGATCGTGCTGGCTGCTTGGACGCTGATCTTGGCGCTGCTCGCCCGTCGCGCCTACCGGAACGACACCGGACGGGTGTAGACTGCCGTCTGTGTGCAGATCTTTGTCTGCATGCGGCGAAGGGTCGGTCTACCCCCGTCGCGAGCAAGATTCGGAGTCAGAAACATTTATGCGCGACGTGACCAACTATCCTTCACAATAGTCAAAAGCTTAGTGTCAATTCGCAGTAAGTCGTAAAAATTTGTCCGCGAGCAAACGCAAAAAACGGTCCCCCGATCCAGAGGAAGCGACGACGGCCAACCAGACGTCGCGGGCTGGTGCGCGCAAGAGCCGGCCAGCCGGAGCTTCCAAGCGCGGCGCGGAAATGCCGGCTTCGCACCCGCCGGCGCCGGCGCCTCGTGACGAGGAGGCGCTCAAGCTGTTGCGCGATCTGACTCGGGCGTCCAAACGCCGAGTGCGAAAACCCCGTGTCCAGCCGCGATCGGGCAACCGCTACATTTGATTGCAGTTAAAGGATTGATATCGGGGGATTGATATCGGTTATCTATACAGGGAAAGTCGGCAGGGAAGTCGACGCGACAGGCTGATCGGGTTGGCGGCGCATCAGTATGCGGGCAGTGTCGAATCGGCGTCGAAAAACAGCTTGCTCACCGGCTGATCTTCCACCGAGGACATCGACTGCATGTAGACCTCGGCGCGCACGTACAGCTCCCAGTACGCTTCCCAGCGGGGATCGTGCCGATCGAGGAGCTCGACGTTGAGGCCCACGTCATCCCTGGCCTCCTCGGCTCCGATCAGGCGGCCGTGACTGAAGCGTTTGCTGACCGACACGAGGTTCTCCGCGGCCTCGTCGGCCAGCGCCTGCATCCTCCGCTTGGAGATTTTCCGGCCGCCGTACTTTGCGCGCAGCTGGTACTTGGGAAGGAACTTCTTGGTGACATCGCGGCTGAAGTCGATCGCGCGCCGGCAATGCTCGAGGAAGGCCGGCTCCATCGTGCTCGTGCCGAGGCTTTGCAGATAGCCGATCGGCGAATCGCCCGCGGCGGTTGCCTCCATCACTTTCTGTTGAAGGTCGTCGTGCGCATTCAGGAACGATTGCCCGGACACCATCTGCGGGATGTCGCCGACCAGCAGCGCATACTGCGGATCGATCGGTCCCAGCTCGGAGAGGTAGCCCATCAGGATGACGTCGGCTCCTAACGCGATCATCGTGGCGGCGCTCTTGGCGAAATTCGGCACGATCACGCGAAACTCGCGGCGGCAGTGGGCGCGGCACATCTCGATGACCTTCTCCGCCATCTCGCCCGACCCGCCCCCACTGTTCAGCATCAAATCGAGGTTCTCGCACTCCCCGCTCGCGTCGAGCATGCTCCCGATCGGGGCCGCGTCGGCCAGATTGATGTCACCTCTGCCGGGGCCGGTCAGGTAGCAGATCAGCCGCCGCTCCGGGTCGCCGCCTTCCAGCTCGGCGAAGAGACGTTGCTTGTCGAGGATCGAGTCGCCGCGAAAGCGCTCCACCTCGCCCTGGGTGCGGCGGACGTCGGCGATCACTCGGTGCAGGAGGGGATCGCTTGCGACCCTCGGGTCGGCGACCTGGCCGCCGACCGCGGATCCCCCATCTTGCTGGCGCATACACACCTCCCAACCGCCTGCCCGGCGGCTTCTGTTCGACTGAGCCGGACACAAAGCCCCTTCCCCACAGCTTTATGCTCTTTAGAACTGTATTAGAACTATACATCTTCAGAAGAATAACCTGAGTCTGACGACGGCAGTCTGCGCGCATGCGCGCCGCGTATCGCGGATCGCGGCGCTAGGGTTCTGTCGATGCGCAACTCGATCACACGCCTCGCACCGTGGGCTGCATGCGGGACGCTTGCCCTGTCGGCCCTGCTTGCCCCGCCCGCGCTCGCCACCCACTTCCAGTCGGAGAGCTACGCCGGACTGCTGGCGCAGCTGCACAAGCGCGAAATCGTCGCGATCGTGCTGCACCCCAGCGGTCCCGTGGCGCACGCGTCGGCGCGCAACGGGCAGCACTTCACCGTCGCCTACACGCAGGCCGAGGTGGCGCCGCTGCGGGTTGCGGCCGGGGCGGGCGGCTCGTCGTTTGCGATCTCCGCCGCCCAACCCAAATCCAAAGCCGTCCACCACAAACTCCGCTACATCGCCGGCGGCGTGCTGATCGTGGTGATCGTGGTGGTGCTGTTGGTGCTGCTGCTGGGACGTCGGCGCGCGATCGAGGAGGAGGGCCCGGGGGAAGGCGGCGCGGCCTCGGCGTCGCCGCCGGCCGGCTCGGGTTGAGCCACACCCACCACGGCCACCTCCACGCCCCGCCGGCCTCCACGCGGCGGGTGGGGGCGGCGCTGGCGCTGATTCTCGCCTTCATGGCGGCGGAGATCGCCGCCGGGATCCTGTCGCACTCGCTGGCGTTGCTGTCGGACGCCGCGCACATGCTCACCGACGCCGCCGCGCTGGGTTTGTCGCTGGTGGCGCTGCGTCTGGCGGCGCGCCCGGCGCGGGGGGCGATGACGTACGGCTTTTTGCGCGTGGAGGCGCTGGCGGCGCAGGCCAACGGGATCACGCTGCTGATCCTCGCGGCGCTGATCGTCTACTCGGCGGTGGGGCGGCTGATCTCCCCGCCGAGCGTGTCGGCGTGGACTGTGGTGGCGGTGGCGCTGGCGGGAATCGCGGTCAACGGCGCCGCCACCGCGGCACTGGCGGGCGCCGGGCGCGAGGCGCACATGAGCGTGGAGGGCTCCTTCCAGCACATCCTCACCGACCTGTTCGCGTTCGTCGGCACCGCGCTGGCAGGCATCGTGATCCTGCTCACCGGCTTCGAGCGCGCCGACCCGATCGCCTCGCTGCTGGTGGCGGCGCTGATGCTGCGCTCGGCCGTGGGGTTGCTGCGCGCTTCGGGGCGCATCTTCCTGGAGGCTGCCCCGCCCGGCCTCGACCCGCGGGAGATCGGCCACGCGCTGGCCTCCCACCCGGGCGTCGTCGAGGTGCACGACCTGCACGTGTGGGAGCTGTCGGCCGGCTTCCCGGCGCTCTCCGCGCACGTGCTGGTGGCGCGCGAGGCAGACTGCCACGCGGCGCGATGGGAGCTGCGGCGGCTGCTGCGCGAGCGCTTCGGCGTGGACCACACCACCCTCCAAGTCGACCACGAGGGCGGCGAGGGGGAGTTGTTGGAGCTGCACATGCCCGCTCGGTGAGGAGGAGGGAGGAGGAAGGGGGAGGGGCAGGCCCGAGGCATGTGTCGCCGGCGATCGGTCGTGGAGGACGTGTTGTCGTGCTTTCTTTGTGGACGCCAACCAAAGCTAAGAACAAGACTCAATCTTATTATGGTAGGGTGGCGGCGTGATCGACGACCGACCTTTGGAGAGGATCCCCAGGCCATGATCCACGCGCGTTTCACGATCCGTCCACGTATCGCCCTCGCCGTGGCGCTCGCGCTGGTTGCCGCGCTCGCAGCTGCGGTGGTTGCGGGCTGTGGCGGCACCTCCTCGGCCTCCGCGGGTGGGGGCTCCTCGAACGCCACGATCGACGCGGTCGGCGCGGAGAACGAGTATGCGAACGTGATCGAACAGATCGGCGGCAAGTACGTGAAGGTCACCGCGATCGAGAGCAACCCCAACACCGACCCGCACACCTTCGAGGCCAGCCCGAGCGTGGCCGAGGCGGTCGGCGCCGCGAGCCTGCTGATCGAAAACGGGGTCGGCTATGACACCTACATGGAAAAGATCGAGTCGGCCGGGGGGGCGGGACCCGATTCCTCGCGGAAGGTCATCAACGTTCAGCACCTCCTCGGCCTCCCGGACTCCACCCCCAACCCGCACCTTTGGTACAAACCGCAGACGATGCCGGCGGTCGCCAAGGCGCTGGTCGGCGACCTGTCGGCGCTGGCGCCCACGCACGCGGCCTACTTCCAGGAAAACGCCAAGCGCTTCGAAGCATCGCTGAAGCCGTGGTATGCGGCGATCGCGAAGTTCAAGGCCGCCTATCCCAACACGCCGGTCGCGACGACCGAGCCGGTCGGCGACTACATGCTGGAAGCCGCCGGGACGAAGAACCTGACGCCGTTTCCGCTGCAGGCGGACATCATGAACGGCACCGACCCCGCTCCCCAGCTCGTGACCCTCCAGAACAGTCTGTTCTCCGGGCACAAGGTCAAAGTGTTCGTCCACAACCAGCAGGTCACGGACTCGCTCACCGAATCGTTTGTGCAGGCCGCCAAGCACGCCGGGATTCCGGTGGTCGGGGTGTATGAGACGATGCCGACGCCGGGCTACAACTACCAGTCGTGGATGCTCGCCGAGGTCAAGGCCCTGGAAAAGGCCGTCGCGCAAGGTGTCTCCACTGAAAAACTGTGAGCTCCGACGGCGCACCGGTGGGCAGGGCGATCCTCGCGGTGCAGGAGGTGAGTGTGCGGCTGTCGGGGCGCACGATCCTCGATCGGGTCAGCTTCCAGATCGCGCCGGGCGAGTTCACGGGTCTGATCGGATCCAACGGGGCGGGCAAGACGACCCTGTTCCGGGTGATCCTCGGTCTGCAGGCGGCGAGCGCGGGAGGCGTGCTCGTCGAGGGCCGCGAGCACGGACGCCGGCACCGCCTGATCGGCTACGTGCCGCAGAAGTTCCTGCTGGACCCGGATGTGCCGCTGCGCGCACGCGATCTCGTGGGGCTGGGCATCGATGCGCACCGCCTCGGCCTGCCACGGCCCTCCCGGGCCAGGCGGGCGCTTGTCGAGGAGATGCTGCACGCCGTCGATGCCACCCGCTTCGCCGACACCCGTGTCGGCAGGCTCTCGGGCGGCGAGCAGCAGCGCATCCTGATCGCGCATGCGCTGATCGCCCGGCCGCGGCTGCTGCTGCTCGACGAGCCGCTTGCCAACCTCGACCTGGGCAGCGCTCACGAGGTGGTGGCGCTGCTCGCACGCATCGCCCGCGAGCAGGAGATTGCCGTGCTGATCTCCGCGCACGAGATCAACCCGCTGCTACCCGTCATGGACCGCATCGTCTACCTCGCCGCCGGGCGCGCGGTCAGCGGCACCACCGAGGAGGTCGTCCGCGCGGATGTGCTCAGCCAGCTTTACGGTCACCACGTCGACGTGTTGAACGTCCACGGTCGCGTGCTGATCGTCGCCGGCGCCGGCGAGGACGCCGATCTCACGGGCCACGAGGGCGTGTTCCCCGGAGCTGGGATTCTGCCGTGAGCCACGGCGCTGGGATCCAGTCGTGAGCCACTTCCTGTCCCCGATCTTCGCGCCCGGGTTCTTCGAAAGCGAAGCTGTGCAAATCGCTCTCGTCGTCGGAGCGCTCGTCGCCGTCGTCACCGGCGTGGTCGGCGTGTTCACTGTGATGCGCGGCCAGTCGTTCGCCGGCGAGGCGTTCGGCGACCTGGGGACCACGGGCGGCGCGGGCGCGTATCTCGTGGGAGTCGGGACGCTCTGGGGATTCGTGCTGGGCAACGTCATCGCGGCGGGCGCGATGGAGGCGATCGGCGTGCAGCGCTCACGCGGGCGCGACCTCGCCACCGGGATCGTGCTCGGCGCCGGAATCGGGCTGGCTGCCCTGTTCCTCTACCTGTACACCAGCGAACACAGCACCACCGGAGCCACCGTCACGATCCTGTTCGGCTCGGCGTTTGCGATCTCGAGCGCCACACTCCCGCTGATCCTGCTCCTGGGCGCCATCGTGTTGGCGATCGCGCTCACACTCTACCGACCGCTGCTGCTCAGCTCCGTCAACGCCGAGATGGCGTCGGCCCGTGGGATCCCGGTGCGGCTCGTCGGCGTGCTCTACCTGCTGGCGCTCGCGCTGGCGGCGGCGCTGGCGGCGATCACGATCGGCACGATCCTCTCGACAGCCCTGCTCGTCGGACCGGCGGCGAGCGCGCTGCGACTGACCAGACGCCCGCTCACCGCGCTGCTGAGCGCAGCCGGCATCGGCATCGGCGCCATGTGGCTCGGCATCGTCCTCGCCTACGACAGCTTCAGTTGGCCGCCCGTCGGGCAGGGGTGGCCGGTGAGCTTCTTCGTGGTGACCCTCGTGTTCATCATCTACCTGCTGTCGGGGCTCCCCGAAGCCGTACGCCCCCAGCGAGTGGACCGGACCCCGCCCGCTTCCCCCGCCGCGCAGCTGGCGACCCCGAGTTAGCGGCGCACGACATGTTCTCCGGTTTCATGGTCAACGCCTGGATCGTCGCGAGCATCGTGGCGGTTGTCGCGGGAGTCGTGGGCTTCTTCACGGTCCTGCGTGGATCGGCGTTCGCAGCACACGCGATCCCCAACGGGTCCTTCGCAGGCGCCGCCGGTGCCAGCCTGATCGGCCTCAGCACCCTCTTCGGCCTTGGCGTCTTCGCGCTCGGCGGCGCTCTGACGATCGGCCTGCTCGGCCGCAGGGGCCGACACGACGTCGCGACCGCCCTCGCGCTCGTGGCGATGCTCGCCCTCGGCGCGCTGTTTTTGAGCTTCAGCGTCGAGTACGCCCCCGAGGTCTACTCGCTGCTGTTCGGCGAGATCCTCGGAATCAGCCCCAACGAGCTCGCGCCGACCGCGATCCTCGGCGCCCTCTGCATCCTCGCCATCGCCGTCCTCTACCGGCCGCTGATGCTCTCCTCCGTCCTCCCGGAGGTGGGAGAGGCACGCGGCGTCAGCGGCTTTCGCATGGAGATGCTGTTCCTCGCCGTGCTTGCCCTCGCAACGGCGATGACCGTGCCCGTCGTCGGCACGCTGCTGATCTTCAGCCTGATGATCGGCGCGCCGGCAGCCGCCCGCTCATTCACCGACCGGCCGCTGCCGGCCATGGCCCTGTCGGTGGTGATCGCCCTGCTGATCGTGTGGATCGCGATCGCCGCCTCCTACAAGACCAACTATCCCGTGGGGTTCTTCGTCGGCAGCGGCAGCGCGGTCTCCTACGCGATCGGGCGCGGCTGGGCGGCTTGGCGTCACGGCAGGGCTCCGACGGCTCTCCCATGCTTCTCTACGATCGTTCCATGAGCAATGACTCCCACACCCGAGCGTGGGCCGACCGCGCGGAGGCGACGTTGGCCGCGGCCGGCCACCGGCGCGGCGGCGCGCGGCGCGCGGTGCTGGAGCTACTCGCGGAGCAGCGCTGCGCGCTCACCGCGGCCGAGATCGAGGAAACGTTGCGCGAGCGCGCTCCGCGGCCGGTCGGTCGCGGCGGCGCACGGCCGGTCAGCCGCGCCAGCGTCTACCGGATCCTCGACGAGCTGGAGCGCGCCGGCCTCGTGAGTCGAGTAGAGACTGGGCAGGCGATGGTGCGCTACGAGCGCGCGCACGACGCCGCCGGCGAGCACCACCATCACCTCGTGTGCGACAGCTGCGGCGTGGTGATGCCGTTCGCCGACGACGCGCTGGAGCGTGCGATCGACGAGCTCAGCGAGCGCGTGCCGCTGGTCGTCTCAGAGCACGAGATCGTGCTGCACGGCGCCTGCAGCGCCTGCGCCCCCTAGCCTCCCGGCCGGCCTGCGCCTCCTAGCCCACCTTCTGGCGCCGGCGCGAGGCGCCGTTCAAGGACAGCTCCTGCTCGCCGGGCGCGGCGTCCCGCGCCGAGGTGCCCTCGATGTTCACACGCGGCAGCACCCGGTCCAGCCAAGCGGGGATCCACCAGGTGCGCTCGCCGACGAGGTCCAGCACCGCCGGCAGCAGCAGGCAGCGGACGATCACCGCGTCGAGGAACACGGCGCTCGCGAGCGCGAGGCCGAACTCCTTGATCACACGCTCTTCGCCCAGCACAAACGAGAGGAACACGCACACCATGATCGCGGCGGCGGCAGTCACCACGCGGCCGGTCAGCGCCAGTCCCTCGCCCACCGCGCGTTTGTGATCGCGTGTGCGCGTCCACTGCTCGTGGATGCGCGACACCAGAAACACCTCGTAGTCCATCGACAACCCAAACACGATCGCAAACAGCATCACCGGGATGAACGACTCGATCGGGCCGGCGCTGACCCCCATCAAACCGGGCAGCCATCCCCACTGGAAGATCGCCACGATCACGCCCATCGAGGCGCCGATGCTGAGCAGGTTCATCACCGCCGCCTGCAGCGGGATCACCAGCGAGCGGAACACCACCATCAAGAGCAGTGCCGACAGCAGTACCACCACGCCAATGAACAACGGCAGCTTGTGGCCCAGCACCGTGGCGAAGTCGATCGTGCCGGCGGTGACGCCGCCCACGTACACCGTCGCGCCGGTGCGCGCCGCCACCGGTGGAATCACAGCCGCGCGCAAATGCTGCACCAGCTGGGTGGTGGCGTACGCCTGCGGCGAAGAGCTCGGGTACACCGAGATCGTCGCCACTTCCCCCGTCGGGCTCAAACGGGGCGGTGCGACCGACGCCACCCCAGGCGTCGCCGCCAGCGTGCGCTCGAGTTCGCCCAAGGCGGCGCTGTCGCCGCGATGGGGCTGGCGCACCACCACCTGCAGCGGGCCGTTGAAGCCTTCGCCGAAGCCCTTCGCCAGCAGGCGATAGGCCTTGTAGGTGGTCTGCCCCACGGGGTCGTTGCTGGCGTCGCTGGAGCCCAGCCGCAGCGCGATCGCGGGGGCGGCGATCACCAGCATGACGAGCGTGGCCGTCACCGCGATCGTGCGCGGACGGCTCTGCACGAAGGCGCTCCAGCGCAGCCACGCCCTGCCCGCCGCCGGGCTGTGCAAGCCCTCGGTGGACCCGTTGTCCGACCCGTTGTCCGCGGCGCTCCCTGCCGCTCCAGCGGCTGACGCCCCGGCGACCGATGCGGCGGCTTCCCGGCGTTCGCGCTGGCGCGCCAGCCGGCCCGGCCGGGCGAGGCGGGCGCCCGCGAACGTCAGCAGCGCCGGCAGCAGCGTGAGCGCGCTGAGCATCACCAGCAGCACGCCGATCGAGGCCGACAGCGCCACGCCGTAGAGGAAGTCGACGCCCAGCAGCATCATCCCCAGCAGCGCGATCACCACGGTCGTGCCGGCGAACAGCACCGCGCGGCCGGCGGTGTCCATCGCCTGCACCACCGACTCTTTCACCCGCCCGTGCGTCGCCCCCGGCCCGGCATACGCCTCGCGGAAGCGGGTGAGGATGAACAGCGAGTAGTCGATCCCCACGCCCAGCCCGATCATCGCTGCCAGCTCCGAGGAGAAGTTGGGGGTGTCCACGACGTGCGTAAACAGCGCGATCAGACTGAGTCCCGTGCCGAGGCCGAACAGCGCGGTGACGATCGGCAGGCCCATTGCCACCAGCGAGCCGAACGTGAGCAGCAGCACCACGATCGCCGCCAGCAACCCCACCGCGGTGGAGAGACCGAAGCCCACCTGCTGCGTGGCCTCGATCGCCTGCCCGCCCAGCTCCACTTCGAGGCCCGACCGGCGTGCCGCTTGCGCGACGCTCACCACGCGTTTGGCGGCGCTCACCGGCAGCAGGTTGGCTTTCTCGTCGAACACCACCGTGGCGAACGCGATCTGCTTGTTCGCCGACACCGCCTTGCCGGCCGACGGTCCCGCGTAGGGGCTGATCACCGCTGCGACGTGCGGGAGCTTCGCCACCTGCGCAAACATCGCGCTCATGCGTGTGCGCACCGCCGGTTTCAGCACGCTGCCGGAGGCCACGCGGAACACGATCTGGTCGCGGTCGCCCGCCTGCGCGGGGAAGCTGTGTTCCAGCAGGTCAGACGCACGCTGGGCGTCCGAGTTGGGCAGCGTAAAGTTGTTGGAGTATTCCGTCCCCGCCGACTGCGCGAGCGTGCCCACCGCGACGATCAGCGCGATCCAGACGACGACGACGAGGCGGCGGTGGGTGGTGGACCAGCGGGCGAGCTTGAGCATCGGTGACCTTCTAGTCGAAAGAATGCCGGAGCCGCAACGACGGGCTCACGGGCGCGGGCTTCGCTAGAGGGTAGAAGGTTGCGCGGCGAGAGCGGAGTCTCTCGCGGACGACCGGGCCTCGGGCACGGCCGGGTCCCTCAATTCATGCGGGGGTCCAGCGGCATCCGCGCCATCAGGGCGTAGGTGCCACCCTTGCGGGTGAGCACGTGCGACCACAGCTCCTCGGGATCTTCGGTGAAGACGTCGTCGGGCTGCGCCGGGTGCGCGACCCAGTCGCCGTTGTCCAGCTCCTCGTCCAGCTGCCCCTCGCCCCAGCCGGCGTAGCCGGCGAACACCCGCCGCCGGGCGATCACCTCGGTCAGCTCGTCGATGTCGGTCTCCGGCGCGGGGAAGCCGATCCGGCCCAGCACCAGCAATCCGGCCGGCTCGGGGTCGAGGAACTCGGCGAGGAATACGATCGAGTTGGGCTGCACCGGGCCGCCGACATACACCGTGTCGAGCGCGCCCACCGCCTGCTCCAGCTCCGGCACCGCCTCGCTCACCGGCACCTTCGAGGGGCGGTTGAGCACGATCCCCATCGCCCCGCTCTCGCTGTGCGAGCCGATCAACACCACGGTGCGCCTGAAGTTGGGGTCCAGCAGCGACGGGGCCGCCAGCAGCAGCTGGCCGCTAAGCGATTCCTCCATGACTTCAGGCTAGCCACTGAGCGGGCCGGCCACAGGATGCGCCCGCTGTCGGCGTCGATGGCGAGCGTCCTGTCCTAGCCTCGCGTGGGTTTGTTGCCTGCGATGTCACACCGCTTTCACCTGTCGCGTCAGCGCCGCGTGCGGTCACCACACGGTCACATTCGACGCCCGGGCGGCTGCCAACATCCGAGCCATCCCAGATACGGGATACGAGCGACGTGCGTTCCGAGCAGCCGGTACACGAACTCTCTCTCCCGCCGGCCGCCACCCGGATCTCACGCCGGCCCGAGGCCCCCTCAACCTCGGCGCCACTGTGAGCGTCGGCGACCCGCAGCGCCGGGTCGCCGACGCTACGTCGCCCCGCGGCGTAAGCTCACCGCACACTGCGATCGCGACGTAGGGAGGCAAGGAATATGGCCAAAACACCGCAGGTGGGAGAACAGGCGCCGGACTTCGAGCTGCCGGGCACCGACGGGCCGTTCAAGCTCTCCGAGCACCGCGGCGAGCGCGTCGTGCTGCTCTTCTATCCGGGGGATCGCACGATGGTCTGTACCAAACAGTTCTGCTCCTACCGTGACCGGACCGAGGACTTCAACGCGCTTGGTGCGACGGTTGTCGGGATCTCGGCTCAGGACGTTGCTTCGCATGAGGATTTCGTCGCGAAGAACTCGCTCACGGTGCCGCTGCTGGCCGATGTCGGTGGGGCCGTCGCAAAGCAGTACGGCGCATGGGGGGGGCGGCTCGGCACCAAGCGCGCGGTGATCGTCATCGACGAGCAAGGGATCGTGCGCCATCGCCACGACCATCGACTCGGGCTCGACTACCAGTCGGTAGACGAGTTGAAAGCGGCGCTCGACTCGCTGCCCGCCCCGGCTGCCTAACGTCGGGTCTGGCGACGGCGCCCACGGCGTACACGAGCAAACCGGCGAAGGGGGTCTGTAGTCCGATCCGAGCGTGATCCGTGACGGTCGCGAGACGCGTGCTCGTCGCCGAATGCAAGTGCTGGTCCACCGGGTGTTACTTGACGATTGTGAAGCTCAGCGACGCCGACGTCGAGCGCGCTCCGGCAGAGTTGGTGGCCGTAATCACAAGCGTGTAGCGCCCTGGCTTGAGCCTGTTTACGGGCGAGATGCGTCCCTGGAACGCCACTTTGTTGGCACCACTGTGGCCTGTGAAGGTGAGCGTGCCCGCCGTCACGGTGCGCGTGCAGGCGGGCTTGCGGCGATTCTTCTCGGTCTGCATGACGCACTTGCCGCCTGCCTTGCGGCCGCTGACGCTTTGGGCGAAGCTGAAGGTCACGGTTGCCTGCTCGTTGAGCTGGAACGAGAAGGTCGTTCCTGTGGGCGTCTTCGTGCGGCTGATGCTGGCGAGCTGATTGCCCTCGCGCCATCTCGTCGTGGATTGGCTTGCGTCCTGCACCGCAGGCGGAGGCAGGGGCGTCTCGCTCGGTACCGATGGCGACGAGGAGGTGGTTTGGGTCGGCGTGGTGGTAGTCGATTCGGTCGTGGAAACCACGCCTCGGGCTTCGGTCGTGAACGTCTGATCGGCGCCGTAGGCAACCCCGCCGGAGTTTCCCGCGACCAGCCGGAAATGATAAGTCGTCCCCGGCGCAAGCCCGCCGATGGCGGCGGCGAGCGGACTCGGGCTGCTGGAGGGGCCACTGGTCTGGGTGACAGTGGAGGCTCCGTAGGCCGTGCTCGTCCCGTATTGGAAGTACGCCGTGCTCGAGCCGCCGGCACCGAGGGTTCCGTTGAGAGTCGCGCCGGTTTCGCCGACGCCCGTCGTCGCGCCCGTGGTCGGGGTGGGCAGGTCCACAAAGACCCACGCCGCGCCCCTGCCCCCGTTGTCGCGCCAGGCGCCGATCATCCCCGTGCCACCGTCGGCGGAGAGCGCGACGTTTGTGCCGAATTCGCCTTCTCCGGACTCGCCCCCGCCGGTAAACTTTTCGCCCTGCTCGGTCCAGGTGGAGCCCGAGCGCGTAAACAGCCACGCCGCGCCCCTGGTGCCGTTGTCGTCGAGCCCGCCGATCAGCGCCGTGTTGCCGTCGGCGGACAGGGCCACAGTTACGCCGAACCTGCCTGTTCCGGTCTCGCCCGTGCCCTGGTTGGTGCAGCTGCCGGTGCAGTCGCCGACGAGCTTTTCGCCCTGCTGGGTCCAGGTGGAGCCCGAGCGCGTGAACACCCACGCCGCGCCCTTGCCGCCGTCGTC